>Ga0315291_10001148_pt1 | contig 35425 bp, 31 predicted proteins | sample YL17G12_20_MG_FD_203070 | JGI IMG/M metagenome (GOLD analysis project Ga0315291, IMG submission 203070) | Sediment microbial communities from Yellowstone Lake, YNP, Wyoming, USA - YL17G12_20 | ecosystem: Environmental > Aquatic > Freshwater > Lake > Sediment | place: USA: Wyoming | collected...
TTCAGCATCCCAGCCAGCACGCGACCGGAGCCGCTGGCTTTCCTATCATTCTGGCTGGTCAGGGTGATTTCCGCCATGACGGATTTCGTTGTCAACACCGCCCCCATAATTCTGCCTCCTCGATCTTGAATCGAAACCAGAACCTCTTCTCCTGTTGCATCTACGAAGGCTGTGCCCCGGTTTACTGCCAGCCACTCATGGCTGTAAGTCTCAGCGGCCGTAACCCAGCACTGATGGAATTCTTCGAGCCAAGCTGCGGTCAGTCTGCTTTCGTCCCCGAGTCGGCAGAACCTGCTACGGTTGCTCTTGGAACTTAGCCGCCGCCCTCCTCTTGGCCAAGGCGGCACGCGAGTTCCACTTCGAAGGCACGAAAGCGCCTTCCCCACTGAACTGCCGTTTGGCCCACGGGAAAATCCCGTTTTGCCAGCCGAATCGTTCAGGCCGCAGAATTCTACCACTGGACCAAGCCGCGTTGGAGAACGAGTCTCCTCGGGCGTGCAGTAGTCGGTATCTCCAATGCGGTGGATGGATTGTGGCCGGCGTGCCGCGCCGGACGGCGAGGGCGTGCGTGGTGGACAAACTGGGCCGGAAGCTGACAGCTTTCGCTGGGGCGGACTGGTCGAGGTTCTGCAATCGGGAGCGAGAGCACGCCAGGCGAGAATGAGGCGGGCGACAGGTTGGCTCGGACATGGCGCTCACTTGAAGAGCTTGTGCATTCGCGGCGGATGAGGTGCGAGAAAAGACCTGCTTGTGGTGGGCCGCCCACACGGGAGACTGATTGTCGGGCGGACGAATCGTCGTTGCTGGCCGCCCGGGGGGACACATTGTGTCTGAACTCCATTCTCTAGCTTGGAAAGTCGTGCTTTGGCGGGGATCGTGAGCAATGCGCCAGCCCGCTCAGGCGGTTTCGGCTGTGCTACAATTGGCCCCTTGCGTGCTAAGTTGTCCAATCTGAAGGAGCCGTTGGGGGAAGAAAATGCCTGAGCAGACACATTGGTTGGGGTCCTTCCTGGCCCACTTGTCACCGCGCGTGCAAGAGAAGCTGCTAGCCCTGGGTGAGACCTTTCAGTATTTGGAGGGACGGACCATTTTTCACGAAGGCGACCCCAGCCTCTACCTTTACATTGTGAAGAGCGGGCAGGTCGCCATTGACCTTCACGTCCCATCGAAGGGTCGCCGTTCCATCATGACGGCGGGCCCTGGGGACCTGTTCAGTTGGTCGGCGCTGGTAGAGCCGCGGATTGAGACTGCCTCCGCGCGGGCCGTCGAGGAGACCGAGGCTCTCGGGATCAAAGGGGGAGCGTTGATGGACCTGTGCCGGGAGGATCCGGGGCTCGGTTTTGAGGTGTACCACGAGCTGGCCGAGGTCATCAGTGCCCGCTTAATTGCCACGCGCCTGCAACTGCTGGACGTACTCTCTTAGGGTCGGGAGGAAGAGCCGCTATGCCCCCCAATCTGCCGCGGGTTTCGGCCAGTGTTGCGCTGCCCAAGCCCGCGCTGCAACAGGTTTTCGATAACCTGCGCGCGGCCGGTTTTACACTGGTCGGCCCCACCGTCCGCGACGGCACGATTGTGCTGGATGAAATCGCGCGGCTCGACGACCTCCCGGTGGGCTGGACCGATGAGCAGGAGCCCGGCCGGTATCGCCTGAAGAAGACCCGCGAGGCGCAATATTTCAACTACGGCGTCGGGCCGCATGCCTGGAAGCAGTTCCTCCACCCGTCCTGCCTCCGGCTCTTTTCTGTGGAGAAGAGTAATGGGAGCTGGGTCTTCCGGCCGCCGGAGGAACCGCCGCCGCGCTATGCCTTCGTCGGAGTTCGCGCCTGCGATGTTGCCGCCATCGGTATCCTGGACCGGGTGCTGCTGGGCGGGGAGTTCCGCGATCCTCATTATGCCCGTCGGCGGGAAAACGTCTTTGTGCTGGCGGTGAACTGCGCCCGGGTCAATCCGACGTGCTTTTGCACCTCGATGAAGACCGGACCGCGCGTCACGACCGGCTTCGACTTGGCGCTGACGGAACTGCCGGAGATTTTCTTGATGGAGGTTGGCTCGGACGCAGGTTCGGAGATGTTGCGCGACACTCCCTGGGAAGCGGCCACGGCGTTTGATCTCGGGCGTGCGGCCCGGGCCATGCAGGACGTCGAGCGGCAGGTCGAGCGCCAACTCAAGACGGATGATCTGCCGAGACTGCTCTATGATAACTTGGAGCATCCCCACTGGGATGAGGTCGCCACGCGCTGCCTCTCTTGTGCCAACTGCACCCTGGTTTGCCCAACCTGCTTCTGCACCACCGTCGTAGATACCAGTGATTTGCGGGGCACCAAAGGGGAGCGCATACGCTTGGCGGACTCCTGCTTCAACCGCGACTTCTCACACGTGTTCGGCGGTAACATCCGCCCCAACATCCGTTCCCGGTATCGGCAGTGGCTCAGCCACAAGCTGGCTTCCTGGATCGACCAGTTTGGGACCTCCGGCTGCGTGGGCTGCGGTCGCTGCATCACCTGGTGTCCGGTAGGGATTGAGATTACGGAAGAAGTCAACGCCCTTCGCGCCAAGGCAGCCAAATGAGCGTAGCGTCTCCAGCCATGGAAATACGGAATCCCGCGGATCCCATGTTGCCGCGGCCAGCCGTCATTCAGGCCATCAGGCCGGAGGCGGCCGGGATTGCCACTTACTCCCTGGCGTTCGTCGATCCGGCGGACCGCGATGCCTACCACTTCCGTCCCGGGCAGTTCAACATGCTCTACCTGCCGGGTGTGGGCGAAGTGGCCATCTCCCTGAGTTCCGACCCGGCCGAATCGCAAGTGCTGGGCCACACGGTCCGCTATGCGGGGAACGTGACGCGGGCTATCGGCCGGCTCAAGGTGGGCGACATGTTGGGGGTTCGCGGCCCTTATGGAAGTCACTGGCCGCTGGAGGATGCCGTCGGCAAGAACCTGATCATTGTGGCGGGCGGCATCGGCTTGCCGCCGCTGCGGCCGGTCATCCTCTCGATCCTCAGCCAGCGCGACGCCTTTGGACGGGTGCTCCTCCTTTATGGAGCGCGGACCCCGGCGGACTTGCTCTACACGCAGGAGTTCGGCCGGTGGCGAGAGGCAGGGATCGAAGTCAACGTCACCGTGGACGTGGGGGATGAGAACTGGAAGGGAAAGGTGGGGGTGGTCCCCCAGCTTTTCTATTTTGTACGCATGGAACACAAGAACACGCTGGTCCTCACCTGCGGGCCAGAGATTATGATGCGGTTCGTCATTTACGAGGCGCTGGCCCGCCGCATACCGAAGGATGCCATCTACATATCAATGGAACGCAATATGAAGTGCGCGGTGGGCTTCTGCGGTCACTGCCAGTATGGCCCCAACTTCATCTGCAAGCAGGGGCCGGTTCTCAACTTTGCGGCGGTCGAGCCTTTCTTCGGCAAGGAGGATTTTTAACATGACCTCCGATGCGCGGCCCAAGCTGGCGGTTTACAAGTTCGCCTCCTGCGACGGCTGCCAGTTGGCGCTCCTGAGCCTGGAAGATGAGCTGCTCAGCCTGGTCGGCGAGGTTAACGTCGCCTACTTTCTGGAGGCGAGCTCGGCCACGCTGGAAGGCCCTTACGATGTAGCGCTGGTGGAGGGTTCGATCACCACCGCGCACGATGCGGAGCGCATCCAGGCGGTACGCAAGGATGCCAAGTACCTGATCGCCATCGGCGCCTGCGCCACCGCCGGCGGCATCCAGGCCCTGCGCAATTGGAAGGACCTGGATGATTTCATCCGCGCCGTTTACGCCACGCCGGCTTTCATCCACAGCCTCGAGAAATCCACGCCCATTTCTAGCCACGTCGCCGTGGACTTTCAGCTCAACGGTTGCCCCATCAACAAGTATCAACTCCTGGAGGTCATCACGGCGTTGCTGCAAGGGCGCGCGCCGCATCTGGCCTCTCACGCGGTCTGCATGGAATGCAAGCGGCGGGGCACGGTCTGCATCACCGTGGCCCAGGGCATCCCTTGCCTCGGCCCGCTCACCCATGCGGGCTGCGGGGCCATTTGCCCCGCCTACAATCGCGGTTGCTACGGCTGCTTCGGGCCGATGGAGACCCCTAACCCGGACTCGCTCACCAGCCACCTGCGGAAGACGGGCGTGCCGGCGGACGAACTGGTCCGACTGCTGCGCGGTTTCACGGGATTTGCGGAGGCCTTCCGCTCCGCCAGCGAGAAATTGGAGAAGACAGCTCCATGACGCAAAGGAATCCAGACGCCGCTGGCTTGCCCCAGCGCACGGTGAAGGTGGATTATCTCTCCCGGGTGGAGGGTGAAGGCGGACTCTACGCCCGGGTGGAAAACGGCGAGGTGCGCGAGGTCAAGCTCGACATCTTCGAGCCGCCTCGCTTCTTTGAGGCTTTTCTGCGCGGCCGCCACTTTCAGGAAGTCCCGGACATCACGGCGCGCATCTGCGGCATCTGCCCCGTGGCGTACCAGATGAGTTCCGTGCATGCCCTGGAGGCGGCATTAGGCGTGTCTCCTGGCCCGGAGATCCGCCAACTGCGGCGTTTGCTCTACTGCGCCGAGTGGATTGAAAGCCACGCGCTCCATATCTACCTTTTACAGGCGCCTGACTTCCTGGGGTACGACAGCGCCATCGCCATGGCCGCCGATCATCCCCACGAGGTGGAGCGGGCGCTGCGCCTGAAGAAGATCGGCAACGACCTGTTGGCGCTGCTGGGCGGTCGCGCCACGCATCCGGTGTCGGTCTGCGTGGGCGGGTTCTACAAGGTTCCGCGGCGCAAGGAACTGGAGGCGCTGCGCGGCGACCTCGAGTGGGGATTGGAGGCGTCGCTGGAAACCGTGCGCTTCGTCTCCGGCCTCGCGTTCCCGGATTTCGCTCCCAATTACGAGTTCGTTTCCGTGTCCCATCCTGACGAGTACCCGATGAACGAGCGGAAGATCGTCTCCTCCGCCGGCGTGGACATCGAGCCGACGGAGTTCGAGAAGGTATTTCTGGAGGAGCACGTCGAGCATTCCACGGCGCTGCATTCAAAGCGTGCTGACACCGGCACGAGTTACTTTGTCGGTCCCCTGGCGCGCATCAATCTGAATTTTGAGAAGCTCTTTCCCCGGGCCAAAGAGGCGGCGCGTGCCACGGGCATCTCCTGGCCGTGCAAGAACCCGTTCCAGGGGATTGTGGTGCGGGCGGTGGAGATGGTGCACGCCTACGAGGAAGCGCTGGCCATCATCGCCTCTTACCGGGAGCCAGCGCGCAGCCGCGCGGAATTCAAGGTGCACGCGGGGGAAGGTTGCGCCGCCACGGAAGCGCCGCGCGGCGTGCTTTACCATCGCTATCGCATCAACGACCAGGGGCTGGTGGAGTCTGCCAAGATCGTTCCGCCCACGGCGCAGAACTATCGCCGGATGGAGGACGATCTGCGGCTGTTCCTGCCGGGGATTCTGGAGCGGGCGGAGCCCGAGATCGCCCGTGCCTGCGAGAACCTGATCCGCAACTACGATCCCTGCATCTCCTGCTCCACCCATTTCTTGAAATTGAAGCTGGACCGTGACTGAACCCGCCAGCCACTGCGACGGTCGAAGCGGCGCCGGCCAGGCCGGCATGCGGGTGCGAGTCGTGGGCTGCGGGAACCCCTTGGCCGGCGACGACAGCGTAGGACTGGAAATCGTCCGCCGCCTGCGCGCGAAAGGTGAGACCGAGTGTGACTTGGTCGTCCTGCCGCAGCCGGGTGTGGAACTGCTCGACGCGCTGCAGGGTGCCGAGGTGGTTCTCTTCATTGACGCCGTGTCGAGTGGCGCCCCGCCAGGGACCTTGCATTTGACACCCCTGCCATCACCGGCGTTACAGCCGCGCACGCTCGGCGCGCTTTCCGGTCACGCTTGGGGTTTGCCAGAGATGCTGGGCCTGACGGCTGCACTGGGACGCCGAGCGCCGCGGCTCGTGCTTTTGGGGATTGAGCTGGCGACGGTGGAGCCGGGCACACCACGGTCGGAGGCGGTGGAAGGAGCCGTGCAAACTGTGGTGGAGAAGTTTTCTCAACTACGCGCTATGCTTACTGAGGTGAACGCGGGCCGCTGGCCGAGTGGCCGCCTGTTCCTGCCCGGCGACGCGTCGTTTCCCGGAGGTCAGTGATGTGTTTGGCGGTACCCGGCAAGGTCTTGGAAGTGGAAGAACGTGATGGTTCCCGGGTGGCGCGGGTCGAGTTCGGCGGCATCACGCGACTTGTTCAGCTCGATCTCGTTCCCGAAGCGCGGGTGGGCGACTACGTCGTAACCCACGTGGGCTTTGCCATCAGCCGGCTGGATGCCGAGGAGGCCGACCGCACGCTCCGGATCCTCAAGGCCATGGGCCTGCTGGAAAGTGAGGAGCGTGGCGCGCCGTAGCGCCGGGCTTCAGCCCGGCAGATGCCGCTGATATGAAGTACATCGACGAGTACCGTGACGAACGCATTGCCCGTGCCTTGGTGGCGGATCTCGCGCGCCGCGTCACGCGCCCCTGGCTACTGATGGAGATCTGTGGCGGCCAGACGCATACCCTGATGCGGTACGGTATCGATGAGTTGATTCCGCCGCAGATTACGCTGGTGCATGGGCCAGGCTGCCCGGTCTGCGTGACGCCGCTGGAAGCCATCGACAAGGCCATCCAGATCGCCTCCCGGCCAGAAGTCATTTTCGTTTCCTACGGCGACATGCTGCGGGTGCCGGGCTCCCGCTCTGACCTGGTGCAGGCGCGGGCGGCAGGCGGGGATGTGCGGGTTGTCTATTCTCCTCTGGAGGCGCTGAAAATCGCCCGCGCGCATCCGGAACGCCAGGTCGTTTTCTTTGGCATCGGGTTTGAGACCACCGCGCCCGCGAACGCCATGGCTGTGCTGCACGCGCAACGGCAAGGCTTGCGCAACTTCTCCATGCTCGTCTCGCACGTGCTTGTGCCTCCGGCCATCCGCCTATTGCTCGGCTCGCCTCAGAACCGCGTCCAAGGCTTCATCGCCCCGGGACACGTCTGCACCGTGATGGGTTACAGAGAATATGAAGCGCTGAGCCGCGAGTTTCATGTTCCTATCGTGGTGGGCGGCTTTGAACCCGTCGATCTGCTGGAAGCCATCTCCCTGCTGGTGGCACAACTCGAGGAAGGTCGAGCCGAAACAGAAAATCAGTACGCGCGCTCCGTGACCCGCGAAGGCAATCTCCAGGCGCAGGCAATCATGGAGCGTGTGTTCGAGGTCTGCGACCGAAAGTGGCGTGGGATCGGGCTGATTCCACGGAGCGGGCTGCGGTTGCGGCCGGAGTTTTCTGCCCACGACGCCGAGAAGGTATTCCAGTTGGAGGAGTTGACCGCGGAGGAGCCCGCCGAGTGCCTCAGTGCCCAGGTGCTTCAGGGTCTGAAGAAACCGACGGACTGCCCGGCCTTCGGGCGGCGGTGCACACCCGCGACGCCGCTCGGCGCGCCGATGGTGTCAGCCGAAGGGGCCTGTGCCGCCTACTACTTGTACCGGCGGCAGGCCGTTGCGCCTTAAGGGAGAACGGCGGTGGAAGACGAGCCTAAGACGGATTTCAGTTGTCCGGTGCCCTTGCCCGCTCGGGACAAAGTGCTGCTCGGCCACGGCAGCGGCGGCAAGTTAAGCGCGGAGCTGCTGCGAGAGATTTTCCTCCCCGCCTTTCAAAACCCTATCCTGGCGCGGCTCGACGACCAGGCCATCGTCAGCGTGGACGGATTGCGTCTGGCCTTCACCACGGATTCCTTTGTCGTCAGCCCCCTGTTCTTCCCCGGCGGCGATATCGGGTCGTTGGCAGTGCATGGCACGGTGAACGATCTGGCCATGGGTGGAGCGCAGCCGCTCTTCCTCAGCGCCGCCTTCATCATCGAGGAAGGCCTGCCGATGGAAACCCTGCGGCGCGTGGTGGCCTCACTCAGGGAGGCTGCGGCGTCTGTCGGAGTCGAGGTGGTGACCGGCGATACCAAAGTTGTCGAGAAGGGAAGCGGCGACCAGCTCTTTATCAACACCTCGGGGCTGGGGCGCGTGCCGGAAGGGGTGAACCTTTCGGCTGACCAGGCGCGGCCCGGCGACCGCGTCCTGCTCAGCGGTTCGATTGGCGACCACGGCATCGCCATACTGGCCGAGCGCGAGGGGCTGGAGTTCGAAAGCCCCGTGGTGAGCGACTCGGCGCCGTTGCACACGCTGGTGGCGGCCATGCTCGAGGTGACGCGGGACTCGATTCGCTGCCTGCGGGACCCCACGCGCGGCGGGCTTTCCAGCGCGCTGAACGAGATCGCGGGCCGGTCACAAGTCGGCATCGTGATTGACGAGCAGGCGATTCCGGTGCGGGAAGAGGTGAAAGGCGCGTGTGAGTTGCTGGGGCTTGACCCGCTCTACGTGGCGAACGAAGGGAAGCTGATTGCCATCGTGGCGCCGGCTGTGGCAGAAGCGGTCCTGGCGGCGATGCGGGCTCACCCCCTGGGGCGAGAGGCGCAGATCATCGGCACGGTCCACGCATCCAATCCGGGCGTCCTCGCCATGCGGACGGTGCTCGGGACCACGCGCCTCGTGGACATGCTCGCGGGCGACCAGTTGCCAAGAATCTGCTAAAGCAGCCAGCAGCAATCAGCGGTCAGCAAGAAGGGAGCCACGTGGCCGGCTGAAAGCTGAAGGCTGATAGCTGACGGCTTCAAACATGCACGAACTGAGCATTGCCAATTCGATCCTGGAGGCGGTCCGAGCTGAGGCGGTGCGACGTCCGGGCGTACGCTTGCTTAAGGTGGGCTTACGGGTGGGCGAGCTGGCGGGTGTCGAGCCGGAGGCGCTCAGCTTCTGCTTTGATGCGCTGGTGTCGGGGACCGAGCTCGCGCCTCTGGCACTGGAAATCGAGACTCGCCCGCGCCGCCAGCTTTGCCGGGAGTGTGGCCGCACTTTCCGAGTTGTGGATTACAGCATCGTCTGCCCGGACTGCGGCGCCGCCGAAACCAGGTGCATCGGCGGGGACGAATTGGAAATGGTCTATCTGGAGCTGGATGAGACATGAGCCGTGTGCCCCTCGAGAAGAAGGTCCTGAGCGAGAACGACCGCATTGCGGCTGAATTGCGGGCCCGTTTTCGCGAGCATGGGATTTTCTGCCTCAATCTCATCAGTTCGCCCGGGGCGGGAAAGACGACGCTGCTGGAGCGCACGCTGGAGGGCTTTCCGCCAACTGCGCGGGTGGCGGTGCTCACCGGCGACATCCAGACCGATAACGACGCTCGGCGCCTCGCCCCGTTTGGTTTTCCGGTGAAACAGATCACCACAGGTGGGGCCTGCCATCTGGATGCGCGCATGGTGGAGCGTGCGCTGGCGGAGTGGCGGCTGGACGAACTCGACCTGTTGTTCATTGAGAACGTCGGCAACCTGGTCTGCCCGGCTAGCTACGACTTGGGCGAGGCCGCGAAGGTTGTAGTCCTCAGCGTTGCCGAAGGTGACGACAAGCCGCTCAAGTATCCCGCCATTTTCTTCCGGGCCGCATTGCTGGTGTTGAGCAAGACGGATCTGTTGCCGCATGTCCCCTTCAACGTTGCCAGCGCGCGTGAAAACGCACTGCGCGTGCACCCCGGAATAGAGATTCTGGAAGTGTCCTCGCTGACCGGGGCGGGTCTGGAAAGCTGGCGAGAGTGGCTGGAGACGCGGCGGCGCGCGGCGCGAGCGGCAACGGCGGCGCCGACGAATCCGGGTCGAACCTGACCTGTCCAGGTGCGGCGATGGAAGTCCGCAAAGGCATCGAAGTCTTCGGTATTGTGCAGGGGGTGGGCTTCCGGCCCTACGTCTACCGCCTGGCCGCCGAACTCCGTCTCGCAGGCCTTATCACCAACACCGCCTCCGGCGTGAGCATCGAAGTTCAGGGGCCCAGCGAAGCGGTCGAGGCTTTTCTAACGCGGTTGCCCAAGGAAACGCCCCCGCTCGCGCATATCACGGAGTTCACTGTCCGCGAGCTCCCTTGCGACCACGACCGCGAGTTCCGCATTCTGGCCAGCAGAGTCGGGGAGGAGCACCGGGCTCTGATCTCGCCCGACGTCGCCGTCTGCGCCGATTGCCTGCGTGAGCTCTTCGACCCTGCTGACCGCCGCTACCGCTATCCGTTTATCAATTGCACCAACTGCGGTCCGCGCTACACCATCGTGCGCGACATTCCCTATGATCGCCCGCGGACTTCGATGGCCACTTTCCGCATGTGCGCCGCCTGCCAGCGCGAATACGACGACCCGACCAATCGGCGCTTCCACGCTCAACCCAACGCCTGCTGGGAGTGCGGCCCGCGCGCAGAATTATGGGATGTCCACGGGCAGCGCCTCGAGGTGCCCGATCCCATCGCCGCGGCCGCCGCGCGTCTGCAAGCCGGCGCGGTGGTGGCGGTGAAAGGATTGGGAGGATTCCACCTGGCGGCGGATGCCACGAATGGCGCGGCGGTGGAACGGCTGCGCGAAAGGAAGCAACGCGTCGGGAAGCCCTTTGCCATCATGGCCCGCGACGTCGCGTGCGTAGAACAGTTCTGCCACCTGGATGAGTTCGGCCGCGCCTTGCTCCTCCGCCCCGAACGGCCCATTGTTCTGCTGCCAAAGCGGCATCCGAATCCCATCGCAGAATCGGTCGCTCCCCTCATCAGCGACCTGGGTGTGTTCTTGCCTTACACGCCGCTGCATCACGTGCTGCTTGCCAACGGCGGATTCCTCGCTTTGGTGATGACGAGCGGCAACCTGAGCGAAGAACCTATCGCCATCGACAACCAGGAAGCGGTGACCCGCCTGGCCGGACTGGCGGACTTCTTCCTGGTTCACAACCGCGACATCCTGCTGCGCTGCGATGATTCTGTGGTACGTCCGAGCGGCGGGCGCGTGCGCCAGTGGCGCCGCTCGCGCGGTTACGTGCCGGTGCCGGTGTTTCTACGCGAGGAATTGCCGCCAGTCCTGGCCGTGGGCGGCGAGTTGAAGAACACGATCTGCCTCATCAAAGGTCGTCACGCCTTCCTGAGCCAGCACATCGGTGACCTGGAGAATCTGGAGGCCTACCGTTTCTTCGAGGAAGCCGTGCGGCATCTCGAGCGCATCCTGGAGATCGAGCCGCAACTCGTGGCCTACGACCTGCACCCCGATTACTTCGCGACCCGCTGGGCGCTGGCGCAGACCGGGATGGAACGAGTTGGCGTGCAACACCACCATGCGCACCTTGCCAGTTGCATGGCGGAGAACCATCTGGAAGGGAAAGTGATTGGCGTTGCGCTCGATGGCACGGGCTACGGCACTGACGGGAACATCTGGGGCGGGGAAGTCCTGCTGGCCGACTACACCGGCTTCGAACGTGCCGCCCACTTTGCTTACGTGCGCATGCCGGGCGGCGCCGTCGCCATCCACGAGCCCTGGCGGATGGCGGTCAGTTATCTGTGGCAGCATTTCGGCGAGGCATTTCTGGACTATCCGCTGCGCTTTGTGCAACAGCTTGACCGCCGTCGCATAGCCGTGCTGTTGCGCATGCTGGAACGAGGCGTGAATTCTCCGCTCACATCGAGTTGCGGTCGCCTGTTCGATGCCGTGGCGGCGCTGGTGGGGATTCGCCAGTGCGTAACCTACGAGGCGCAGGCGGCGATCGAGCTGGAGATGGCGATCGCCGATGGCGGCGAGGAGGGTGCCTATCCTCTAGCGCTCGTCCCAGAGGGTCCAGAGTGGCTCATAGACACGCGTCCTCTGTTTGAAGCGCTGGTGCGCGAGCTGAGGGAAGCTGTTCCCGCCGGCGCCATCAGCCGAAGGTTCCACAACAGTTTGGTGCAGGTCTTCGTGCGGATCGCGAACCTGCTGCGGGAGAAGACGGACCTGGGGCGCGTCTGCTTGAGCGGCGGAACCTTTCAGAACGTCTACCTGCTGGAGCACTTGCAGGCGCGGCTCGCTCAGGATGGTTTCGAGGTTTTTACCCACGCTGAAGTGCCAGCCGGTGACGGCGGGCTCAGCCTGGGGCAAGCTCTTGTTGCCGCGCATCGTTCGAAGTGACCTCGGGACTCAAGCAACTGAACGGGGCATTCAGCGAGCGCGTTTGCCGAGCGCAGGCTGGAGAGTGCTGGTTGGATTCGGTGACATTTCTGGGCGCTGGTTGTTTCGCTGGCCTCATACCTTGGGTTATGCCTAATTCCCCAAATGCTCGCGTCGGAACATTCCCATGTCCTGGAGGAAGAATTCATGCCCTCAATTCCCTGTGATCTGGATATTGCGCGTGCTGCTCATCTTAAACCGATTGCGGACGTTGCCCGAGGCCTGGGCATTGAGGAGGACGAGCTGGAGCTCTACGGCCGGCACAAAGCCAAAGTCAGCCTCAGTGTATTGGAGCGACTCAAGGATGCTCCCAGTGGGAGGCTGATCGCGGTTACCGCAATACCACCGACCCCGCTCGGGGAAGGCAAGAGCGTTACCGCCATCGGCTTGGGCCAGGCGCTGGCGAAGATCGGCAAGAAGGTGTGCAACACCTGCCGCCAGCCGTCCCAGGGGCCGACGTTCGGAATCAAAGGAGGTGCCGCCGGCGGCGGCTACTCCCAGGTGGTCCCGATGGAAGATTTCAATTTGCATCTGACCGGCGACTTCCACGCCGTAACGGCGGCTCAGAACCTTTGTGCGGCCATGATTGATGCCAGCTTCTTGCACGGCAACAAGCTCAACCTTGACCTGTTCAATATCACCTGGCGGCGATGTATCGACACCAACGACCGTGCTCTGCGCGACATCGTGATTGGGCTGGGCGGCAAGGCGAACGGGTATCCCCGTGAAACCGGGTTTGACATTACCGCGGCCTGCGAGACGATGGCGATTCTGGCGCTGGCGACCTCGCTGCGCGATTTGCGGCAACGGCTGGCCCGGATCGTCGTCGGCTTCAACAAGGACGGCCGTCCGGTGACTGCCGAGGATCTGAAAGCCGCCGGGGCCATGACCGTGCTGTTGAAGGACGCGCTCCGCCCCAACCTGATGCAGACGCTGGGGCACACGCCCGTGCTCGTCCACTGCGGGCCGTTCGGCAATGTCGCCCATGGAAACAACTCGGTGCTTTCCGACATGGTGGCACTTAAGCTGGCAGACTACGTGGTAACGGAATCGGGCTTTGGCGCGGATATGGGTTACGAAAAGCTGGTGAACATTACGTGCCGGCAGGGAGGACTGAAAGTGTCGGGTGCGGTGGTAGTTTGCACCATCCGCGCGCTGAAGATGCACGGCGGCGTGGGGAAGATTGTGGCGGGCAAACCGCTGCCCGTGGAACTGACGCAGGAGAATTTGCCGGCGCTGGAGCGTGGGCTGCCCGTGCTGGAGGCGGCGGTGCGCATCGTCAAGCGCACGGGAGTTCCGGCGGTTGTCGCCGTCAATCGCTTCGGAACCGACACGGACGCGGAACTGCGGTTCGTGGCCGAACGGGCCCGGGAATTGGGCGCCGAACGTGGAGTGGTCTCCGACTTGCACGCGCGCGGCGGCGCGGGAGGAGTCGAGCTGGCTGAGGCTATCGTCGAGGCCGTCCAGAAGCCTGCGACGATGAAACTTCTCTATCCTGACGACCTGCCCATCAAGGAGAAGATTCGGACGCTGGCCACGCAGATTTATGGCGCTGACGACGTCGAGTACCAGCCCGAGGCGCAGCGCAAGATCAAGCTCTATACCGACCTCGGTTTCGGCCACTTGCCCATCTGCATGGCCAAGACGCATCTGTCGTTTTCGCACGATCCCGACTGGAAAGGAGTGCCTAAAGGCTACAAGTTTCCGATCCGCGACGTGCGGCTGTCGGCAGGGGCAGGGTTCCTCTATCCGCTCGCGGGCGAGATGATGACCATGCCCGGACTGGGTTCGTCGCCCGCCGCCATGCGTGTGGACATCGATGACCAGGACCGCATCGTCGGATTGTTCTAGACTGAGGCCCGGCACGGCTCCCGACACGGCGGGTTTCTGTGATACACTGACACTGTTGTGGCGCTGGGCCGTTAGCTCAATTGGTAGAGCAACTGACTCTTAATCAGTAGGTTGGGGGTTCGATTCCCTCACGGCTCACCATTTAACCCGTTACAGTCTCAGCGGTTACAGGCTGAGACTTCTCACTCTCAGAGTTCATCGTTTGTTCCAGGTGACCATCCTCGGTGACCACCTTTTGGCTTGCGGCCATTCTCGTGAAGGCCCGCGCCGTGGCGTCTGCCTGCGGATGGCAATACCGCTGTGTGATCAGAATCGAGCTGTGGCCTGCGATTCGCGCCTAGGTGAAGGCATCGCATCCGGGCCCGGATTGGCTGCTATTCTTGCGATGTCTCTCTGGGTGTTATCTCATTCCTTAATCCCGGGCGCCGGCTTCGCGCAGGGCCCTCACCGTCTCCGGGTGGTTCAGGGCCCTGGCCATTTTCAGGGCCGAATTCCCGTTCTTGTCCTTCGCCTCGACTCTTGCCCCGGCTTTGACTAGCCGGCGCACGATCTCAGTGTGACCTCCCCGGGCGGCCGACATCAGGGCAGTGTCGCCACTCAGGGATTTCGCATTGACGTCGGCGCCTGATTGAACGAGGGCCTGCGTGATTTCTTCGTGCGCGGCGGAGGCGGCAAGCATGAGGGCTGTCTTACCCTCGGCATCCTGTGCATTCACGTCCGCTCCCGCTTGGATGAGGGCACGCACTATTTCGGGATAGCGGGCTGCCGCCGCGCTCATCAGGGCAGTCCTGCCGAAATTGTTACGGGCATTCACGTCGGCGCCGGCGGAGACAAGAATCCTCACGATCTCTCCGTAGCCGTTTGACGCTGCTGCGATCAAGGCCGTCGTGCCCGATGCCTCTTTTGTATCCGGTTGAGCGCCGTGCCGCAATAGTGCCTGCACCGAGCTCGTTTCACCCTGCCGAGCTGCCGAAACCAGGGCATTGCGCGCTTCGTTGCCTGCTGTTTCCCTGGCTGACGTGAAGGGGCGCAAGATTTCGCGCGGGTACCCGCTAGCAACCCAGAGCACCAGGAGCGGGACCAGCAGAATCGTCCAGGTGTTATTCAACGCCTGGAGGTGAGTGGGAGGGAAGCCATCCCGGCGTCTCAGCCCCTGGCCGCGAGCCGCGACGACAATCGCGGTGAGGGGGCCGGCCACAATCAGCGAGAGAAAGGCACAAAAAAGAATCAGGCCCTGCACTACAGGGTCTGACAGCGCTCTTCCTTTGACGTCCGATCCGGGCAAGAGCGCGAGGAGGGCGTAAAAAAGGAAGGACCCCACCACCCAGACAACGACGTGAATCACGACGGCCTCCGCCGATCCCCACAGGAGGCGTCTCCCCCACCAACCCAGCCGCTGCGTGCGCCGAGACTCCAGGCCATCCCAGCCGATCAAGACGGCACCCCAAAGGGGTATTAACGCAACCAGCCAGAGTCCAAGGACCCTTTCGACCAGCGAAATCAACACCTCGACGGGGGGAAGGGGCGGCAGGAAGAACATCTGGGGCGAGAAGAGCCACTTCGCCCACAGCCAGAAGCACACTGCGAAACCCAAAAGGAAGCGCAGCAGGTGATAAGAGAGAGAAAGGGAAGAGCGCGCCACGGTTTGCCTGCCGGTCGCGTCCTGATCGAGGTTATTCACTTCTCTCATGGGTGACCGATCGACTTTTGCGTGCTTGATTCACTTCCCGCGCTCGCCGCCGGCGAAATCCTAGTGCGGTTCTTGAATTGGCCTACTGAATTCCGCCGCCTGTCACGAGATGTCAAGTTGACTCGCCAAAGGCTAGCACTGGGAGCGATATATGGCAATTACTTGTTTGCCATCGGAGCGGGCCCCATCTTGCCCCGGGGCGAGAACCGGGCGTACATTTTTGGTATGCTTACCATTGGCTTGGAGCCTGGATAGCAACCGGGCGGAGGGTGAGAAAGCCGAAAGGGAGGAGGCGCCGTGAAACTTCTCAATCTGGAATTCACTCGCATTGCCCACGACACTTTTCGTATCGCAGGATCGAAGGTGATCTATACCGACCCTTACCGGGTGGCGAAGCGCGATGAGGCAGACATCGTGCTGGTTAGCCACGAGCACTTCGATCATATGAGTCCCGACGATCTGAAGAAGGTGTGCGGGCCCGGGACGACGATTGTGGCCAGTCCCCTCTGCAAAGATGGGCTGAAAGGAATGAAGGTGAAGGAGACACGATTCCTCGACCCGGGAGGCAAGTTCACCGTAGGCCAAATCGTGATCGAGGCTGTCCCCGCGTACAACATCAACAAGTTTCGCGAGCCGGGCACAGTCTTCCATCCCAAAGCTGAGAAACGGCTGGGGTTTGTTGTTACGCTGGATGGAACGCGCGTTTACTTTGCAGGGGACACGGATTTCATTCCGGAGATGAAGTCCATCAAGTGCGATATCGCCCTGCTGCCGGTCTCGGGTACCTACGTGATGACCGCGGAGGAGGCGGCAGAGGCGGCGAAGGCGATCAATCCGAAAATCGCCATCCCCATGCATTACGGAGCCATTGTGGGGAGCGAGGCCGACGCGAAGAGGTTCAAATCACTCGTCAAGAACTGCCAGGTGGAGATAGTGTCGGGATCGAGTGATCGGGCGATTGTATGATGGAGCCATTGGTTTTCCTGTTCCTCGATGCGCCAATGGCCCGGTGGACTGTGGAGTGAGGGCGACGGCGCGGCTAGGCAGGCACGCTGCCAGGTAGTGTCAGTGGTCCATTGAGCCGCACGTCCTCCTGGTCATCTAAGTAGCGGGTGTATCTTTCCCCTTTACCATGCACTCGGCGCACGCACACAACTCGCGTAAAAACGCAAAAGAATAAATCCCGGCCGAGTGGCTGTCGGTCCAGTAGATTTGCACGGCATAGCGGCCTACCAGCTCGGCGCGTTCGGGCCGCAAGGGTTTCGCTCCGAATATAGGGATGGGGCTGCCAGCGCTCGGAGTCCGAGCTCTCGCTTCCGAGCAGTTCGCGCACGGGCAGTTGCTGCGAAGGTAGCGGTAGGGATAAGCGCTGAGGTGGCCGTCCGACCACTCGATCAGAAGCGTATCGTTTCCGGCGGCGAGCTTGATTTTCGTTGGCGTGACCGGCAAGGTGGCCTTTACTCGCCTCTGTCCGTTGCCAGTGGCCTGTAGTTAATTGCAGCCCGTGCGCATCCACGACAACGCACCACCGACAACTTCCCCTTACTCGATGCTGATGGGTTGGTCCGTTTGCGAATTCACAATGCTGATCTGCGCCGCTAAGGCGCCGGCGACCTCATGGAAGACCTTTCCGTAAGCGGTCGAATCGACGAGAGCTACCGGCCTGCCCCCGTCGCTCTGGAGGCGGATAGCCGGGTCGAGGGGAATCTCGCCCAGAAACGGGAAGCCGAGCTTGTGGGCGGCCTCGCGCGCTCCGCCGTGGCCGAAGATCTCCTCGCGATGCCCACACTGCGGACAGAGGTAATAGCTCATGTTCTCCACAATGCCGAGGATGGGCACGTTGAGTTTCTGGAACATGGCGATGGCCTTCGAGGCCACGGTCAGGGCCAGATCCTGGGGTGTGGACACAATCACCGCGCCGGTGAGGGGGATGGTCTGCGAGAGGCTCAACTGGATGTCGCCTGTCCCCGGCGGCAAGTCCATCAGCAGATAATCTAGCTCGCCCCAGCGTACGTCGCCCAGAAACTGCTGTATGGTTTTGTGCAGCATCGGCCCGCGCCAGATCACGGCTTCACCCTTCGGCAGGAAGTAGGCCATGGACATGATCTTGATGCCGCACTCGACAGGGGGCTCGAGTTTTCCTTCCACGACGCGAGGTTGCGCGCTGCCCCCCATCAAAGCCGGGACGCTCGGGCCATAGACGTCGGTGTCCAGCAGGCCCACCTTGGCGCCGGTGCGCTCGAGCGCTACCGCCACGTTCGCCGCCACCGTGGACTTGCCCACGCCCCCCTTGCCGCTGGCCACGGCCACCGTATTCTTCACCTGCGGGATCAATACGTCCTTGCCACTCTTGGCGGTCCTCACCTGCGAAGTGAGCCGGACCTGAACCTCGGCCACACCAAGGGCGTGGACGGCCTGCTTGGCGCTGGCCGCCAGTTGGTCTTTCACCGGGCAGGCTGGCGTCGTCAGTTCGATGGTGAAGGCGACACGGTTGTCGCCGACCTCGAGGTCCTTCACAAATCCCAGAGACACGATGTCTCGGTGCAAGTCCGGGTCCTCCACCGCTCGGAGAGCGTTAAGGACATCCTGCGGGCTCACTTTCCTGCTCATGTTTACTCCCCGGAAGTTTCAAGCCGACCTGAGCAAAGAACTCAAGAAGGCATCAAGTAGTTTAGCGTGAACTCATCCACCCCACGCCCATCTTGGGCGTCCTGCCCACGCTCTGCCAACGACTTAAGTAGCACCAGGCGCAAGGCTGGCCTCAGCCTGACTGCGCGACCGGGCGTGTGATCGCGCCGGCTCACCCTTTGTCCGCAGCGGCCGCCCCCGGCGGCTCGAGATACTCGTGGTCTCTCATCCACTGGTCATCGTAAAGCTTGCGCAGGTACCGATTGCCGGTGTCGGGGATGAAGACAACAAGGAAATCCTTCTCGGTGAGCGTGGGGACAATGCGCATCGCTGCGGCCAGCGCCGAGCCTGCCGAGCCGCCAGCAAAAATCCCTTCCCCCCTGGCCAGCCGCCGCGCCCACAGGAACGCTTCCTTGTCGCTGACTTGCAGCACGTCGTCGAGCAAGCTGAAGTCGAGCGTGGCAGGAAAGATATCTTCCCCGATGCCCTCCACCTGATAAGTCTCCGCCTTGCCGATGGTCCCGCGGTGGAAAAATTCGTAGAGCAGGGAACCGGCCGGATCCACGCCGATGATTTTGACGTGGGGATTTTTCTCTTTGAGGTAACGAGCAATACCTGTGATGGTGCCGCCGGTGCCCATGCCGCAGACAAAGTGCGTGATGAGTCCTTCGCTATCTTCCCAGATCTCCGGGCCGGTGGTTCGGTAGTGGGCGTCGGGGTTAGCGGGGTTGAAATACTGGTTGGGATGATAGGCATTAGGGATTTCGCGCGTGAGCTTCTCGGCCATGGAGTAAAGACTGCGTGGATCGCCGGGCGGCACGTCGGTAGGGCAGATGACGACTTCCGCGCCCAACGCCTGCAAGGCATCTACCTTCTCCTTTGATTGCTTCTCGGTCATGGTGACGATGGCTCGGTAGCCCTTCACCGCGGCCACCAGCGCCAGCCCGATTCCCGTGTTCCCGGAAGTGTCTTCCACGATGGTGCCGCCGGGCCGGAGCAATCCTTGCCGCTCGGCCTCCTCGATCATCGCGATGCCAATCCGATCTTTGACGCTGCCGCCGGGGTTCAGGTAATCGCATTTGGCATACACCGGGGCCTTGCACTCGCCCACGATGCGGTTCAATTTCACTAGCGGAGTTCGGCCAATCGCTTCCAGGATGTTGTTGTAGCGCATAGTACCCCATCGTCATTTGAGCATGCAGACCCCGCCGCGCTCGGTAAGACTCCTAACCAAGCCCGGCGTGCTGAGGCCGCCATGATAACGCATTTCGCCTCGCCGTTTTACGGCAGACAGCGGTTGCAGGCAGGGTGGACCGTGCAGTTGACCCTGCGCGACGAATCCTCTATTGTGTCGCGGACGCTGAGCGCACCTAGGTCGGCGCAGGGCGCGCGCGAAGCTCATTTTCCTATTCACCGCTTATGCAATCTGAACCTAATGGCAATCCTCCCGGAACCATTGCTGCGAAGCAACCGCAGCTCCTGCGGGCTCTGGGACTGTGGGAAACCACCGCCATCGTCATGGGGGTCATGATCGGCACGGCGGTCTTTATTGTGCCGGCGGAGATCACGCGTGAAGTGGGCAGCCCGCGGGCTGCCTTGGCGGTGTGGGCCGTGGGTGGATTGCTGAGCCTGTTTGGTGCCTTGTCGTTTGCCGAGCTGGCCGCCATGATGCCGCAGGCGGGCGGCCAGTACGTCTATCTGCGCGAAGCCTACGGGTCGCTGATCGGTTTTCTGTGCGGTTGGACGTTTTTCTGGGCGGCGCAATCGGGAGGCATATCGGTTCTCGCAGTAGGCTTTGCCCAGTATCTGGGTGACTTCCTTCCACTCTCGCCTTGGCAGCAGAAAGCCGCGGCGGCAGCCTCCATCGTGTTGTTCACAGCCATTAATTACCGCGGGGTGCGAGAGGGAGGAAGGGTTCAATCGCTTTTGACGGGGCTGAAGGTCGGCGCGATAGCGGCGCTTATCATTCTGGGGTATGTGTTGGTAGCTGGCCCGCCGAAAGGAGTGCCCTCCCTGCCTGCTCCGCGAGGCGCCGGCTTCCTTGCCCCATTCGGCGTGGCCATGGTGGCGGCACTCTGGGCTTACGACGGTTGGAACACATGCACCTTCGCCGCCGCAGAGGTGAAGCGCCCGGAGCGCAACCTGCCGCTGGCGCTCATCCTGGGGACCGGGGGCGTCGTCGTGATTTACCTCGGGCTCAACCTGGTTTACTACCACGTGTTGACGCTCCCGGAGATTGCTCAATCGCCCCGGGTGGCTGCCGATGCGGCGGTCCGCATCTTCGGCCGCGCCGGCTCCTATATGGTCTCTCTGGCCATCATCATCTGCACCTTAGGGAGTCTGAACGGCAGCATCCTGGCAGCCCCGCGGGTTTACTATGCCATGGCCCAGGATGGTTTGTTCTTCCGCTGGTGCGCCGCTGTACATCCGCGCTTCCGCACGCCTCACGTCGCCCTCATCGTCCAGGGACTCTGGGCGGTCCTGGTGGTGGCCATGGGGACCTATGAGCAACTTTTTACCTACGTGATTTTTGCCGCCTGGGTGTTTAACGGCCTCGCCGGTTTTGCTGTCATCATCCTGCGGCGCAAGAGGCCCGACCTGCCGCGTCCCTATCGGGTTTTCGGCTACCCGGTGGTACCGATTGTCTTTGTGCTTACCTCCACGTGGTTCATTGTCAACACACTGGTGGAGAAGCCCGTGGAGTCCGGTATCGGCAGCTTGATTGTGGCGCTGGGCGTTCCGGTGTACCTGATATGGAAGCGGCGTCTAACCGCGGGTCAAACGAGGGACGCGCAACAGTGAATTGAGGAAGGCCTGCGAACGCAGCCCGTACCGAACCTGCCTTCTGCCTCCTGCTTACTGCCCACTGCTCTTCACTATTGTCCCATTGCCTTCTTGACCTTGCCCAGAAGCTCCTGAGCTTGGCCCTGCCAGGGGCTGGCGATGCTTGCGGCTCGGGTCAACGCCTCGGCAGACAGTTTATGGTTGGCTGGCGCGAGCACTTCATAGGCCCAGCCCAGGTAGAAGAGTGTTCGGCCTTGATACACCGGGTTCCCGCCCAGGAGGTCAACGGCCGTCTTGAATTCTTGGATCGCCGGCGCGACCTTATGAGTTTTGCTGCCTGCCACGAAGGCAACATAGCCCAGAGTTGCATGGGCCAGCCCCAGGTGGTTGTCGCGATAAGCCTTGAGCTGATCCTCCGACATCCCCTCAGGCTTTACAGCCGGTGCGAGATCGATGACTTTCTTGGCATATTGCTCGGCCTTTTCCAGGTTGGTCTGGAGGGTGGCTGCGTAGTAGTCGGCGACGGCATTGAGAATTTCCAAGTTCGCCGGGTCGGCGCCCACCGCTTTTTCGCCGTACTCCGTAGCCTTGGCGGCGTCGTTCACCATCTGGTAGGCGAGGAAGTACTGCAGGTTGATTTTGCCGGTATTAGGACTTTCCGGATAGGCCTGCACGAAGCGGTCAAGCCACTGCACACGCTTCTTGGCATCCGGCTCGCGCTGCAGAAGCTGGAAGAAGGCATACTCCATATAGGCGTCCCACTCTTTCGCCTGGCTGGTGGCTTCTTCCAGGATCTTCTTCCATTCCTCTTCGCTCATGCCGGTTGGCCTGCTGGGCGAGCTTTCGGCTTTCATCTGCTCCGGAGCTTTGAAGGCCGTCTCGAAGGCGGGGTCGCTGACCTTGCCGCTGGCCACATAGGCTTTGGTGATGTTCATGATCAGCATCAAGTCCGGATGCTCGGCCAGCCCCTTTTCGCCGTTCTCGATGACTTTGTCGAAGTCGTTGAGCTTCAGGTACGCCATCGTGTAGTACTCGCGCGCACAGGGCATGAACTTGGAATCAGGGTACTCCTGCACGAACTTGTCCAGGGCCGCGACCTGCTCCTGCGGGTTCTCGGCCCCGTTATACGCGAGGGTCAGCTCGTCTTCCGGGGTGTTGACCACAATGGAGTATCCCGGACAGACCTGTTGTGCCATGAGGGGACCGGCCGCCAAGAAACCTAGGGTCAGCACAGTAAGAAGAAGCCTGCGCATGGGAACCTCCGGGCTAGGATAACTCCTGGGGTACATTCCTCCGCCGCCGTCGGGGCACCAAGCGCGGAACCTCCGGGATGCAGACTTCATAGTCAGCACCATCCTGCTCCTGGAGTTCCCGCTCTTCGACCGACGCGACAATTAAATACAACAGGACGGTGACAATTGCCAGAGGAAAAACCCCGGCGCCTATTTTACCCCCGCTTGTCCGGGCCCAAGTGTAAAATAACGGCACCGCGGGGAAAACTGGGAGAAGGAAGGGGAAAAGATGCAGCATCTTTCCTGGGAGAACGTCAAGAAAGAAGTGCTGAACGAAAAGATGTCGCGCAAGATAATTTCCGGCGAGAAGGCCATGCTGGCCCAGATTTTCATCGCCAAGGGTGGCGTGGTGCCCCTACATCAACACGAGAGCGAACAACTCTCCTATGTTCTGGAGGGCGCGCTGAAGTTCGAGCTGGAAGGGAAAGAAATCGTCGTGCGCAAGGGCGAGGTGCTGCTTATTCCCTCCCACGTCCCGCACAGCGCGGTGGCGGTGGAAGACTTCTTCGGTCTCGATGTCTTCAGCCCTATTCGCCTCGATTGGCTGACGGGCAAGGACGATTATCTGCGGCGGTAGAGGAGGGCCCCCCGACTTCGCCGGGGCAGGCTGCCCTCCCGCGCGCTTTAGCGGCGCTCGGTGGGCGCCGGTTGACGTCCATGGTAGGGGAGCGCTTCGCGCTCCCGCGAGAGCAAGGTGGCGTAGCGTTCGCTCTTTAACGCTGCGGCTCTTCTGCGGAGCACCGGGGGAAAACATGGATCTAGGATTGAAGAACCGGGTCGCCATTGTGGCGGCCTCCAGCCAGGGATTGGGGAAAGCGGTGGCGATGGGGCTGGCCAGGGAAGGCGCGAAGCTGGCCATCTGCGCGCGGACGGAAGCCACGCTGCATGCCACGGCCGAAGAGATCCGCCGTGCGACCGGCGCTGAGGTTCTGGCGCAGCCGGTGGATGTGACCGATTACGATCAAGTCCGCAGCTTCGTCGGCGAGACGGTCAAGCGGTTCAGCCGCGTGGATATCTGCGTGACCAATGCCGGCGGGCCACCTGCCAAGCCCTTCTCCGATACGACAGTGGAGGACTGGGAGGCAGCCGTAAACCTGAACTTGATGAGCACACTCTATTTCGCCCGCGAGGTGCTTCCCCTGATGCAGAAGCAGAAATGGGGCCGGTTCATCACCATCACTTCGGTGGCCGTGAAGCAGCCGGTGGAAGGCCTAATTCTCTCGAATGCCGTGCGCTCGGCGGTGAGCGGGTTGGTGAAAAGTCTCGCGAACGAATACGGGAAGGACAACGTTCTGGTCAATAACGTTTGCCCGGGCTACACGCAGACGGCAAGGCTGGACGAGTTGGCAGCCAAGCTTGCGGCGGCGCAGGGTGTCGAGCCCGAGCAGGTCCGCGCGCGCTGGGCCGCGCAGGTTCCACTCCAGCGCTTGGGCCAGCCGGAAGAGTTCGCCAATCTGGTGGTCTTCCTGGCCTCCGAATGTGCCAGCTACATCACCGGCCAATCCATCCTGGTGGACGGCGGCTACGCCAAGGGAACTTACTAACGCCGGCGTACGGGGGCTTGAATGGAGTCCAGGCGGCCGCCGGGCATTGTACAGAACAGAGCGAGCGTGGTGAGATGAACGCCCCCCACAGCCGCTGGCCTTCCGTCGGCCTCCTGTTGCTGGCCACGGCATCCCCTCTGGTCGAGACGGCATACGGCCAAGACAGCCCGTGGGAGAAGGTCTATGCCGAGGCCGTGAAAGCCCACGAGCAAGGCCATTACGCGGAAGCGGAGAAGCTATCGCTCGCCACCCTGGAACAGGCCAGGAACTTCGGCCCTGACGATCCTCGACTGGGTACCGCGCTCAACCAACTTGGACTGGTTTACAGGGCTCAGGGCAAGTTCACCAAAGCGGAGCCACTTTACCGGCAGGCTTTGGAGATCCGCGAGAGACTCCTGGGGCCCGAGCACCCGGAGGTCGCCGGAAGCCTCAACAACCTGGCCGTGCTCTTCCGCGCGCAGGGCAAATACAAAGAGGCCGAGCCGCTCTTTGCCCGCTCGTTGAAGATCTGGCAGAAGAGCTTGGGACTGGAGCACCCCAACGTGGCGACGGGCCTCAATAACCTGGCGTTGCTGTACAAGATCCAGGGCAAGTACGCCGAAGCCGAGGGGCTTTACCGGCAGGCGCTCGCGATTCGAGAAAAGACTCTGGGGCCAGAGCACCCGGCTGTCGCCACCGCCCTCAATAATCTCGCGGTGCTCTACAAGGCTCAGGGTAGGTACAAGGAGGCTGAATCCCTCCACCGTCGGGCGCTGGCGATGCGGGAGAAAGCCTTGCGGCCGGAACATCCCGACGTGGCTCAAAGCCTCGGCAACCTGGCGGAACTGTATAGCGATCAACGTAAACGCAAGGAGGCTGAGTCGCTCTACCTCCGTTCGCTGGAGATTCGCCAGAAGGTGCTGGGCTCACAGCACCCTGACACGATCACGACCCTGGACAATCTGGCAACGCTCTACACCGCCCAGCGCCGCTGGCTCGAGGCCGAGATGATCTACCGAAGGACAGTGGCTGCCGGGGAAAAGATCCTCGGGCCGCAGCACCCTGATGTCGCCACCAGCCTCAACAACCTGGCGACGCTTTACTACGCCCAGGCCAACTACCGCGACGCGGAACCGCTTTTCCAGCGCGCGTTGGCCATCCGCGAAAAAGCGCTGGGGCCGGAACATCTCGACGTGGCCACCAGCCTCAACAACCTGGCGCTGCTTTACCAGGCTCGAGGGAAGTACTCTGACGCGGAGCCGCTGTACAAGCGATCGCTGGAGATTCTCGAAAAAGCCGCAGGGCCGCCGCAGAGAGTTGCCACGGTGCTGGCCAACTACGCAGCCCTGCTCAAGAAGGCCGGTCGTGGAGCCGAGGCCAAGGAGATGAAAGCCCGCGCCAAGACAATTCGCGAGAGGCATGCGCGTGAGAATCGTCGGACGTGAAACGGAGCTCAAAGGTCGGGGGCGAGGGCAGCGGAGGAACTGCGGTTGCCGGGCCACCCTGAGGTATTAATCTTCTTCAATGAGCACAAATTCCTCGCGCGGTGCGCCGCAGTCGGGGCACTTGGCGGGAGGATCTTTAGCCACGAGCGCATAACCGCATTTGAGGCATTGCCAGATCAAATACAGCATCATGGCAGCGTCGTCCGGCGAGTTGATAGTCCGCAGTTCACAGTCAACAGTCTAAATCCAAACGTCCAGCGCTGAAAGTGATAAGCCCGTTCGCTTCTGCACCACGCGTCCTGCCGACCGCCTTCCATCTGCTGCCTCACGCCTTCTGCCTATCCCGGCTCCGCCGGGACTCGCAAAATGCGCTCGCTGCCTACTGCCTTAGTTCACGGGGCAGGCGCCACCCGCACCTGGATTCCCGCCAGCTCTTCGAGAAAGGTGATTACGGCGGCGTAGTCCCGGTCGCCCTGGCCTTGCGCCTTTGCCCCGGCGTAGACTTCCTTGACCGCCGCCGTGGCGGGCATCGGTACATTCTGCGCGTAGGCGGCCTCCATCGCCAGCTCCAGATCCTTGTGCATGAGCTTGAGAGGAAAGTAGGGAGTGAAGTCACCCTTGAAGACGAACGGGGCCTTAAAATCGACGATGGCCGCACGTGCCAGGCTCGACTGCATGATTTCGAGCAAGGTCTCCGGCGGCACGCCGGCCTTGGTGGCCAGCACGAAGCCCTCGGAGAAAATCTCGACCGTGGTGGCAAGGATGCAATTCATGGCGAGCTTCGCTGCCAAACCCAACCCGTGCTCGCCGCAGTAGATGTGCCTCTTCCCCAGAACCTTCAGTACCGGCAGGACGCGCTCCATCACCTCACGCTCGCCGCCAATCATAAAGGTCAGTTCACCCTTTTCGGCGCCGTGCTTGCTGCCGGTGACCGGGGCATCGAGCATACTGGCGCCTTTCGCGGCAAGTTGGCAGGCCAGGCGCCGGCTGACCGTGGGGCTGATGGTGCTGGAGTCGATCAGGACAGCGCCGGAGCGGATGGCCTCCAGGATTCCGTCCTTCCCGCAGACGACCTCTTCCATGGCGGCGGTGTCGCTGACGATAGAAATGATGACGTCAGCGTCGCGCGCAGCCTCGGCGGGACTGGAGGCCACGCGTGCCCCAGCCCGCTCCAGCGGCTCCGCCTTGCGGCGCGTACGATTGAAGACCGTCACCGGGAAGCCTGCCTTCACCAGGTTGAGGGCCATGGGCTGGCCCATGATTCCCAGACCGATGAAACCGATGGATTGCGGCATGATTTAGCTCCGTGTAGCGCAAGGTTCGTTCTTCAACCTTGCGGCCTTTTGACTTTGTTTAACCGCCCCACCGTTGAAAGAGGGACGGTGCGCTACGAACCAAAGTCCAGCCAGAGTCGTAGATCGCGGACATTGTTGTCGGTGAAGCCGATGTCGAGCGTATCGCCGAGACTGCGGAAGAAATGATACGAATCGCTTTCGGCCAGGTACTGTCCGGGATCGAGCCCCAGCGCCCGGGCGCGGGAGATCGTCTGGCCATCAGCGAGGGCGCCACTGGTGGGGCTGTTACCGTCGCGGCCGTCGGTGCCGGCGCTCAGAACGACACGCTTTTGCCCCGCGATTTTCTGCGCTGCGTACAGAACGAATGTTTGGTTCCGCCCGCCCGTCCCAGGGCCGGTGACGGGGCAAGTGACCTCTCCGCCGACCACAAGGCAAACGGGTTCGCCAGGATGGGCCGCAGCCAACGCCTGGAGCGACGCCAAGTTGGCGTCAGCGACCTGCCGGAAGTCGGCGTCCCAGACGTTCGTATCCACGGCGCACACGAACCCCAGTTTCTCTGCCGCAGCCTGCGCCGCCTCCACGGCATCCCGGTTCGAGAGCAGGCAGAAATAGTGCGAGTTGGCAAACGACGCGTCGCCGGGCTTGGGGGTTTCCCCCATCGTCCGCTGCTCAAAGTGCCTGCGGATGCCCGGCGGGAATTTCGAAATCAGGTCGTGCTGCTCGGCCAAGGCATAGCACTGCTCGACCGTGGATTCATCGGGCCTCGTAGGCCCCGAGGCCACCATCGAGGGCCGGAGATCCGGCACATCGGAAATGAAAATGGTGAGCTGGCGTGCCGGATGAGCGCGCCCGGCGAGACGACCGCCCTTCACTGCCGACAGGTGTTTACGCAGAATATTGATTTGCTCGATGGGCAGCCCGCAGCCCACGAGCACGCGGTTGAATTTGATAAGGTCCGTTAGGCTGATGGCCGGGTCAATCGGCTTTTCAAATAGCGCAGAGCCGCCGCCTGATACCAGGAAAATGACGAGGTCGTCCGGCGTAAGGTCGGAGACAAGTTCCAGAGCGGCCTCAGCGCCCTCGAAGCTTCCCGCACTGGGATAAGGATGGCCTCCCACAAAATAACGGAAGCGTTCGAGCTTCTTCGGGGGCTCGGCGGGGCTGACGATCACGCCGCCTTGCACTTGGCCACTAAGGATTTCGTTTAGAGCCGCAGCCATGCGGTTGGCGGCTTTGCCAAAGGCCAGCACGCGAGGCGGCCGCCAAAGCGGAATCGAAACGCCGTCGGCTACCAGAGCGTCGCCTTCTCGCTTGAGCTTCTGGAGCATGGCGTAGCGGACGTCAATGGCCGCCAGCGCGTCGAGAAAGATCTGTTCGGCGAGCCGCTTGCCACTCGCGTAGGTGGGTCTCGCAACCATGGTCGGGTCGCTGTGGCTTCCCATTATGAGAATTTTGCGAGCGCCTCAACGCCCGCCTGCGCCACCTGCACGTCCTCTTCTTCCGTGCCCCCACTCACGCCAATGCCGCCCACGCATTGGCTGCCGACAAACAGAGGCAGGCCACCGCGAATGCAGGTGAGTTTGCCGTCCGTGGCGAGCGAGAGTCCGAGCGAGAGCATGACACTCGGTTCGTTCGCCGGCGACGGCCCGGTGGGTGCGCGACGCAGGGCCGCGGAGACAGCCTTGGTAATGGCCACTTCGATCGAGGACAGCTTGACGCCGTCCATGCGCGCAAACACCAGCAGGTGGCCGCCGTCATCCACGATGGCAATGTTCTGCGGCACCTTGATCTCCCGTGCTTTGCTTTCCGCGGCGGCCAGAATCGTGCGCGCGCCTTCCAGCGTCAGACGAACGTTGTCGCGTGTCAGCATGCCTTCATTATTGGGAACAGGCGCAGGAAACGCAAGGGTGGAGACAAGCCAAAAGGCAAACGTTGAACGTCGAAACCCGGAAGCCACGAGTCACATGTACACTTCGGGGTTGACGATGTTCGGTGGCCGGCGGCCCTCGAGGGCGGCGAGCAGATTCTCGGCGGCGAGCAGCGCCATCTTCAAGCGGGTCTCGGCGGTGGCGCTGCCGAGGTGCGGCAGCAGGATGACGTTGTCGAGTTTCGCCAGTTCTGGGTGCAGGTGCGGCTCGTGCTCGAAGACGTCCAGACCCGCGCCTGCAATCTGGTGTGACTTCAAAGCGTGCACGAGAGCTTCTTCATCGACCACTTGGCCGCGAGCGGTGTTGATGAGGAAAGCCGTAGGCTTCATCAGCCTGAGCGAGCGCGCGCCGATCAGGTGACAGGTTTCCGGGGTCAGCGGAACGTGCAAGCTGAGGAAGTCTGCTTCGCGCAGCAACCTGTCGCGGTCCACATATTCGGCTCCCAGCTCTCGCTCGATGACGTCCGAAGCCCGCAGCGCATCGTGGTAGATAAGCCGCATCGCGAATCCCCGGCCGCGTCTACCCACGGCCTGGCCGATGCGCCCGAAGCCGTAGAGGCCCAACGTCTGGTGGTGGATGTCGGCCCCCCACAGCCTGCCCCATTCCCAGCGTTGCCAGCGGCCCTCGCGGACGAAGCGGTCGCCCTCCACCACGCGCCGCGCCACAGCCGTCAGCAGCGCGAAGGCCAGGTCTGCCGTCGTATCTGTGAGCACATCGGGAGTGTTCGTGACCACAATCCGGCGCGCGGTGCAAGCCGCCACGTCGATGTTGTCGTAGCCGACGCCGCAGTTGGCGACCACTTTCAGGCTCGGGGCTTGCCTCAGGACTTCCGCGTTCACACGGACACCGACCACGAGCAGGCCCTCTGCGTCGCGGCAGTGCTCACCCAGCTCCGCCGGCTCGAGCGCAGTGTCCTCCGGATACAGGTGCACCTCGCACCGGCTGGCAAGCAGTTCCAGTGTGGCCGCGGGCAGTGGCCTGGTGACGAACACTTTTGGCTTCTCAACCATTCCGCTCCCCAGTGAAGCCAGTGCCGTTCCAACTACTTGGAGCTATTTCTGCGAACAGCGACCCCAACCAATGTACAAAGGCCTTGGCATCAGAGTCTGGCCCCATTGAGTTGGAACGGCACCAGTGCGGCTTTGATATCACAGCCGTGCGACGGCGGTCAACGCGGGCCGGGGCCTTGATGCTGGGACTCCTCCACCTACAAGGGGTCTGCGGCCTCAACTGAGAGCCGCTCGCAAGGGCGGCATGCCCGTGAGTCTCGGGAAGACAGGAGCGTCCGGCCCAAGCTTGGTGAGCGTCCTGTCCGGTTTTCCTGTCCCGGTGTTCTCTCCTTGACGCCCATTTTTGGCGTGTGTTATAAGGGCTTGCTTAACGAGGACGCGTCTGCAAGCCCTCCCGAAGACTTTATGTCGGCGCACCCGACCTAACCCGCCTCGGGGGTACGAAAGCGAGATTGGTGCGGAGGAGATTCAATGTACCTTTACCTTCCTGTTATTCTTCTTATTAGTGTGTTTTCTCTGATTGTTGCCTTCCTTCTTGCCCGTCAAGTGCTCAAGGCTGACACGGGCACCGCAGAGATGCAGGTCATCGCCAGCGCCATCAAGGAAGGCGCGGAAGCCTTTCTCCGCCGCCAGTACAAGACCATCTACATGATGGCGGGCCTGGGGGCGCTGATTATCTTTGGACTTTACACGCTCCGCGGCGAGCACGCCCTGGCCTGGAAGACGACGATTGGTTTCCTGACGGGAGCCATTTGCTCCGGTCTCGCCGGCTTCATCGGCATGTTCGTTTCGATTCGAGCCAACATCCGCGTGGCCAGCGCCTCACGCACCAGCCTGAACCGAGCGCTGCAACTGGCGCTGCGGGGCGGCGCGGTTTCCGGCCTGAGCGTGGTGGCTTTGTCGCTGCTCGGCGTCGGCGGACTTTTCTGGGCCTATGGTGGGCTCACTGACCCGCAGCACGTCCCGGCGGAGATTGTCGGCTTCGGTTTTGGGGCGAGCCTCGTAGCGCTCTTCGCGCAGCTCGGCGGCGGGATATACACCAAGGCGGCCGACGTCGGCGCCGACCTGGTGGGGAAGGTCGAAGCGGGCATTCCCGAAGACGACCCGCGCAATCCCGCGGTGATTGCCGACCTGGTGGGTGACAACGTAGGCGACTGCGCGGGCCGTGGCGCCGACCTGTTCGAGTCCACGGCGGCGGAAAACATCGGCGCCATGATTATTGGCGTGACGCTGTACACCGAATTCGGCCTGCTGGGCATCCTGTTTCCCCTGATGGCTCGTGCTTTCGGTCTGATTGCCAGCATTGTCGGCATTCTGGTGGTGCGCACCGACGAGGACAAGGACCCCATGCGCGCCCTGAACATCGGCTATCTGGTCACCACCATCCTGGCCATGGTGGGCTTCTACGTGGCCGTGCGCATCATGCTCGGCAACAACCTGTGGCTGTTTGGGGCGGGCGTCGTCGGTATTCTGACGAGTTATGCCTTTGTGTGGATTACCCAATATTATACCGAGTACAAGTACCGGCCGGTGCGCTCCATCGCCGAGGCCTCGAGGACCGGCCCGGCCACGAACATCATCACGGGCTTTGCCGTGGCGCTGGAGTGCACGGCGATTCCGGTGCTGGTGATTTCCGGCGCGCTCCTCGTGAGTTACTACTTCGGTTATCTGGCCGTGGGCGGTCGGGCCGAGGGCGGCATCTACGGCACCGCCATTGCCACCATGGGTATGCTCTCGACCGCCGCGTACATCCTGGCCATGGACACCTTCGGGCCCATCACCGACAACGCCGGCGGCATCATCGAGATGTCGAAGGCGCCGGTGGAAGTGCGCGTCAAGACCGACCGCCTGGATGCTGTCGGCAACACCACCAAAGCCTTGACCAAGGGCTACGCCATCGGCAGCGCGGCGCTCGCGGCCTTCCTGCTCTTCAATGCTTACATCGATCGCGTGAAAGAATTGCTCCCCGGCTATCTGGGTACGGTGGACATCGGCAAGGTGCCGGTCTTCGTCGCGGCGCTGCTGGGCGCTATGCTGGTCTTCCTCTTCAGCTCCTTCGCCATCAAGGCGGTGGGCCGGGCGGCCTTCTGCGTCATCGAGGAAGTGCGGCGGCAGTTCCGTGAGAATCCCGGCATCATGGCGGGCACCGCGAAGCCCGATTATGGCACCTGCGTGGATATCGTCACCATCGGCTCGCTCAAGGCGATGGTCGTGCCGGGCTTGCTCGCTATCGGCATGCCCGCCGCCGTGGGCTTCTCCTTCCGCTACTTCCAGGGAACCTTCGGCCGGGGCATCGGCGCGGAGTCGGTGGCGGCGCTGCTGATGGTGGGCACCATCAGCGGGATTCTGCTCGCCACGCTCATGAATAACGGCGGCGGCGCCTGGGACAACGCCAAGAAGTGGATTGAAACCGGCCAGCTCGGCGGGAAGCGCTCCGAGGCCCACAAGGCCGCCGTGGTGGGCGATACGGTCGGCGACCCGTTCAAGGACACCGCCGGGCCGTCCTTGCACGTGCTCATCAAAATGCTCTCGACGATCACGCTGGTGCTGGCGCCGTTGTTTATTTGAGGGAGTCGAAAGTCGAAAGTTGAAAGTCGAAAGTTAGAAGTTGAAAGTCAGCCGGAAGGGCCGCTGACTCCTGACTTCTGCCTCCTGCCTTCTGCCTAGAACCCGCGCGCGGTGCTCTTGATGCGCTTGGCCAACTTCTCAATCTTTTCCGCTTTAGTCACGACCTGGAAGGAGAGGACATTCTCGTTGGACTTGGCGAGTTCCTCCTGGAGGGCTTTGGCGAGCGTGGCCAGCTCGTCGGCGTCGCGTTTCATCTTCTCGAAATTCTGCTTGAGGAGCTCTTTCTTTTGCTTGCGGGTGAGAGCGGGGGGCAACGCGGTCTCCTCCGCGGGCTGAGACTCCGGCAATTGTGCCCCCGGGGCGGGCAGGCTGGTGTCCGCTGCGGGGGCGGAAGGCGCGTTGGGGAGTTCCGGCGCCCGTCGGGCCGGAGTGCCGAGGGGCATTCCTAGCAGGAAGGCGCAAAGGGCGAGCCCTTGTGGTAGCCATGCCTTGCGGAAAGACGAGATCATCGCTTGCTCCTCCTCTCCGAGCCGGGGTGGCTGGCGACCAATCCAGGGCCCAGGCCAAAGGTGGATTGTATGCGGAGTCGGCCCGTTGCCACAATCACATCCTCAGGCGTGGAATCTCTTAAGGTGTCCCACCGCTTCGTCCGATAGAAACAAGGGGGGCCATGGCAAGGGGAGGAGTCGGCTTCCGGGAGGGTCTCGACCATGCGGATGTTTGACAGGATTGATGCCGCGACGCTTGAGGACCGCGACTGGCAATTGTGGATGCTAGCCATGGTGAGCATCTTCATTCTGACGGCTGGCATGGCCTTACTGATGTACCCGACGGTCTTCTCCACCTCCGAGGGGCCGGGCGGGGTCATTCTCCGCCGCAGCTTTGTGGGCTTCTGCATCCTCTGTTTTCTGCTGGAAGTCTACCTGCTCGACCGGCAACTGGTCATTCGCCGACTGCGCAAGCAGTTGGCGGAAGAGCAACAACTGAAGGTCCGCATCGTGCAGCAGGCCAGCACGGATCTGCTGGGTTCTTTGCCCGGGTTCAGCCATTTTCAGGACCGGCTGGCGATGGAATTTCGGCGCGCGGCCAACACCCAGCAAGCGCTTTCGCTGTTGCTGGTGGTTCTGCGGCTTGCGCGCGAGGTTGCCGGGCCGGAGGCGGCGGCTGCGGCGCAGGGCGACGTGGCCAAGGTGCTGATCCGCAAGTTGCGTGGGGAGGACTCGATTTTCCTTTTTCAGCCTGGGGTTTTTGCTGTCGTGCTGCCCGGCGTGCGTGGTGCCGATGCGCAGCACGTTGCGGAACGCTTGCGTGAAGGGTTGATAGACGCCGCGGGCGTCAGCAGTCGTTTCACGGCGGAGATTCAGATGGTCAACTATCCCGAGCATGCCTCCACGGCGCGCGAGATGGAGCAGATAGCCGCGCGCTGTTTCTCGAAGGACAAGGCAGTGGCCAGCGCCGCCTGACCTTCAGCAGGCCCCGGCGCAAATCGAATCTCCGCCTCAACCCCGGCAGGGATGCCTTGCGAGATTATGTGCTCTAGGGCAGCGAGCCAGGGAGAGGAAGGGCAAGCAGGGCACTATGCGCTTTGCGAGTCGTAGCGCACGCCGTAAACCTTGCGGTTGGTTCCCTCCACCGCCCGCAGGCGCACGATCTTGGCGCGCATTTCGATATTTTGGCTGGAGGGGTTGTAAGGGCAGACGACCAGCACCCCGTCGCCCAGGTGGTAGTTCTTTTCGCTGACGAAGCAGAATCCGCCTTTAGAGATGTTCTCGCTCTTCGTGATTTCGACGCCCCCATAATAGTCACGAATCAAGACCGGAAGTTGCAGGGAGACGCGGTGGTGCCGCCGCTGCTCGGCGCCCTTGGCGGCGGGCGGCTCTTTCGCTGCCGTGGCAGCCTCGCCAGGGGGTTCCATCGCCACTACCTTTTCTGCGTATCCCCACGACGTGACCTCCTCACACGTCAGGCAGGGCCGCGAAAGGATGCCCGAGGTCTCCAAGACTTCCACTTCCACCAGCGACAGCCGCATCAGGGCCACGGCATGGCAATTCCGGCATTCCAGCAGTGCTTTCGAGTCCGCGTCCTCCGTCTCCGGCGCGGGGGGAAACTGGATTCCCCAAATGTTCTCCTTCAGATCCACACACTCCACGCCCCACTCGCCCCCCTGTTCGGTGATGGGGGAGACGGGCCCCACCACGCGGAACTCGGTTTCACGTCGGCCCACGAGGTTCATCATCACGATGGTTTGACCGATGCGCAGCGGGCGCGTGATTTGAACCCTCGCCCCATGCCGGTTGAGGGTAATCGTGCGCGCTTCGTCCCTAAAGGGGTTGCCCTTCGCGTCAACTCCGCGAACCTCCAAAGGAATGGTCAGCATCAGACGGTCGGAGCGCCGCTTTTCGGCCACCATACGCTTTCTCCGGAACGTAGGGACATTAGAACCGCTCTTCAGTTTATGCCGGAGGGCGGGTCGTTGGCAACCCTCGCCAAGCACGCGAAGAGCATACTATAGCGATAGCTATTAACTGCATGAGTAGCGAAACGCCGCAGCCGCGAGCGCATATAATGGGTCGTGGCAGGCACACTGCGCAGCCACGGCGTGCAGCCCGCGGATCACCTACGGGCGTGCGAATCGAGCGGCGGGGCGCGCGGCGGCTGCGGGTTTGCAGCCACCGGGAATGGCTTGTGGGGAGATGCCCTTGCCAGGTGCGGGAGGGCGAGTTATGGTATGTCCCGACACTAGGACGGGAGGGGAATCGTATCCAGGTAGTAAGGGTGGGCGCGGACCCGCTGCGAGGGCGCCGCCGGGGACGTGCCGGGGTGGGACGAAGAGGCTTTGCTCTGGGGCTAGCCCACCACGAGGGAGCGTTTCTGGTGACGCGCTCTGGCAGGCAAAACCGAACTTCCCGTTGGAGGGTGGTGTCTCATGGAGACTCATGCACCGCGGGGCAGCGAACGCGTTACTCTCGAACTCCCGATTCTGGTCACGGGAACCGACTGCATGGGTGACGTGTTCCTGGAGCAGTCCCACACGATCGTGCTGGGCCGGCAGGGAGCAAAGATCTGTTTACAGCGCAAGCTGGTTCCTGAGCAGGACATCAACATCCGTTGCCACGCCACGGGACGGGAGTCAGACGCCCGCGTCGTGGGGCAGATTGGAACCAGCCCCGAGGGCGCCTTCTGTTACGGTGTGGAGCTCTTGAACCCGGAGATTGACCTGTGGGGGATCGAGTTTCCGGGGGCAGGAGAAGCTGCGGCCGCGGTGGGGCGGGTGTTGATGGAATGCGTCCGCTGCCACACGCGCGAGTTGGTTTGCCTGCACGAGTTCGAGGCCGAAGTCCTGGATGCGAATCATTACCTCTCTCGGCCCTGCAAGAAATGCGCAGA
>Ga0315291_10001149_pt1 | contig 35399 bp, 32 predicted proteins | sample YL17G12_20_MG_FD_203070 | JGI IMG/M metagenome (GOLD analysis project Ga0315291, IMG submission 203070) | Sediment microbial communities from Yellowstone Lake, YNP, Wyoming, USA - YL17G12_20 | ecosystem: Environmental > Aquatic > Freshwater > Lake > Sediment | place: USA: Wyoming | collected...
CCGACATCGAATTTATCATTGACATCTATACCCGTTTTGATTAATCCTTTCACTTCCTCTACCTTCCCCATGATTATTGCGCCCCTCAGCCTTCTATTCCGTTCGTCAATATTTTGTTTTGCGGCGATCAGAAATGTCACCGGCAAAATCACTAAAAAAAGTATGGACAACACTTTTTTCATAATTCCCTCCTTTTAATGACCCTTTTCTATCTTAGTATGCTTAAGATTCTGCAAAAAAACAACTTTTTTCGTCCTCTTATCTAACACAGATTTCGTAGAAGATACTGGAACCATCAACCTCGGAAAATAGATGTTGAGCGTCTATAACAAGAGAAGGGCTTACCGAAGCAGCGCCTTAATTAGCGGGCGAATGTCCTCGTGTTTGGTGGGGCTTCCGCCCAACGAAAAGAGCTCGATCTCGCCGTTCTTAAAGTCAGGCAGGAATCCAGTCCAGGCAGAGGTTCTTTGAATCTTTTTTATCGCCGTTCCGCCGGCTTCACTTCTTTATCGTGATGTCGCCCGACGTTTCCAGCTTGACCAGGATTCCGCCTTTCCCGACCTCGATTTTAATATTCTTCTCGCTGTCTTTCAGATATACCGGGTAATCCGACCTGATTTTCCCATACGTCGTCACCGCTGAGATGGCCGCTTCCACGCTTTCAGGCAGAGTCAGCGTAATCGGCTTGTACGTCGTGATGAGCTCGATCTTTCCTCCCTTGGGTACGCTCTGGATCTCCATGACCTCGATGGGGCTTGAACTCCCCCGGACGCTGATCGACCCCCCTGTCTTCCTCAAAACCACGTTCCTGTAAGAATTAACCACATCGACGTCGCCGGCAACGGTCTCGGCCAAGACAGACGACGACGAGCCTTCCACTTTGAGGCTTCCTCCCACGCGCCGCACCTCGACCGGCTGATAGGATGAGACGATGGTCGCGCTTTTCTTGATGTCCGCTGCCGTGACCCGACCCGAGTTCACCCTTACGTCGAGCGTCCCGCCGACATTATTCACGGTTACGTCTCGATAAGAGGTTACGATCGTCGCGTTTCCCTCGACGTCCTGGACCCAGGCCAGCGACGAATTGCCCTCGACACTCACGGCTCCCTTCACCCGGCTGACCCGAACCTCATTATAAGAATTTCTGACCGACACATCTCCGCCCGCCATGTCCACGGCGACGCTCCCCGAACTCGCCGTCACCCGGACCTCGCCGCCGGCGTTCATGACCGAGACGGGCCTGTAGCTGCTCTCCACAACGACGCTCTGCTGAACAGCATCAACCTTTACCGTCGAGCTGGGCGCATCCACGCGGAGCTTCCCTCGCACGCCCCTGACATCCACTGTCCGGTACGACGACCTGATCTCGCAGTCGCCCTCGACATCGCTTCCTGTTACATCGGCGCTCTGCGATGTGACGGTCAGCGGCCCGCCGATCTTGCTGAACCGGACCGGCCGGTAGCTATTGCGCACGACGGTTTCCCCGCCGATATTCTTCAGCATCACCTCGCCGCTCGTCGCCTCGACCTCGACCGGGCCTTTGAAATCGACAATGCTTGTCGGCGCATAGCTCGTCCGGACATCGAGCGAACCGCCGCCGCCCTCGACCTCCACGCCGCCGGACTGATTGCGGATGACGATTTTCCCGGAGACGCCTCGCACCTTGATATCGCCATAGCTATTGTCCAGGTGAAGGTCTTGTTGGGCCGGCACTTGGACGTCCAACCTGGCCGAATAGGAAAAGTGAATGCTCTGGCCTCTCCTGAAAAATTTGAGCCACGATGACCAATCCTCCGAATCCCTGGGTGTCGCCAGCCTCAGCCGGAATCCGTCGGCGAAGGGCTCCAGGACAATCTTTGACTCGTCCAGGAAAGACTTGAGGTATTTATCATCGGGGCCATCGACTTCGACCACCCCCTGAGCGATGATTTCGTTCTGGGGCACCGCGACGATGGTGATCTTGGTCAGCGAGTTGTCGAGATATAAAACTTTCCCCGGCGCCGAGGCGATTTTGGCGCTGAGAGAGCGAGATTGCATCAGCCCGTCGGCATGGAGAAAAGCCCCGCCGACGAGGATGAATACGGCGAGAAAAACGAGAGGCCGTATGCGCATGTCTTTGAGCCGAATTGGCGTTCTCATTGTTGCTCCTTTCTATCGTTATGATTGTCTTTCATGTCGTCTTATTCAGGCGTGTTTTATCTGCCGGCTTGTTTTCCGCCTTCAAAAGCTCGGCCAGCGTTTCCTTTTTATCCTGAAGGGCAGCCATCATATAGCGGCGGATATGGGCATTGGCCGGATTTGCGTCGAGGGCCTCGCGGCAGCGCTCGATCTGGGCATCAATGACGGTCAGCCGGTCCTTGTAAAGGAACCGGAGTTCGAGGTCTAAACTCGATATCCGGCTCAGTGTCATTTTTTCCAGGTCCCCGATGGCCCGTAAATATTCCGCTTCCGCCTTCTCCACCTTGACCAGCGCCTCTTGGGCCAGAAGGCCGGACGACATGCCCGGGCGATTAGGCTTGAGGGCAATGTAAAGCCCGATGCCGAGAGCAAGGAGAAGACCGGCGGTCAAGGGAGCGAGAAGGGCGGTCTTGCGCATCAAAGAGCGGCCAGAAGCGCGCGAGGGGCGCAGCCTGGTCAGGTCTTTCTCGATCCGCTCCCAAAGTCCGGCCGCCTCGATCGTCCCTCCCTGGCGGAGTACCCTTGCCGCGGCCATGATCTTTTCGTCCTGCGCGGCTTTCTGCCTGCATTCCGCGCACTTCTCTGCGTGTTTCCAAAAATCTTCAGGCTTGAGTTTCATCAATTCAAACCGTTTATATTCGCCGCATTTGCCGCGTTTCATGCTTCTGCCTCCTTCGCTTTATGAGCCTCCATCAACACCGATCGCAGCCGAGCCTTCGCCCTGTGGATCGTCGCCTTAACCGTGCCGAGGCGGAGGTCGAGGATATCGGCGATTTCCTCGAGCTTGAACTCCTCGACGGCAAAGAGAACAAAACAGGCCCGCATTTGGGCCGGAAGAGAGTCGATCGCCCGCTGGAGATGAAAGAGGCCTTCCTCATACGGCTGGTAAGGCAAGGATTCGGCATCAAGGCGGTCTGTTCGGCGGCGCTTCCGTACCCGGAGGATATCAAGACAGGAATTGAGGAGGATGCGGAAAAGGTATGTGCTGAACCTCGAGCCGCTTCGGTAGCGGTCGATGTGGAGGTATAGCTTCAAGAAAGTTTCGTGGACGGCATCTTCAGCATCCTGGCGATGTCCGAGAATGCGAAAGGCCGTGCCGAGAAGAGGCCTCTCGAAACGCGTGTAAATCTCGTGAAAAGCGCTTAGATCGCCGTCTCGACAGCGGTGGAGGAGGCTCTCTTCCTCCCCCTCAAGCTCGGTCGCGGGGCTCGAAAGAGGCGAAATAGCCGGCCCTCGATTCCTCTTCGGCATATCGGAATCCATAGATGTTTCTATTATAGCCGGGAACAATCCTTCCACACCAGGTTAGACGGGGATAAGACTCGGAAGGTTTAGCGGCTCGACCCGACTCTGTGTTTATTTTCCAAGAATTTTCCTTTCTGAAGCTTTCAGACTCCCTAGGCTAATCTTTTATACACCGATTTCTGCTTCATAGAGTTATTTCTTTAGCTGACTCAGCACTTTTAAATAGATCTCATCAAAGTTGTCTCTGGCCAAATGATATATTTGCCCTTTATTCTTAAATTCTTTCACAAATCTTTTTGACAAGGTAGCAATGACGTTCTTATCTGAGCCAAGCACCATTCTAATAGTTTCCTTAAACTTTTTCGAATAAAACTCCATCATTCCAATCTCATCTATAACGACATATTCTGAGTCTTTATAGCTCTCTAGGAATTTGTCCATAATTTTTTCTATCCCTTCAACATTAACCCTGTACCTTGAAACACCGGGTCCGCGCTCAATATTAACAGAAGCTAATATCTCTTCCTTTCCTGAAGCTAAATCGATTATCTTGAAACCCTGTCTTTCCTTATCACCCCTTATCTCAGGCGTTATAATGCCAGAAACCTTTTTATCGGATATCTCTTCTAAGACCTTTTGTATTAAGGTGGATTTGCCGCACCCAGGATTGCCGGTGATGAAAATGTTCATTTTTATCTTGGGATGATTTTAGGTCCGTGTCTTAAAAATTATGGGATTCCCGCAGGAAGGGCAATATTTGAAATCGGATTCGATCGTGCGGCCACAATGCTGGCATTTCTGTTCTTTAGGAGGCAGATCCTGAAAACTACGTCTGCCTTGTTCGTCAAATTTCGCTCCACATCCCTCACAACTCAGAAACGGCTCGCTTCTTTTAACCGGAAAAAGGGGGATGAAGAATAGGCTCAAGTAGTGGTCTATTCTTTTAAGATATAGGGCGAGGCGGCCACAGTTCGGGCATATCCGAGGCTGACGGTCCAGGGTAACCGTTCTGGGACTGATGCCGCCAATAAAGAAAAACATTTACAAAAACCTTAAAAAACATAACACTTTCCCCCAACCTCAGTCAAAAAAGTGCCCGATGAAAATTCCCCTTCGCTCTCTCCTCTTTCCCTCCTCCCCCGGGACGTTCTGAAACTTCATCTATAAATCGATATTCAGCCGCCGGCGCCGCTCTCTCTTCCCCTCTCCCTCGACGACTTGCCCGGGATTTTTATTGCTAGAAAGGATGCCCCTAGCGATCGTTGGCTATCGGAAGGCCTGACTTGAAAGCAGAGAAGCGAGAGAATTAAAAGAAAGGCAATTCCGAAAAAAAGAACATATTGAACCGCAAAGGGCGTAAGAACATCGTCCATCGAACTGCAATACTCTAGTTGGTCTTAAATGCCATTTCATTCGCAAGACCGAGATGCCTGCTAAGATTGAAGGGCTCTATATACCGAAGTAGTTTTAAGGTAAAATACAATTCATCATTTATAAATAAGGCTAATTACGGAGGTGTTAAATGGACACTTTATTTATTGAGCTATCGGCTGCGTTGATTGATAATCCCGCGACTCCAGATCACAGAACAAAAGTCGAAATTACTCTTGAAAACGCGTCAGATAATCTCGAAATAGAAAATCAAGAGGGGAGCCCACGGTCTGTTCATAAATTTACGCTAAAAGATCCGAGCCTGTTTGGATACGGAAGCCCGCAAAATCTTTCGGTCGATGATGTAGCCTTCCTGTTCGCCATTTCTTGTTCCCTCGCTAATCCACGAATATTGTTTTCTCCTCTTCAGCCTAATTTGCTTGCCCCTTCGATTGAATTCGAAGAAATTCCGACGAAAGTAGAAATGATTGAAAAACCTGGCGAATTGAATATTGCGGTCACCGATGTAATCCGAACTACTGAACACGTTTCTACAGTATTGGGTACTAAATTTAGTTTAGATGAAATAACTCTATTGAATATCGTGGACAAGCTCCTTGCATACAGGATTTTCGATATAGCAAACCGAAATCTTTTGGAGTTAAATGTTCTCGACGCGATAAATAGATACCGGGATGCGCTCATGACGGCTGAGGGCGTGTCCTGCTATTGTTTTTTATTCAATGCGTTCGAAAAGGCGATTAATGCGGACATAGAAAGAAAGGATAAAGACTTTGACAAGGCAGCATCTCTTGCGACAGGGCTACTTGAAACCGAGATTGAAGAACTCAGAAAATTTAACAATAGAATAAAACACCCTTTGCGCAATTATGCCGACTTTGCCACTTTGCAAGCCGGGGAATCGAGACTGGCCGAATTATCTAGGAACCTTAAGAAGGCAGCGGATAGCGCAATCCTCTCAAGAGTCTAACAGGCTTTTATCCGCACAAACCGCATTCGTTTCTCGTAAGCCATTTCTATTCGTCTGGCTATTTATTTTCATTAGCAGCCGCATACATGAGAGGCCAGGTATCAAGGGTTATCGAAAATTAACCCTCTACGGTCATCGAAAATTTCCCCTTTCTCTTTTCCCCCCTCCTTCTTTGGAATAGGACTTGCTGAAGCCGTGACCCTCGATGTTGACCGTATGAAGGATCCCGTCCATAATCGCCGTGTGGCGATCACTGGAACCCTAAAGATCTCGTTCTTCTGACTAAAAATATATCACGACATAGATCTATTCTTTGCGCTAAAATATATACAGCTCTCTCGCGCCGGCTGGGGAGAGTCCCACCTTTGTGGTTCCCATCAACCCCCCCTTTTGCTAACAGCCGGCATTTCTTTATCGCCGATTATTTGTGCAGATAGCCAGAAATATAAGAAGATCAATTCAATAAATGAGGAACCCGCCCATTTTTCAACAGGCTTATTAACAAATATTGTGGATAACTGAGTTGAAAACCGGACCGGTCAAAGAATCCGGCATTTTTTTATCAATAAGATGTCAAAGGCAATCGGAAAAATCCTCCCCCCTCCCTCGTTCATGCCGCTTCCACTTCAGGCTCTCTGATGAGCCCGAGGCCGAACAAAATTAACATGAGGAGGGGGGTCATTTTTCAACGCCCACAAGGGATCAATTTTCCAAGCCCATTGACAAACAATGCTATCAGTTGGAAGACATCCGACTGCTGACCTACATCCGGCTTCAGAACACGATGTCGTTAGTGATGGCGGTGGCCTACTTCACCATGGCCTATCTGGGACTCCGGACAAAGCTTCGCGTTTTAGCGGGCCACGTTCTCAGAGCCGCGCGTCGCATCTTTGGCATTCCTGAGTTCCGCTTCTATGCCCTGGCTGATGGGATCAAAGAGCATCTCTTCGACCTAAAGCGGGGCATTCAAGGCTATTTTTCCACCCAAGATCTCGAGACCGGTTAACGATGGCTCTTTTTCCCTTAAATTTTTGGGGAACTCCAACATTTTCTATTAATTGACTTTCCAATGCATTTATTATTAAATCAATTCCTGATTATAGACAAACAAGATTCTCATTTAGAAGAAATAATCGCGAATTTTTCACGTTATATCGCATTAAAAATATCTGAATTCAACTATACGCGCTATGGAATTGCGCAGGAAGACCTCTTTCAAGAAATCTATTTGAAAATATGGAAAGCACTAGCCAACAGCCATAATATAAAATATATGCAAGCATATATTAGGAAGATAGTGAATTCAGTAGTAATCAACCAAATATTAATATCGCGGAGAGAAAATAAAGTCATTGAGTCTCAGATGCAGATAACACGAGATTCCTATAAATTACCGGGAAGCAAAAAAGAAGAACATCTGCATAATATTTTATTCGAATTGATAAATTCTTTAAAAGAATCGAAGAAAAAAGTTTTATACTTGTTTTTGATGGATTATGATATCAAAGAAATATCGAAACTTCAGGGCTGGTCTAAAGGAAAAACAAATAATCTGTTCTATCGAGCTATAAAAGACCTTAAGAAGATGACCTGCCCCCACTTATTGTACCACCAGTGAAGTGAAAGTTCGAGGCTCTTGAACCTGCCCCCTGATTAGGTCCATTTTTTAGGTTAGAAAAATATTTTGTAGGCGATGAAGAGAGCCTACGGGATCAAAAAAGTCAGCTATCTCCGGACGATCATTTATCTCGCTGCTGGCCGTCTAACCTTCAATTACGCACACTAAATGGAAGAGAACCCAATTTTTTAATTTCCATCATTTTTCGATGATTTTATAATGATAAAATGTCACGCCGCGGACTTGGTCGAGCAGAAAAAGATTGTCGCCGATGATTCGGATCGCATCGACAAAGTGAGTCAGCCGAATTCCGCCCAGAAGGATGCCGTCGGTATCGAAAATTTCGAGCTTATAACTATCGCTCGTGCGGAGATCGGTGTTTCCCTCGGTAATCCTAGAGATGCTGGTTGCCCCTGTGGAGTGGGACTTAAGCCCGATCGTCGACTTCTTGACTTTTTCCTCCTTTCGAAGCGGTCTTTCCAATGTGACGACCCATATCCTTCTCTTGATATCAACGGCGATACCGGCTGAACAGATGTTCATTTCTGCCGCCGAGAAATCCGCTCCCCAGGAACCCGGGGTAAAATTGAGAGGCCAGTCCGCTCTCCATAGAAGTTTTCCGTCGGCATTGTATTTTTCAACCTTGTTTTGAAAGGCGTAAGCAAGATAGAAGTTGTCGTTCCTATCGACCGTATATTCAAAGGCGTTAGCATAAACACTTATGATTCCGTCGCCATAATTAACGGCATCAACGAATGACCGCAGAAGTATTCCTTCCTGATCGAGAACCTTGATTAATTTGGGAGGCTTAGCCTTATCCATAAAACTATAGGGCAAAAGCGAGCCTTTGACCGCCAATAAACCAGACTTTAGGCAACGGAGCTTCCGCAGAGAAGTGTCTATGAGCCTGATCGTCCTGTCTCCCGCGCCCGCCGGTGTTAGCATCTGGATCCGGTTTTGATATGCATCCATGATATAAAAAAAACCATGGGCATCGATATCCATGGAATCTGGATTATAAAACTCGCCCGGTCCTTGGCCTCTACGGCCGAATGTCGCCAGATATGTTCCCTCCGGGCTGAATTTCTGGACCCGGTGGTTGGCGGAATCCAGAACATAGATATTCCCCGGAGCGTCCATGGCGATATCGGAAGGATAGTTGAACGCCAGGTTTTCATCCAGCGTGTCGATGTCGCCAATTTTTCTGATCAATTGAATGGAAACGCCGGGCTTGTTGCCCAGCTTCCCCCCTTTTTTATTGTGGACGACCCTAACACCGCCGATGGTTTCGATCTTCTGGGAAAACGCACATATCGATGCGAATAGAAAAATCGTTCCCCAAAGGCTTGCGGTAAATATCTTTCTTTTCATTTCACTCGCTCCTCTGAATTTCATTTATAGGAATTTGCTTTTGCTTGGCAAACGGTTCACTCCCCTTAGGTTTAGAACGGCCTTTCCTCATCGTGAAATAATGATATTCCCCGGCGCGGATCGATGTCAATATATAAGGAAGGCCTCTCCTCGTGTCGCGCCGTGGAGATGGGGTTGGCATAATAACGCCCCGAAATAATTTCAACCGATCATCGAGGATTCGCCACGCCTCCAGGTCGCTGGCTTCCTTCGCCTCATAATTTCCTCGATATAAAGAAATGTTATTCCTTGTTTTTCAAAGTAGATTTACAGCTATTAGTTCTCGTTCAATTCAAATATTTTTTCATCGACAGTGTTATCAATTTCGATTCGCGCAATTGCGTCCACGTCAGATAAAATCTTTGTTCCTTTTTTAAACAGAATGCATAATATTTGACCGTGAGACGGCAATAAAACAATCCTAATTAAAGTATTACGTTTTAAAGTATTACGTTTGGCCTTACCTGAGTGTAGGTCGTACATTTTACTTCAACGAGGTCATCGGGCGTAAAAAGCACAAAAGCATACATAACTTTCCGAGCTTCTTGTTTGAATTTCTATATTAACATGATAAATGTTACAATTTTTTCGTTTACATATTTAATTAATATTTTAATATCAATGACTTCTCTCGCATTCTCCTAATACAAGTGTAAGTACTTCCTAAGACCTCGAGGTGGCTAATCTTGCGTTCTTCTTCTTTATCAATGGCTTATAAATCATTTTTATTTGGCATAAAGTGTGCTGTTTATTGTTTATAAAGAAATTTATTGTTTATAAAGAAAAATGGCTGATATAATGAACCTTACTAAGTACCATGATTTTTTTTGCCAACTGTGGCCCGAGCAGAGCCTAAGTATTACGGGTGATAAAATAAATTAAGGGCAGGTTATTATGGATGTTAAAACACAATATAGGGAACAACGGCATCTAGGAATGATATTTGCGACCTTGGGTCTTATCTCTCTTTGTTGTTGTGTACCGCAAGCGAAGATGCAAAAGACGTCTGTCGGGCCAACCCCGGACCTTGAAAAGAAGGCCGCCGCAGCTGATGCTTTCTTTAGAAAGGGCTGCTACGTCGGTTTCAAAAAGGCGATCGCAATATATGAGGAATTGTACGCCCAGCCCGCCATAAAGATTAGAATCCTTGTCCCTTACATAAAAACCTTGGTCCTCATGTCGGTCAGGGAGAAAGAACTGGGGATCCTGGATGACAAATACATCCAAAGAACACGGGAAGTCATCAAGGAGAATCCTTCCCTGCAGTCATTTGCTCCGTATGTCGAGCTGGCGGACACGATGTATCCGAAAACCAAGGGGATCATGAGAGATATCGATGTCATGGGGACTGTGAAAGTTGTGAATGAATACCTAAAAAATCCCAAGCTGAAGGCCGACATGAAGCTCAAAGCTTTATCCGACGATTATTATGCATATTTGTATGTGAGTTTATATATGAACTATGCGAATTACCTCGATCAGAAAGAAGATTTATCGGGATTCACAAAGCTTTACCCGAATTCGATTCTCTTCAAGTATAAAAACGCGACAACCTACCCCCGGCAAGATCCGAGACTGCTCGAAGCCCTTGTGGAGGCCGAGCCGGAGTTTTACGAAGCCTACTATCACCTAGGAGAACTGGCTGTGGGCGCCGAAAAGCCTCTCGATGCGGAAAAGGATTTTTTAAAGCCCTTTGAAGCAGAAAAGAATTTTTTAAAGGCGTACGAGGGAATTCCGGAATCGCCGCAGGCCACGATTTATCTGGGCGCCATTTATATGGCCACGGAAGAATATGATAAGAGCCTTGACTATTACGAAAAAACGATCAGCCTGGCCCCTGTTTATAGGGATGCACTGCTCGGAAAGTCGGCCTGCCTGAGCTATATGGGGAAGTATCACGAGGCTATTGAGATTTTAAACAAGCTAGTCGCCATGGGGTCCTATCTGATGGGCGAGAGCCATTACTGGCTGGCCTGGAATTATCACGAGCTCCATGACAACGAGAACGCGCAGCTCCACATCGAAGAATCCAAGGGCCGACTTCCAACCGATAGTGAAGTCTTCAGCCTTGCAGGGACGATTGCCCTTGAAAATAACGATCTCGAAAAGGCAGAAAAGGAATTTATGGAATCATTAAGATTCAATGGCAGAAACATCAATGCCATTTTGGGCCTAGGCCAGGTGTATGCCCAGAAGCAGAAATGGCTTGAATCAGCGTTGTTTTATTCCAGTGCTGCTAAAGTTGCCTTGCAGAGAGAAAGCGAAGTGGCCGAATACATCAACCAGATCGAGAAGTCAGCACTCGCAAAGGAACGAAAGGCGAGGGTGGTTGCCAAAAAAGAGCAACAGGTCAAAAACCTCGAGGCAACCAAGGCCGCAAGTTACTACAACGCGTCCGCCGGATATTCCAAAGTAGGGCAAAAGGAACAAGCTCTGGAAATGGCTTTAAAGGCTGCTATCCACCCGCAGTTCAAAGAAATGGCCGAAAAGCTGATCAAGCAAATCAAATAACGGCCCTAGACAGTCGCCGCAAGGAACGGATCGGCAGCGAAATGCCGCGCCTGGAGAATCGCAATAATAGCGATTCCATAAACACTGTCGCATTTCAGGTCGTAATATATAAAGGAGTTTTGTTTAGGGATCGACTACACGAAATCTGAACCGCTAGCCATGCAAGGAGGGCGTAATGCTGAAAACCATTATTAAGAAAGAGCTCCTGGAAAATATCTTCAGCTTCCGGTTCCCACTTTTTTCGCTCATCTGCATTCTGCTCATTCCGCTCGGCGTCTATATCGGGGCGCGTGATTATGAGGTTCGCCTTCATGCCTACCAGGAATCGCTCCGCCTCTACCAACAGGACCTTAAGACGGTCCAGGATATCTTTTGCAAAGGCGGAGGTAAAGGCTTCCGGCCGCCGGCGCCGCTCTCTCCCCTCTCTCCTCTCCGCCTTGCCAAAGACGTTCTGAAACCACATTTAGAAATCGATATTCAGCCGCCGTCGATTCTCCCCATTCCCACTCTCCGACCAGAAATCGATAATCAGCCGCTAGCGCCGCTTTTCCCCTCGACGACTTGCCCAAGATTTCTATCAAATATGACGGCCGCAGCGAACCTTGATTACAAAAAGGCCTAGCTCCAAATGAAGAGCGTCATAAGGCAGGGATGCATTGTAGGAAAAATCAAGCATCAATCGCTATTTCTATTTTCCTTCTTAGCTTCGTTTCAACCTGAGAGGGCGCTTTTTTAATGTATTCTATTGCCTTTTCCCTAGACGCTCCAATGAGACTGCTCAAGTAAGCGGTGATATTCTCTGCGTTTAATTCCGTTTTTGTTATTTCTTTAAAGTTAGCTGGGAGGTCTGTCCAGATTACCGCATTAAGCCCCTTTGCCACTGCCCATTGACGTATATAATCTAGAACCTGAGGCACAGCCCGACAGTTACTATCATTTTCCAGAATCGATAAATAGCCGATACTTTCCATACTCGTTCCTTCCCGTTCGCGAAGGTTCTTCTTCGCCTGATTCAAGTCTTCATAAGCCGAAAGCGCCCACAACGTTTGGACCGGTTTAGTACCGAGATAGAGGACGAGCGTCAACTTCCCATCCTTAGATATTCTTGCAAACTCGATAGGGAGAAACGGTCCATCAGTTTGCCATCGTCCGCTAATATGAAGGTTGCCAGGTTTCCATATCAGCGAACCCCACCCAAGAATAGCCAATTTTAAAATCTACGCCTCCTTTTTGAATTTATTATATACTTTTTTCTATTAACTCGCCTTCCTCTCCTCCCACTCTCCTCCTTGCCCAAGACGTGTTAGAATCGCATTCCAAAAAAGAAAATCAGCCGCCGGCGCCGCTCTCTTGCCCTCATCTCCTTGCCCAGGATGTTTTGAAACCACGTCTATAAATCGAAATTCAACCGCTGGCGCCGCTCTTTCTCCGAGACGACTTGCGGGAAGTGTATTGATCAGTCTGGATCTATTGAGGTCTTTAAATAAAAATGAGAGGTTTTTACAGAATATCTGACATTCCCTATTATGAGAGCAGACCCTGTTGTTTGATGAATCAGCAAGCTAGTACGAAACGCCTGATGACAAACATTTGCGGCAGAGTGACCGATCAAGTTGCCGGGTAGGCGAACGGCGGTCCGTTGAGTCGGTTCTTTTGCGGATCCTCAACAATGACAATGGCGCGTCGTTTTGCCCTTGTGATTCCGTTATAAAGCCAACGGCGTACCAGCACGGGGTCTCCGACCACACGAAACGGCCAGAGCACGATCACGACCGGAAACTCTCGGTTCTTTGCTTGGTGGATAGTCATGGCACGTCGGGTTCCGTGCGGCGCCGAGCCGTAAGAGCGGATGTGCTGTGCCGCACGTTTTATCTGAGCGCGGACTTCAGTAGCACTGAACGTAGTTCGCCCCATCACCCGACGCTGGTGCTCTGCCCACCGGTTTAACTGCCTCGTCACGGGGCCGCATGGGAGAGAAAGTATCGCGGCGGCTCCTACTTGGTCGTTTTGGGTCTCGATTCCCACTGCCGATATCGTTGCTTCAGCAAGACCTTCCGTGGTCATTTCCCATTGGATTTTCACCGGGCCGGCTTTTTGCTTTCCATACTGCTTAGTTGCGACGAGTTCGACAACTTTATCGACCCATCGTGAGGTCTTAGGCCGTGCGGCGGACAAAAGTACAACATCTTTGCCATTGGCCGGTGCCATCGTCTGAGAGATAAACGACGCTGCGACTGCTTCAGACGGCGCACTGATAATCTTAAAGCTGGCGCTGGCTCCTGCCATCAACGACGTGCCGGCGCGAAGCGCTTGCGCGGCTGTAATGAGGTCAGCATCGTCCGTGCGCCAATTGACGGTGAGGTCTACGCAGACCCCGAGTTCGCGAAGCCATGCAACCGCCGGGCACTCGCCGGTGCAGTTAAGGTTCTGGAAATCATCGGCGGCAACGAACATATTCACACGCCCATGCAGATGCCTTGCGAGCGTAAGACGGACAGGTGCACAGTCCTGAAATTCATCCAAGACGATCACGGGATAACGTTTTGTGACCCATTGCGCCACGTCAGCGCAAGCGAGCAACCGACCTGCGGCGTCGCATGTCGCTTCATAATCTGGGGCATCCCAGTCGAGCGGGATAAAACCGCCGAGTGTCCTCAGGCGCGACCTCCATCGGCGGCATATTTCCCACGCGAAACGATCCAAAGTCATACAGTCGCAGCGACGCCTCGCCGAGGACTTTGCGAGACGTTCCGCCAATCGATGCCGCGATCCATGCATGAACGTAAGCGCAAGAACACGTTGGTCTGCAGATAGCGGATGAACGGCAAGATGTTCATCCAATTCGCGAAGAAGACTCGTCGTCTTGCCGGTGCCGGCCCCTCCAGTGAAGGCCTTCGTATTCACGGCTTAAACCGTACAACTTTGACAGCGGCGGTCGATCGGGCGTCATCCGGCTCAATATTTGGATAGTTCGTTCCGCTGGCGGCGCTGACGAGCGCAACGCAGAAGGTCACCACTCTTTCACGGCACGCAAGCGTCTCTGCAAGAACACCGGCAATAGCCTCATGCGCCAGAACGTCCTCTTTTAGGCCAACGGTATTCGTTGTCTTGTTGTTGCTAGTTTTCAGCAGATCGCGCAGGGCGTCTAAAGACGCGAATGTGAATCCCGGTAGTGCTACCGACAGCGCAGTGAGAACCGCCGCACCTCCCGGCTCCAACATCCAGCGCACGAGGTCCTCGGTGGTCCAGTTCGCTGGAAGCTGGACGATGAGCGACGGTGGCGGCACCTGGGCAATCAGATTGTTAACGTAACCGTCTCCGGCTGCATCGCCGTCTACCATTGCTACAATACGCGAGCGTAGTGGTATCAGCCTCTCGGCCGCGAACGTTACCGCCGCGTTTTCTGTCGGGATGACGCCAAAGACTGCGCTAAAAGGACTCGTTTGTGTAGTGTATGGATCGGCAACTTCGGCAAGACGGATCAGCCACTCGTAGTCAAATCGTCCCTCGGGAATCAGAACGAACGGATGCATGAGGGCGTTAACCACGCGAGTGCGGTTCTGTAGATAGAATTTACGTTCATTATTACTCGCGGCAGGCGTGAGGGCATGTGACAAAAACGGACGGGCGGCTAGTCGGCCAGAATCGTTGGTTACGATTAAGATAGAGGTCGCCGCGAAGACTCGTGCTATTTCCGGTGAATGGGTAGTGCAAATAACCTGACTGGAGGTGGCACAGGCTTCCGCAACCAAGCGCCCGTGGATACCGGGCGACAGATGAAGTTCAGGTTCTTCCAGTGCGAGTATAAATGGTAGACCTTTGGCGATGCGAACGCGTCCCACTTCGAGCAACAGGAGAAGGCTTTGCAGCGACACTAAGCCAGCGCCGTGTCGAGCGGCAGGCAGTGACGGTCCTCCGGTCCCAACATAGTGCGGCAGCAGTGCTTGTAGGACCGCTTCCGAATCGCCTGCGGTCACACGCAATTGGAACTTCGGAGCATTCGGCGCTAGTCGCGCCAACCGTTCATTCAAACCCGTAACCAAAGTTGCCAGTTTATCTGAGTCCTCGATCTTGACCTCTGGATTACGGAGCGCATCCCGTTGGCTTATGATTTCATCGGAAGGTATCCCGGCGAGATTCGAGACCGTTCGACGGAAAAGGTCTGAATTGAACGAGGCGACGGCATCCCAATCGCGTCGAGCCGGCAACACAAAGAACCCGAGGTCGTTCAGGAGCCGGGGCGGGACTTGCACGAGACCTCCGTCGTCATCAAATGGATCCGTCGTATCGTCATCGTCGTGGAAATACCGTACGCTCACCACCTCGAGCTCGTCGCGGTCGAACCGGGCGCAGAAGCCAACGTTGGCGCACAGCTTGCGCCCCGCGGCCGCCTCGGCGTGCTCCTGCCCATCCTGGCCGAGCCATTTAGGGACCGCACGATCAGCCCGGAACCAAGTGTCGTGCTCGCTGGGGTCATCGCCCGCAAACCCAGCGACCGTTACAACAATCTTGATCCGCGCGGCTGGCGCAGGGTCACTCCCGGTAAAATCATGTTCAGTTAGTGAACGCACCATCTTGGTTCGCCCGAGGGCGAGCGAAAGGGCGTCGATGAGCGTGCTCTTTCCGCAGCCATTTGGACCGACCAGAACGGCTTGCTCAGTCAACCTGATGTCAGCTTCTTGAATGCCGCGAAATCCCGATATGCGAAGGCGAGCTATATACATTGGAGTGCAAGGAGGATTAGGAATTTCCTTTTTCTCGGCATACGCAATACCTTCCCTTTAGACTCGGGGATAAAACCCTCCATTTTTAAAGAATAATATTCCTCGCCGCGGATCTTTGTCAACAACACGACGATATCTACGAAGTAGGCCGTCCAGTCGGACTATCGATGGGAACGACCAAAAAATAGCTCGGAAGACGCGATTCCTCCAGCGTCCGCAAAATCGCCGGCCTAAAAGTAATCTGTCGCCTGCTCCTCTCCCATTAGTCCGACCTGCTCGATGACGCGCGACGGCGGCGGCTTTTCCGCGACAAATGTCAGCTTGAGGTGGTCGATGATCCAGCCTATGTAGCCGGCAATCATAAGCCAAGAACGGCAACTGTGTGGCGTCGAGAATGTAGATCTATTTCTTCTTCGCAGGCGTAATATTCTTCTGCGTTTTCTTAATGATTTTTTTCTTGATTTGCTTTCTTTCTGGCGCCTTCTTTCTCATTGGTCCCATAATTGACTTTTTTGCGCGAGTCCTTTTTCCTATAGCTCTTCCAACTGCCCTTTTCGCTCGAGTCGTCTTCTTAGCACTGGTTCCTTTCCTGAGCGCCTTCAGCCTCGGATCCAGGTTTTTTATTAGTGCAGCATGTTCCTTCTTCGTTCTGTACCATAACAATTGCATCCGCTGTTTACTTTTCTTTAGTCTTTTGAGATCGCTTCTAATTTCTTTGAACTCTTGCTTGATCTTTTCATTTTTAGGATCACTTTTCTTAATATTTCGTTTCATTATTGCCTCCGAGTTTTCCATTCTATCATCATTTCTATTTGAACGATAATCCTTGAAGATATTTTTTCGATATCTACGAAAATGACGCTCCCTTTAGCCAGGATTCGTGGCACCTTAATCTCCTCCGCCATTCCGTATCCCCGCTCCTCCGGACACTTAGCGATTCTGTTTCGATACTCTTATCGCCCTAGCATTCTCTTACATTTGTTATCTGAGGCTATCTTTGGAACGCCTACCTTCTACGCATCCCCCGAGCCACAAGACACCCCGCGATCATATTTCAATATTCTTATCGCCCTCTCCTAATTTGGCGGATGGTCTTTTCCTACTCGAATATATCCGTGGAGGATCCTGCATCCCCCAAACCAGACTGTCCCTTTCCTTTAGCTAAAAAAGGTGGGCGACGTTCGGCCGCCCAATAAAAGAAAAGTCTAAATCTCCCATTCTTTCACGGTTTTCATAAATGTCTCTAAAGTTATAACTCCCCTTTTTCTCAAGCGGCTCAGCTCAAGCAAAAGGATTACGTCTTCCTGGTCTTTGGATAAAGGTCTGACTTCGGACATATCGATTCCTATTTCTTCTTCATTCAGGGCTCTATTCATGTCTCTATTCGTTTCTTTATCCATAGTTCTCCTCTCCTCGTCCGTTTCCGTTGCTACTGCCGTTTCCATTGTTTCCGTTCCTTAGCATCTGCACTTTTGCTTTTAGGAATTCCTGGTATGCTGTCAAACTGTGTATGGCTCTTTTCTCGAATAGCCTGTCTGCTGCCTGCTGGATTTGGGGCAATGGGTTGCTGTAAGGCGCGATAAACCTCTTCAAGGCCGAGTGGGCGTCTAAAAGGCATTGTTCGTATATCGCATTATTGAGCTCTCTTAGTTTTTCCTGAATTGAAGTGTGCTCCTCCTCGCTTATACTTGTGGTCTCCCAGCCATTTCCGCTCCTGAAATTTCTCACAAAGCTTATTGCTTCCATATTCCTCGCCCCCAATACGATTCGTTCAAGCTTTCATGTTTTCTATAGGGAATTCTTAGAGTTCGATACCCGGAAAGCCTCTCGTTTCTCATTTGCAGCTCCATTATTTTAGCTTCAAGAAATTCATGGTACGCTTCTGTTGATTCCTTTGTTCGCTTCTCAAATAGCTCGTCTGCGAATACCTTTAGAAACCTCGAGGGCTTTTGGTACGACGGCAGATATCTTGTCAAAACCCTCTCAGATGTTTTCAGGCACTCCAAATAAGTTCGGTTTTCGCTTATCCGAAGCTGCTCGCGGGCTTCATTGCCATCCTGCTCTGCAATCCTCAACTCCTCCTGAATTTCCCTGCCCCCTTGCTGTGCTATTGCCGCTTGCCCCCGATTTTCTGCTACACCAAAATCCCTTTCAAGATTTGCTTCTTCCATACCTTCCACCTCCGCTTTTTTAGTTCGGCTCTTGGTTAAACCGAATCTATTGAGACAATATTTGTCGCGGAGCGACCTTTGTTATTGGCGGGAGGCGGCCTTCTTATTTGAGCGAAAGACAGAATACCGCCGTCATATAACACCATAAATAATATAGGCGGGTATCTGGATTTTGCTCCGTTAATATAAGCCGCATTTAAGCGGCTGGTAATATATCGCAAGCCATCCCTTTATGGGTGGGTTGCCTATCTTTTATTGTCCTATTCTGCAAACCTCTTCACTATGGATTGCCTATTATTTCATTTTCTATTCTGCAAACCTCTTCACCGTGGGTTGCCACTATTTATCTAATTCAATTTCTTTGTTTGATCTAATGCCATAGCTGTTGTATCAAACGCTTCTCTTTATGTTCGCCTCAGCGGACTTTTCTTCTTCTTGGGCGCCTGAGATGGCGCTCGCTTGCTCTCGTCCTCTCTTTTTTACTGTTACCTGTTCGACAGATCTCTTGCTAGGCATCTCCCGGAGATCCTGCTTTCTTTCTCTTTCTCCTGGGATGGCTGTTCGCGTTCTTTTGCCGAAAAACGCCAGGCCTTCCCTTGCCTTTCCTGAAACCCCCACCAGTTCAGTGGCCAAAATGGACAGTCTTTTTTAGAATGCTATAAAAAAGAACCCCCCTCTTTAGGGGCGGAAGCTGGCCGGATTGGGGGTTCTCGACTCATAGTCTTTCTCATTTCTCCATATTATTATTTCTCTTTATTTCCTTATCTTATAAGCTGGAAATAAACGGCTTTTCCTTCCCCAACGCGCTAATATCAATAATGTTAGCCTTCAGAAATAAATCCCACCTATTTTTTACTAAAAGAAGCAAAATGCGTTATAGATATGTAGGATTCTCGGGGATCTTCTTTCTTGAAAAAGGAACAAATAATTTACTTCTATACAAAGCAAAATGAGATATATGATAAATAATTCCGGAAATATGAATAATATGGATCCCCGCCAGAGAATACCCTGCCTATAACGCAAAATGCAATTTATAGAAAATAATTGCGGCGTATGGTAATAAATTGCGGAGCATAGTAAATAATTATAGAGAATAAACAACGATCGTTCTTTTGGCTCCTTTAGAGACCACGTGCCGCGTGATTCGATGCTCGGCGGCAAGCTCCTCAAGGTACTTATAGGCCGAGATCCGGCAAACCTTATGCCCTAAAGGGATGGAGATATATCTCGCTATAGCGGCCGGATTCGCCATTTTAAGCTCCCGAAGCGCCGGCACTATCGCCCGCTTAATATTTTCATTCCTGGGCCTTCCGGAATGGATTTCTGGCTCAAGCTCTACTCCCATTTCTTCTCACCTAGGATCCTCGAATAGGCTTGAAATATCAGTCTTCGGACATTCTCCTCGATCCCTTTTACAGGCCAAATAACCAAAGGATTGGTCCCTTCCAATATCTGAAGAAGGCCTCGTTCCTGAAGCCAATGGCAGCGCCTTGTGACGGTGTCTTTGCTTATTTTCAATCCCCTTAGCTCTCCATGAAGAAGCCCAAGAACGAAACATTCCGGGCTCTCGGATCGATAAAACTTCTCCAATATTCTCACTGAGACCAGGTCTATGCTTAAAAGCAAATTCAGCCAATCGATGCTGAGGTTGGCGTCGTATGGTTGCTGACATTCCTGTTCTTTCTCAATCGTTAAGTCAATTTCCTGCTCCATTTTTCTCGCCCTATTTTTTGCTTAATAATTAGAAATTGGGATATTTAAGTATTTCGATACGGGAACGGCGAGGTCCTTATTTTCAATCCTCTCGTGATACGAACCGTTATTCTATAGTCGAGAAATATATTTATAGCTGGCTATCCAATAGTCATGAATGTTCTTATCGAAGCTATTCAAACGGGGAAAAAAGGACGCGCCTGGCCAGATAAACCAACATTTCGATGATTATGATAGTTATGATACTTATCATAATCTTGGTCCAAGCCATAATGATGAAGAGCGAAGTCATCATTATGATAATTATGATAATCATGCCAAAATCCGGAGTAAAAGCCTGGACGACATTTATTCCCTGATCGAAAAGCACGACGCCGAGGTCAAGGCTCTCATCAGCTCAATCCCATCGCAAACGATCGAAAGTTTAAAGTCTATCCAGAAGAACTATCCTCGCCTTTTTACCTCTCTAATACAGAAATTCGAGGAGGCGGTAAAGTCCCAAGTAGAGGATCTTATCGACAAATCAATCCTTGCGGCGGTCAAAGGCCAAAGTAAAATCTCAAGCCTTAAGCTTCTTAACGAAATTACAGTTTCTAAAAATATCTGCTCCCAATCCACGCTTTACCTGCATCTCAATAAACTGGTCAAAGAGGGAGTTCTGCTCAAACAAAGAGAAGGAAAGGTCGTTCATTATTCCTTCCCGTCCCCCTTAATAGAAAAGCTCGAGCCGACTGCCGAGATATCGAACGATTACGATTACGATCAGCCATAATCGAAATCGAAAGCGTCATAATGATGAACGATTATGACCTGAATCATAATCATCATAATGGTTCTATTGGTAGGAATTCTTGTATCTGACCAGAGCCATGGCAAGGGAAACGATTCTGCTAAAAGACCCACTTCCGAATTAATTGAACAACTGTCAACATTATCTATTTTGCGATTAAAGTGCCCGTTTCCCTCATTATTTTGAAGTTAAAGGACCTAAACCTCACAAATCTTCCAGATTCGATGCGTCCCTGTCCGCCTATATTACCACCTCAATTTTGTCCCGCGATCAGGAGCATCCGGTGAAAGCTCTTCCTCACTTTGCCCAGCATTCTGAAGAACTTCGGGTTTAGATAGTAATAATAGTTATTCTTAAATATGGACCTGTCGTACCTCCGCTGAAATCGAATTACCTCGTTCTGTTTTAGATTTTGAAGGATCTTGTGCATCGTGCTCTTGGCGATTTTATTTTCTCTCCTAAACTTGGCGACGTCCTTTCCTTCTAATACCCTATCCCTTTTGGATAAAAAAAGGTCGAATAACAATGCTAATATCGACTCTTCGTTATCGTTTGAGGCAAGGAATTTCGCCACGGCCATGTCCATCTTGGCAAGTCTCACATTTCGGCTATGAATTTTTATCATGATTTTCAACTTCTCGGCCATGACCGAGATTTCTCCATCAAAAATACTATTTTTGCGAAACTTTAAATCTCTATGGTTCACAAAATCGGAAACCCGGCCGCTTTTTAATAGTTCTATGCCAAATGACCCTGGTACCATATGAGGACAGATACTTTTAGAAATACTTTAAATAGCTTTCAAACTATTGAAATGTTTAAACCCTATTTTAAACTCTCCTCTTTTTGCGGTATTTAAAATAAGTTTTAAATAGTTTTCAATCTATTAATTAATCATGTCTGCACCCCAAAATAACAAAATAGAGAAATATTCGATGGATAAAAGAGTCCTTTCAATTCTAAAAAGATCCCCCAAAAGAGGAATATGGATGAAAGACTTGGCAATAAAATTAGGTATTTCCCGATCGCTTCTTAACTACTATTTGTTTGGAATGAAGAAAAAAGACAAAAGGATAGGAGGCAGACTTAAAAATGAAATAAGCATTAGAAAAGAAGGGAATAATCGGTTTATTTGCTTAAATAAAAAGCAGAAATAATAATGACTAACTTATTAACGCATTCTTTCATGCTATTGTTAGGCATAAAAACCATCGCAAGGAGGAGACGATATCGAATTATTCAACCTTGGTAGAACCACAATAAGGGCAATTATTTTTGAATTTTATTTTAATATCGTTATGGGAGCATTTTCATTTTTCACTTATTTCTTCTCCCTAATTCAGCAAAAAGCCATCGTTCTAATGGATTATCCTTTGGGGGGATAAGGATCCTTCCCGTAGGTCCTTTCTTCCTGGATAGTCCCGTCTTTCTTATGGATCTTCAGTTGCCCGAGCGGTTGGTTCTTTGCGATTTCTCGGCCGAAATCGACAGCATCTTTCTTGTCGTCGAATGTCTTGACCGCGCGCTTCGAGCCCTCGCTCTTAACCTTCCAGCTGTCACCATCGGGGACCACGTGAAAGACTTTCCTTTTAAACATCTTACCCTCCTTTGAGAATATTTTTTATCTTAAGCGTCTCTTCTATCGAGGCGCATTATCCGGCTCTGCCGTCTTTTTTCGTAATCCGGAAGGTAGGAAGGCTTCGGCCTTCCCCTTCCACTCGCCTCAATAATTTTTTCTATTTTAATCATCGTCTTTTAAATCTATTCTGAACTTTGCCCAAACAGGTCTATGGTCTGAAATCTTAAACCCGTCGTCTTCTGTCAATCCGTAATCTACCCAAAACTTATAGACTCCACAGGAATTTGAATACTCAGCAGTGTAGTTGCCTTGGAAAATTATGTTATCGTAAGCTTTCCCGCCCCTTGTGTTTGTTTCTTCTTTGATTGTAAAGACAATATTCGGTATGGTTGCAATAGCGTCCATACTGATATAGCTTCCGGCTGTTACCCCGGGCGCCTTGGCGTTAAAGTCTCCTAGTAAAACAATGTCATTTTCATTCGGGGTTTTGTCCTGAAGGTCGACATATGCATTCTTCAACGCTGGTATTTCCACGCCAACATCGTCCGGGTCGGTATGGATTGTCATCAAATAAAAATCGAAATTCCCGGCCCTGAACATTGCATAAAAAGGCTCCCTCGCAAATTCATCGTTTGGTTCAATCCCGTATCCTGTAGCATCAGGAATAAAGTCTATCACGTCATCGTTGTAAACAAACAAATATTGTTCTTTCCCGTCTCTTCCTAACCGATTGCTCGAAACGACATTGTAGTTTTTGCCATCCGAGTTGATTTTATCAATGAGCAGAGCTGGCAGGGTCAGGCTCGCATCTTCTACTTCCTGAATTGCGATAATGTCGTATTTTTCTAGAACGCTTATTATGACGTTTATGCGGGCCGGGTCGTTCAATTTCGTCTGACCAAAGTTTTTCAGGTTCCAGCTTGCTATGGTTATCTCTTTCTTGCTGTCAGTCGAATTTTTCGCATTCTGATCGGATTTCCCATTACAGCATAAAAATCCCGCTGCCAGAATAAATAAAAGGATTATCAAAACAAATTTGGTTTTGGATTTCATTTAGCCCTCCTTTTGCCGTAGATTGCCGTAAATGAATAACCTTCCCCTATCTTAAATTTTTAGCATAGCGAAAAGGCGCTGTCAAATTATGATATAATAAATTTGACTCTCTTTTGCCGGCTGGAGAGAGCTCCCACCTTTTTGGTTCCCATCAACCCCCCCCTTTTGCTGACAACAGCCGGCTAATTTCTATTTAAAATTTGCCATTCTCAATGAAACCTCTCTTACGATTAACAATTCCCTGTGGTTACTCCACGATCTGCATCAAGCGTTTTTATCTTCCATGCGGATATTTTTTTCTGGCTGAAGAAAGCGAAACGAAGAAGCGGGAGCTCTCGGTGTTTCACCCTTTTTTTCAAACGGATTTCCCGATTGAAGCTCTCGGAGGGAGAAAATCAAATTATGCTTCCCCTAGAAGCTCAAGTGATTTTTTATAAAAAGGAATTGTTTATGAACTTTTATTTAGAATTAATGTCTGGAGTTTGATTTGAGATTTCTTTTAAAGACTTTTTTTTCCATCTAAATAATTCGATTAAAACTGGCGCTAAAGAAATAAGAAGGAGTAAAAGGTTCTCGACCGAAAAAGACCTAGATATAATTTTATTTATTATAATACATATTGGTGCCGCCAATACTACAGATAATACGAAATAATAGATCGAAAAGAAAATTAACTTTCTGATTCCCTTTTTCATGGTTTGTGTAACTAAAAATACAACTTGTTTTGGAATTTCGAAACGTTGCCTTATTAAATCTTTTTCCCATTCGTCAATTAAAACATGATGCTTTAATAGTTGTTTTTTTTCATCTTCAATTAATGCTCTATCTGAACTTAGCTCAGATAAAACAATTTGAGTGGCTTGCTCCTTACTTAATTTAAAATGTTTAAAAGGATCGAAATTTAGTCTTAATGCTCGCAGAGCTAAGACAAGCTCAAGTATCAATGGAATATTTAAATTTTCTTTTTTTTGTTCACATATAGAATTATATGCCTTCAAGAAATTGTGGACATTAAGTTCCATAAAATCAATTTCGAGCGCTACTAGTGCCAACATCGCATGCCCATAACCTCGTATAGTAAATCTCGAATGATTATCGTATTTTTCCCATAATTGATTAATATCAGAAACCAGGCTAAACATTTTGTTTAGCTCGGCTATTAAAGCTCTTGAAAGGAGCTTTGCTGGTTCCGTATTCTTCATGGCGCTGTTTGCATATAAATATAAAACAAGAGATGAGGCAGGCGCATTTGGCTCAAGGTCATCTGGATGAAACACGCACATATTGGAAGGTCTCTGGAGTTTATTGAGCCAAATGCAGTGTTTATTTTCGATCTTTTTACCTAATTTAAGCAACGTATTCATAGCAATAAAAGTAGGTACTAAATGTGAATCAATTTCTTTAGAAGTTCCTGGCCATCCTCCGAGCTTACTCGAAATAGAAATGAGTTTGCTTGTCGCATCAGCTAATTGTTCGTCATCGCCGAGTAAATAAAGGGCTAATGCCGAATACGCTAAGTCACGAATACGCACATCTTCATTGGGCAAACATTTAGTAAGAGAATCGTGAAGGAATACCCTTATTTTATCTTTCTCTTGTTGAAGAAAATTGTTATTTATTTCATCTAAAGCTTCATATGCTAATAGGGCTTCACAAGTATTAGTGGGAGAAAGTCTTTGATTTGCCGATATACCCCATCCATAGTAATCGCCTTCTTGTTTATATGTCGAACATAAATGATTTAAAATAAAGTTCTTTATTTCACCAAGTGATTCGATTTGCAAGGCCAACCTCCTTATTTATCTCATCCTTGAGAAAGCATCTGAAGAGAAAAGGACGGAGCTTAGCAACTCCAACGACAAGATATGATTCTCTAAAAGAATTTTGCTTAGTATCAAAAATATCTCGGACAACTCCCTTTTGATACTCAGACGAATGAATTATCAAAACATTAGTATTTATTGTTTTCTCGACAATCCCAACATGGCTTATTTTGTTATTAGAGGTCTTCTCTGCAAAAAATATTATATCTCCCATATCAATATATTTAATTTCATCTCCTACGAACATCCATTTTCGTAAATGTTCGAACTGTTTTTGAACGCCTTCTGGCAATACCCTTGGAACGCAATGAGTAATTAGGCCGGAACAATCAAGCCCATCAGGCGTTTTCCCTCCCATAAGGTATGGCACATGTGTATCTAAACAGCTTCTGGCTCTTGATATTGCGCGTCGAATTTGATGATCCACACGTCTATGAGCTTCTTGGAATGCTAGTTTCATTGTGAGATCATACATAATAGCGAACTTTCTTAGTTCTAATTAATGTCATGATTTATTCGTTTCATATAAAATAATGGAATCAAAAAACGACATTTTTCCCCTTCATGTTAGAAAAAATATTTCTGACAATGAAATAATATATATTCTTTACATTTAACAATGTCAAGAAGATCTGCTTTGTAATTGTCGATTTGATAGCTTTGGCCGCCTTTGGCCTCTTTCTGCACTGTGTCAGTTTTGCGTCACCAATTTGCATTATTCCATGCAAACAATGCAAACGGTGGGAACGGTACAAACCGCCCCTATCTCGCGTAAATCGTTAATTCTTCAGTAAGTCGCTGGCAATACTGTGCTTAACGGAATAAGCCCATTTTTCTTCCTGGAGGATTTTAAGTCCCTTGCGCCCACCCAATTAGACCTCTGCTCTAATCCATGTGGACACGGTGTGGACAAAATCGCTAAAAATGGCTCAGCTTAGTTAACTCAGGCTAAAAAGAAAAATCAGGGTAACCGAAAAACGACACTCGGCACTCACTGGGCGGCTACTCTACGTTCCACCCTGACGCTGAGGTGGCCCGGATTGTCGGTTGCGAGTGGCGGCAAAAGGTGCGACAACAGTTGCTCTGCGCTGAGCCGGTGGACTTTACCGGTCGGACCGGTTTGTGTCCAGCCGTTGTTTTCTTTGAGGTAGCGCCATGTCCAGCCGCGTTTAGTTGTGATGTAAATCACGCAGTCAGTGTTCTTCATGGCTTCCCCCATTCGCCGTCATGGCGTCCTTTTCATCGGGAAGGCTGGACAAGCCCCGGCCTTCCCCGCCTCATTTCAGCGCCTCATGCTTCATTAGAAGCTCGGCCACATGCTTATGGCCGGCGTCCGCGGCGGTGCAAAGCCATCTTTGCCTTAGATGGATGCTTATTCTGGTATTGGCACAGCCCGGACAACATTCATATCGGCGGCCGAGAGACCGAACAGGGCGGTGACGCCAGCCTCAACCTGCCCCCGCAAATCAGCGGCCTGGCGCTCATGAAGGGTCTTCTGGTGCGGCGTGCGGGCCGCCGTAACGGCATCCAGAGCGTCGATTATCTGCACCACCAACGCCTCAATTACTGTGCGCCTCTGGTCGTCCGGCGCGGGGATCGGCAGGTTCTCGATAAACTGCTTGCCATGAGAGTAGTACCCGCCCCGGAACGAGCTGGTGTTGGTCCGCACGAAAGCCTCGCTCAGAGGGTGATTAAGTACGGCCAGCAGAAAGTTACTGGTCACGGCGCCGCCGGCGCGGGGACGGATCATATAATAGGGACCGTTCCCGCCGCCCGTAACCATGATATTGCTGTCGTCATAGGCATAGCGGGCCTCGACCGACAGGATCGGCAGAATGATCTTCTGACTGTCGAACTTGGTTAGGCTCTGCGAGCGCCCGAATTGATAGAACTGGCGTTCGGCGTCAGGGCCGCCGGTAACATTGCGCCGTTCCAGTTCGGCTCGCCGGGCCTCCAGATAAGCGAGGCAGCCAGGGAATCGCCGTGCCATCTCCGTCATCTGGATCAACCGAGCCGCCGTTCGGGTGCGGCCTGCGATTAGTTCATAAGGAAAGATCATCCAGGCATTCGGCTGAGGCCTGGCATAGGCGAACATCTGCACGTTATGAAGGCAACGGCGCAAGATACCCCGCTCAATCGGCCAATCACGACTATTCCAGCGCAGCGTAACGGTGCCGGGATCCTCGCCAACGGCACGAAAAATGAAGACGGGATCGGCACTGGTCTGCACGCCGACGAATATTTCCGCGAGCTGGCCCAGCCGCTCCGGGAAAGCTGCGTGAATGCGCTCGAACAGGGCGCGCGTCTCAGTATTAGCGAATTGCCAAGTGCCTTCGCCCAGCGTGGCAGCTGGGATCTCCGTGACGGTTCCCGGCTCACCATAACGCCAGGCTTCCAGTGGCCCGGCCTTCTCTACACACACGGCATCCCGACCCCGGCGGTCGAGCACTAGGATGCAGGTATAGTTGGCGACGTTCCGGCCGAATACCGGCTTTACTCCGAAATGCACCACCTGCTCAAGCAGCCAGCCGACGGTGATTAGCCGCCGTAGAGCCCGGCCAGCCTGAGTGGTCATGAATTTGTGCGGAACAATGACGCCCAGCCGTCCGTCAAAGCGCAGCAGCATCAGAGCGCGCTCGATGAACAGAGCGTATTTGTCGAAATTATCCTGGTGTGCCGTCGAATAGGGGGAAGTTGGGCTCTGGTAGAAGGCCACCTCTTCCGGTGAATAGGCGGTCATGTTCTGAATGCGGATGTAGGGCGGGTTGCCGACGATAATGTCGAACCCCCCCCGTTCCATCTCAGTCGGAAACTCTGCCGGCCAAGCAAAGGGATTGACCATCTCCATCAAAGCGGGGGGCATAGCACCACGCACCGCTGTCCACTCGGCCGGGCTGACCAGGCTATTGCCGGAGCGGATGGCGGCATCCAGGTCTGGAAGAGCAAGAGTGTGGTGACGGGCGACGTAATCTCGTAATCCCTCCGCAGTCTCATCCTCGATCAGCTTCAGGAGCAGGCTGAACTGTGTGACTTCAACCGCATTGGCGTCGATATCGACTCCGCGTACATGTGCCAACAGGATGCGGCGTTTTTCCTCGAAGGTCAGCCGCCACTGCCCGCGAGCAGCCTCATAGATGGTGCGCCCCACATGATCTGCGCGGTTATTGCCGAGATACCAGCTCAGATGATGGTCAATGATGAACTCATAGACCGATAGCAGGAAGCTGCCGGAACCGCAGCAGATATCTGCCACCGTGAAGCTGGCTAAGTCAGCCGGGCTCTTGCCTTCCAATGCCGGCACCAAAGTACGCTCGACGATAGCGTCCACAATATAGCGGGGCGTCGGCACGACACCGCCGCTCTCACGGACCTCCGGCCTGCTGACGATCCTCACGGTGCCACCGACGATGGTGATAACCTCGCCCAGGAACTGCTCATAGATTTCGCCCAGCACCTCAGTTTCAACGACGGCAAAGGTGTAAGGGCTCTGCGGGTAATACAGTTCGGTGATGATCCCCCGGAGCACGTCATCGCTGATTCGGATGCCCAGCCGGGCATCGTCCAGCAGACGAAAAAGGCCTGAATCATAGAAGGCATCAGCCCGCCGGAGCTCAGCCATCAGGGCATCGAAGGTGTTGTCGGCCGGCATCCCTTTCAGGGTCTCGTAGCGCTCGATGTTGCGATCCTCGCAGATACGTAGAAAGACAATGCGCGACAAAAAGAGCTGTACCGCATAGGTCAGCTCGGCGGGGCCAAGGCCGGGCGTGTTGGCATTAATGTCGGTAGCCAGGCGCTCGCGCCAAGACCGGACCTGCCGCAAGAAGAAATCGTCGAACTGTTCGGCACCGTGCCGAGTGGCATCGACGGCGAAACGCCGGTCAAAGTCACCGGAATAAACCGACTGCCGCGACAGAAGCGGCCACAGCTCATCAAAGTGTGCCTCGAACTCGTTATAACGGACCAGCAGTAGCCGTGCGATATGGGCCTCGTCGGTCTCAGCTGGCGTTGGCTGGCAATCGTAGATGGCAAGCTGGTGGAAGTTTGTGAGGACAACAATTGGCAGGCTCGCCGAATAGCCATAGCGCCGAGTCTGGAAGGCCGACGCGCGGTCATGGTCAATCCGCACACTCGGTTTTTTGGCCTCGACGAACAATTTACGTTGCCGAGCTAACCGCAGCTCATAGTCCGGCTTCTTAAAAAGTCGTTCTTCACCAACCTCGACGGTCGCTTCCTCGATCACTTCGCGTAAGGCTAGGGGCTGGCCGGCCGCGTTGTGAACATCCCAGCCGAAGGCTTCCAGCAGCGGCGTGATAAATTCGGTGCGGGCCTGGGTTTCGTTGTAGGAGGCCCGTAGACAATCGGCCTCATTGCGCTGGAAGTTCACGACCAGCTTGGCAACGCGAGCGCGTGCAGCAGCTTTGGCCGGATCATCCGTCATGGCAGGGCGTCCGCCGAAGTGCTGCGATTAGATCGCGAGCGCGCCAGTCGACGGTCGCGCATCTTCTCCCAGATGCTGCGCAGCAAGCCGCATTCGTTTCTCGAAAGGCCCATATGGCCCATGAGGATTAAGCGAGAATTTTCCTCCAACGCATCATTCAACCGGCCAGCGCGAATCAGACGATCACACTCGGTAAGCGGCATGGCCCGGTTGAGCTCCGCTGGCATAAGTAACCGCTCTGCCTCACTCGGTTCTACTTCGAGAACTCCACCTCCATAGCTACGGCCCTCTATCTCGGCCGAAGCAGCCGTCAGCCAGGTATATGTGTTGGCGATTACGCACTCCGGTTTTGCAGTCTTGCAGGTAAGTCGGTGAATGGTGTCGGTCGAAGTCGCTTCCGATTTGTTTAAAACCAGCCGGGGAAAATTGTAAATCTGGCGAAATACGAAGCCATCGGGGGTCCAGACGGAGGGAACTACATACCAGGGCTTGCGAATAGAGCACTTATAGCCCTTGTGTACCATCTTTTCCTCGCCGGCGCGGATGTAGCGGGCAAGCGAGCTAGGAAGCTTATCACCATTGATTGGACCTAAATTCAAGAGATGAACGCGTTCACCTGCGGTGGACAGCGCTATCCAGTCTGCTTTACCGATTTTAGCGCCTTGGAGATGTGCCGAACGCGATACCAATGGTGTGGTATAACCATCTATTTCAAGCTCGGCAACCTGGTCACTAGTTAATACAAAGAACTCGTTCTTGCCCGTTACCACTCCAACGTCAACGTTGGCATGGGTTTCCAGGGGCGTGGCGACTTCGGAAGAGCGCAGTACACGCATGAAGACAATGTCGCGCTTGGTCAGGAAGTACTTCAGCCACTTCTCATGATCGTGGTGGATGGTCTTTGGCTGGGCCTCAGCCAACACTGCGGACGGCAGCCGCCCGGTGATCTCGGCCAACGTGTGCGTTTCGGTTAGTGTTACTCGGCAGGGGTTAGCTTCCGACGCGGCCTCTAGAGCACCGTCGGCCAGTAGGAGCACAACTTCCTGCTCAGCTTTCTCGAAGAAAAGCTCGTTGCAGGCTATAATATCAATACGGGCAAAACGATCCGTTAGGAATGATCGAAGCTGCGATGCATAGCTTACCTGAAGCAGCTCAGCGGGAAGTACGAAACCGAGTCGGCCACCTGGCCGCAAGCTTGCCGCGGCGGCCGCAACAAAAGGCACCCAGATGTTGGTAAGCCGATTGGGAGTAAGTCCCAATTCGGCCATGATTGCCATTGCTCGGCTGCGGTGCGGTTCGGGGAAGGTCTGGTAGCGGATAAAGGGAGGGTTACCGACAACTGCGTCGAAGATCGGCCGGTTGTTCTTCTGCCACCAGCCGAAGAAGTCGGTCGTTTCTACTACATCCTGAGCACGACGGCCGAACACCTCTTGCAGCCTTGTCCGGGCGCGGTCTGCTTCGGCGGCGATTATCTCTACGCCAGTAAGATTACCGGAAATCGTGCGTGCGCGAGCACCTAATTCGGCAAAGCGCCGCGTCGCAGCCTCTAGAAAAACGCCATCACCGCAACTAGGCTCCAACACTTGATCCTTGCGCGTGCGAATGGCCCATGTGCATAGCCAAGCCGCTACATTCGGCGAAGTGTAATAGCCACCGCGAAGCTTATTCTGACCTACGCTGGCGAATCGATTCTTCTCTTGATGGCTCTTGGGCAATTCTATAGCTCCCTGAAAGTATACTTTATGGGAATTTGCTTTTTCCGCGGTGTGTCGAATAGCCGCCCGGGGCGATGAATCCCTGCTCGCTACCACGCCTAAAATATACTGCCTGCCGGGCGCCGGTGTCAACAAAAACCAAAGCGACGCCAAGTAAGCGTCATAGCCGCATAACTCTATTTGCGGCTGGATCAGTTCTCAGGTGAGGCTCTGGATCTATTAAGCAAGAATCGACTGAATACTTTCTTCTCCAAGCAAGATATCTCGATACGCACTTATCTCTTGTTCTAACACGTCATCATATGGCCTTTCGAAAAGATATTTTGCCAAATGATTAAACATGATCTTTAATGAGAAAGAAGAAAGCTTGAAGCATAAGCTGCTTCTATCATTCTGAACGGGATGGATATGATCCAAACAAATATATTGAATCAGATCAAATCTAGCTGCGCTCTCAAACTTGGCTCCATTCTCCGAAGGTTTAATATAGAAATATTGAGGAAGCTCAAATAATTGTGTTTTTATTATGAGTTTGGTTTCCATACGTGATTTAAATCTCGAAATTGGGACACAGAGTGCGAGCTTAACGACTTCGTCTTCCATCCAGAAATTTTCTACAATCTTTAAAAGAATGACTGTTCTAATTTTTCCTGCTGATATATATAGACGATCAGTCGATCTTAGATTAAGCTGCTTTATCGGCTGCATATGCTGGGCTTCTGATTCTGGATCATAATCGGCAATTCTGAAGATAGCATCCGATTCGTTTGTAGGATCTACGTGTTCCACTTCGAGGACTTTCGGAGATAGTGAAAAAGGATACTTCACATGCGCTTGAAAGAATTGGCCAACATGGTATTGTCTGTCGGCAAGAGGGATTTCTTCATAGAATTGGTATCCGCATATCTCGTTTATATAATTTTCAATCCCTCTAATAATCTGATCAGGCATTCTTAACCTTGACTCTTCCGATTAGTTGGGACAGGTCGGCCATTTCATCTTTTAAAAAATCTGGCCTTCCAATAAAATCGGCGGGAAACCCAATTAAGGGATCATCTGGCACGCTAATCTCTTCAAGCCGAATACAAAGCCTTTTTCCCAAATCTTGTAGCTTGGCTTCAGTTTCTTTTGACAAAACAATTCTCTCTTCTCGCATTCTCCTAGCTTTAATTAGGGTAAAATCTAGTCTTTGCTTAAATGCGGCTTTTATCATCGGTTCGGTTTCAAAATAGACATAGTCAAGCAGTTCGTTAAAATCTGCAGTTCCCCAATCTTCCAGTAGCTTTTCTATTATTGCTTTTATTTCTATATCGAGTTTGCCTGTTCGCTCGCCCAGTTCAATTTTTACCTTCCTGAATATCTTACTCCCACGTATTGGGACATCATCTTCGCTGATATCCAGCTTACTTAGTGCTGCTTCAACATCAAAGGAAAACGGGCCATATTTATAGAATATCCAGTCCAGTTCAGTAAAAAGTCGTTGGTGTGCCCGGTAGATTTCTATATCAAGCAAATAAAGCAATTTTATTAACCTTGTTTTCCCGATAGGGATCTCCTGATTCTGAGCTCGTTCTAGGAGGTAAGAAACAGCAGCCTGGGTATTAGATTCATTCATTTGAGTTTTTGTACCAGCTTTTTTCCCGTGGCTCAACAAGATTATATATTAACTCCTTCAAAATGGTAAATAATGTGAGCCTACATGCCTCGCATGATATGTTTTTTTTGCAAATTCCTTACGCTTCTCAGATATCTCTTTTGCAACATCTCCGAATATCATGCTAAGTCTGCGTTGGGCTCGTTTTTCTTTATCCTGCATATTGAATCCCCCCTTAAGGCTAAAGCTCGTTACCACATTTGTCAACCCAGGAAGCAAACTTCTCCCCGTGTCACAAATATGTCACAGATTCAGTTGAAAAGCGCGTAAATTACGGTATTGGAGCGTAAAGGAAAAAACAAAGCAAAAGATTGATTCTATTAGCAAATAAGATGGGGTGAGTGAGGGGACTCGAACCCCCAACCTTCGGATCCACAGTCCGATGTTTCACATAACAATAAGCCTTCTCCCTCAATGCCAAATGAGAATTCCCGCCTGCCTCAATCGTCTATCCCAATGAGGCGATAATCCGCTTAAAACGTCATTTTATTATTCGGGAGACCAGGGAAAACCCGGCCTCCACCGCTTCATTTCTCTATTTTAATGAAGCCAAAAAATCGAGCAATAAGAAGGCTCTTAGCGTATTGTCTATACGCCCATAGCTTACGTTTTCGCCGTGCAATATCTTGTGACGATTAAAAGTAAACGGCGTTTCTAACGGCTTCCCTCTTTGTGACTTCTGAAAAAGGATGTTTAAAAATATGTCGTTCGCGACATCCATCATGCCTTGGCTTGTAATTTGATTCTTATACCACGATTTCCAGTCGACCTCTTTTCCTGACGCATCCTTCCACTTTCCTTTGGAAGCGAGCGTGAGACCATGCTTCTCCATATATTCTTGCTGAATCCCATCTATTTGGGCAATCAGCGTCGGCAAAACGTAGTTGGACGGATTACAGCCCGCATTTGCCCTTCTTAATCCGTGGACGCAATCTCTGAATATTTTCATCCTAGGCTTAAATAGCGGATTGCCTTTCCAGCCATTGATAAGCACCTCAAGTTCCCTATAATTATTGGAACAAAAGTAGGAAATGAAAAGGCCGTTGATTTCCCGCCTTCTGTTACCCGTTTTCTTTCCAATTCTTACGACTTCAAAAACGAACGTTATCGGTAATGATGGGCCGACAAACCATTTATATTTTTTAAGTATTCTTATCGCTTCGGCTTCGCTGATGGAATATTTCGTTTGGAAAGAATCCCACTGGCTTCTGATATTCTCGAATAGCCTCTTGTATTGATCCCCCCATCGCTGCCATGATTCAATCTGAGGCTTAACCAAGTTTTCAATAACAGAAGCGGACGCCGCGATTTGCTCAATCGTAGGTCTCAAGGATTCAGCTATCCCCGCGACCGACTCCCTCCACTGCTTAGAAATGGCCGCAGCGCTTCGTGACAATTCCGAAATAAATGAGTCCCGAATCAGCGAGCGGCCTATCAACGGTTCATACTGCTTGAGAAAATTATCAAATGTTTTACGAGGCAGGGCGAGAGATTCTTCAAGCTTTTTCTTCTCTTCGTCCAGATGCTTTTGAATTGAATTCCTGAAGTTCACATAAAAATCCGCGTCGGAAGTCTCTTTGAAACGGTCAAAAAAACGGCTATTTTCCTTAATGAACTCCCGGGCTATGGTTCTCAGTTCGTTATCCGATATTTTCGCGAAACCGGAGTAGTCGAGCTTGGGTGAATACAGTTGATTATGCATCAACCTACAGACGAATTCTTTTTCGTCTTCTATCTTGTCAATGTTCTGTTCGATGAAAATGAGATCTCCCAATCTGATGTGCCTTAATTCTATGGAACCTAAGGTTTCTGATTCGAGCTTAATGCGCTTTGAATCGAACGTTATATCCGGTGCCATCGCCTGTTCCCCCTATGGTGAGGTCATTCATTTGAAATTATCTCACCTGTCCATAAAAGGTTCAATACTGCGCCCAATCTGCGCCCAAAAATATCGAAACCGGGAGGCCCGGGGAAACCCGACCTTCCCCGCCTCATTGCCTCGCCCCATGCTTCTTGAGAAGCTCCACCATTCCCGGCCGGTCTTCATTAAGAGCAAATTCGTCCTTAGGGAGATAGCCCTTCCTTTTCATAAAATCGTCAAGGGGATCACCAGGACGAGGCTGAAGGGCAAGGAACAGCGGCGTCTCGCCCTTTTCGGTCTTGGCGTTCACGTCAGCGCCCTTGGCGATTAATAACTCGGCCAGCCGGATGTCTTCAAACGAGCTCATCCTCTGGAAGATGCCCTCCTCCTCCACCCCGACCTCGATCACCAGAAGATTCAGATGTGGGTGTCATGTTAAGCGTTGCGTAATGTGAAGTAGCAGACTTACCTCCCTTGCAAGTCTCGTTGATACCGCACATCCGGGTCCGACATCCCTCTTGAACTTCACATAATAATCATCCATGACAACT
>Ga0315291_10001151_pt1 | contig 35379 bp, 28 predicted proteins | sample YL17G12_20_MG_FD_203070 | JGI IMG/M metagenome (GOLD analysis project Ga0315291, IMG submission 203070) | Sediment microbial communities from Yellowstone Lake, YNP, Wyoming, USA - YL17G12_20 | ecosystem: Environmental > Aquatic > Freshwater > Lake > Sediment | place: USA: Wyoming | collected...
AGTGGCGGTATTTACATCGCTGAAACTTGTGCCAAGGTACACATCGTGAGAATTGGCTGCTATGCCTTTGGTCCAACTAAGTATTGTGTCGGCAGGAATATTGAACGCATTTTTAACCGGATTAGGAGCCGAGGCAATATAGGGGTTCTTAACGGTAAATCTCCACACATTGCCCTTGTATGTAGTGCTATTAACCTCATCTATTCTCCAATAGTACGTTTGCTCTGGTGTCAGAGCGCAGGGATCAAAAGTGGTAGCAGCTTGATTCTTTTTAAAGATTCCGGGGGGCGACGAATGATTGGCATCATTTACATCGCTGAAACTTGTGCCAAAGTACACATCGTGCGACGCCGCACTGCTGGCCGCCGTCCAGCTAAGGTTGGCATCAAGTTCAATGTTTTGAGCATAATTTGCCGGATTGGGATTCGAGGCACGGTTGGGATCAAGTGTACTTGTTACCGTAGTCTTAAGGGCATTCCTGACATCATAGTCACATAGTATGTCTCCGTCGTGGTTATAGGCATAAAGCCTGCCTTGACTCATAAGGTCGGCAATATTTAAAGTTTTATCACCGTTCAGTATTAGTGTTCCGCCGGCAATATCCATCTGACCTATGTCGCCGTGCTCAGGGTAGCTGTAGATATCATTGGCCTCAACAGTTCCACCAGACAGTATCATCCGGCCCGTAGCAGGAAACTGGTATTGCTGGCCCGTATAAGGAGGCTGGGGGCCGCCGGGACACCGCAACGTTCCTGTAATATTAACGTCACCATCGCGCACATTAAGATAGCCAATACCCTCGCTGCCAACCCACAAATCACCCTTGACATTAATAATACCGCCGTTATACACGTTGACATCGCCAACAGCTTTACCATCCACTGTCCACCAAATTGTTTCCCTTGTCCCGATTATCAGGTTGTTTACGTCAAGCGTTTGTTGATTGACATCCAGTGTAACTGTGCGGTCTCCTGTTGTCGGGTCTTGTTCATAGTCGCCAACATAAAGCTCAACGCACATGACTGCTCCTGTATTCGAATCGACCGAACAAGCCGGATTGACCGTACAGTATATTGGACCACCCCCCTGCTGATCTAAATGAGCATTATCTGCCCAGCCGGGTGCGACTGTGTACCACCAGTTAGCCCCTGTAGTGAATAGGTTATCGGTACCGCCTTTCCACCATATCTCTGCAGCAAAGGCATTGCCGAGCAGCACCACCTGCAAGGCAATAAAAATGACTACAAATAATGTTGATTTTCTACACATGATATTTACCCTCCTGATAATATAACGTTGATTTGTTACACATAATACCTCACATACATATTGTAAAATGTATACACTCGCCGCATACATATATTGTTCGCGACCAATTTACTCATCAAGTCAAACAAGGGGCCGCTTTTTGTGCGGCCCCATAACGGTTTCGTTATTACGCTCTTTTCCGACGAACTAAAGCTAATCCGCCAAGACCAAGCATAACCATTGTTGCCGGCTCAGGAGTAACGACGATATCGTCATAATCGATAGTCGACCAACCCCATTGCTCGAGTTTGAACTGAACAGCCAGTGTGCCCACTGGAGCAGTTATTGTTGGGGAAACAAACGACTTCCAAGTACCGTCACCTTCAAATTCCCAGTTGTTGGCAATCGTATTCCAATTCCAACCTATCACATGCTCATCCCATGAGCCTGACGGTGTAGCGGTGTCATAAAACCAAAGGGTGATGCCTGACCCGCCCCATTGAGAGTCCGCATACACACAACTCTCGGTAAACGTTGTACCAGCGGACATAAGAAAGGATTGACCTACCGTAGCAGAAAAATTGCCGGTAGCATTGTACATCTCTAAACATGGACTGCCATCATAACCTCCAGGGTTCACAATTGAGATGGCTTCATTTTCGGGTTCGCCCATCCATGTCCACCAGCCCGTCAGGTCTCCTGTGTTGAAATTGCCATTGGTAAGCAGATTGTCCGCCTGTGCAGGAACAACCGCTGCCAACACTATTAACATTACAAATAACTTTTTCATTCTTCTCTTCTCCTAAAAAATAATTTTACATCATTCTTACTTACATCCTTAACATTCATTTTCCGTATTCTCTACTCTTTTCACGTCATCTACTTTCTTTCCTCCTTACAAATCCCGTATTTGTTCTATATGCTTTGGCCTCAGGTTTCGGGCTACACACCCAAACCCCGCTTCGTCAGCATATAATAGAAAAGAACTTACTTGTAACCGTCAATTAGAATTATACCACTTTGCAATCAGCAAAAGAACGCCATTTCGCGTTTATCTTTAACCATTTTGCGACATAAGCTTGACTTTGAATACCTCTGAAGCGTATTATTGGACGTTATGATAATTATGTGTTATTTCTGGAATTAGGTCAATATATATAGGCAGATTTTGGAAGGTAGTTGATATGTGGAAAGTTATATTGTTGTTTGACACTTCGGGGGCAGCTTCAAGAAGGACGATACAGGGAATAGCAAGATATTCAAGTCTTCACGGTCCGTGGGTCTTTTTCAGGGAGCCGCCATTCTATATGATTACCAATGGAAAGTTGAGAACGATAAAAAAGCTGCCTGATTTGGGTGACCAGAAAGCCGACGGTATTATCGCCCACATACCCTACACAAGAAACGGCAGCCAATTCATACCGGAGGGAATACCGGCAGTAGTGAGCCCTTATTCAATACGGCAGTTTCCTCATTTTCGAAATCTTATTACTGACAACGTCGTCCTTGGGAAAATGGCTGCGGAATATTTCCTTGATCGCGGATTCCGCTATTTTGCATATTGTGGTTTTGGGGGCATGTACTGGTCGCGTGAGCGAGGAGAAAGCTTTGCCAAACGGCTTACAAGAGCAGGTTTCAAAACGCACTTTTACCAATACGGTCAATTGTGGTCGCGACGCAGATCTTCGAGAGCGGATAATCAGGCGCTGCTTGCCGAGTGGCTAAAATCGCTGCCGAAACCGTTGGCCGTTATGGCATGCAACGATGACCGCGGCCAAGATATTACGGAGGCCTGTAAAATCGCAGGCTTACATGTGCCATATGATGTAGCAGTTCTGGGAGTGGATAATGACGACATGGTCTGCGATTTGACTAATCCACCACTTTCGAGTATAGCGGTCAATAATGAAAGGGCAGGATACGAGGCCGCGGAGCTGCTGGCGCAAATGATGGCCGGCAAAAAAACCAACAAGCAGGTAATAATAGCCCAGCCGACACATATTGTAACCAGACAATCAACCGATCTTTTTGCGGTAGAAGACCAAGATGTCTGCGGGGCGTTACGTTGTATCTACGAACACGCCAAAGAAAATATTCACGTTGATGAAATAGTAAATGCGACAGCGTTGTCACGTCGTAAGCTTGAACGGCGATTTCGTCAAGTTCTTGGGCGGTCAATACTTGACGAAATCAGACGTGTGCGTATTGAGCAGGTTATCCGAATGCTGGTTGAGACAAATATGTCAATCTCGCAAATAGCAGAGGCATTAGGGTACCCTGGTGTTGAGCATATTGCCAGATACTTTCGTCAGGAAAAAGGAATGAGTCTGCTGACTTATCGCAAGCGATACGGCCAGAAATAGAGGTATGTGCGATTTTTCGCTTTTTTCAGATATTTGTGCAGGCGATGGCGGTGTAGCAGATGGATGGAAATAGCCCAGGCAAAAAAAATGGTTTTACTGTAGTTCGCAGTGGTGGTGTGATTGTCGGCGCTGTCTGGCTGGTGCTATGTGCTAATGGAGCTGCAGCGGGTGAGCCGTTCAGGATGCCTGCAAACAAATCGCCACAGGAAATACGGGGCGAGATTGACGTCTGGGCGTGGAACATTGCCGCAGGCAGCCTGCAGAAATTACTACCCTCGTTCAATGAGAAATACCCCAATATCAAGGTAAATATAAGTAAGACCGGCTGGCAGGTGCAATCGCGTCTTTTGCTTTCGCTGTCCGCAGGGGTGGGTGCGCCGGACATAACGCAACTGCTAATGACAGAAACACAGAGATATACTTTTACCGGGCAGCTTATGGATTTAACGGGTGTTGCCGGACAATATGAGAAAGACTTTGTTCCCTCAAACTGGCAGAACTGCCTTTACGAGGGAAAGGTGTGTGCAATTCCGTGGGACTTCGGCCCGTGCGCGGTTTTTTATAAGCGACATATTTTTGAACGCTACGGCATCAACCCGGACAAAATCGAGACATGGGATGATTACATTCAAACGGGTAAGGTCATTTTTGAAAAGTCGAATGGGAAGACCAAGATGTTTCATCTGTCGACGGGCATGCTTTTTGAGATGTATCTAATTCTCATCCAGCAGAACGGCGGGCAAGTCTTTGATGACCAGGGGCGGGTCGCGGTGAATTCTGCCAAATCGCTGAAAGTGATAGACCTGCTGAAGCGAATGCTGGAGTCGGGCGTCACGGTCAATGACCCTCTTTACACCCATGCTCATTACGCATCATTAAGAGGCGAAACAGTCGCCACGTATCCGATGGCGGCCTGGTGGGGCGGGACAACCAAAGACTATGCCCCTGAGACAGCGGGCGACTGGGGGATTTTCAGACTTCCCGCTTTGGAGCCGGGCGGGCTTCGCACGAGTAGTTCGGGAGGGTCGGTTTTAGTCATCCCGGACCAGTGCAAAAATAAAGAGGCGGTCTGGGCGTTCGTGGATTTTGCCTTATGCAACACCAGAGCACAGATACTGCAATACAAGAATTTTGATTTGTTTCCGGCATGGCTGCCGGCGTATCAGGATCCATTCTTTGACGAGTCTGACCCATTCTTCGGAGGGCAGAAAGTCAGACGTTTATTTGCCCAGGATATTGAAAAAATTCCGCCGCTGTACCGAACAAAGGATTGGCCCGAGGCACAGGCATATTTAGCACAGGCATTAACCGGATGGGCATCCCGCGGAATGGGCGCGCCCGAAAAGATGCTCACTGAGCTGGAGCAAAAGCTCTGCCGCCGACTTAATCGTGAGAGAGCGCCGTCCTCACTAAAATTTGCCCGAGGAGATTAATATGATTGCTGCGGGAAAAAGGTCTTTGCTTTCAAAAATATGGCAGTACCGACATTTTTACCTGTTTATTTCACCTTTCTTTATTCTGTTCGCTGTGTTCGGTCTGTACCCGCTGGTGTTCTCGTTATACCTGAGCTTCGTGGAATGGGACGGGTTAGGTGCACGAAAATGGGTGGGACTGAGCAACTTCACGAATATGTTTTACGATGATATTTTCTTCAGGTCCCTGTGGAACACCATAGTTATCGGTATTATGCATATCCCGCCGATGTTTATCGGGGCTTTTTTATTTGCCCTGCTTCTGAACGCCTCATGGCTGAAGTTTCGCGGGTTATTCCGCGCGGCCTTTTTCCTGCCTTGTGTGACCCCGATGGTGGTTATTGCAATCGTTTTTGGACTGCTTTACGGGCAGGATACAGGCTTTTTGAATTATCTGATTACGCAGATTGGCGCCTTATTTCCATGGTTGCATTTGAAGCCTGTTCCATGGCTGGTCAGCGAGCAGTGGTCGAAACCGTCGATTGCGGTCCTGTTGGTCTGGCGGTGGACGGGATATAACATGGTCCTGATGCTGGCGGGGCTGCAGGGTATTTCACAGGAGTATTACGAAGCTGCCAAGATAGACGGGGCGGGCGCCTTACAACGGATGTGGTATATCACTTTGCCCCTGATGCGACCTATCTTTGTCTTTTGCGGGATAATGTCGTTAATCGGAACAGTATTTATGTTCGATGAGATTTTCGTATTAACACAAGGAGGGCCCGGAATCTCATCGGCCAACTTCGGCCTGTATCTTTTTAGTACATCCTTCAATGAATTCAGGTTTGGCCGCGCATCTGCTATGGCATATACAGTGGCGCTGGTTGTTCTTGTTTTTTCACTTGTGATTTTAAAGTTCAGGAAATCAGCGACGGAGTAACGGCATGTTAAAAAAACAAATTTCCACCGGCTACTGCAAACAACTATTTCAAAGGCTGATTATTTATGCCGGTATGGCAATACTGGTTGTTATTTTCATATTTCCCTTTTACTGGCTGTTCATTTCAGCCTTTAAGGCCAAGGAGCAGATATTTACGCTGCCGCCGCAGTTTCTTCCCCACCCCTGGCATCTGGCTAACTTTATCAAGGTTTTCAAGGAGACCAATATCATTCGGTGCTTCTTTAACTCTACGATTCTTGCGGTGGGCTATTGCACTCTTGCCTTATTTTTGTGCTCGCTGGGCGGGTATGCCTTCGCCAAATACACCAGAGCGCCGGGCCACAGTAAACTTTTTATCTTCGTTTTGGGAACGATGATGATTCCCGGCGCGGTGACATTAATTCCCGTCTTTATAGTACTCTGCAAGCTGCACATGGTTAACACATACTGGGCTATAATCATTCCCGGAGCCGCAAATGCGTTCGGTATTTTCTGGATGCGTCAATATATCGGCAGTAATCTCCACAGCGACCTGATTGACGCCGCGAGGCTTGACGGGTGCAGCGAATTCGGAGTCTATTGGCGAATTGCTTTACCAATCGCAAGGCCTGCATTGGCGGCTCTCGGCATACTTTTCCTCATTGGAATATGGAATAATCTGATGTGGGCCTTCATCGTGCTGCGGACGGAGGATATGTACACTCTGCCGCTGATGATTTATCTACTCAATGGCGAGCTTCGCACGCCCTACGAGTTGATTATGGCATCGGGATTAGTTGCGACGCTGCCACTTATCATAGCTTTTCTACTCTTTCAGAAGCATTTTATTCAGGGTATTATGGCCGGCTCCATTAAGGCATAAGTTACGGCCCTTTATTGGTACGATGGACTGGTTGAAGCTTGCCGTTCTTTATTTCTAATTCGTCTACACACACTCTTCGCAGGCACGGCTTTTCATGACGATGGTAAAACATCAACCACTTGTCTTTGAATTTGACAACAGATGAATGGTTATTGCCGCCAAGTTCAGGGTCATAATCCATGACAATGCCTCTATACTGGAAAGGCCCAAGGGAGTTCTTGGAAGTAAGGTATGCAATCTTCGCATAACCAAACGCCGAGACAAGCAGGTAATAAGTGTTGTCTTTTTTGAAAACAAAGGGGCCTTCTAAAGCAATTAGTTTGCCATTTTTGTCCTTTGGGAATTTCACTAAAGTACTAACGTCTTTGAGCTTTTTTATCGTGCTCTTCTTTACAGACCTCAGATCGTCACTGAGCTGGGCCATCGAGTCTTGGCAGTAAATATAGCTCCTCCCGTCATCATCTACTAAAACACATGGGTCAATCCCCCAGGTATGTTCTGTATTATCTTGCACTAAAATAGTTGGATTGGTAAAAGGCCCCTCGGGACAATTGCTTTCCGCAATCCCGACAGCCCAATTATCATTCTTGGTTTTGACGCTAAAGTAAAAAAGATATTTGTCAGTATTTGGATCATAAGCAGCGGTAGCAGCCCAGGCGCATCCTTTTGCCCAGGCAATATCATCGATGCACAGGATCTGCCTGGGTTTAGACCATGTTTTTAGATCCTCTGTACTGCTGACATACCAGCGTTTCATTTTGTCAAAGTTAATCCATGGTTTTTGGGCTGGAGGCGTACCCTCATCCGAGGTCATATAAACGTAGAGCTTTCCATCCTTCCATACATGTGCGTCGGGATCCGCAGTGAAAACAGCAGGAGAAGGAAAAAGGGGATTGGTTGCTTGAGCCGCAGTCATGAGCAAAATAGAGAAAAAATATGTTCCAAAGAATATCCTACGTTCCATAATGTTTTCTCCCAAACTGGCATTTGACATTAAAATAATAAATCTGTCTCGCAAAATCAAGATCCTAATTTCTCAAACTGACTGATATTAGGCGAAAAAATTGCATAATTATTATGGCCGGCTCTATTAAAGCATAATCGGTAGCTATTTCGATAAATATATAGACACTAAAAAGAATTTGTCATTTTTTTTAAAATTTGAGCAGGAAAATTTGGTATAATATAATTCATTATGGCTAAATATATAACCATATTGCTGATCTTGCTCGCGAGCACAAACACAGGTGTATGCGAGCAGTTGTACACTGAATCTTTCACCGGCGACGGAGATGTGAATGTGGTCGGCTGGAATAGCGTGTACAGCACCGGCAGCGACGGCGGGATCACTGGAGGGTTCGCATGGGTCTGGCACAAGGGCAATTGCGGCAACATCATCTATACACGTGAATATACCGTAAACACATCGGCTTACTCAAATATAGAGTTTAAATTCGATCTTCGCAGGCATTCGTATTACAGCACAACACCAGAGGTCAGCATCGCTGTCGAAGTTGGTGGTGCGTGGTATGTTTCCAAAACGGTTTTTGTTGAAACAAATACTACATTTCAGAACAAAACGCTTACTTATAATCCATCGAAGGACAATTGGGATACGCTCAATATCGCTACTCTCAGCAGAGGAACAACTGCTGCCTCTAACCTGTCGGGCAATATCACAGGCTTTGGCTTATACTCGAACAGCAGAAATCTCGGTTCAGACTGTACTGCTGAGTATGACAATTTCACTATCACCGGCTCGCCGACTAACAAGTCCGCGGACTTCAACGGTGACAGAGTTGTTAATTTCTATGACTATGCTGCCATGGCCAACGCCTGGCTGACAGAAGCAAGTTCGCCGGATTACAACGAAACTTATGACCTTTACGATGACAATAATATCGACATACGTGATATTGCCCTCTTCGCACAAGATTGGCTGCTGGGCGCAAAGTATCCTTACACTCCTGTGGAAACACACAGGGAGAAAAACGGCTTTAACACTAACTGGAAATTCTGTAAGGGCAATCCCAATGCCGCCTTTGAGCATATCATGATGGAAGAAGTGGGAACTTCTCAGGGCCTGAACAACTGGTATTTCGCGGCAAGCAGAAACGCTGCCGGTCCGCGTGAGGGCCTGATGACTTTCTATAACAACTATCTTGGCGGCGGCTGGGGTTCATTGTAGAATTATCCGCCGGCCGGCACGTGGTGCATAATAAACGACAACAGGTTTATTCCGGGCAATCGTCCTCCCTGGCGTTATATGATAGAGTTTGGCTTCGATAATAACCCGCCGGGGTACCTGCCGCGAATCGAATGGGTATCGCCGCATCCCGACAACTCAACCATTATTGTCACCGGCAAGGCCATGGCTTTTAGCGACGTTAACAGTCTTAGAGCCCGCATCCTCCGCAACGGCAACCTGATATGGGAAAGTGCTCTATTGCAGCCGTGGAATGAGAAGGACGAGGGTTTCAGCGTCGAGATACCGGATATGGACACCGGCGATATCATAACTTTCATGCCGTCATCCTGCGTGCCGTGGTCGAATTTACGCTGGCTGTATACAACAATCCGCGAGAATTCGGCTGACGCAAATGCTGCAGCACTTGCCGACTTTAATGATTCTACCTGGCAGGATGTTCTCCTGCCTCATAACCCTGCTACGGACCTGCTCTGGCCGCCTTGGCCAACCTACAGTTACGAAGGTGTCAGCTGGTACCGAAAGCATTTCAGAGTGGACGACTCTTACCAGGGCAGGAAAATCTTTATAGAGTTCGAAGCCGCCAACGTGGTTGCCGATATTTGGGTAAATGGCGAACACTTGACCACTCATTATGGCGGGTATTTGCCGTTCACAATCGACATCACAGACAAAGTCAGCTTTGGTGAGACGGAGAACGTCATAGCAGTCAAAATCGATAACAGATGGAGCTTAGATGTGCCCGGCGAAAACAGTTTCGGCGGCATCTACAGAGACGTCTGGTTGCATATTACCGACAAGTTACACGTGACCGACGCTGTATACGCAAACAAGGTTGCCGGCGGCGGTATCTTCGTCAGATATCCTTCGGTCAGTGCTTCTGCAGCGGAAGTCGAGGTCAAAACCAATGTACTCAACGAATCTGCCGCAGCAAAGGACTGCACAGTTATGACTTTCATAGTTGATGCGAACGGTATGGTTGTTGCCCACGCATCGAGCGATCAGTCGGTCTCGGCGGACACCGATTGCAACGTCACTCAGTTGATGACCATAATCGACCCCTGCCTCTGGCATCCGGACCACCCCTATCTATACACGGTGCATACCCAGATTTATGATGCCAATAACGCTGTGGACAGCTATCAAACGCGGATAGGTATCAGGTCGATAGAGTTCACCAAGACCGAAGGGTTCAAGATTAATGGCCAAACACTAAAGTTCAGAGGTGCTAACCGGGTGCAGGATTATCCATATGTAGGCTACGCTATGAGCAATTCTGAACAATACCGCGATGCATACAAACTGAAGGAGGCGGGATTCCAGTATGTCCGGACCTCAGGCTCTCGACCCGATGACCCTGCTTTCCTGGACGCCTGCGACGAACTGGGAATTATGGTCCTGAATCCAATACCTGGCAGTCAATTCATCGGCGGGACTACTTTTAAGGAACGTTCCTATCAAACGATGAGAGACATAATCAGAAGAGACAGAAATCACCCATGTGTTATTGCATGGGAATTATCACTGAACGAAACCTGGTGGACCGACCCGAACTATACGCCCACAGCAATGAGCATCGGCCATTCGGAGTATCCCGGCAATCAATGTTATATAGCCGGCTGGAAAGACGGCGGCATGTGGGGAGAACCTGCACTATACGATATTTTCATCGCCACGCCGAGCGCTGGCGCGAGAACATACAACGGGCCGCTGCCGCTCATAGTCAGCGAGCATGGACACTGGGAATATGGCGGCGTCGGTAGCACCAGTGATGTACATCGTGGTGATGGCGAGGCAGCAATGCTCCAGCAGGCATGGAACCACCAGGAGTCGCATCATCTAAACCGCGGCCTGACAAATATGTGCGGAGACGGGGTTTGGGTCAGTATGGACTATATGGCCTGGCCGTCGGGTGTTATGGACAAGTTCCGCCTGCCGAAGTTCTCCTATTATTTCTGGCAGAGTCAGCGTGACCCGAACATAATTATACCCGGTGTTAATTCAGGACCAATGGTTTATATAGCCAATTACTGGACTTCCACATCGCCGAATGATGTAAACGTTTACAGCAACTGTGAGCAGGTGAAACTATATATCAATAATGTACTTCAGGATACCCACACCCCCAACACCGGATATCCTAATTCGAATTTACTGCATCCGCCATTTTCATCTTCAGGTCTGACCTGGCAGGCAGGCGAACTAAAGGCCGAAGGTTATATCGGCGGTCAATTGGTTGCGACACATATTGTCAGAACGCCGGGCAGTGCGGCATCGCTCGATATCAGCTTCGATTTGAGTGAGCTTAAGGCCGGTGGCGACATCACGTTTGTGTATGTGTCGGTGCTGGACAGCAATGGGATAGTAGTACCAAATGCCTCGAACTTGATTTCGCTCGATATTGTCAGCGGCCCGGCTACGTTAGCGAGTCCGAACCAAGTTCAGGCTGAAGCCGGTATCGCCACTTTCCTGCTCCGCTCGACCACTGAGCCAGGCCTGATTACGGTGCAGGCAACGACTTCAACGTTAGGCAGTGAGACCGAAAGCATTGTCAACAGATAAAACGAGTTTCCTCAAGAGCATCCAGAACTATCGTAACAGATTGTTTCCAGTTTTCTGGATAAGCTTCAGAAATTTCAAAGGCCAGGCCCCGGCCATTGGGCGCAGCCTGCTGCACCGCGTCGAGCACAGTCCGGCGGAGCTTTTTTGGTTCGAGCTGGTAAGCTGAAACATTGATATTAACCCAGAAAAGTTTATCCGGCCAGGCCGCGCGACATTCGGAAAGGGTCATGTCGCCCTCGGGCGGCGCGGTGAGTGACTCTATCAAATCTATGGGGGCCTGGGCAATCAGTTCCTTACAGGCTGAAAGTTTTCCATCATAATGGTTTCCCACTATTTTGCCCGCACTGTGGAGAATGGGGTATAATTCCTTATATACCGGCATGTGGTACTTGGCGAAGCGGTTCGGTCCCATAGTCTCAGCGGTAAAATTCTCCAATACCCCGACGTATCCGCCGGGACCAGCGGCCGTGATTTCTATTTTTTTTCTGAAATTTTTTAACAAAGCTTCGTAAAGTTCCATCATCTCTTCCTCAAAATCTGCCAGGTGAAACCCAAAATTTTCGAGACCTAAGTAATCGACAAGAATCGTCTGCATAGGCGAACGACTTCCAAGCATAAGATGCGCGATTCCATGTGAGGCTACCTCTTTTTTCTTGATTTCGAACGCTTCATAGTCAGGGGTCAATTGGGTATGTTCAACAATATACTTCATAACCCTGTAATCGTCGGCGGTCCTAATCCAGTATTTCTGCATCCAGCCCTGCTCTGATATGGCGTAAACTTCACCTGCCGGCGTTTGCATCGTTCGACGAGTCAATTTTCTGCCGTTTTCTTCGTAGCAGTCCTCTCGGTACTGCATATTTTTTATTTTCTCGGCAGCGGTGCAGACCTGGTAGGTAACACGGAGCCCCCGGTCAAATAAAGGCTGCCAGGCGGGGTCATCAGCAGTATGTCTCCACTCATTCCAATATATGGTATATGGAATCTGGTCAGGGCGCTGGCCTGCCCAAAAGGCTTCGAGTCTTTCCTGTGGGTCCATCAATTTGGTTAACCTCCAAAATTACGATTACACTTAAAAGCTGGGTTCTTTTTTATCAATCGTTACGCCAGGCCAATCATCTGTTCTGAACAAAGAGGCGGGCAGACCTGCCTTGTTAAAAAGGTTAACCTCATCAGTATTACTCCAAGCAAATCTGACAGCAACAGGATGCTTGACTTTATCACTCGAAACTACAACCGTATTACCATCAATAACAGCTTCTGCCTCGACAAATTTCCTGTCACTGCCTGCGATTGTGAAATGGGTTAATCTTGGTCCTTTCGTCATTAGCCCACCATCGGTGTAATTAAAGAAAATACGAATTTTGTCATCTTCTGCTCGCATTGATTTGTAGAGCGGGCCAGAATAGACAATATCGTGCCCGTAGGTTTTGGCAAGTGCCCAGAGTGCCAATCTTCTACCGACTTCCTGTTTGTTTTTTGGATGTACATCATCTACATTGCCAATGTCCGATGTGACTACCATGCCGGTATTTGGAACTGAAATTGCCATAAGTTGTGCTTCACACAATTCGGCACACTCAAAAGGTTTGTACCAACTCTTAAATGGTGCTATCTGAACATAATAAAACGGGAAATCACCTTGCTTCCAAGCGGTACGCCAATTCTTAATCACAGCAGGAAAAAGTTTGCGGTATTGAAAAGCTCGCTCGGCATTAGATTCCCCCTGATACCATACTACTCCGCGTATGCCATAAGGAATCAACGGCGTAATCATGCCATTGTAGAGTACAGTGGGCTTGAGGGGATTTTGCCCTTTTACCTCAGGCTTTGGGCCGATGTCTATACCAACTTTATAAAGCCAATCCCCAGCAAGAGAAATGTCTTTTTCAGCAGAACCGCCAGCCGGGTAGAGTTTCATCCGGTTTGGATCTCCATAAATTCCTCCCTGCCCAGCATTGTCAACCACCTTAACTGCAATTACATTCTTTTCCGAGCTAATTAATGAGGATGGGATTCTATACTGTCGATTGGCGTCCCAACTGTTAGTTTGCCCCACCTCTTTTCCATTGACCCATGTAGTGTCTTTGTCGTCTATCGGGCCTAATTCAAGAATTAAATCCTTTCCTGCCCAGGCCGGTGGGATTTTGAAGTCCTTTCTGAACCAGACCGCTCCATCCAGCAAGAGACCGGCATTTTCCCATGCTTGCGGAAGCTGCATTACTTTCCAGCCCTGTTCATCCATATCAGGGTTCATCCATCCTGCTTTTTCACCAGGGTCAGGTGCGTTTAATCTTTTGAACCACTGTTCCAGTTCCTGCTCAGATTGCCTTATCTCCTCCGAGGAATATTTCTGCGGTATTTTTTTTACTATTGGTTCAAAATCAGGGTCCGACAAAAGCGTTTCTTTGCTTATCCATGCTTCAGCAGGGCTGCCGCCCCAAGCCACCTGAATCAAGCCTATAGGAACATTCAGTTTTTTATATATTCCCCTGCCGAAATAATAACCTGCCGCAGAAAATCCTGCCCAATCACCCTCAGAAGAGATGCTCTCCGTAGAACATAAAGACCATTTACCACCGACGTGGTTTACAGGCTCAGTGGAAATTTTGCGCATAACGTGGAAGAGTCGTATATCCGGATAACTGGCTGACTTGATTTCCTGTTCGGCATTATCAGCCGCCAAGACGCCCATTTCCATATTCGATTGGCCAGAGCAAATCCAGACCTCTCCGACCATTACGTTTTTCAGAAGGACAGTATTTTTGCCCTTTATTGTGATTGTGTACGGTCCGCCGGCTTGGGGTGTTTTAAGCTTAACCATCCACGTACCCTGTTGATCAGCCTTTACAATAACCTGCGAAGTTAACCAAGACGCTTGTATAGCGATTGCCTCGTCGGGATTCGACCAACCCCAAATCGGTGCATCTATGTTCTGCTGCAAAACCATATTATCTCCAATTATCGACGGCAGCCGCACATCCGCCAATAAAGGCGAAGCAGCAATCAACAAGAAATAACCACAAGTTTTGTAAAATGTCGCTTTTTTCATATATAGGCTCTTTCTGCTAAATCTTGAAATTCCTTAGTTCGCCAAAACAACTTAATGAAGTTTTTCTAATGTTACGCTTTCCAATTCGATTGCATGAGGCCCATCGGTATATTTCTGAAGGAATCGAGCACCCACTGAAAATTGAATCGTCTCGGCATTCTCTACACGGAGGTGGTCTTCCTTGCCGCCACGGTCAGCAGGGGTTCCCAGCCAATATGGATTAACCTTGGGCCAGCCTCGCGGCAGCATCGCAGCCTTGGTAAGAACAAACTGGGAGAGCGGAATACGGATTTCACTCCATTGTGTAGTAACCGGCACCGATGTACCCCAGGCTGTCCCATCCTTTTCAATCAGAGCAATGCCGAAGTGTGTGGTGGCGATTTGGCCGGCACGAACACACAAACACAATGCTTTAAATTGGCCCATATCTTCGAGTCTGGTATCGATTTCTTTGGCAAACGGATGCCGACATGAGACATCCTGAGGCTCGTCCTTTAGGCTGGGTACTTCGATGCGCAGAGCAAGCCGACCTGTACTCATGCCTGGAACAAAATCATAGGCATACTGCACGCCACCCCAATACTGCGAATACAGAAGTTTATTTCGGTCCCTGCTGACATCGTAAAGAACTATGGGGGCGTTTGCATCCACAACAAGAGTTTCCCACAACTTTGCCATAGGAAAATCCCAATCAGTCGGGCGACCCTGGATGTCGGCCGGAAAAGCATGAACTTTTTCGCCGGATTGTACGGCTATGCAATATTTGAATAAGCCTGCTTTAACTTTCTCAGCGGGCACTTTTGCCTGGTACCTGTATCCCTTTTGTCGCTGCATCTCATACTCGGAAAATACCTTTTGGGGGGCACGCCAAACATACAAAGTCACTGCATCGGGCAGCTTTGAGGTAGGAATGGTTGCCGTCACAACAAATGCTCTGCCGGCTACTATCCACGAGGCTGGTTCGTGCAAAACCACAATAGGCAGTTCTTTTTCCGGAGGGGCTGCGAACTCGCCCAGTAAGAGATGCCCAAAAGGCGTTGCAGCCTGCCAGGTCGGGGTATTTACGTCATCTCGCTTAAGCAAATATACGCCGGGGCGTATGGTAAAGGTGCCATTTTTTGTTTCTGTATTAAAGTTGTTGCCCTTATCCCTCGGCTCGACGGTGAAGGTCCGGCCCAAATCCAGCAGGTTAATTTCCATTGGCCAATTGCGCCAGAGAACACGAGAGACCTCGCGGTCAAGACGATGTTTACCGAAGGGGTCATTTACCCAGACAGCATCGGGGTACACTTCCAGTCGCCATAGGCCGGTTTGGAGTTTGTCGAGGAAGTAACTGCCTGTACCCTCATAGGAGACTACTGGCGAGGAACCGCAACCGACGATATGCTCAAGCATCCGAGGCTTTGGCGGATTTGTCTGCGTATTATTTGAGTACATAAATTCGCGCTCCGTGACCATTTCGCTCAGGTCCTGTTCATAACTGACACGGAAAGCCCCAAAGCCGGTGTTTTCAGGATATTTTCCATACGACTTTAGTCGAGGCAGATTATGAAAGGCCTGGGTAGCAATGATGAAGCTGACTGCCTTGTTAGGGGTGTAAACCAGATTCAGATAATGAGTCTGAAACTCGATATTACTGGATGCAATGGCCAATGGGTCGTATGTGAACATCGCAGCGAATTGGGCGCCTCCACTCCGAAAGGTGCGTGCCAGCGCGGGGTACATATACGAATTGGATACATCGGCGGCGTCAAATTCATAGACTATCTTCGCCTTAGTCGCCAGCGCGGGGTCAAGCATCCAGGGATAGTCATCAGCGTGGGGTAGGAAATTACCGCGCAGCGACCAGCCGGCAAGAAGCTCTGTAGGGTACCACCCGAAAGCAGCACCATCCGCCATAGAATCGCGGATTGCTGCGGCGATTCGCATGTCCTGACTCGCATTGAAAAAAATAGGCTTATTGCAGGGCGTATCGCGAATAGCTTTGGCCAGGGTGTTTATGTATTCCACAGGTTTATCTTTCGGTTCAGGATGCTGAAAGGGTTCGTTCACCAGCTCAATTGCAAGTATAGCAGGCTCGTCTTTGTAAGCCAGGTGTGTATATCGATTAACATGTCGCATAATCTGGCTCAAGTAGTTCGCCTGCACCTTTATTGCATTGGGGTCCGTACCCATTTTGTCCTTAGGGTAGATTTTTGAGAAACCATCAATCAGACTGCTCATAGCGTCCGGCCATCGCGAGTCATACAAGATAATCGGGGACAAAAGCATGTAAATTCCACGTTCTTTGGTCTTATAAATCAGATAATCAAGCAAACGAAGATGCTCGTTGTCGATAAGGCTTCCGTTGGAGTCGGCGCATTCCCAATCACCCCAGAAACTCAGACGTATGCCATCCAAACCCATACGGGCAAAATGGCAGACATCCTGGTCAATAGTTTGGTCGTGAGATGCTCCTATGCGGCCGACCATACGATAGGCGCTGGCAGACGGCAGACAATAGTTGACTCCGAACAGAGCGACTTCCTGGCCGTTATCCTGCCAACGAAGGACCCCCTGCTTGTCAACCTGAGCGAGGCGCTGTGCCGGTTCTGTCATCTGAACCATTGTCTCATTCAAGGCCATTGCCAAACCCTCCTTTGATAAGACTACGTTACCAAAAAGCCCTATCACAATAATGAACCAATACATTTTAAGTGCCAAAGTGGGTATCGCCCCGCCTTTGATACACTTTTTACGCTCATGCAATATCGTCGGGATTTTAGTCATATCAACTTCCTTTCCTTTCTTTGTATCCCAGTGAAGAGGGAGAGATTTCAATACTAAGTCGCTGATGCAGCTTTTTTTCCAGCCGGACAAGAACCTCTTCCGGCGGACAGTCCATCCCCCGCGCCACCCACGTACCCAGAACCAACGTCACATAACCTATCGCTTCCTGATAGTCCTTGTTTCGGTTCAAAGGGTGAATCTTTTCAATATCCTGGGTAAACAGACGTCTAACCTTTTGCCCTCCAAAGAAAGGGTCCGGCTCATCATAGAATGGGTCGTTAAATGAAGGAATAAGGCAGGGAATCAGGTCGAAGGCTTTATACTGGATGTTCTGAATATCCGGCCTGCACAAAACGAACCGGACGTAGGCCCAAGCAGTTTCTTTCTGCCTGCATTGATTTGGGATAACCAAGACAGAGCCGCCTAAATTGCTGGTACGAAGCCCGCCCGGCTCTAAAGCGGGAAGTCTGAAAATTCCCCAGTCACCGGTGGTTTCCGGGGCGTAGTCCTTGATCGTGCCGCCCCACCATGCTGCTATCGGATAGGTGGCAACAGTATCGCCCTTGAGTGACGCATAATGCATATGGCTGAAGAGCGGCTCATTGAGGGTGATTCCGGCTTTGAGCATTCGCTCAAGTAATTTTACTACCTGCAGGCACTGAGGGGAATTGACGATGATTCGGCCCCGGTCGTCAAAGATTTGTCCGCCATTCTGCTGGATGAGGGTTTCGAACATCCATGCCAGTCCGCTGGGAGCTCCGGCGGTAGGCAGATGAAACATTCTGGTTTTTCCGCCAGACCTTTGGACAATAAGTTTTCCGGCTGCGATATAGTCATCCCATGTCTCTATTGTATTCGGGTCAATGTGATAGCGTTCAAAGAGATGTCGTTTATAGAAAACGGCACAAGGCCCGGAACCCCAAGGGATAGCATAAACCCTGCCGTCATATACACAGCTCTTCCAGAATGAAGGTATAAAATCCTTTTCATATTGCCCGGCAACAAGGGTTAAGTCCATCAATTGTTTCGTAGAAGCATAGCGGGGTGTTTCCGACAGAAGCAACTGCATGACATCCGGTGCGCCAACTCCGGCAGAGAGCGAAAGGAGAAACCGCGACTGTACATATGAACTTGAACCAGTCATATTCACGTTCACTTTGATATCGGGAAATTCTTTATTGAACTGCGGAGTTACTTTCATCAGTGCGCCTGCCGCGATATTCCACGCCCAGACTTCGATGTCGCCCCGTATTTGCTCAGGCGGCTTATCTGAAGGCATCTTAAAAGGCTCATCAGCACAAACGCCATATATGAGCGGCCCCAGCAAAGCGAAGATAACAAATCCTTTCCTGCCACTAAAGGCTGGGGAATTAACCTTATAGAATGAACTGAAGAATTTACTTTCCATATTTTAAAACCATGACACCGTATGGCTGGACTTCAACCTTGCCGCTATGCTTTCGGCCGGTGAGCAGGTCTATAGCAGGTCGGGTGAATGTTAATGACGCAGGACAATTTTCAAACTCAACAGCAACAAGACCTTCTCCGGCCTTGCCCTTTCGCTGCACAACAAGAAGATTAGGACTTGCCTGCGCTGCCGGCTCAATTCCCGCCTGGTGGCACACTGAAAGCAGCAGCTTCTTAAGGTCCTCGCACTCCGGCATTGTGCCTAATAAGATGATTTGGCCTTTGCCGACTTTCCGCCGTAGAACGGCGGCAAGGCCTTCAAACGGCTGTTCGGTATAGGCCGCCAAAACTTCCGCATCGCCAGCCTCAAACCCGTCGTACCAGATTGAACCGAAAGATTGACTCCCATCAGACCAGCGGAGAGCAAAGTCGCGAGGGTCGCCGGGAATCTGGTACTTGCAATATGCTTCCGTCCACTGCTCCAAAGAACCGAAAGGTGCGTGGGTGAACTTTGCGGCATCAACGGTGCGGTTATCTGATAACGGTCCCACAATCCATATACCGCCAGCCTTAACCCATGCCTTGATTCGCTGACGGAGAGCAGCTTCATCAAGTGCCGGCAGAAACGGCGAACATACTACACGGTAAGAATCCAATGAAACCGCGGGGTCAATAACGTCAGCCCTAAGTGATGCCTCCATAAGCGGCCGATAGAAACTACCGAGGAGTTTTTCATCATACCTGAAACCGTTAACGATGGGTTGGAACTCAAACATCCACCATGCCAGGCCGGAGAAGTGTACTGATAGGCCTGAATTGACACACCTGGTTCCATTGATGAACTCGGCCGAGGCTTGAAAACCGGCGGCGATTTCTTTCACTTCGTCGATTATATGGAGTGGTCGGCCGCAACTGGAAATTACCGAGCCGTGCATCAGCTCCTGACCACTCCAGTGTGCCCGCCATAACCAGTACAGGACGGTCTCTCCTCCCAAGGCTATCGGTAACCACGAATTAGCCCGACAGAATCCTGCAGAACGATATTTGCCAGCTACGGTAGAGCCATTCCAGCAGGTTGATGTCTCGGTATTCCAAAAAGGTCGGTCTTTGAGGGGCCGAACCATATCCATCCAGAAAACAACTCGCCACAGGTCGGCTTCCTGATGGTAATTATTCACTTGAACAACATCTAAATTTCGGTGGATTTTATAATAATTGATACCGCCGAGACACATCATATCTGTTCCGACCGGCTGCCGGCATAGTTTATGTAAAATTTCCGCCTGATGCTCCGTAAACCCTATATAAGAGTCCGATTGAAAATCCATCCAAGCTGTTAGCAGTGAAGGATGGTGCCAGGTATCAGACCTCGGAATCGGCAACTGCGAGAACGATTGATATGTCTGGCTCCACAAATCTGTCCCCCAGGCTTTATTGAGAGCTTCGATACCGCCAAATCTTTTGTGCATTGAATCCTGGAACTTTTTGTGACAGACCTGGCAGCAGCAGCCTCGGCCGCGCGGATCACGCGGATGCGGATAAAGTTCATTATCAATCTGCCAGCCGATTACATTTTCGTCCTGACCGAATTCCTCGGCCAATTTAGCGACAATTTTCGCACAATAGTCACGATAGACGAGGCTGTTGGGACAAGCGTGCCTTCGTGCGCCGTGCTGGGAGATTTGGCCGTTATCCTGGACCACAAGAACTTCAGGGTGTTTTTCTACCAGCCATATCGGTGGTGTACAAGTGGGTGTACCCATAATTGTAGGAATGTCTGCCTGTCCCAGCTTGTCAACAACAAGGTGCAGCCAATCAAAATCGAACTTGCCTTCGCGCGGCTCCATTCGACTCCACGCAAATTCGCCGATTCGCATCACATTCATCCCCGCCTGCTTCATCAATGCAATATCTTCGTCAATCTGCTCCAGCGGCCAGTCTTCGGGATAATATGCTGCCCCCAGATATGGTCCTTCAAATTGCTTCATAAGCCTCCTGTATTCATATACTTTAGACAATTTAACATACAATTATTACATTGGTAAAGAATTATACCCTTTCCGGCAGGATTTATAACGCCATTTTGCGTTAGCTTTTAACCATTTTGCGACGCGCGGGCCGTATCGCCAATTCCTTTATGCATTACGACTATATAGATTACAACAAAACTGAAAACTCTTGCAGCCAATGAAACTGGAAATACGTGCCAAATAGAAAAGTATTTTATAATCAAACTGCCTATCAGTGTACCCAGACCGCCAAACAGGCTTGATGTTATAGTCATAACCGCCAGATAGGAGCTTCGCTGTTTGCCTTTTGTAAGAACTGATGTTATGGCCGGATTTACTATCGTGGTGCCATTGACAAAAACACCTGTGATAAGCCATGCGATAGATATTAACAGTATCGGTTTTACAGACGCTGAAAGCAGGTAAAAAAGCGGTATAATGCTCCATAAACAGTGGCAGACCAGAAAAACTTTTCTTGTTCCGAACCTTTCAATAATCCTGCCCCAGAAAAGAAACGAAACAAATCCGCTCATCTGAACCAGACAGACCGATATCAGGGTCAGCAGGACAAATCTGTTCTCAAATCCGAGGTCTTTCATCAGATATGGAATGAAAAACGGCTCGCAGATATTTATACTTGCCGTCCATAGCAGCATTATCATCATCCACTGCCGGAACTTTTTGTCTGAGAAGGGCTGGGTTATGACTTTCAAGGAATCACTTTTCGCCTCCTGAGTTTTTTTGCGAGGCTCGGGTATTTGCACATGAAAGAAAAGGTCGATTATCCCAAGTGTTAATCCGAATGCGAATACCAGCCGGACTATCATCATTTTGTGTGTCTGGTCGGACTGCTGCACCGCCAGGGCTGCAAACAGGGCAATAACCATCATAAAAAATTGTATAACCGCACTTCGTCTGGACATAAATCCTGCCAATTTGTCTTCTGATATCAAATCATAAAGCCAGCTGGACCACGAGGGCGCCGCACAATTTCCGAATATCGCGCTCGCGAAGCATAATGCGATAATGCTCAAAGGCCCCAGCGGTATCCAGAAAGAAAATACAATAGGTATTAAGCAGAGCCGCGACAGTATGGAAAATATATACCATGGATATTTCCTGTTGCCCCAGAAATCCTCGAATACCCAGCTGAATATCTGGAATGCCACCGCGAACGAAACCAGAGAGGCCATAATACCCAACTGGTACTTGGACATGCCGGAGGCAAAACAGAAAAAAGTAAAGTATATTCCTGTCGGACCAAGAAACGTACCGTAAATAGTGCCTAATACGCCTGTCCAGATATGCCGGCTGCGTATCCATGGAAGCTCATTTTCCTGAATCTGACGCGTTCTGAAGATGTCGTCGTCGCTGCTGAAGGATGATACAATGCTCTTAAGTTTTTTTGTAACCATACGAACTACATTTTCCACAGATTTTTTAGAAACTTTTCAAATCATACTTACAATATCCGAAAAGTAAAGACTCTGCTCTTCGGGTGGACATTTGTATAAAGGCCCACAGGTGGTTAAGTTCATTTTAGGCATCTTAAAAGAAGAAATAGTTAAGAAAAGGAAAAAACTTTAAAACAACTCTTGCTGAACAGCTATAAGATTATAAAATATCGATTCGTCTTAACTTGTATTATTTAAACAAAAATAATTAACGGCTTCTAACAAAATGCTCTGATATCAGATACAGCAAAAAAAATAAAGGAGAAAAATTTAATCATGAAACCACAATCAATTACTGGAAAACTGATTATTTTACTGGCTGTATGTTTCGTCTGCACAGCAACAGGTTCAAAAAAAGCTGACGCCGTTGTGGAAAATCCGCGGCAGCGTCTATTAATGGATTTTAACTGGCGGTTCCACCTCGGCAACGCATCTGAGCAGCAACAGGATTTCAACTTTGGCGCCGACAGAATGTTTGCGAAAATCATAGCGCCGCTCAAGGTGCTTAGGGCAGATTTTAATGACAGCGACTGGCAGACAATCAATCTGCCGCACGACTGGGTGGTAGGACTGCCGTTTGACCCCAATGCGGAAATGAGCCACGGGTTCAAACCAACCGGCAGAGCATTTCCCGCAAACACTATCGGATGGTATCGTAAAAGTTTTGATATTCCCGCAGACGAGCTTGGCAAACGAATGTCGCTGGAATTTGATGGTGTGTTCCGCGACTGCTTCGTATGGCTTAACGGTTTTCTGCTCGGGCACAATCAGAGCGGATATAACAGCTTTAGCTTCGACATTACGGACGACGCCAACTACGGCGGCAGGAACACGCTGGTGCTGCGTGCGGACATAACGCATCAGGAGGGTTGGTTTTACGAGGGCGGCGGCATTTACCGGCACATCTGGCTGGTAAAAACCAACCCCGTCCATGTGGCACACTGGGGAACATTCGTAACTTCGGATGTAAAGGACGACTATGCAGCTATAACCGCGCAAACTAAAATCATCAATGAAAGTGATGAAAAGGCGATTATCGAACTGGAATCATATATTGAAGACGCCAACGGGAAAATTGCCGCTGAAAAAATCGCCGCAGGCAATACTATTGGGCCATGGAACCAGAGCCAATTGTCCTGCAAATTGAAAATCGAAAATGTGAAATTATGGTCGCTCGAATCGCCATACCTGTATAAACTCGTATCAATCGTAAAACAAAACGGCAAAACGCTGGACTACTATGAAACACCGTTTGGCGCACGCACGATTCGTTTCGACCCTGATAAAGGTTTCTTCCTCAATGGCAAGCGCATTTTTATCAAAGGGACCTGCAATCATCAGGACCACGCCGGTGTAGGAGCAGCTCTGCCGGACCATATCCAGTATTATCGCATTAAACAGCTAAAAGAAATGGGCTGCAACTCCTACCGCACTTCGCATAATCCCCCGACGCCGGAACTTCTTGAGGCCTGCGACCGGCTGGGAATGCTGGTGATGGATGAGACCAGAACGATGGGCTCATCCCCGGAAGTGCTCCAGCAGCTTGAAAGTATGGTACTGCGCGACCGTAATCATCCCTGTATAATTATGTGGTCGCTGGGCAATGAGGAAGGGGCTATCCAGGGTAATGATTCTGGTCTGAGAATCGGAAAAACAATGCTAAGGACTGTCAAAAACCTTGACTCCACCCGGCCTGTAACAATGGCGATGAACGGCGGCTATGGTAAAGGAATGACGGATATAGTTGATATTCAGGGATTTAATTATAGGCATAGTTATGTGGACGGGTTCAGAAAAGACCGTCCGAAAATGCCCATTCTTATGTCGGAAGATGCCAGCACACTATGCACGCGAGGCATATACCAGAATGACGAGACCAAAGGATATGTCAGCTCTTATGATGAGAATGCCCCGAAGTGGGGTTATACAGCGACGGACTGTTTCATATTTTATGCGCAGCGTCTGTGGATTATGGGCACATTTATATGGACAGGATTTGATTATCGAGGTGAACCAACGCCTTATAAGTGGCCATGTATCAGCTCACATTTCGGTATCCTGGATACCTGCGGCTATCCGAAAGACAATTTCTTTTACTATCAGGCCTGGTGGAGCGATAAAACCGTGCTGCACATATTGCCGCATTGGAACTGGGCTGGCAAAGAAGGACAGGACATCGACGTGCGGTGCCTGACAAACTGCAACGAAGTAGAGCTGTTCCTCAACGGAAAAAGCCTCGGCAGACGGCCCGTCGTCGAATATAACGATGCTCGATGGAAAGTCAAATACGAACCGGGCACGCTTTTTGCGAAAGGATACAAAAACGGCAAAGAAATAGCCCAGACCAAGGTTGAAACTGCCGGTGCGCCGGCAAAAATATCGCTGATTCCGGATTGTGCGTCAATTAAGGCGGATGGCGAAGATGTAGCGATGGTTCGAGTTGAGATATGCGATTCGCAGGACAGACTCTGTCCGCTGGCCGACAACCTCGTGAAATTTGAAATAAACGAAAATGGACAAATCATCGGCGTCGGCAACGGTGATCCAAGCAGTCACGAACCAGACAGAGCCTCTCAGCGAAAAACATTTAACGGTCTTTGTCAGGTCATTGTTCAGGCCAAAAAGATTGAAGGTGACATAAAACTCACGGCTCAGAGCGAGGGACTGCCTAAGACTATTATAACTCTCAAAGCCCTACAGTGCTTGCCGCGGCCAGCGGTTCCATAACACTGATTGGACCGGCGTTCCATATTCCCTCTATGACCGATTTTGACAAAAAACAGAGTAAATGCTGGCAACTGGCATCTCTTTGATGTTCCTTGGACGTCTCGAATATTTCAAAAGTTAACAAGGCGAGCGAAAAATGTTTATATTATAGGCAATTAAAATTTCAATCGCGAAGGGGCTCGAACCATCAACCTTCGGATTGACAATCCGATGCTCATGATACATTTGTTTTGTGGGCAGGAAAAAATTTCGAACCCAATTCGGTATCTTCTGAACAACCTCTCGTGTCCAAGTCGGAACGGTGTAGTCACTTGACCAATTTTACCAAAGATAGCCTACTTTAAAACCACGTTTTACGAAATGCTTGGGTTCAGCTGAATTTCGAGACCTTACGCAGTGTCATATTCTGACACTGCCTTAAAAAAACCATTGAGAATTTTGTAGCACTGCTTGAAGCTTGTGAGTTAAAATCGCTACCGAATCCGGCTTATGAAATATCCAATTTATGTTGGAGATAAAAGTTTCAAAGACAGAAAGGAGGCATACAGATACGCAGAAAAAATTCAGGGAAAAGTGAATAAGGGCAAAGCTGGCAGACCCGGGAAAATCACTCTCGGTGAATTCATTGATGAGCATAATAAAGTAATGGCTGGTCAAGTTGCTTACAGAACGCTTATTGAACAAATGAGAGCTTTAAAAATGTTTTCTGAACACGTAGGACCTAACAACTATCTGAATAACATAACACCACGGCATGCCGAATCATTTGTATCCAAGAGATTGGCTGATGGGTTATCCCCTGCTTCGGTCAACAAAGACATCCGTACGCTGAAGTCTATATTCAATTTGGCTATAGAACCTCGCGGCTATATGGAAGAGGGAACAAACCTTTTTGCTAAGATTAAGCAGCGAAAAACCTCTTCCAGTTCTCCCAGATACATTTCAGTCGATGAGTTTGCTCGGGTTTATGCAGCAGCCAACAGCTTATGGTGGAAAACTTTTTTAGCTCTGGCTTACACAAGCGGCGGCAGAAAGGATGAGCTTCTGAATCTTACATGGTCTGACGTAGATTTTGAAAACCAAAATATCAGATTGGTTCCCAAAAAAGCTTCCGAGCAACTATTGGCGTGGGAACCAAAAGACCATGAGGGAAGAGTAATTCCAATTCCCTCTGAAGTTATCCAACTGCTGGCTAATTTACAGGCAGAAGCTGAAGAAGACAGCTCCTATGTTTTCATAAGTGCCGCCCGATTGAAACACATCCTGTCGCGGATAACCGATGAGACATGGGCTCAAAACTGCGGCTTGGTCAATAACCTCCTGAAAAGACTAAAAGCTCTTTGTCGCCGCAGCAACGTGAAAGAATTCTCGCTACATGACCTTCGCCGTTCGTGCATCACTAACTGGGCAGAGAAGCTGCCCATTCAGGCTGTTCAGGAATTGGCCGGCCACTCCAAAATGGAGACCACAAGAAAGTATTACCTGTCGGTTCGGAAGAGTGATATGGATTCAGCCAGAAAACTTCAGTCCAAAGTCATGACCAAATTGACGAACTTTTTGACGAACTCTGCCATTTTTGAGGGTTTTTTAGATGAAAACAAAAAAGGCCAACAAACATAACTGCTTGTCAGCCAGTAAGTTAAAACTAACGAGGCCGAAGGGGCTCGAACCCTCAACCTTCGGATCGACAGTCCGATTGAGGGTTTTGTAAGTACTTGTCAACAAATGGTTAATGGTTGCAGAAAAAAGAGTTATGATGCTGACCGTAGCGTGACCGAAGCGCAACCGTAGCCCAACCGAACATGGCTGTTGCACTTTTTGTTGCACGTGCTATGGCTGGGTTGATCCATTTTATTCGCTTTCGCTTTTGATAACATCCCAACTCCAACATACTCGCCATACCGCTCTCCATTAAGGAACGGCCGAAATTATAATAACATTCTTTAACGGGGAGCAGTATACATTTTGTGTCTTAGTACCTCTGCAAAAAAACGACAAAATAAAAAGCCCGCCAACTAAAATCGGCGGGCTTAATCCCGTTAGAATTAAAATCACCCAACGGGTCAAATTATCCGTGAAAATCCGCTTTCCGCAGATAAATTCGCGGAGTTGCTCGTGTTTATTCTTTAGGGGGCATAACGTTTTTGAGTTTTGCATCTTTTTCAGCATCTGTCAGTTTATCCCATTCGGGTGGACAGTTAGGACAGCAAAAACCGATTTTCATCCCCTTGTACATACGGGTACAGTCTTGGGGCCTGTTCATTCTATCAATCGGCTTTCCCGATATAGGACATTTACTGTTGGCACAGGGCATTTTTTCAATGTTTTCCTTCATGCACTTGTGCGCCTTTGTCAGAAGCTTTTCAGCTTTTTCCAGTTCGCTCTTGGCTGTCGCCGACTCGCCTTTATCAATAGCTTCGATAGCTGCTTTAATGGCTGCCTTTGCAGCAGATATATCCTCCATACTGGCCTGACAGTCTTTGACACAGCTTATCGTACACTCGTGCATCTTTTCCTGCTTTTCTTCCATTACTGTTTCTTTCTTTTCCTCCATCATAGCTGCCTTGTTCGGTTCTTCTGCCTGCTTTTCTTTTGCCTGTGCTAAACCAGCAAGGCCAGCCATAGCAGCAATAATAGCGATAAGCCACAGGTGAGACGGGAACAATGTTCTTTTCTTGTCCATAATTTTTTCCTTTCAATTTTTAATCGTTATTTTTCCATATGTTAAATTTGCCAACACGCACACTCTTTTAATATATTGACTGCTTTTATAAAATAAGGAATTTCCTTGTTTCGGACTACCTTTTTACTCAATAAGTTTGCATAACTTTTTTATATTCAGCTCCCTTTGATATAATGGTCTTTTGTCATCTTTGTATATGCCTATGTTTTCCTCAAAAGTCGTTTTGCGGGGATTGATATAAAATATCCCTAACGGCAATTTTTTAGTTTCTGTAGCTTTTTGAAAGGCACTATTTCTGTTTGAAGTGTCGTGGGAATCCTCGAGATAATAGGCATTGTCCTTGAGCCACTGATATGTATTTATTTTATTAAATGTAGCACAAGGTTGAAATATATCGACTAAGGCATAACCTTTATGGATTATGGCTTTTTTGAGTATTTCTTTTGTCTGCTCAGCATCGCCTGCAAAAGCTCTTGCGACAAAAGAAGCATCCAGCGCAATAGCGACCGCAAGAGGATTAAACGGTTCAAGAAAAACGCCGTTGACCTGCACAGGAGTTACAAATCCTTTTTGGCTCGTCGGCGAGGCCTGACCTTTTGTCAGACCATAGACCATATTATTATGAACAATATTTGTTATGTCCGGGTTTCTGCGAATTGTATGTATGAAATGATTGCCGCCCTCGCCATACGTATCACCGTCACCGCTTTCGGCAATAACGGTAAGATTGGGATTTGTAGCCTTTATCGCTGTTGCCGGCGGCAGCGCCCTGCCATGCAAACCGTTAAATACATTCGTTTTCAGATAATGCGGAAGTTTTGCAGCCTGGCCAATACCTGAAACAAGAACAAGATTAGCCTGCTCAATCTTAAGTTCGACCAAAGCCTGTTTCAATATCTTAAGTATCGAGTAATTACCGCAACCCGGACACCAGGCTATGTCGATGTTATCCATATCAAAAACTGAAGACTCCATAAGCCTACACCTTAAAGTATTTTTCTTAAAGCATTCTCAATTTCTTCAACTGTAAAACTCAGGCCGTTATACTTCAGGATTTTCTCGTTTATATCTATACCGGTATGCAGCTTTATCAGCTTGCCAAATTGGGAGGCGGCGTTGTTTTCAATTATTATGGTTTTTTCGGCTTTTTTCAGGAAATCGCCGGTTGCTGGCGGCAAAGGATATACCTGCTTAAAATGCAGAAATGCCGTATCATTCCTCGCCATATTCTCCAAGGCCTCGTTTATGATATTGTACGTTGAACCCCAGCCTATTATGAGATTTTTATAATTATCCGGCCCGACAAGTTTGGGCGGTAGTGTTTCATTTTCATACGCTTTAAGTTTTCGGAGCCTCTTGTCAACCATTTTTGTTCTTAAATCAAGGTCTTCTGTAATATGCCCCTGTGTATCATGCTCATCACTGTCAACTACAACAAATCCCTGCCCATAACCTGGTATGCCACGAGCGGATATGCCATTATCGGCAAGCGCGTATCTTTCATAATCCTTTTTGGTTTCCACTATATACTTTTCAATTTTAACATCAGACAGATTGAGCGAAGGCACATTGTAATACGAATCAATAAAATACTGGTCGGTGAGAACAAAAACCGGTACTTGAAATTTATCTGCAAGATTAAAAGCTCGTTGCGTCAAGTAAAAGGCATCCTCCAAAGTTCCGGGAGCAAAGATTATCCTCGGGAATTCACCGTGACCCGCATATAGCGCAAGCTCAAGGTCTGCCTGTTCGGTTCTGGTAGGCAATCCCGTAGCAGGTCCCGGCCTTTGCGCAAGATGAATTACAACCGGCGATTCGAGCATGCCAGCCAAACTCAATCCTTCTGTCATCAATGCAAAACCGCCGCCGGAGGTGCTGGCCAATCCTCTTGCTCCGGCATACCAGGCACCGATTACCATATTTATCGCAGCGATTTCATCTTCGGCTTGTTCAACTACGATGCCAAATTCTTTTGCATTTTTTGCAAGAAAGGTCAGCACCCCGGTTGACGGCGACATAGGATAAGCAGAAATAAAATTACAGCCCCCTGCTATAGCGCCAAGAGCTACCGCTTCGGTACCACTTAACAGAATCTGGTCTTCGACCTTAACATCCGCGTTGATTTTGAAATTAATTTTACCTGAAGCTACCAAATCACAGCCTATCTTTAAACCCGCCTCGGCAGCCGCAAGATTGGCTTGGATAATATCTCTTGTCTTAGTGGAGAAGTGTTGTTTGATATAGTTAGTAACTATCACTGGTTCTATCCCAAACAAGCCGCTGATTACACCGATAGCAACTATGTTAGAATAAATTTTATTTCCTATTTCGGCGGCAATTTTGGTAAAAGCCACATCGATAAATCTGTCCTGGTCTAGAGCGAAATCTTCCTCAAGCTCTTCTTTTTCCGCAAGTAAAATGGTCTCGGGAGAAATATCTTTTGCAACATGGTCGACAGCACCTTTATTAAGCGGAATCAGAATATCGATACGGTCAATGCGGGCGCATACCGGCATCGAGGACAGGCGTATCTGGGTGGAATTCATACCGCCGCGGACACGGGACATATATTCCTTTGAGGCAAAAACATTGAAGCCGGCGATTTTAGAAATCCGCGTCAGCAGTGATTCAACAGTCTGTATGCCCTGACCTGCCTGACCGCACAGGACAATTGAAACGTCTTTTCTTTTATCCGCTAATCCTGTCATACATATAGCGTTTCATAGAATACTCGCTGCATTAAAGTTTAATATTCGTCCAAATGATTCCACTCTGCGTTTTCAAGCCAGGTTTCGGGCCTGGATACAAAATCTATAATATTCTGGAGTAAAAAGTAATGCTTCTTTTCCTCCTCAGCCAGCTTTCTGAAGATTCCTTTCTGACAATGGTCTTCTGATTCTCCTGCTTTTTGCAGATAGAAATCTTCGCTCTTTTTCTCGATATCCTGCGCATTTCTGTAGACATCTATCTGATTTATTCCTAAATAATATTTTTTATCACTTTTGCTCATTTGCTCAAAGACAGCCTTTGCCTGTGATAATATATTAGTTTCCGAAATCTTCTGCGGCACCTTAGTTTTTATTTCTTTAACCATCTTGTAATGTTTTGCTTCTTCAGCGGCCAGCATATTGAAAATTGTCTTCAAACCTGCATTGTCTGTATCACCGGCCAATCGGACATAGAAATCTTCAGCTTCTTTTTCCATCTGCATCGCAAACTCAAATACGTCCATATCTGATTTACCTTTCCTTTAGGGCCGCCAACTGCTGATTCAAACTCGCAAGATGTCCCATTTCTTCTTTGATAATAGCTTCCACCTTATCCTTTGCTATTTTTGAGGGTGCTGCATCTTTTAACCCAAGATAAAAAACTATCGAATTCTTTTCCGCATTGACGGCGATATCAATTATTTCCTCGACCGTTTCATCGCCCGTCAGATTCTTAATCTGGCTTATCCTGCCTTCCGTCCCATGGCTGTCAGCCATCACCCGCAGATATACTACCGCTTCGTCATCCGGGTCGAAGACCGACTGTTTTTCTCCGCTTCCAGCAAGTTCCCCTCTCATCTGCTCAAAAATATGCAGGTGCTCATCTTCCATAACAGCCATATTAAGAAACATTTTTCTTATTTCCTTATCGGCAACATCTTTTGCTGCCTGGCGATATAATCTTGCCGCATTTCTCTCAATTTCTTCGGCCATGTCGAAAATTTCATCTGTATTAAATATTGCACTCATCTTTTATCCCTTCAAAAACCATCTTTATTCTTCAATTGGCTCAAAGTTGTCCTTGTCGGCTCCACATTCAGGACATGCCCAATCTGCCGGGAGTTTGTGAAAATCGGTGCCTGATGGTATGTCATAACCATTTTCAAAATCTCCAATTTCAGGGTCGTAAATATAACTGCAAATGGAACACTCATACTTCATGTTTGTAAGACTTCCTGAAAGGTTATAGGAAATTATTCGCCTAACGCCTGCATAATATCTCTTGCATGCTCCTGCTCTATAGCCAATATATTTCTAAGCTGCTGCGCAAGAGCAAACTCCTTGAGTTGTTCTGCCTGCTCAATTCTTACCTTATATCTCTGTATGGCATCCTTTTCTCCGTCAAGGTCCTGCTCAAGCATCTGGTTATTATCCTCTGATGTGTGAATTGGACCGACTGCAACGCTTGGCGAACCGCCGAGATAATCAATCTGGTCTGCAAGAATCATAGCATGACTAATCTCTTCATTAGCGTGAATCTTAAGTTCCTTTATTATGTCACCATAGGCCGCTCCTGTCATAACTGCAAAGTGATTTATATACTGAATTGCCGCAGAATACTCCAGCTCAAGGTCCTTATTCAATAACTCTACTAATTTTTCCTGTGTAACAGCCATTTTTATTCTCCTTTAATTAATAATTTATATTCTGTCGTTATATTATTTACCGCTCAAATGATATAGTCCGGTACATTATCATCTTTCCATTTTATATTACAGCCCATACTCGGTTTTTGCTCGGCAGGGACTTGTTCACCTTTAAGCACCGCATCTAAAGCTGCTCTTAAATCCCTGCCTGTGATTGGAATACCGTTGCCCGGCCTGCTGTCATCCATTTGACCGCGATAGACCAGTTTTCTGTCGCCATCGAATAAGAAAAAATCAGGCGTGCAGGCAGCATGATATGCCCTTGCAATATTTTGGCTCTCATCATACAAATATGGAAATGTGAATCCTTTTTTCTTTGCCGCTTTTGCCATCATATCGGGCCTGTCTTCCAGAAAACTTTCAACATCATTCGAATTGATGCCTACTACAGCTACGCCTTTCTGCTGATACTCCTTTACAAGTTTTACAAGCTCATTTATGATATGCTTAACAAACGGGCAATGATTACACATAAAAATAACCAAAAGAGCCGGAATGTCCTCGAAGTCTGCAAGTGATACAGTTTTCCCCTGCGTATCCGGCAGTTTGAAATCCGGCGCCTCAGTGCCTAAAGGCAGCATTGTCGAATTAGCCACAACCATAATAAATCCTTTCAAACTCTAAGTTTTAAAGCAGTCACAGCAACTCTCTTACCCAAAGCTTTCGCAATCTCCAAATCCTGCGGCGTCGGCTGAAGGCTATTGTCAGGGCCTGCAACCGTCGTAGCCCCATAAGGTGTGCCGCCCCGCCCTTCTGTGTGTAACATCCCCGGCGTAGAATAAGGCACGCCTACTACTATCATACCCAGATGCAGTAAAGGCATCATCATGCTCAGCAGCGTTGTCTCTTGGCCGCCGTGAGTTGTCGCCGTCGAAGCAAATAAACCAACAGGTTTGCCTTCCAAGGCCCCTTCCAGCCATAATTGAACCGTAGAATCAATAAATCTTTTCATCTGTGCTGTCATATTCCCATACCGCGTTGGCGTGCCCAGAATAAGTCCATCCGCTTGCTTCAATTCGTCCAATTGGCATACAGGTACATCCCTTTGTTTCTCCCAGACTTGTCTTGCATATTTGTCTTTGAGGATTTTCTGTTCATTCTCAGTAAACTCAGCTACCCTTCGCAAGACAACTTCAATACCGTCAACAGATTGTGCCCCTTCTTTAGCAGCTTGAGCCATTTTTAATGTGTGTCCATACATTGAATAGTAAAGAACTAATATCTTCATATTTTTTCCTTTTCGAATCATTTACGGGGCCACAAACTTATGCTCCGGATGTCTTACTGTAAGCACTGGACAGGGAGCTTTACGAACGACTTTTTCCGCCACGCTTCCCAATAGCATAGAAGCCAAGGCAGAATGTCCGTGTGTGCCGAGGACTATCAGGTCGATATTCTCCTGGCGGCAATAGCAAATAATCTCAACAAACGGTTTACCTATGATAATTTTTTTAATAATCGAATTTTCAATAGGAGAGAAATGCTTTTTTACAAAGTCATCGAGATTTTGTTTCGCTACTTCTTCTATCTGGTCGATTGCAACAGGAGGAATCACCATAGTAGGCATATAGCCTCCTAATAACATATTATCCACTAAATCTACTACGTGTACACAATGTAATTGGGCCATATAACGATCCGTTAAATCACCTGCAAAATCAAGAGCTGCCAAAGAATATTCTGAAAAGTCTGTTGGGAACAAAATTTTTCTTATATTTACCATATTTACTTCTATCGATAACAAAGAATCTAATCCGTTCCGAAATCAGGCTTTCCACAAACCATGAATATTACAATGCTCGCGCACAGTAATAATACTATCTGCATCGATATTAAACACCGCCTCCGGCGTCTGGCCCGGCTTTAAAAATTGCCTGTAAGCCTTATCATTTGCGATAACTTCTATCCACTGGATATAGTGTTTTTCCTCCATAGGATGAGGCACACTGCCTATTTTTACTTTTATGCCTTCCTTAAGCTTTTCTATAACAGGAACATGTTTCTCCCTGCCCTGGTCTGCGGTTTTGGCTATTAACTTTTCCATCGGCTTGTCGCAACAAATAATTTCGCCTTTACTGTCAGTCAACGATTCAACAATAATTTCGCAAGGCTGACATTTATATATGCCTAATTTTTCAACCATGATTTATCCCTTTCTTATTTGATTCTTATATTTCAGACAAGCTCAATTCTCTTCCCATACTGAATTGCGACCTCTTTTGCAGCCACTGACCGCCGCAATCTTTTTTGCTGCATTCAAACCATATAAATATATGGCTGCCTTCTCTCAATCTGTCCGCTTCCAGCATTACCGCCCCGCAAGCAGGACAAAGAACAATGTTTCCGGCCTGCGTAACTCCTGTGCCAACTCTATTCAATTTTAACGTCTCCATCTTTATTTCCTTTCAACTATCAAAACTATTGTTTTTAATGAAAGAAAATCTAACTTTAGGCAAACCAAACCGAAATAGGGAAATTCCCCCATTCAGACCTCGTAATTGCTTAAGATTGCGGCACTTCCTGTTAAGAAATATTAACGTATTTTCCACTACTTATTAACGGAGAGCGGTATATTAGAAATGACAAATGCAGAAAAAAAACGAAAGCGGTCTGCTTAAACCCATTTTTAAAGTTCAGGTGAAGTCAAACCCTCCTGAATGGCATATTTAGTCAGCTTTGCTATGCTGTCTATGTTTAACTTGCTCATTATGCGTATTCGATGTCCTTCTACTGTTTTAGGGCTTATGTGAAGACGCTTTGCTATCTGCTTGGTTGTTTTGCCTTCTGCCATAAGCTGAAGCACTTCTCGTTCCCTTTCAGACAGCGCAGAAAAAACCGAGCCGCCCTTTTCAGAAGGATGACGTACGTAATTTTCAACAACTACATTGGCTACGGCAGGGCTGATATATGTTTTGCCGGCCATTACGGCTTTAATAGCGACAGTCAATTCTTCTACCTCGCAATCCTTAAGCAAATACCCGGAAGCCCCGGCCTTTAGCATTTCCGCCACAAACCTTCTGCCGGAATGCATCGAAAGCCCGATTACTTTGACTTTTGGCGACTCGCTGATAATCTGCCGTGTCGCATCTATACCGTTAAGGTCAGGCATTCCTATATCCATCACTACGATATCCGGCAACATCTCTTTTACAAGCTCAACCGTAGTATGTCCGTCTTTGGCTTGAGCTATAACTTCCATATCTTTTTCCTGCTGAAGCAATTTACTCAAACCATGTCTGACAATCGTATGGTCATCGGCCAATATAATTCT
>Ga0315291_10001154_pt1 | contig 35268 bp, 34 predicted proteins | sample YL17G12_20_MG_FD_203070 | JGI IMG/M metagenome (GOLD analysis project Ga0315291, IMG submission 203070) | Sediment microbial communities from Yellowstone Lake, YNP, Wyoming, USA - YL17G12_20 | ecosystem: Environmental > Aquatic > Freshwater > Lake > Sediment | place: USA: Wyoming | collected...
ATTCGGGTTTGTCCTTTAAAAGCAGCTCCGCCAGCTCGACGGGTTTTTCTATGCGGACGCATCCTGAACTGAAACTCCTCTGTGCGTTTTTGAAAAGTTTCTTATCGGGCGTGTCGTGCAGATAGACATCGTAACGATTCGGAAATTTGAATTTGACGTGCCCCAGTGCATTCAGATCGCCCGAGCGCTGAACCACGCGGTAGGGAATATGTTTCGACTGAAACTGGGTCCAGTCGATCGTTTCGGGATCGACCTCACCCCCGCCCTTTTCATAGACCTTCATCCCGTGCCGACTAAGATAAGAAGGGTCCTTGCGGATGTGCGGCAGCTTGTCCTCGAATAAAATAGTATCCGGCACGTACCACCTCGGGGCGAATATGAGATGATCGATTGCGCTCGATAAAGTCGGCGTCTTGCGCTTGACCATTCCGTCAATGACCTTCATGTCAAGGACCAGATTCCCGTTCTCGTAGGTCTCAAGCCAGAATGCGGGGATATTGACCACGACCCTCTCCGGCTCTTCCCAAATACTTGACAGTTCACGCAGGCGGTCCATGTTGACTTTTATCTGGCATATCCGGTCTTCAATCGACACGTTAAGCTCGCCCACCGTCCTGTAGCCGATGACGCCGTCGTCTAACAAACCGCTGTCACGCTGGAATTTGATCACCGCCTGCTCAAGGTCTGCATCATATATATAGGGGTTGTGGGTCTGGTTGGGACGGACCTTCTTGGCAACGCCCAAACGCTCTCTTATCACCGGGATTCTTTCGTCCTCATCTCCCAAATAGATCTTCCGTCCCTTGGGCAAAGCATCGATCTTGGGCCATTCCACCTTGCCGGCCATCTCCTCGTATTGCGCCAGATACTTTTGCAACCCCGTGTAGGCTGCGTTCTGCGGCGGTAAATCGGGCGGCTTTTCGGACGATCGATCCTCTGCGAAGGCAAAGGACGCGGCTGAAATGATAAGGCCTATGACAAATATTCTGAAACGGAACATACGGGCCGCCTATATCGCTGTTTTTTGAATTGGAATCAAGGAGATTTGCAGGCCATTTTGCGAACGGCTTGGGGTGAGTATCTCATGGCTCCACCTGCTCCGTTCGCACGTTTTTGTTGCGGACTCGAGTTGCCTCACCTCCAGAACTCGCCCGCGAAAGCCTAAAAGAGAATTCACAAAGGTTTTTTTGGGCTTTCGCGGGCTTAAACAACTGTCGGCGTCGCGCGAAAACAAGGTTCTCTCACTCGCGACCGGCAACTCTTCGCCGACAAAAACGGCTCACTACGCAAGTCGCCATGCGACACTCACCCCACGCCATTCGCAACATAGTCGCGATAAGAGCTGCAGTCTAATAGGAGTGGCGACAAGGGAGGCGGCTTGATTAGGTGCATTGCGGAACGAGCCGATTTGGTCGGCGAAAAAGCGCCGGTTGCGCCTTGTGTAAAGCCGGTCTTGCGCAATGCTGCAAGCTGTTTGAGCGAGCAAAAGCCCAAAAACACATGGTAAAGTCTCTTTTAGGCTTTTGCGAGCGAGTTCTTGCAGCAAGGCGATTTGAGTCCGTAACCAAATCGTGCGAGTGGAGCAGAAAGCAGCTAAGCAAGCCGCCTCCCTTGTCGCCACTCCCATTAGACACAAAGTTCCCCCCAAATTCATTTTGACATATGAGGCCCCCGCGTCTATTTAATCCCCGATGAATACCACGAAGGCATTCTTCGACGCCCGGGCCGGTATCTGGGATGAAATAACCATGTATAACTGTTCCGCCGACGACTTCAGGCGTCTCGTTTCCATGGTCGAAGCCGGGCGCGGGAAAAACGTCGTCGATCTCGGGTGCGGAACAGGAGTTTTGACCCCCTACATCATTGAGGCCGTAGGCAGCGAGGGGGAGGTCTTCGCCGTCGATATATCCCAAGAGATGCTGAAAATGCTCGCAAAGAAGCACGCCAACGCAAACATCCGCCCGCTCGCCGTTTCTGCGGAGCGCATGCGCCAGATTCCTGCGGAGGCGGCGGACGCCGCGATCTGTTTCTGCGCCTTCCCGCACTTTGAGGACAAAGACGCCGCGATGAGCGAAATATCAAGGGTCACAAAACGGGGCGGAAAACTTCTCATCTCGCATCTGGAGAGCCGCGAGGACCTCAACAAATTTCACGAGTGCATGGAGGAACCGATCTGCAATCACTTTCTCCCCGACTACGATGAAATGTCGGATCTCCTTTCAAAGCACGGTTTCAAAGTCCTCCATTATCTGAACGATACGGGACGCTACGAACTTCTGGCGCAAAGGCAATGATAAAGGAGTTTTTATGCCTCAATTCAGACAGAATTTTATAACGAAGGAATGGGTGATCATAGCGCCGGAGCGCTCGAAGCGGCCGGACCAATTCGCCAAAACCGTTGAAAAAAGAAAGGAGCGCCCCGCACACGATCCGAAATGCCCCTTCTGTCCGGGAAATGAAAATCAGACGCCGCCGGCGGTCTTCACTCAAAAAACGGGCGACAGTTGGAGCTCGCGCGTCGTGCCGAACAAATTTGCGGCCGTCAACCCGGAGCTTTCTCCCAAACGCACAAATGTCGGAAAATTTCTCACGGCAGACGGATTCGGCAGGGCCGAGGTTGTAATCGAGTCCCCCCGTCACGATGCCACACTTGCGACGATGTCCACCGGAGAGGTGAGGGATGTCCTTGAATGTTATAAGAACAGATACATGGATCTCGCTAAAGATCAAAAAGTCGACATGATAACTATATTCAGAAATCACGGGGCGAAGGCCGGCACATCCCTTGAACATCCCCATTCGCAGATCATCGCAACACCCATTGTCCCGCCGCATGTGCGCCAGCTCATGCAGCAAGCAATATTATATCATGATTCATACGGCCAGTGCCCGCACTGCGTGATGCTGGAAGAGGAGCTCAAACAAAAAGAGCGCATCATCTTTGAAGGAAAACATTTTGTCGTCTTCTCCCTTTTTGCGTCGCACACCCCTTTTGAAACACGCATCATTCCGAAACGCCATTACTCGAGGTTTGACAGCATCACGGAAGAAGAAATGGGCGAGCTTGCGGAAATATTGAGAGTAACGTTGAAGAAAATTCATGTCGGCTTAAACGATCCCGATTACAACTTTGTGATCACTTCATCGCCTATTTCCGACGGGGAAGTGCACTATGATCATTGCAGGCTGGTAATAGTCCCGAGGCTCACGACACCCGCCGGCTTTGAAATAGGCTCCGGCATATTTATCAACGTCATGCTGCCGGAGGAGTGCGCCAAGTTTTTGCGCGAGACCATGGTCGACTGAAGCAAATGAGTATTCCCACAATCATCTTCATTGCGATCGGCCTTTCGATGGATGCATTGGCCGTCTCCGTCGCCAGCGGCTTCACCATTACGCGTTTGAGAATCAGGCACGCAGTGAGAATCGCGCTTTTTTTCGGCGGTTTTCAGTCGATAATGCCGATTCTGGGATGGCTTGCAGGCAGCAGTTTGCAAAAATTCATCGCCGGTTTCGATCACTGGGTGGCGTTCGGCCTTCTTTGTTTTATCGGCGGGAAAATGATTTATGAATCGACAAAGATGGCGGAGAGGGAAAAAATCGACCCTCTAAAATTACACGTTCTCCTCGTTCTTGCCGTAGCCACAAGCATCGACGCTTTGGCCGTCGGCCTTTCCCTCTCGTTTCTCAATGTCGCAATCATCATGCCTTCGGTAATAATAGGGGTTGTCACCTTTGCCGTATCGTTCACCGGTGTCTACATCGGCAGGAAATTCGGCCACTTCTTCGAAAGCAAGCTGGAGGTCGCGGGCGGCCTTATACTTATTGCCATCGGCATCAAAATATTGATAGAACACATGGCTTAAAAGGCCCATTCGGGCGGAAAGGAGATTTATGGAGTTCAAGGGTTCAAAGACGGAGAAAAACCTGCTCACGGCATTCGCCGGCGAATCGCAGGCCAGAAACCGCTACACGTATTTTGCAAGCCAGGCAAAAAAAGAGGATTTTATTCAGATCTCCGACATCTTCGAGGAGACTGCGAATCAGGAAAAGGAGCATGCGAAGCGGCTCTTCAAATTTCTTGAAGGCGGCGCCGTAGAAATCAAGGCATCGTTCCCCGCGGGGGTCATTGGAAAGACAACAGAGAACCTCAAAGAGGGTGCGGACGGAGAGCATTACGAGTGGACGGAGATGTATCCGACCTTCGCAACCACCGCGCATGAGGAAGGATTTGAAGAGATCGCGAAGGCATTTGAATCAATAGCCGTCGCTGAAAAGCAACACGAAAGGCGCTATCTTGCCCTAAAGGCGAACATCGAAAACGGCAGGGTCTTCAAGAGATCCGAGGCGGTGACGTGGCGCTGCAGAAACTGCGGATATATTCACACGGGCAGAGAAGCACCAAATGAATGTCCCGCATGCGCGCATCCGCAGGCGCATTTTGAGTTATTGGGAGAGAATTGGTAAACATATTCCCCTCCTTTGTAAGGAGGGGCAAGGGGAGGTAGATCTACCCCACCTACCCTCCCCTTACAAAGGGGAGGGATTACACCGGAGGAAAAAATGAAAGAACGCAAAGGACTTGTTACAATTAAAGGAAGTCCGCTCACGCTGGTCGGAAATGAGATCAGGACGCCGGCGAACGCGCCCGATGTCGAACTATTAGACAACGATCTCAAACCGGTGAAGCTTTCTTCGTTCCGCGGGAAGGTGTGCATCATCACGTCGGTGCCGTCTCTTGATACGGCTGTATGCGACACCGAAACGCGAAGATTCAATCAGGAAGCGACGAAGCTGGGGCCGAATGTGGTAGTGCTCACGATCAGCATGGATCTGCCGTTTGCGCAGAAACGCTGGTGCGGCGCGGCCGGCGTGAATAACGTGATCACTCTGTCGGATTACCGCGACGCCTCTTTCGGAACCGCATACGGCGTTTTGATAAAAGAGTTGAGGCTGCTCGCGCGTGCCATATTCGTTGTCGACCGCGAAGGGATGATCCGCTACACGCAGCTCGTGAAGGAAGTGACAAACGAGCCGGATTACGATGCGGTTTTAAAGGAAACTGCCAAGCTCGCATGATTGAATATTTTCAAAATTTAAACCCCATCGGGCAGGCGTTCATCGGCACGTGTTTCACATGGCTCGCAACTGCCGCGGGCGCTGCGGTTGTGCTTGTCTATAGAAGGGTGAGCCGGAAACCGCTGGATGTGGCGCTGGGTTTTGCCGCCGGCGTCATGATCGCGGCGAGCTTCTGGTCGCTTCTAAACCCCGCGATACAGATGTCGGTGGGCAGGGTCTCGCCTGTATGGCTTCCGGCTGCCGTCGGATTTTCCGCGGGCGGCATATTCATGCGCATCGTCGATAAGATCCTGCCCCACCTGCATCCGGGATTCTCGGGCCGGCAGGTTGAGGGGATAAAGACATCGCTCAAGACGAACACGCTCCTCGTGCTCGCGATGACATTGCACAACATACCGGAGGGCCTCGCAATCGGCGTCGCATTCGGCGCAGTCGCGGCAGGGCTTCCTTCGGCGACGCTCGCGGGCGCAATCGCGATAACGATAGGCATCGCGCTGCAGGACATACCCGAAGGCGTCGCCATTTCCATGCCTTTGAGGCGGGGCGGCATGTCACGCTTCAAAAGCTTCTGGTACGGCCAGTTGTCCGGTGTCGTGGAAATATTCGGCGGCGTCGTCGGCGCGGCGACTGCCGTCCTCGCGACTTCGTTTCTTCCGTACGCCCTTTCGTTCGCGGCCGGCGCGATGATTTATGTCGTCATCGAGGAGGTGATCCCCGAATCTCAAACATCGGGAAACGCTGACATGGCCACATTGGGAACCCTGTTCGGTTTCGTCCTGATGATGGCCCTTGACGTAGGATTATCCTAGCTTTTATTTTATTTTATAGTATTGAAGGACAAAATTTTTTCGTGGAGGACAGTATGGGAATCCGTTTCAACGCGGACGAAATCTTTGAGATCGCGGAAAAGATCGAAACCAACGGGGCGAACTTTTATAGGCGCGCTTCAGAAAGGTTTTCCGACGCCGGGACAAAAAAGGTCCTTACCAATCTGGCCGAGATGGAAAACCACCACAAGATCATCTTCGCTGCCATGCGAAACGATCTGAAGACGCAGGAAAAAAAGCCTGTGGCCTATGATCCTCAAAATCAGACAAAGGAATATCTTGAGGCTATGGCCGACGGGCGCGTATTCGACATCAACGCCGATCCCGAAAAATATTTGAGCGCGGCAAAATCGCCGCGGGATATTTTGAAGACAGCGCTGGGCTTCGAAAAGGATTCGATCGCCTTCTACACCGGCATCAAGGACATGATCCCTGAAAACCTCGGCCGGGACAAAATCGACGGCATAATCCACGAGGAGATGTACCACATAACGGTTCTCAACGCGGAGCTGAAAAAGATTTCGTAATGACCAGGACGTGCAACATCGTCATCGGCGGCGAGGCCGGCCAGGGCCTCGTGACAGTCGGGGAGCTGCTAACGAAGGCCCTTGTCAGAAGCGGGTATTCGATCTGCGTCACCCAGGACTATCAATCGCGCATCCGCGGCGGCCACAACACATACGACATACGCGTAGGCACGGACGAGATTGCGGCGCCGCAGGAGAAAATAGATCTGCTCGTCGCACTGAACAAAGAAACCGCGGAAATCCATAAAAACCGTCTTTCTGACGCAGCGTTGACTATCGTTGACGCCTCCCACAACGTTTCGTGCAAAACCTGCTTCCATGTCCCCTACAAAGAATTGGCCTCCGCGCGCTCCATGAACATAGCCTCTTTAGGCGTCGTCTCCGCCCTTCTGGGTCTGGAGGAGAACCTCGTTGCCCAAATTGTGGATGAATCATTCGGCAAAAAACATCCGGAGGCGGCGGAGGAAAACAGGCAGGCCCTCACCAAAACCTTCGATTGGACCATAAAAAATAATTCGCGCTTTGAAAAGCTGCCGAAAGTTTCAAATCCTTTGGTGCGCCTTACGATGAACGGGAACGACGCTATAGCCATCGGCGCGCTTGCCGCCGGCCTCAAGTTTTATTCTTTCTATCCCATGACGCCGTCCACATCGATAGGCTTGACCCTCGCGGCAAACGCTAAGAAAATGGGGCTGGTCGTGGAACAGGCGGAAGACGAGATCGCCGCGATCAACATGGCGATCGGCGCGTCGTTTACCGGCGCGCCTGCAATGGTCGCGACATCCGGCGGCGGATTTGCGCTCATGGTCGAGGGTGTGAGTCTTGCCGGCATGACCGAAACACCGGTTGTAATTGTCGTGGGCCAGCGCCCCGCCCCGGCCACGGGTCTGCCGACGCGCACCGAGCAGGCGGATCTCGAGTTCATATTGCATTCGGGCCACGGCGAATTTCCGCGCGCGGTCTTCGCGCCGGCAACAGTCGAAGAGTGTTTTGAAATCACGCACAGGGCGTTTCACATTGCGGAAAAATATCAGAGCCCCGTGTTCATCCTGACGGACCAGTTCATTGCGGATTCTTACAGGGCCGTTTCACCATTCGAACTTTCAAAATATCCGCCTGTCAAGGCCGGAGCCGAAATCGGTGACGTGGCGCTGCCATACAAGCGGCATAAATTTACGGAAAGCGGCGTATCGCCCCGCCTGTTGCCCGGCCTCTCAACACATCTGGTGATAACCGACAGCGATGAGCATACGGAAGATGGGCATATAACTGAAGATTTAGAGATAAGAAAACAGATGGTGGAAAAGAGACTCCGAAAGCTGATTGAGATTAAGAAAGAAGTGATAAAACCGGAAATGACAGGGGGTGAGAAACCGGACATCCTGTTTGTATCATGGGGATCGACAAAGGGTTCTGTGATTGAAGCTGCAGCCAGTCTGAAGACAAAGGGCCAAAATGTTGGGACGCTGCATTTTTCTCAAGTGTGGCCGCTCGTCCCCGAACAATTTATAAAAACACTTGAGGGGGCGAAGAAGATCGTCTGCATAGAGGGAAACGCGTTCGGTCAGTTTGCCCGTTTGATAAGGCGCGAAACGGGATTCGAAATCAAAGATCATATCCGGCGCTATGACGGTTTACCGATAACGCCGGAATATATACTACGGGAAATAAAAAACTAGCCACAGAGACACAGAGAAAAAAATAATTTTAGTTTTGTTTTCCTCTGCGCCTCCGCGCCTCTGTGGCAGAATTAAAGATCATGGTTACGCTTGCTGATTACGGACAATATGAAACCGCATGGTGCCCGGGATGCGGAAACTTCCAGCTTTTGAAGGCCGTGAAGCAGGCCCTAGCCGATTCAAACCTCGAGCCGCATCAGGTTTTGTTTGTTTCCGGCATAGGTCAGGCGGCAAAGGCGCCCCACTATCTCAATGCAAATTTCTTCAACGGGTTGCACGGCAGATCTCTTCCCGCCGCAACCGGCGCGAAGCTCGCCAACCCGAACCTCAAGGTGATTGCGGAAAGCGGCGACGGCTGCAATTACGGCGAAGGAGGAAATCACTTGCTGGCGGCCATCCGCAGAAATCCCGACATCACCTTGATCGTCCACGACAATCAGGTTTACGGGCTGACAAAGGGACAGGCCTCCCCCACCTCCGAACATGGATTCGTGACCAAGGCGCAGCCGGCGGGCTACCCTTCGGAGACCTTCAACCCCATAGCCCTTGCGGTTTCGATGCACGCGAGCTTCGTCGCGCGCGGCTTCACTGGCATGACGGACCATTTGGCCGGCCTTTTGAAGCAGGCTATCGCGCACAAAGGTTTCTCCATTGTCGATGTGCTTCAGCCTTGCGTCACATTCAACAAGGTAAACACATTCGCGTGGTATAAAAGCCGATGCTATGAACTCAAAGACTTTGACCCCGCAAATTGGGACGCGGCAATAAAGAAGGCATACGAATGGGACGACAAAATTCCTATCGGTGTGATTTATAAATGCGACAAACCGGCGTTTGAAGAGAATTTTGAAGTGTTGAAGTCCGGCTCTCTGGTTGGAGCAGATACACCGATTGAAAAATTAGAAAATGTTTTGAAACAATATCAATGAAGATTCCCTCCCCTTTGTAAGGGGAGGGTGAGGGTGGGGTAGATCGATCTACCTCCCCTCCCCCCTCCTTATCCGCCAGAGGCGGATCCGCCTTTGGCGGACAAAGGAGGGGAAAAGGGGGGTAAAATGCAAAAATGGGTATGTCAGATTTGCGGCTACATTTACGATCCTGCAATGGGCGATCCCGACAACGGCGTGAAACCGGGCACTAAGTTTGAAGCCATCCCAGATGACTGGGTTTGTCCCGAATGCGGCGTCGGCAAGGACCAATTCGAAATACTCGAATAATATATGGACGCGGTTCTCCTCTCAAGGATCCAGTTTGCCCTGACGGCCGGTTTCCACTTCATTTTTCCGCCTCTCACAATCGGCCTTTCGTGGTTTCTCGTCTGGATGATGACGAAGTTCAAAAATACCGGCGATGAGGCGGACGGCAACATGGCCCGCTTCTGGGCGAAGATTTTCACGATCACATTTGTAGTGGGTGTCGTTACGGGCATCCCCCTGGAATTCCAGTTCGGAACAAACTGGGCCTTTTATTCCAGATTCGTGGGCGATATTTTCGGCGCACCGCTTGCCGCCGAAGGAATTCTCTCTTTCTTTATGGAGTCCGTGTTCATCGCGGTTCTGGTTTACGGATGGAAGAGATTTTCGGCAAAAACACTCTGGTTCGCGTCCCTCATGGTCGCAATCGGCGCGACATTGTCGGGCTTCTGGATAATCGTAGCGAACTCATGGATGCAAACACCTGCGGGCTACCAGCTCATGAATGGCCGCGCGGAACTCGTAAGTTTCTGGGCAGCCGTCTTCAACCCGTCCACCCTCCCCAGATATTTTCACACCATCTGCGGCGCATTCATGACCGCGGCATTTTTCATGGCGGGCGTCGCATCTTTTTTGATGCTCAAAGGCAGGCGCGATGAATTCGTGACAAGGGCGCTCAAGGCCGGACTGATAGTGGCTTTTGTCACATCCGTCGCCCAGCTTGGACTGGGCCATTGGCATGCAATTCAGGTGGCACATACCCAACCTGAGAAACTCGCCGCAATTGAAGGCGTTTTCGAAACACAGACAAACGCTGCCGCAATAATCTTCGGGATTCCAAACGCGGATGAGGAGAAGATGGACGCCGCAATCAGGATACCTGGTCTTTTGAGTTTGCTCGCCTTCGGAAGTTTTGATGCAGAGGTTGAGGGGCTGAAAGATTATGAAAAAGGGATGTGGCCGCCGCTCGGCCTCACATTTTATCCCTTCCATCTCATGGTGGCGCTTGGAATGTATTTCATAGCATTCGGCGCATTTGGAACATTTCTCCTCTGGAAGAAACGCCTTTTTGAAAATAAATTCTTTTTGAAACTCGCTCTCTTTTCAATCCCGCTCCCGTTCATCGCCAACGAGCTGGGATGGACCACAGCGGAGGTCGGGCGCCAGCCGTGGGCGGTCTACCATCTGGTTGAAACAGCCGATGCGGTGTCGATCAGCGTGCCCGCCGGGCAAATACTTTTTACGATCATCGCATTCAGCATCATTTATATATTACTTTTTGTCCTGTGGATATTTCTCTTGAGGCGTGAAATTCTGTCGGAGGCAAAACAGTGAGCGCGCTGCAAGTTACATGGTTCATTATTATCGGCCTTTTTCTCACCGTCTATGCAATCCTGGACGGTTTCGATCTCGGCGCAGGCTTCTGGCACCTGTTTGTAAAAAAAGACGAAGAGCGCCGCACCCTTCTTTCAGCTATAGGCCCCTTCTGGGACGGCAATGAAGTGTGGCTCTTGACCGGAGGCGGCGCGATATTTGCTGCCTTCCCGCATGTCTATGCGACCGTCTTTTCAGGAATGTATCTGGCGCTCTTGTTCGCCATCTTTTCCTTAATCTTCAGGGCCCTCTCAATCGAGTTCAGAAACAAGGTGGATTCCGACAGGTGGCGGAAGTTCTGGGACGTCTCATTCGCAATCGGAAGCATGCTTCCGGCAATACTTTTTGGAGTGGCCGCGGGAAACGTCTTGAGGGGAATGGAGTTAAACTCCGTAATGAACTATTCCGGCACGTTCTTGGATCTCTTGAATCCGTATGCGCTTCTCGCCGGCCTGCTTTCCTTTTCATTGTTTGCGCTCCACGGCGCCGCATATCTGGCGTGGAAAACCAAAGGCGATCTCCCGTTGCAGGCAAGAAGGTGGGCATACATGGCGGGCATCGCGTCAGCCGCAATTTTTGCGCTCTTCTTTATATCGACAATTATTACGCAGCCTCACTTGATGCAAAACTATTACAAACATTTCTACTTGTGGCTCTTGCCATTGATGGCACTCGCAGCGCTTCTCAAGGTTTTGCATTCAAACGTCAGGGGCGAAGACAGGAACGCATTCCTTGCCTCATCGTTTTCCATTGCGGCGATTATGGCGACAATGGCGGTCATGCTCTTCCCCAACACTGTAATAGCGCTGGGCAATCCCGGTCTGAATCTGACGGTCATGAATTCCTCGTCGTCGCCTTTGACTTTGACAGTCATGCTTATTATAGCTGCGATCGGCATGCCGCTTGTCATCAGCTATCATGTGTGGTCATATAAATTATGGAAGGAGATGATATGAAGGCAGTAAAAATCGCCGAAAATATCTATTGGGTCGGGGCGATAGACTGGAATCTGCGCAATTTCCACGGCTATATCACGCCTCGCGGTTCGACTTACAACTCGTATCTAATAGTCGACGAAAAGATCGCGCTCATCGATACGGCCAAGGCGCCCTTCTCTGCCGAGTTGATTGAACGCATTTCGTCGGTAGTTGATCCGTCAAAGATCAATTACGTAATCTCAAACCACGTCGAGATGGATCATTCGGGTTCGCTTGCCGCTGTGCGCGCTGCAGCGCCCAATGCGGAGTTTGTAGCGGATAAACGGGCTGCGGAGGACCTGAACCGCCATTTCAAGGCCAATTGGAATTTCAAGGTTGTGAAAACCGGTGACACAATTTCTTTAGGCAAAAAATCGCTCACGTTCGTCGAAGTCCCCATGGTCCACTGGCCCGATTCGATGGTGACCTACTGTCCTGAAGAGAAGATTCTCTTTTCCAACGATGCATTCGGCCAGCACTTGGCATCACATGAAAGATTCGATGATGAATTCTGCTGGGAGGACGTTCGAGGTGAGGCGGCAAAGTATTATGCGAATATTATCCTTCCGCTGGCGACCCCCACAACAAAGGCCCTCGAAGCAGTATCAAAGCTCGAAATCAAAATGATCGCACCGAGCCACGGAATTATCTGGAAAAGGGATATCTCAAACATTATCTCATGCTACAAAGATTGGGCGGCGAATAAGACAAAAAAGAAAGCCGTGGTCGTCTACGACACGATGTGGAACTCGACGGAGAAGATGGCCCGCGCGATCGCCGAAGGTCTGGCTTCCGGAGGCGTAGATACAAAGTTTTTCAGTTTAAGGATAAATGACGCTTCCGAAATAATGAAAGAGGTTCTGGACGCAAAGGCGATAATCGTCGGCTCGCCCACGATCAACAACGGAATACTGCCGACTGTAAGCAGCTTTCTCACTTATATGAAGGGCTTGAAGCCGCGCGGCAGGATCGGCTTTGCATTCGGCTCTTTCGGCTGGGCCGGCGGCGCGACTGTTGCAATTGAGGCTGAGTTCAAAGCCGCGGGGATTGAAATCGCGAGAACAGCGATAACGTACAAATACGTTCCAGATACAAATAAAATTGATGAATGCTTCAAGGCGGGCGAGGAATTGGCAAAATAATTCGCGATAGAAACAAAACGCCCCGCACCTTATCTATAAAATAAGATGCGGGGCGCTTTAATTTGGGAATCACCGGATGTCGTATCTCCAGCAAATCTCTTCAAGATAATCGAAACTCCCGATCTGCAGGGCCATTAACGCCAATGACGCGTGCTTTATGTGCTCATCTTGCAATTCTTGCAATATGTCCGCTTCCTGCTCGTCATCATCGCGAGCAAAGTATGACTGCACAGAGGCATAGGCACACAACGCGGAGCCGCGCATATACCCAATCACATCCTCGTTGACGAATATTCCCCTCAAGATCCTTGCACCTTCAATTGCGTCTGTTTCGCTTGCAGCCGATTTATCTGTAACTGATCTATAGACCAATGTGGCTGCCTGATAGAGGAGCCAATTTGGATCGCTAAAGAGTGTGCGCATAATAGCGGCCTCTTCTTGTGCAACGGTGGGATCCAATCTCTCTGCTATCACCCTGTAAGCTTCAATTGCGCTGCTGCGAATATCCTGATCCACTTCGGCGAACAGTTCTCTTAGTGCAGGGATCAGGACGCTGGCTGTATTATTGTAATAGGTCCGTTGGTCTCCCTCGTCCGTAATGAAAACATTATCATCCCGAACTAATAATGTAGCGGCCTTAATAGCATGAAGGCGTGTCTCGCTATCACTTCCGTTGAGAATAATCTCACTAAGTGCGCTTGCCTCCTTTTGCATGTCAATTAAATCAAGCTTTTGAGATAAGAATGAGTATTCATCAATCGCAGCGTTGCTGATCTGCTCATTTGCATCGCCGAATAATGACCTGAATGCCTTGACGCCTTCAAGCCGTTCATTGGAATCCACATATTCACCCAGACTGTGATAGGATTGAGTCGCCCAGAGGCGCAGCTCGTCATTGTTTCCATTGACCATGACATCTCTAAGAGTCTTGGCGCCTTCTGTTATCTCTGCCTTCAGTTCGGGCGAATACTCGTGTCTTCCGTGCAAAGATTGATAAGCAAAAAATGTGCATGCATTGAGGGCAAACTCGCGGATCTGCGAGTCTTCGCTTGCAAGATATTGCCTTAGCACCTTGACCTCTTCAACCGCTGCAGTCGCATCCATATTTCTGATGAACTTGGGATAGGCATCAATCGCGTGTGCTCTGATTTGTTCATCCGGACCTTCCATAAGTTCCCTTAATGCCTTGGCCTCTTCAAATGCTGCGGCAGAATCAACTTCGCTGGCAAGAGCTTCGTAAGTCCAAACGGCCTGTCTACTAATGTAGCTGTCTGCATTGCTGATAAATCTTCTTACCACCGGCGCGGCCTCGGATGCATTGGCACCGCCGAATCTGCGAGCCAGTACAAAATAAGTCAAAATCGCTCTTGACCGTATTCCCTCATCCGCTTCAGAAAAGAAATTCCTCAATATATCACCGGCCTCATATGCCTTGCCTGGTCCGACTCGTGGAACCATTCCACAATAAGACAGGATTGCGTTTTTGCGTATTTGATCATTGTCATCGCCAAAGAATTTCCTAAGCGCCATGGCCGTATCAAACAAGGCAGCCGTTTCAAGATTCGTGGACGCCGCCACATATACGCGGATGGCGGATAAGCGTAAGTACGCTCGATTGTGCGCATCTTCAAAAAGTTCTCTCAACGCACTTGTCTCTTCCGATGCAGCGGCCGGATCAAATCTTCGGGCCACTGCCGTATATGCACTGACGGCACTTTCGCGTATTTGTTCATTTGAATCTTTAAAAAGTCTCCTCAACTCCTTCGCCTCCTCAAACGCAGCAGCCGGATCGAGTCTTTCGGCCACCGCTGCATAAGCTGCTGCGGCATTTTTGCCTATTTGCGCATTTGCGTCTCTAAACAGTCTCCTCAATTCCTTGGCTTCTTTATATGCATTCGAGGGGTCGAGGCTTCCTGCCAACCATCTGTAGGCCAAGGCTGCGCCGGAGCCCCTGACGGCGCTTGCGTCTCCAAAGAGCTGCCTCAAAGCCGCCGCCTCCGCCAGAACTTCATCCGTATCAACCCTTGTGATCAAGTATCCGTATGCCTTGGCGGCGCCGGCATTATAAGACTCGTCTGTGTCGCTAAAATTCTCCCTGAATCGCCTGATCTCTTCAGTCACAGTTTCCGGTGCAAAGAATTTTGCGACCTCAATATAGTAATCAGATTCAGTTGAAATCGTAAGTGATCTGATTTCCTGCATTCCCGCGCTGCAGTCAAATCTTGAGATCAGCCATCTGTAAAGATAGAGATTCAGATCGTGTTCTCCGACCGGGTACGCCCTTAACGACTTTGCTTCCTTCAACGCTTCAGCGGAGGAAAGATTTTGCATAATTGAAACATATTCTGCAATCGCCGCTTCACGCCGCCCGCCATCTCTATCGTTGATCCGCTCTCTTAATAGAGCGCGACCCACCTCCTGAAATTCCGGACTTTCGGGGAATTGCCTGACCATGCTCCTTAGAACACTATATGCAACTGATGCTGTGGCGTCGTCTCCATGGCGGATGACTATCATGAAAGGGCGGATCTCTTCAAAGACGTTAATAGATCCGTCGGTGTAAAGCCGCGCGATTATGTCCGCATACTTTTGGATGGCCACAGAACGGATTCCGGCATTATCGTCAGCAAACAAATCTATCAGTGTGTGCGCCGCTTCAAGGGCCTCTTCCGGATCGACGCCTTCGGAAAGCAACCCATAAGCTTCAACTGCAGTCAGACGTATACCTTCATCAGGGTTTGTAAGATACGGCCTCAACGCCTCCAACTCTTTAAGCGCCGCGGCTGGATCGAGGGCGTGAGCAAGCGATTCATAAACTTGAACTGCATTCCGGCGTATATCCTCATCAGGGTTCGTAAGATACGACCTCAATGCCTCTGCCTCTTCCAGCGCCCCGGCCGGATCAAGATGCTTAATGACTTCCAGATAAGCTGAACGGTATCGCCGGAATGTTTCCGTGTCGGCCAAATATGCGCGGAACACCCTTGCCTCCTCAAGCAATGCGCCGGGCGAATTGACCATTGAAATAAGCGCTATGTAACTCGAGTTTGCATCTTCCGCAAAATATAAATTTTCGTCCGCCAAATACGGCCTTATTGCCCTTGCTTCCGCCAGCGCACCGTCGGGGTTAAGATACTGTATAATTTTTGAGTAGTAATCAATTGCTCTGAATTCCGTGAAGGAGTTTCTCCTCGATAAATTCAATCGTAATGCCCTTGCTTCTTCAAGTACCATGCCCGGCTCAAGTCTTGGAATGATTGATAAATAAGCATCTTCTGCGCCCTGCTGCGCTGAATGTATTCCGCGTTCATCAAGAAATAGGTCTCTTAGCACGCGCGCGCCTTCACGTAACTCTGAAGGATTAACGTTGCCGATCATTAATATATAATCGGCCAGCGCTTGATGAACCACATCGACTTCGGCTGACATGCGCTCTACAAGCTCCTCCCTTTGATCGGAATAGTCATCACCGTATGGAATCGAATCGCTGGCCGAATGCAATTGATTATACATGCTGATTGCGGCTGACATGCGCTCTCTTATTTGACGGGCAAGATCATTCGGATCGCCCGCAGTTTGTTTTGCGGACGAAAACATCTTGTTCCAGCTCACATTGGACTGTTCAATTTTTCCGGCGGGCTGATTTGTAAAATGATCCGATTCTTGCGGCTGGCTTTGACTTGGAGCAGGTGTTTGATAACTCTCCGCATCCTCATTGACAGAAAAGGTGCGATTGCTGACTTGAAAATCTCCCATAAAACCCTCCCTTTCCTCTGTTACAACCCTTTATCGGCAAATCGTAGAATTTGTTGCGTGGAAAATACCGACGGGAAAAAGAAAGCTTATCTATCTGAAATTACTCACGATTTGATGCGGGCAGGGCTGTCGACTATCATTTAAACTTAACGATCACCTTTTTGTTCAGCTCGATTTTGAATCCGGGTAGATTTTTAAGGAGGGCCTTTGTTTCTTCAACGGTTTCCGGCTCTTTTTTTGCGAAGGATTCAAACTTCTTTGCATCCTGCACGAGCTTGCCGAAATCCATTTCCAAAAGCGTGATCTTATTTCCATCACGATAAGTTGCGTCTGTTTCGACTATTTCGCCTTCCGGCTTTACAGTTATACCTATATATAAGTCCTTGAAGATCTCGCGCGCCTCTTCAATTTCCTTTTGTTCGGCGGCCTTGTCTTTTTTGGCAACCTTTTGCTTTTTTTCCTTCGAAGCCTTGGCCATTGCCGGGAAATTTATAACGAGCGTTGATGGATCGCCCTTTTCAAACTTGAATGTGATATTTTCCACTTCCGAGTCGGACTTGTCGTCCTTTGATGTCTTCGGCCCCTTATCGCCCGGGTTCTGGTTGATCCTCAAATTGTTTATGTCGTTGAAGGCATAGACGACCTGATAGCCATCTTTTGTCTTTGTGCTCATCTTCTTGCTGGAAACATATTTCACGTCGGGGCCGTAGTTGGCCGCATCCGCCACCAACTTTTCCTTATCGTAGATATCTATCTTCTCGCGTTTTTTGCCCTTCTCGGAACCAAGGCTGGAAAAAATGTCATTTAACTCTTTGAGCACGGCTTTGGGTATCATCACCGTTTCGATTATCTTGCCGCCGCCGTCTTTGTTTACGACGATCTGCTGCCTGACCTCGAGGCACGCGCAGAGAAAGAAAGGCACAAAGAAGAATAAAAGCTTTTTGTAAATCATATTTAACCTCTCTTTATTGTTCGAGCCAAGTCGAGAACCACTCTGCTTCTCGACAGGCTCGAAGAATATTTCTGTTTCAGCCAAACAACTTCGCCGCAATCTCGGCTACGTGTTTTCCCTGGAAAGCCGCAATCGCCAGCTCGTTTTCCGTGGGCTGCCTTGAACCGTCGGAGCCCGCGATTGTAGAAGATCCATATGGACTTCCGCCGGAGATTTCAGCAGTAGTCATCTGCCTCTGCTCCGAATAAGGGACTCCGACGACAACCATTCCGTGATGCAAAAGCGTCGTGTGAAAACTCAATATAGTTGATTCCTGTCCGCCGTGCTGCGTGCCGGTGGAGGTAAAGACGCTCCCCACTTTTCCTATCAACGTGCCCTTCATCCACAATCCGCCCGTCGCATCCCAAAGGGCGCGCATCGGGGCGCTCATCATCCCGAAACGTGTTGGAGTTCCAAGAATCAACGCATCCGCTTCCGCCAAGTCATTGACTGTCGCAATGGGGATGTGCGCAAATTTCTTCTTCGTCTCCAGCGCGCCCATCTTCGTCAGAATATCGTCCGACAACAGTTCCTTGACCTGAAGGATTTTCACCTCCGCGCCCTTGACCTGCCTTGCGCCTTCCGCAACCGCCTCGGCAAGGCGATAAATGTGGCCATACAAGCTGTGAAAAATAATATTTACTTTCATATTGCCCCCCTTCTGTAATTCCGGATCCGATGCGGTATTTTGCATACCTTTGAGCACAACGCCAACAAATTATTCATGCGCCGCAGAGAAAAACAACTACTTATTTCAAGCACTTCTGCCGGAATTGAACATTTTATTTTTATACTTTCATCCGCCGGCAAAGTGTGATGTGATGCCTGAAAACAAGGAGGTACGTATGAAGATGAAAAGTATATTTCGCGTTTTTCTTTTGGTCGCCCTCACATGCTCATTCTATTCATTCGGATGCGGCGGGGGAGGATCGGGCGGCAGCGGCGGGCTGGGAGACATTGTAGCATGCAACGTCACCACAAACGACGGCTGCGAAACGGGCCTGGACTGTGAGTATGTGACGAGCGGAGAGACCGGATGTTTTGAGGCAATTATCCTCAAGGGCAAGGTGTTCAATTTGGCCAGCAACGCCGCCATCGAAGGGGCGCGCGTCGTGGCTCTTGACGCAAACGGCTCCGTGGCGAGCAACGTTGCAGTCACAAACGCAGAGGGCAATTATGAACTTAGCCCATCCGTCAAGCGCGACGCCGAGGGAAATCCGGCAAGCGGCCAGTCGGTGACACTAAGGGCCGATGCCGCGGGATTCCAGACCTTCCCGGGAGGAGTAAGGCAGGCGCTCCCGATCGACGCGACGGCGGCAGTCAAGGCTCAAGTAATTTCAACAAAGTCGTATGTTTTGCAGACCGCATTGACTGACGTCGGTTTGATTGCGCTTGAAGCGGGCGCGCCCACCGCGTCAATCTTCGGCACCGTAGAGCTTCCTGAAACAATCAAGGGAACGCTTGTTGTAGCAGAGCTTTCTGCCACCCAAGGTTACACGGCAATCGCAGATCTTGCAGGCGGCTACCGCATATTCAATCTGCCCGCCGGCGCGTACACCGTGCGCGGATACACGCAGGGGTCAAATTATAATCCGGCGACAGTAACGCTTGCCGACGCGGAATCGAAGGAGGCGAACCTCACTTTAAGCAGCGACGCCACCGCCACGCTGGGCGGCAGCGTCCAGATCGTCAACGCGCCGGGCGGCTCCACGACTTCAGTAATTCTGGTCGTTGAATCAACTTTCAACACCGCTCTTACGCGCGGCGAGATGCCTCCGGGATTGCGGGCCCCGGCTCCGGGCATCGCACCCAACATTTCCGGCTCGTTCACAATCGACGGGATCCCCGCGAGCACATATGTTGTTCTCGCTGCATTTGAAAATGACGGACTGGTGAGGGATCCCGACACCTGCATTTCGGGCACCGACATTTTGCATCGCGCATTTTCAGCGGGCGAGACGGTGGACCTGGCCGACGGCTTCAAGATAACCGAGGCGCTGGAGATTCTGTCTCCGGGCGCAGGCGCCCCTGAAGCCGTAACGACGGCGACTCCCACATTCTCATGGGTGGACGATTCCTCCGAGGATCAGTACGACATCACGCTCCTTGATACGTTCGGCAATCAGATCTGGACGAAGACGATTGCCGGTGTGAGCGGATCGAATCCGTCTGTAGTCTATGACGGGCCGGCGCTGGTAACGGGAATGTATTATCAGTTCAAAGTGGTATCGAGCAAAAGCGGCTGCGAACTGTCGCAGACGGAGGATTTGAAGGGAGTGTTCTATATTCAATGAAAAGAATTCTTATCGTTTGTCTCGCCGTTTTTGGCCTGGCAACAAGTGCCTACGCCCTGATTGATAATGATGACGTCATTCGGGGTCTGAAAGAGGCTCTCACCGTCGGAACAAAAAGTGCCACCTCTATCGCCTCCAGGGTAAATGGATTTTACAAAAACCCGAGGATCAAGATCCCGTTCCCGCCTGACGCGCAGAAGGTAAAAACGGTTGCCGAAGGCCTCGGCATGAAAAAACAGGTGGAACAATTTGTGGAGACATTGAATCGGGCTGCAGAGGAGGCGGCAAAGGAGGCCGCTCCAATCTTCATCAATGCGATAAAGCAGATGACAATTCAGGACGGATTTCAGATTTTGAGAGGGCCCGACGATTCCGCCACGCAATATCTGAAAAGAAAAACTTCGGCGCCGCTGACCGCAAAGTTTCGCCCGGTTGTCAAAAGGGCCATAAAAAAAGTTGAGGTCACAAAATACTGGAACCCGATTATAACGCGATATAACCAGGTGCCGTTCGTGACCAGGGTCAATCCGGACCTGGACGCCTACGTAACGGAGAAAGCGCTGAACGGCCTGTTCACACTCATCGCCGACGAGGAAAAGAAGATCCGCAAAAATCCCGCGGCCCGCGTGTCGGATCTGCTACGGAGGGTCTTCGGCAGTTGAACCAATTTGCACCGCGGGGGTGTGAATTGGTTTAATGCAATACTGTATCCATCATTGATCGCCCGTCTGTTGCATTATTGAAATAATCACTCCATTGATTCTGCAATTCTTCGAGGTTTTCTAACTCTAAATAGGCCGATTGATGGGGACTCCGATAGACATAAATCCAAGCCTGACGAATGGTTGTGGCATTGAAACCGACATCAGGATCTCTCTCGCCTTCCGCCTCAATGATTTGTTCAATCGAAACCTCCATGATGTCGGCTTCCACTGTGACGGGCTGACTGGTCCTGCTGGAGGTTTTGGAATGTTCCGTATCTGAAAGACCGTTTTGATTGTGGACATTCACCAAAAGTTCTAAAGGGTCCACCTCTTCTGCCGGCAGAAGACCCATGGTGTATAAATCGAGTTGGCAATATTTCACATGATCGACCGGAAGCGCTTGATACAAAGAGCCGCCCTGCGACTCCCATTGGTTCCCGCCCATGGGAGAGGCTTCAGTATTGAGATAAAAGCTCCAGTGGTAAGGGTCTTCCAGAAGAGCTGAAGAGCCGGTATTAAGATCGGGATCTATAAAATGAAGCGTGGCTGCCCACCGATGGCCGGTTTCCTGGGCCAGAATTCCCAGAACCGATCGCGGGCCCAAACTGTTGTCGGTATTGGTGATCCAGTCGGGGCCCATCCAAATGATCCCCTGTAGATTCCGGCTGCCAAAATCGGCGCTGTTATCAAAGAACTCGGGGCCTCCGTTCTCGTAACCGATGCCCGGCACATCATTCTTTACTGGCCAATAAAAGGAGTGCCCCGGAGCGAACTCCGGAGCCCCCCACAAAACCAGCATGTCGTATTGATCGAGATGGCTCTTGTAAAATTCTTTGGCAACTTCGGTGAGCAGATCACTACCCGCGACTTCGCGCTGGCTTTCAATCAGCGCAATGTCGCCGGAACCGACATCGGATGTCGATCCACCACAGGATACTAAAAAAAAGAAAAGCCCTCCGAAGAGGGCTTTTCTCAAGGGCCTTTTAATCACCTGACGCAACACACTGGTTCAGCGTTGATGCAGGATTCACATGCCAGTCGCACGCGTAACCTTGGCCGCAACAACAAGGATATGAACATGAACCGCAGGAGGATCCTGTCTCGCTAGGGCAACTATGTAATGCGCAGCAAGTACTCTCGGAGGTTCCAAAGGCGCAATCGGTCCAGCAATTATCCAGGTTTTCTCCTGCAATGCATGTCCCGTCGCCGCAGGTGGCAGGGACGCTTGAAGCGGCACAAATGTCCACACAAGTGCAGCTGTTATAATCGGGCGGGCAGTCATAGTGCTTGTTACATTTTCCGTCATAACAATTATTAGGGAGAAAAGACTCCGTTACCCCCGTGCAGGCTGCACCGATGCAATCGTAAGCTATGTTATTGCAATTTTTACAGGCATCCGTCCCAAAGCCCCAAATCCATGAGGACGCTCCGCAACTGTTGGCGCGATAACACTGATCATGGTCGGCGCAGCAGCCTAGGGTGCATTGGGTGTCGGGAAACCAATCGCAACCCGGGTTGTCTGGCCGCGATGAGAGACTGGCGTTCGCGGTCATCGGGCCGGCGGCAAAAATGGCCATCCGCCGTGCGGTATAATCGGTGGGCAATGCCCCCAAGGGCTGGCGAAAGGTCATAATGGCGTCGGTCTGCCCGGGCGCCGACATGGTGACACCGGTCAAGGTGACCACCAATGTCAAAACATTGGCACCGTTCGCATCGGTAACTGCAACTGTTTTTGCGTCCGCCGTGCTGCTGACACTGGTAGTGAGGGTCACTCCGCCGTTGGTGAACGTATCCTCGGTACTGCCGCCACCGCCGCCGCTGCCACCGCCGCAGCCGCCGATCAATAAGAGGGACATCCACGCTGCTACTATTACAATGCTACGCTTCATATTGCCTCCCGCGTTAACCTCGTTGATTTAAATGGTTTTACACCTTAGAGCCAGAAGACGTCAACCAATTTGCACCGCGGGGGTGTGAAATGGTTTTTGCCCTATTGCTTCTTTGATTCCCGATGGGACTTGACAATCCGTCGTTTTGGGAAAATATTTCCGCAACAGGAGGCCTGGCAAAAGTGAATAAGCAGAATCTATACGTCAGTTTAATAAATACGCTGATAGGCATCAGTTTTTCACTCCTTCTGAAAGGGAACGTCCTGATCTGCGTCCTTGCCTTCATTATTCTGATTACGATCCTGTTCATCGAGCGGCAGTGGCTTTACGAAAAAATCTTCAGGAGGAAAAAGTGGTTTGCAGTCGCCGGCTACGGGGCGGTGGCATTTATCATGGTGATTACGCTGGTTATTTTTACAAAATCCAGCCGCGACACATCGGTTATTGTAAAAAACGTCAACTTGTACTTCGATAATATAAAGACGGGAGATTGTCAGGCTGCCTACGACCGACTCTCCAATGTGTCAAAAAAGGCCTATTCTTTAAATGATTTTGTTGCTGATCATTCCAGCAACCGCATGAAGATACAGGACTTCAGGGTAGATGATGTCATCTTCAACAGGTATGATGACAAGAAAGCTGTCGTGACCATCTCAAGCCCATTTTTGATCTATGGGCAAGGTACGCTTCCACTTGAAGTGGTAAGAGAAGATGAGGGATGGCGTATCGTGTTAAGCGAGGCAATAGTTGAAAACAGGATTCCCAGCAAGGAAACTAAGAAGGGCGGGGCAGTGAGCAAATTTTTTAAGAAGATATTTTAGGACCTGCCAAGCGCGCACTCGGCGCAAAACGAGCTGCGAAATATATGCAAACCGCGACGACCGTTTTCAACACGCTGCGAAGGGGCGTGATGCGTGGGCGCTTTCTCGCTACGGCTCCTCGCCTCATACGCCGTCTCGTCGCCTGCGCCTCTTGCGCCGCGGCATCATATGGCTACTGAAGGCGGCGCAATTCACACGCCGCTCGAAAACACCCCCGCATCACGCCCCTTCGCAGTATATTGAATAACGAGATTCGCGGTTCGCGTACCGTTTCTTGCTTTGAGTACACCCGCCGCGTTGCACTTGTCCTGTGAATTCACCAAGGTCCCTCTGATCTTCTACTTAGCACTGGCTTCCCAATCGGTCCCGTCCTTAAAATGCACTCTCAACAGCTTCGCTTCAGCCTTTGTTGCTCCGGACAGGAGGGGACTATTATCCTCGTATGTCTTTCCCTTCTCAATGGGTTGCCTCTGACTCTTTACAATATTTTGCCATACATAGGTTGTCTGATCGACAACCTTCCCGCCAGCATCAAGAAATTTTATACCAATATCTACTTGAGTAATGGGTTTGTCCGCATTGATCTTTATATTGAAATGAAATGCAGGAGGCGGCCCCGGTTGAGTACCCAGTGGTGTAAAATCCACGGGCTTCGTATCTGCCGCCTGAAGTGTGGAGACACAGATCATCGCACACCACAGAAAGACAAAAACCAACCGAACAGCCGCTTTTTTACTTCTTTTCTTGTAAAACATACATGACTCCTTTCGTTGAAGACATTCAGGGACTGTCCCCTTTATCCTAAAGGAGCAGCTCATGATTTGCATGGCAATGTTTTCTCACGACGAATAGATAAGGAGGATGCCAATTATACCCGCGATGACCGCGATGATGCGGAGCTTGTTATCGGCAAGCCCCTTCCACCAGTTGAGCCATGCCCCCATGCGCGAGACGCCGAGGGCAAAAATGACGGCACCGCCCAGCAACGCGAGGATACCGATGATCCTCGGGATCCACGGGACAAGGGCGCTCTGCGCAGCAAAGACGAGAAGAACCCCGATAAAGAGCCTTGCGCCACCCGAGATATAGATGCGCTTTCCAATCTTGAAGAACTCAATTATTGCCCTCACATATTCAGGCCTCATGAAGAAGACAGCGCCCGCGATGATGTAAAAGATGCCCAATGCGGTTATGAAATAAGTCATAAAGCTCCTCCCTTTTTTTGATTCTATACCAGATATTGAGGGACAAAAAAACAGGATTTAAATTTGCAAAGAGACCTTCATCGAGAAACGATTAATGATAAAGGTGATAGGCGGGTTGGTTTTGCTGCCAGCGCGTAAATTATTCCCGTTCCAGATTCAAAAAGTGGATGAATGAGAGCCAGAAATCATAGGGCCTGCCCTCTTGCCCGTCGGTCAGACTATCGCAAATGTAGCCACCATGAAAAATACTTTTATGCAGGACATCGACTCCATTGCTTCTGAAGATGAAGGTGTAAAATTCCAGATTTTGAGGGCAATATTCGCTATCGTCGCTTCTTGTATACGTAATCGATGCGGAATGTGGGGCATCATCCTCCGGTTCAAAGGTCCGCTGTGCAAAGCCGTTTCTCTCAAGAAGATTGATTAATTTGAAAGCATAGACGAGGTCCTGAAAATATTGTCCATTCATAAGGTTCGTTAAAAAGCTCCTAAACCGGCCTCCCTCACATATATTATCGGTTTGACGGAGACCCAAAGTTGCCGCTAATTTTATGAATGATTACATAGTACTAGACTGGCGTAGGCATTGCGGGCGGCGAAAGATATATAAACCGCGACGGCTCTCGGCCATTCTAAAACGCTGCGAAGAGGCGTGATGCGTGGGCGCTTTCTCGCTACGGCTCCTCGCCTCATACGCCGTCTCGTCGCCTGCGCCTCTTGCGCCGCGGCATCATATGGCTACTGAAGGCGGCGCAATTCACACGCCGCTCGAAAACACCCACGCATCACGCCCCTTCGCAGTATATTGAATAACGAGATTCGCGGTTCGCGTACCGTTTCTTGCTTTGAGTACACCCGCCGCGTTGCACTTGATTTGGGGATATTTAAAACGATTGGCGATTAAGGAATGGTGCCCGCCCGCCGCAAAACGACGGGCAATCATTTCGGCCACTTACAAACAGCGGACGGGACCCTTTATCTAGGAGTTGACGAATTGGGCGCCGCAAGACCTCTTAAAAAGAAGCCCGCTTTCACAAATACACTTTCATATGAGCTCAATTCTCCCAATGCCGGCACTTTGAAATCTTTGAAGAATGGGAACCTTGAATCGAGCGCGCTGCGAAGGCAAACTGAAAGATCGTTCGCAAATTGTAGGGGATCACTGTTTACTGCATGAACAGTGCAGATGTTGCGGACCCAAGTTGTCGCCACTGTGACAATCGCGTCAAAGTATGGTTTATAAAATGGATCAACTCCTGCGGAATTATCGTCATAGTAGCGTGTCAATGTGGGGGCGCACTGCTCGTCTCCGCTCGTGCATAACAGCGGTACGAGGACATTTTCCACCAACATACCTCCTCCTTTCTGCCCGCCGATCCTGCAATAGCGGGCGATACATCAGGCATAATCAAACATCTCCGGATGGCGGATTGTCAACAAAAATAGATGGGACGCATATTTACCGCCGATGGGTAAAGGCGATTACGATAAAAGTGATTGGTGATTAGTGATTGGTGCCCACGCGGCGCTAAATGGCTTAAATTATTAATACTTATGACCTGACCCCAAGGTCTTTATATTAATCTGCAGGCGGTAGCTGATAGGTGTTCACACCGCACTGTATAAATGTATCTTCAACATCATCAAGGACCACGCCCAAAGTAAACAACATAGCAGTTGTTCCGTCCGGGTATTCAACCCTCATCATTCCAATAAGCATTTCATCAATGTCCAGCGATACAGAAGGAGCATCCTCATCTGATCCGCCGGATTGCGATCTGCACTGCTCTACCGCGCTCGCATCGGCATTTTCATACCACCACTGAAGCATCTTTTCTTTTATTACCGGTTCCAGCGCAGCTTGCAGATCACTATCGACCTCACCTGATTCATAAGTGGCACATCTTGGAGGTGTACAGGCCGCTCTCGCAGCCCTTACGATATCATTTCCTTCAGTCGTATATAGGAAGCGATCCGCTTCAACTCTCATGAAATCGCCGGGCTCACCTGCCTGTAAATACCATTCTTCTGCATCCCGCGGCATATTAGGCGCCGTACCGCCGGCACAGCCGCCCGACTTCGCCCCTTCGTCATAATAATATGACGCATTTGGAAAATAGACATTGCCCATATTGTCCTCCTTGTTTCTATGGAATGTATCGGTGGAATGATAGAAAAGTTGCGCGCTTTTTTAAATGCGGGAATAATGTGTGATATTAGTGGGTTGCAACCATGAAAAACCCTATTGGCTTAAATTATTAATAGTTAAGACCTGACCCCGGAGCTTTCATTTATCTTAGCCGACATAATATTTGACTTCGCCACGGGCCCACCTTATTTACAGTTCCATATGAAACATTCATTTTGGCTCATTATTATCGCCTTTTTCTCCGCGCTTCCCGCTTATGCCGCGGAGAATAATATAACGCCGCCACCGCCGATGATCATCGCCCATCGCGGTGGCCCTTCCAATTGGCCGCCTAATACAATCTGCGCGATCCGGAAAGATTTGCAGGAGGGAGTCGATGCGATCGAAATAGACGTGCAGATAAGTCGTGACGGTGATCTTGTGCTGTATCATCCGGAAGATTTGGCAGAACAAACGACAGCATCCGGAAACGTCGCGGACAAAAATACGGCCGAGCTTGCAACATTGGATACAACTGCCAAATACAAAGGTCCAAAGGATTATCAGACGGCCTGCAAGTCCGAAGAGTTGCGCATACCTAAACTGACCGATGTGCTGCAACGTTTTCCCGACACGGAATTTTTTATCGATTTAAAATCACTCCCGGCGGAGCCATTGGTTCGAACCATTGCCCGTAAGGTCCCCAAAGCTGAATTGAAGCGTCTCATTTTTTATTCCACCAATCAGGAGCACTTGAGTGCGCTGGACAAATATATCCCGCGTGCCTCACACTTCGAGAATCGCGCCAAGACCTTTGACCGGCTCATGACGTATGCCGGAACGCATCAGTGCACATTGCCCGATAAAACGGAGTATGTGGGATTTGAGCTCTTTCGTGACCTAGATATCTGTGAAAAGTTCAAGTTGGGCGGGAACTGTTTTAAAACGTCGTTTGAAATGTGGTCGCAGGGAAGTATGGCATGTACAAAAACCATAACCAACTCCGCCAAGGTGATCTTGTTTGGAATAGACACTCCTGAAGCCTATGAAAAAGCGCTACAACTTGGCGCTTACGGGGTCTACTCCAACGATCCAAAGACATTGCTTGAATATCGGACAAAACGGCGTTCCCAAACGATGAGGGATTAAGGCGATTGGGATTACGATAAAAGTGATTGGTGATTAGTGATTGGAGATTCGTGCCCGCCCGCCGCCCGCGCGCCCCCTGCCCTAAATGACCACTAGGAACCAGGTTCCATATGGTCACTCTTGACCACTAGGAAGCTGGTTCGTAGTGGTTTCCTGAAACGCCTATTTTGCAAAATGACTTTCAATGGTTACAACCACTTACGCCTACGTGGACCCTTTATTTTTTTGCCGCTCAGTAGAAATGCGACAGGAAGTAACAAAACACGAAACTTTTTATTGCATGTGACGATAAAGGGGGTAGATCTCTTAAAAAAGAGCAGACAAGGAGTTTATATGGTCTTAAGCAGAATAGGGGATGCTTGGTTCGGCCGGCAAGATGATGTGAATTCTTTTCCAGTCCGACAAACAGAAACGACAAGAGTGAAAAGTGTGTACTGCGAGGACGTGAAAGGGATTACAAACATTTCTTTCCCGAGGTTTCTAAGCATAACGGCTCGCATAAAATCCGCCGAAAGGTGCATCGAAGAATCGGGCATGGTGTCAAAACAAGATGCTTCGTCTACTTTAGCTTCCGAAGAGGAATTGCAAAGGCAGGAATTAAACGATGGAATAGAAATGCAAGTCGGTAGATTGGAAAGCCCGAACCCGGCGATCCGGCAGGAGGCCGCGCGCACCTTGGTGGAATGTATCACTGACTATCGTGCCAATTCGGAAACACAATCCAAAATTGTGGAACCTCTCGTCAGGGCACTAGGGGATAGCAATAGTGAGGTGCGGGAATATGCCGCGGCAGGGTTGGCAAAACTGGCATATGAAATCGATTACGACTCGCAAATAGTTATGGTGGGCCCGCTGATTGATGCATTGGATGATGAAAACAATCGGGTGCGAGAGTATGCCGTAGAAGCGCTGACCGTGATAAATTGCGAACATATCTCCGATATTCCATCGGACTTGAGGAGACGGATGGGAGAGCCCCTAGTTACTGCCTTAGAAGATCCGAATCCAAGGGTGCCGCCATACGCAGCTCGTTCATTGGTGCTTCTTACCGAATCGCATGCCTCATCCGTTGCCCGGCGGCAAAGGGAGCAGCTGGCAACCTTTTGTCTCAGAGTAATAGAACTGGGGGAAGCCGATGACCCCCACTTTATTATTGGACCGACAACCGATGCTTTTTTAATTTTGGGCAATCTAACTCAAACAGCTCTTTCTTCAGAGTTAAATGAAAAAATAGCAGAACTTTTTTTAAATGAAGTCGGAGATCGTGGACGCCCGACCTGTCGGCTCGATGAGGCGTCGTGTTCAACTTGGGACGCTGCCATTAAGGGTCTGAGAAATCTTTCCGATTCAAATATTTCAGATGGATTAAAAACAAGGATTCGAGAGGTGCTTTCGAGGGCACAGAGTTAACGCCACCCAAAAACCGATCAGCGATAAAGGCGATTACGATAAAAGTGATTGGTGATTGGTGCCCGCCCGCCGCCGAACGCCCTGAAACCCCCATTTTCTGTCCGAGTTCAATAAGGAAGTGCAACGCTTAACCGGCGCCGCCTACGCCCCGTATCAGAAAAAAATCACCGCCGAGGCACAAAGACATTTGTAGCAAAGTCGTCAGGGCTGCATGAAAATACAGCAACATTTTTGATAAGCAAATTTTTTGCATCTCTCCAACCACACAATTTGTAATCACTTTTTTATTTCAGTCCTTCAGGCATACATTTTGCTAATAAAAAATTGGATCTTTAAGGTCGCAAATTGCAACCTTGAACATGCAACTATCTGAAACTAAAGCATATTTATCGAAATGACATTTCATCATATAAAACAAGGGGTTGGACGTTTGAGGTCACAATTTGTGACCTCAAACCTATAACTTATTATTATTTAAGGAGTTTTTTATGAACCTACCGGTTTTGATCGATCCCATTCATATCGAACGAATAATTTATGTGATTCGTGGGCATAGAGTGATTTTGAATGTTCACTTAGCTGAACTGTATGGAGTTCCTACCGGTCGTCTTATGGAACAGATAAAGAGAAATAGAGATCGGTTCCCGCCCGATTTTTTATTTCAATTGACCAATGAAGAATTTGAATCTTTGAAATCGCAATTTGCGATTTCAAAGAAACAAGGCCGCGGCGGCCGCAGATATTTACCCTATGCTTTTACAGAGCACGGCGTGGTCATGGCTGCCAATGTGCTCAAATCCAAAAGAGCAATTCAAGCAAGTATATATGTCGTACGTGCGTTTGTAAGATTAAGACAGCTTTTAGCCTCTCATCGCGACCTTGCCGAAAAGCTTGACGAGCTCGAGCGCAATGTTGCAACACATGATAAGGCGATATGCTCGCTATTCGATGCGATGAGGAAGCTCATGTCCTATCCTGAAAAACCCCGCCGCAAAATTGGATTTGATATTGGCGGGCGGTGAAAGATATGCGAACCGCGACGCCCGTTTTCAACATGTTACGAGGAGGCATGGCACGTGGGTGTTTCCTCGCTTACGGCGATTTTCCTCATACGCCGGAAAATCGCCTGCGCTCTTGCGCCGCGTATTATATGGCTTAGTTGTCGGCGCAATTCAACGCCGCTCGAAAGCACCCCCGCACCACGCCCCTTCGCATTATATTGAATAACAGGATTCGTGGTTTGCATACCGTTTCTTGCTTTGAGTACACCCGCCACGTTGCACTTGATTAGCGATTGGTGCCGCCGCCGAACGGCCACGCGGCGCAAAATGACGGGCAATCATTTCAACGACTTACAAACAGGGGAACGGACCCTTTATCTTAATTGGAGCCGGAACGTATAAAAATAGCTTCCTCAATTTTCGTGAAAGCGTTCGTGTAAATTGTCGGATCGTCGATTGCGGTTTCCTTTTCGTCCCGCGACCCGTACGCGCCTTGCCTTTCCACATTGTTTACAAAATTCAGGCGAATTTTCGTGCGCTTATCACCAATTGCTTCGATGAACGCCGTGGCTTTCGAACTATTCATGGCGGTATAAAAGAATTTATTTTTTCTTTCTGTCGGACTTTTTGCCGTGATGAAGCCGGTCTCTAAATCCGCATCTGAAACAATATATCCCAAATCCTGAAAAACGGAGAGAACGGAAGCAAATGCCATCTTCTTGGTTGTATCAAATTCTCTCGACTGAATTGCCTGAATTTCGAGACTTGTCTTCGCAGCCGGCTTTTGCTTCGGTGCAGGTTGACTGGAGTTGGGGTCTCTCTGGTAACCGAGAGCCGTTCCCGCTATGAATAGTGTCAGGACAAAAAAGAGAATCGGGAATCTGCCAAATTTCATGATAAGGCCTCCTTACGCCGATTAGAAGCTGCTGGCCATGCTCCTAAAATCAACGACCTTTTTAGTTTTGTCGAATTTTATAATCAACGTCATCGTTCGCGACGACTGCTCAAATCCGGTAGTTGTCTTGCTGGCTCCCGCAATGATTATGGTTCCGTAAGAACCGGATGACGTGGATTTTCCAACCGTTGCGTTTCTTTGGTACTCCCAGACCTCGTTTCCTGAAGCATCGATGGTTGTAATGTTCGGCGCTCCGAACGTCTCAAGAACCTCCGCTTGCGTAGTGATTCCCTTTCGCAATGTCAACTGAACTTGACCGTGTGTTAGAGGATTTGGTGTCTCTTCGGTCGGAACGCCCTTGATCGTTTGCGGGGTCTCTTTCTTGTAGGCCGCACATTCACTTGTGCAGACACCGTTAATCACCATGAACACAGACAAGACAAGAAGAATGGTTTTCATAGGCACCTCGATGGAATAAATAAATTAAATCAATGCGTTACTTTTGCAGAATTGATATTAATTGGCAAGGTGTTTGTCATTGCCGCCGGAGCGTTAGAATTTTTACCTATGTTTCAGGTCGCACAGCGATTGATGATAGGCGCCCCGCCGCCCGTTTTATCCACCGCACACTTTGCAGGGAATGCCGCCGCGTTTGTAGGCCTCCTCGCGCGGGAGGGAGATGCAATTCTTTGTGCAGCGAGCAACCCACGGGCAACTCATTTTGTGCACCTTGAGCGAACTTGTATTGAAGTAAACGGTTTCTTTAGCATAACTTCCAGACTCGGCATAAACCGAAAACACAAGACAGGCAAACACGGCAAGAACCATAATTACGCGGATGGGGAATAATGATTTTTTGTGTGTTTGCATTTTATTACCCCTTATCAAAGCAGGTCAAGGCTAAGGTCGAGGTCGAGGCGGAACACACGAGCATCTCCTTGACATTAACCTTAACCTTGACCTTTTCTGGCGTTGCACTTGACTTGTGAATTCACTGCCAAACTTTCTATCAAAGAGAATATTCTTCTTTTATCTTACCCACCACTAAATCATAAAGTTTTGGAAGATATTGTTTGATCTCTTGGAATGGGTACGTCGATGTTTTCGGATGAATATTATCACGGAGATAAGTAAATATTGTCACATTTCCACGACGTTGACACAATCTCATTTCTACGTCCTTAATTTTATCTTTTACATATTCATCAACGTTACTACACAATTTTTCTAATATCCTATAGAAAAGCAAATATTTGAATTCCGTAGATTGTTGTATAAAGGCTTCTCTCCACATTCTTAAAATCTCATCGAAAGTAATTCCTTTGGAATTGTCATTATAATCCTTTACCAACTCTCTTTTAATATTTTCTTCATCGCCAATATTTGATAAATTACAAGGCGATCCACCAAGAGTATAATGACCCGAGCCTGCAAATAGTACACGCTGTCGCTTTTCTTCTTTGTCCAAATATTCTAAATTATTTAGTTCCCATTTAATAATTGGTATTTTGTGAAACCAGCTTAATCGATTAGATATTCTTTCAAGTTCGTCTCCTGCTATTGCTGTCGCCAAGTCCTGTTCTTCAGAATCTATTCTCAGATGTACTTCTAAACGATTGTCATCCTTATTATTTTCAATTGAAACCCTTAAATTATCCTTTTCCAAATTCAAGGGTGACTTAAAGCTCGGTTCAAATTCTTTGAAATAATATAGATATCCTGTTATCTCGTATGTAATCATAAAAACCTCATAACAGAGAAAAGTTTAAAAATATGTTATTAATCACCTATTTACTCCCCTCCCCGCGGCATTGCAAGCGGCGGGAAACACAGGCAGATGCTAGAAGCGAGAAGCTAAGAAACGGTATGCGGACCACGGCGGCGCAGGGACTCTTTTTTTTGATCCACCGTACGCTGCCAAATATACTGCATCACCCACGTTGAGAGGGGAGCACAAAAAAAGAGTGCCGAGAGCCGTCGGGGTCCGCATATCTTTCGCAGCTTTTCCTGTTGACATCTTCCCCTATTCTGGTATTTGGGTTCCACAATGCCTGAATGAAAGGAAATTGCCAATTATGTCAACCACTTTGAGAATTTCAGAGGCCGCGTCCATCGCGCTTCATTCCATGTCGTATCTCGCTGCCAACCACGGGCGGCTCGTAACAAGCAGGGAGATCATTTCATCATTAAAGGTTTCGGACGCACATATGATGAAGGTGCTCCAGCGCCTTGTGAAGGCGGGACTTATAAAATCGATCCGCGGCCCGAACGGCGGCTTCATGCTTTCGAAACCGCCGGACAAAATCACCCTTCTCAACGTTTACGAATCCATAGAAGGTCCGGTCGCGTTCGATGAATGTCTCTTAGGCAAACCGATTTGCGGCGATCAGGGTTGTCTACTGGGCGATCTTTTAAAGACGGTCAATAATGAAGTCCGTAATTATTTCGGACAGACGACACTTGGCAAATTTAACATCAAGACATCCGGGGCAAAAGTTGAAAGTTAACAGAGGACAACTTGAAAAGTTGTATGCGAGATACAACCGCAGGGAATTCGTGCATCCGGACCCTCTGGAATTTCTCTATGATTATAAAGATGCGCGGGATCGCGAGGTCGTTGCGCTCATAGCCTCTTCGCTCGCTTATGGAAGGGTGAGGCAGATACTAAAAAGTGTTTCAACCGTGCTTTCCAAGATGACACCCTCACCTTCCGCGTTCTTAAAAAATTCGACCTCCGCTCAAATTCATAAAACCTTCAAAAACTTCAAGCATCGCTTCACGACCGACGAAGATATCTCATGCCTGCTTATCGGAATGAAGTCTGCGATTGAGGAACACGGCTCGCTTGAGAAATGTTTTTTGGCCGGGCTAAGAGATGAACACGACAGCATCATGCCGGCATTATCCTCCTTTGTCCTCGACCTCAACCTCGACCTTGACCTCAACCTTATCCCCACACCAGAAAAGAAAAGTGCGTGCAAGCGCCTGAACCTCTTTCTGCGGTGGATGGTGAGGAAAGACGAAGTCGATCCGGGCGGGTGGAATAAGGTGCCGCGCTCAAAACTGATCGTGCCGCTCGATACGCACATGCACAGGATCGCGAGAGAACTTGGGCTGACGACGAGAAAACAGGCGAATCTGAAGACGGCCCTAGAAATAACCGAGGCGTTCAGAGAAGTTGAACCCGACGATCCCGTAAAATACGACTTTGTGCTGACACGGTTCGGCATCAGAGATGACTTGGGAAAACTCCCTCCCCTTTGTAAGGGGAGGGCAAGGGTGGGGTAGATCTACCTCCCCTCCCCCTCCTTACAAAGGAGGGGAAATAACTAATGGAGGATGTTATGGAAAACAAGATGTTCTGCTATCAGTGTGAACAGACGGCTCAAGGAACGGGATGCACGATACAAGGTGTTTGCGGGAAAGATCCGGATGTGTCCGCGCTCATAGATCTCACTATGTCAGCGACAAAGGGCCTTTCGATGTATGCGCACCGCGCAAGGCAGCTCGGGGCCAAAGACCATGAGATCGACGTCTTTGTCGTCGAGGCGCTTTTTTCGACCGTAACAAACGTCAATTTCGATCCCGCACGATATGAAAAACTTTTAAGGCGTCTGCCGGCGCTTCGCGAGAAGGCAAAGCGTCTATATGAAGAGGCCTGCAAAAAAGCGGGCCGCGCACCTGAAACACTTTCGGGGCCGGCAACGCTCGCGCTCGCGGAAAATCTGGAAGGACTGATCAAGCAGGGAAAAGAAGTGACAATAACAAAGCGCATGGAATCACAAGGTGCGGATGTGACCGGCCTTCAGGAACTTTTGACCTACGGCCTCAAAGGCATGGCGGCCTACGCAGACCATGCGCAGATCCTCGGGAAAGAGGATGACAATGTTTACGCATTTTTCCACGAAACCCTCGATTATCTCGCAGGCAATCCGACCGATGCGGGTGAACTGACGGCGAAGGTCCTGAAGTGCGGAGAGGTGAATCTGAAAGTACTGGAGCTTTTGGACGGCGCAAACACAGGCGTTTACGGACATCCCGTTCCGACCAAAGTGCGAATTGAACCCGTGAAGGGAAAGGCGATTTTGGTATCCGGACATGATCTCAAAGATCTGGAAGATCTCCTCAAACAGACGGAAGGCAAAGGGATCAACATTTATACGCACGGCGAAATGCTTCCCTGCCATGCATATCCGGAACTCAAGAAATACAAACATCTGGTCGGAA
>Ga0315291_10001155_pt1 | contig 35267 bp, 34 predicted proteins | sample YL17G12_20_MG_FD_203070 | JGI IMG/M metagenome (GOLD analysis project Ga0315291, IMG submission 203070) | Sediment microbial communities from Yellowstone Lake, YNP, Wyoming, USA - YL17G12_20 | ecosystem: Environmental > Aquatic > Freshwater > Lake > Sediment | place: USA: Wyoming | collected...
GCGGGCGAGGGCGATCCGTCGCTCGGGGAGCACCTCGGCGATCATCCGGAGGGAGGAGAGGAGCCGGTGGGGCGACTCGTAGACGGTGACGGTCCTCGTCTCGTCCCGGATCGACTCAAGGTAGGCGTGCCGGTCCCCGGCCTTCCTCGGGAGGGAGCCGTCGAAGGCGAACCGGTCGACGGGGAGGCCGCAGGCGACGAGGGCGGTCACGAACGCCGTCGGTCCGGGGATCGGCACGATGCGAATGCCCGACTCGACCGCGGCGCGGACGAGCGGGAAGCCCGGGTCAGAGACGAGCGGGGTTCCGGCGTCGCTCACCAGGGCGAGGTCCTCACCGGCTTGGAGCCACGAGAGGATCGGGGCGACCCGCTCCTCCTCCACCCCTTGGTAGTAGCTCGTCGTGAGGGGGGTCCGGATCTCATAGCGGTCGAGAAGGATGCGCGTCCGGCGCGTGTCTTCAGCGAGGATTCGGGAGACGCCCTTGAGGGTCTCGATGGCGCGCAGGGTGACGTCGGCGAGGTTGCCGATCGGCAGGCTGACGATGTACAGGGTGCCCTGCATCCTCCCTCCTCGGCGCGCCCGGGACGGCAGCGCCAGGCGGACTCTAGTCCTCAGGTCGCATTCGGTCAACCGCGGCCCTCCTTGCGCCTCCTCCGGGTGCCGACTAAAGTCGACGACGAGGGTTCGCCCAGTGAGCGGATCCAGTCTAGGAGGCGGAAGTGGACGAAGAGAGGATCGCGGTCGCTCGAGCCGCCCTGTCGCGGATCGGTGATCACCTTTGACGCCCCGGCCTTGGAGAGGGAGACCGAGCGCCTGCAGGAGACGATGTCGGCCCCAGGATTCTGGGAGGACCGTGCCCGGGCAAGGGACGTCGGCCGGCGCCTGGAGCGGACTCGCGACCTCCTCTCCCGGTACCGCGCCCTCTCCGGGGACCTCGACGATGGGCTCGTCCTCTTCCAGCTTGCCACCGAGGCCGAAGATGAGGAGGAGCTCGCCCGCCTCGAGGAGCGGCTGACGGAGGTCGAGCGAGGGATCGGCGAGTTTCGGATCGAGATCTGCCTCTCCGGCCCGTACGACAGGGGAGGCTGCTACCTCTCAATCAACGCCGGGGCCGGAGGGACGGACTCGCAGGACTGGGCAGCGATGCTGCTGCGCATGTACGGGCGGTTCTGTGAGCGGGCGGGATACAAGGCGACCCTTCTCGAGGCCTCGCCCGGCGAGGAGGCGGGGATCCGCAGCGCGACCCTCGAGGTGAAGGGGCGCTACGCCTATGGGTACCTGAAGCACGAGAAAGGGGTGCACCGCCTCGTCCGGATGTCTCCGTTCGACGCGGCTCATCGCCGTCACACCTCCTTCACCGCCGTGACGGTCATCCCGGTGCTGGAGGAGGAGGTTGACCTTGAGATCGACCCCAAGGACCTGCGCATCGATACCTACCGCTCGACCGGGCCGGGCGGCCAAGGGGTCAACACGACCGACTCCGCGGTCCGCATCACCCACCTCCCGACCGGGCTCGTCGTCTCCTGTCAAAACGAGAGGAGTCAACGCCAGAACAAGGAAAGCGCGATGAAGGTCCTCCGTGCGCGCCTGGCGGACCTCCTGCGCGAGCAGGAGGCGGAGAAGCTCGACGAGCTCAAAGGGGAGCTGCGGGAGATCGAGTGGGGGAGCCAGATCCGCTCCTACGTCCTCCATCCCTACCAGCTCGTGAAGGATCACCGGACCGGACACGAGACCGGGAACGTCGACGCCGTTCTCGACGGAGAGATCTCGTCTTTCCTCGAGGCGTGCCTCGAGGGACCCGAGCGCAAAGCCTAGGATCGAAGCCGACGGGTCCGGCCGCTACGTCACTTCCCTTCGGTGAGGGCCCTCACCACAAGGATCACGACGAGGACGATGGCCGCGAGGAGGATCGAGAACACGGCCCGCCGGAGCGTTCGCCGGAACGCCCCCCGGATCGGGGACTCCCTCTCCCTCGGCTTCGTTGTGGACACGAGCACTCGGTTGAAGAGGTCAAGCCAGGGCTTCTGTTGTTTCATGGACCACCTCCTTCGGATCGATCAGCCCCGGGCAACGAGGCTTTCGTTCGCTCCGATGCCAGTATAGCGGGGAGAGCGCAGCGAGACGTCCGGAAGGATCTCCGCGCTAATGGGAGGGTGGTGGGGAGCGGTGACGGTCGAGATCGCCCTGGAGGATCAGGACGGCGGCGAGACCGTCCCGGAGGATCTTCTTCCTCCTGGGGGCAAGACCGGCCTCCGCGAGGACCCGCTCCGCCTCGGTGCTCGTCAGTCGTTCGTCGAACGTCGTCACCTCGAGGCCGCTCGCCCGCCGGAGAGCATCGACGAAGGCCAGGACTTCCCTCGCCATCCCGCCGAGGGATCCGTCCATGTTCTGCGGGAGGCCCACGACGACTCGATTCGCCCCGGACCGAGCGGCAAGGCCAGCAAGGGCCTGCGCGTCGTCTTCGAGCCGGCCGCGGCGCAGGGTTGGGAGGGGGGAGGCGAGGATACCGTCCTCGTCGGAGAGAGCGAGCCCGAGTCGCCTCCGGCCGTAGTCGATCCCCAGGGCGCGCGTCATGCGCTGTGGATGACCTCGAGCGCGCGCCGCACGAGGTCCTCGAGGGGGAGAGTCTCCCCGCGCAGGCGTTCGACGGCGCGCTGGGCCTCGCGGGCCGAGAAGCCGAGGGTCTTCGAGGTTAGGGCGCGGACGGCGGCCTCCTCCACCGCGGAAAGGGGAAGGAGCTCTCTCGCCCCCGCGAGGTCGCCCGTCACCTTGTCGCGCAGTTCGACCAGGATCCGCTGCGCCGTCTTCCGTCCGATCCCCTTCACGCGGACGAGCGTGTCCACGTCTCCGGCGGCGAGGGCGGCGACGAGCTCCTGCGGAGTGAAGGTCGATAGGATCTGAAGCGCCAGACGCGGGCCAACGCCGGTCACGGACTGAAGGAGGCGGAAGGCCTCCCGTTCCTCGATGCGCGGGAAGCCGCACAGGAAGAGGGCGTCCTCGCGGACGATCAGGTCGACGTAGGCCAGACCGTCCTCTCCCAGGTGGAAGTGAGCGGCGTCGCGGGGAGGGGTGAGGATGTGGAAGGCGACCCCTCCGGTCTCAAGGACGATGTGGTCTCCTCCGACGCGGACCACTCGGCCGGTGATGGAGTCGATCACGACGCCTCCTCGCAGTGCGCCCGCGCCCCGGTCCCCTCCGTCAGGGCCTCACGGAAACGGCGGAGTCGGGTCGGCGCGACCGAGGCGACGACCTCTCCGTACGCGGTCCTCTCCACCTTCAGACCGTGGTGGCCGACCAGGGCGAGGACGACGGGGAGGAGGTCAGGCGGGCAGGTAATCCGCAGGCGGAGCCGCCGCTCCGTCGTCCCGATCTGCGCGGCGGCGAGCGCCTCTCGCGTTGCGTCGGCGTAGGCGCGGGCGAGGCCCCCGAGGCCGAGCTTCGTCCCACCGAAGTAGCGGACGACGACGGCGAGCACGTCGTAGAGGTCCCTTGCCTCCACCTCGCGCAGGATCGGCCTCCCGGACGACCCGGCCGGTTCCCCGTCGTCATCGGTGTGGGTGATCGGCGCAGGCAGAGCGAACAGCCGGTAGGCGGACGGCCGGTGCGCGGCGTCGTGGTACTTGTGCCGGACTCGGGAGAGGGCCTCCACGACCTCCTCCCGGGTGGGTGCAGGGAAGACCAGAGCAACGAATCGCGACCTCTCGCGGGTGATCCGCGCTGAGGCTGAGGAAGTGACGGTGAGGTAGGCGTCGGTCACGCAGCCCCCTCGAGCGGCGGGTCTTCCTCCGCCACCAGGGACGAGGCAAGGGTGAACGCTGCTTGTACACCCGCCTCCGGCCCGTCGAGGAGGAGAGAGATGCTCCCGGCACCGCGGCCGATTCCCCCCGAAGCGACGTGGAGCGCCGAGACCCCAAAGAGGATCTCCAGGGCCTCGACCTCGGTGACGACCTCCCCGACGAGGGGCTGCATCCCGGCCGGGAGGCCCATCGAAAGGTCGATTCGCCCGCTCCCGAGCTCGCGGGCGAGGTCGAGGATTAGCGTCTGGACGAGCTTCGCGAGACTGATCGGGATGACGAGGTCGACCCCGCGGGCGAGGGCTGGCGAGAGGTACCGGCCGACGGTCCCGCCGTCTTTCGCTGCCGTGAGAACCCCGACCGTTCCCCAGGGGTCGATCGCGTTGCCGCCCTTGATCACGACGTCTCCGACCTGGAGGAGCTCGACGATCTCCTGCGGCGGGAGGACGACGGGCTGCCCCTTCCGAAGGACGATCTCCCTCGCCTCGGAGACGCGGGCGGCGACGTTCCATCGGTCGTCGACGAACCCGGCGGCAAAGGCCTCCCGATCGATCGGGCGCCCGAGGATCTCTTCGGCGACGGCGGCGTTCGTCGTTCCCAGGGTGATGACGACCGTTCCGGACGCCAGGGCGCGGCGGACGAGCGGCTGAGCGGCGACGCCCTTGGCGATCAGTCGCTTGGACGCTCCGGGTCCGAGCACGATGGTTGCCTTCATCTTTCCCCCTGTTTGCAGAGAGGCTGCGCCTTATGCTATAACCCCCCCGCCCGAAGTTCAAAACCAACCGACAGTAGGGAGAAGGAAGACCATGCGCATGGCCCGTGAGGATTACGAGCGAGAGGTGGGAAGCTTCGTCTGGGACATCCCGGCGGGCTACAACATCGTCGATGTCGTGGAGGCGCACGCCGCGAGGAACCCGAAGAAGGTCGCCCTCCACTGGGAGGACGCGGAGGGGCATCGGCGGGCCCTCACCTACGGTGAGCTCGTCGACCAGGCGAGCCGTCTTGGGGCGGCCCTGATGAAGCTCGGCGTCACCAAGAACGAGCCGGTCCTCCACCTCCTTCCGCGGATCCCCGAGGCGCACGTCGCCCAGCTCGGGACGTTCGTCGCCGGCGGGGTTGCCGTCCCTTGCTCGGAGATGCTCCGGGTGAAGGAGATCGCCTACCGCGCGCAGGCGAGCGGGGCGCGGGTCATCGTTGCCGATCCCTCGACCGTCGATGCAGCGGAACAGGCGCGCGGCGGGTCCCCCCTGACCACATTCATCCTGGTCGGCGGAGAGCGGAAAGGGTGGCTCTCGTTCGAGAAGCTCCTAGCGGAGGCTCCGGCCAAGACGTCCAAGGTCAAGATCGGGGCGAACGACCCGATGACGATCAACTTCACCTCTGGGACGACGGGGAACCCGAAGCCGGTCGTGCACAAGCACCACTGGATGTACTGTCACCACCGCGTCACGGCCCGCTACTGGTGGGACGCGAGCGCGGACGACGTCCTCTGGGCGACGACGGCGCCCGGCTGGGCCAAGTGGTACTGGAGCCCGGTCGGGGTCGGACTGACGACCGGAGCGACGCAGTTCCTGTACAACGGCCGTTTCGAGGCCGAGCGCTATCTTGAGCTCCTGGAGCGCTACCGAGTGACGCGCCTGTGTGCGACGCCGACGGAGTACCGTCTGTTCGCCCAGGTCCCGGACATGGGACGCTACAAGCTCGTCCTGAAGGACGCCCTCTCCGCAGGGGAGCCGCTCAACGTCGAGCCAATCCAGGCGTTCAAGCGGGCGTTCGGGGTGACGATCCGCGATGGGTACGGCCAGACGGAGTCGGTCTGCCTCGTCTGCAACTACCCGGGCCTTCCGGTGAAGCCTGGCTCCATGGGCGTCCCGACGCCTGGCCCAGGGGCGACCCTGATCGACGAGCAAGGGAACCCCGTGAAACGGGGGGAGGCGGGAGAGATCGCCGTCCGCCCTGGGAACCCGGCGATCTTCGATGGGTACTGGGAAGCACCGGAGCTCGATCGGGACGCTTTTGCGGGCGGATGGTACCGGACCGGGGACCTCGCGCGCATGGACGAGGAGGGGTACCTGTTCTTCGAGGGGCGAGCGGACGACGTCATCCTTACCTCCGGCTACCGGATCGGCCCGTTCGAGATCGAGGACGCCCTCGTGAGCCACCCCGCGGTGGTGGAGGCCGCGGCGATCGCCGCCCCGCACAAGGAGCGCGGTGAGATCGTCAAGGCGTTCGTGATCCTCGCCAAGGGGTACGCCCCGTCGGAAGCCCTCGTGAAGGAACTGCAAGAGCACGTGAAGCGGGTGACGGCTCCCTACAAGTACCCGCGGGCGATCGACTTTGTCACGGAGCTTCCGAAGACGACGAGCGGGAAGATTCGGCGTGGAGAGCTGAAGCGGCGAGCGTGGGAGGGGTGGGATCGAGGATGAGCGCTCGCTGCGGCCTCCTCTTGGGAGTCGTCCTCTGTCTCTCCCTGTCCGGGGCGGCCGCGGCGACCGGGATTGCGTTTGGCCTTCACGCCTACACCCTCGACCTTGGAGTTGCCCTCGCTCGGGTCCCGCAGGCAGTCGAGGCGGCCCTCACCGCAGTCGGCATCCCCGAAGAGGAGATTTCCCAAGTGATCGGGGACATGGAGGCGGGACTCGCCGGGGTCCCGACGCTCGTTCCGGTCCCCCTCCTCGGTGGGGCGATTGAGGTCGGCCTCCCCCTCGTCGTGGTCGACGGGGTCCGCCTTTCCGGCGGCCTACTCAACGACGGGATTGCCCGAGGTCTGGCCGGCCTGTTCGGCGTCGAGATCCCGCAGCCTCTTGCCGAGGGGACGTTCGGGGAAGGGGAGGGAGCTGGGACGTACTCAGCCGACCTCTCCTTCTCCGCCTCCCTTCTCTCTGCTGAGGCCGTGAAGCGGTTCGACCTCGTCCTCCTTGGGCTCGTCCTCGGCCTCGGGCTGGACGTCGTCCAGGGCCAGGTGACCCCGCTCCTTGACGTCGACGTCCCCGGGCATGAGACGGAGGTGGAAGCGGCCCTCGCCGCGCTGCACCTGGATGAGCTGCGCTGGTCGGCGTTCGCCCTCCACGGAGGCGTTGGGATCGAGCTCGGCCCGCCGTTCCTGCGTCTGTTCGCCGAGGCGCGGTTCCTCGTACCGCTCGGCGGTCCCACGGGTTTCTGGGGGCTTAGGTCGGGAGACCTCGGGTTCTCTCTGGGGATGGTGATCCACTTCTGATGGACGATAGGGCTCTCCTGAAGCTTGCGGTCGAGGCGCGCCAACGAGCGTACTGCCCCTATTCGAAGTTCCCTGTTGGAGCCGCGCTCCTGTGCGCAGACGGGGCGGTTGTCACGGGGGCCAACGTGGAGAACGCCTCGTACGGCCTCTGTCTCTGCGCGGAGCGCGTCGCGGTGTTCAAGGCCGTCTCAGAGGGCAAGCACGGGTTCTTGAAGCTTGCGGTCGCCTGCGGGGCCGACTACTGCCGGCCGTGCGGGGCCTGCCGCCAGGTCCTGTTCGAGCATGCCCCGGACCTTGAGATCCTGATGGGGAGCCCAGAAGGGAGCTTCAAGCGGACGACGATCCGCGAGCTTCTGCCGGACGCGTTCTCCTTCTAGGGCCCGACCCGCTCCACGATGAGCGGTGGCGGCGTCACCGCTGTGTCGCCGATCGCGAACGCTCCCTCGACCATCCGCTTGGCCTGATCGAGGTTGGCCGGGTCGTTGACGTGGAGGACCGCGAGGGACTCGTCGCGCGCCACGCGGTGGCCCACCTTCTTGCGTAGCTCGACGCCGACCGCGGGGTCGATCCGGTCCGTCTTGGTGAACCGTCCTGCCCCTAAGAGGCTGGCGCCCCGCCCGATGCTGAGAGCGTCTAACGAGGCGATGGTCCCGGATCGGGGAGCGGGGACGTCGACGTGCATCTGTGCGCGCGGCAACCGCGACGGGTCCTCGATCACCGCGGTGTCTCCCCCTTGGTTTCGGAGGAGCACGACGAACTTCCCCAGGGCTTCTCCTTCGCGCAGGAGTCTCCTGAGGAAGCTGAGCGCACGCCCGCGGTCCGTCTCCCGCCCGGACGTAAGGAGGAGCTCGGCCCCGAGCTCGCAGCACAGGGTCTCCAAGTCCTCCGGACCTTGTCCCTTGAGGGTGTCGATCGCCTCTCGCACCTCGAGGGCGTTCCCAACCATGAGCCCCAGGGGCTGGGACATGTCGGTGATCAGGGCGGACATCCGGCGTCCGAGCCTCGTCCCGATCTTCACCAAGGCCTGGGCGAGCCGGCGTGAGTCTTCCAGGTGCGGGAGGAAGGCGCCCGCTCCGGTCTTGACGTCGAGGACAATCGCTCTTGCCCCGCCGGCGATCTTCTTGGACATGATCGAGCCGACAATCAAGGGGAGAGAGTCGACCGTCGCGGTCACGTCGCGCAGCTCGTACAGGAGCCGATCGGCCGGGACCATGTCTGCGGTGTGGTCGGCGAGGGCGAGGCCGGACCGTCCGACGAGGCGGAGGAACTCCTCCCGCGACAGGTCGGTCCGGAATCCCGGGATCGACTCGATCTTGTCGATCGTCCCCCCCGTGTGGCCGAGGGACCGGCCGGAGAGCTTGGCCACCGTCAGACCCGCCGCGGCGAGGAGAGGGATCAGGACAAGGGTCGTGGTGTCGCCGACCCCACCGGTCGAGTGCTTGTCGACCGGGATTCCCACGAGCCCCGAAAGATCGAGCGTCGTCCCGGAGTGGGCCATCACGTCAGTGAGACTGGCCGTCTCGTCGTCCGTCATCCCGCGGAAGAAGACGGCCATCAGAAGAGCCGACACCTGGTAGTCGGGGATCTCTCCCCGTACGTAGCCCGTGATCCAGGACTCGATCTCCTCGCGGGTCAGAGTCCCGCCGTCGCGCTTCTTGCGGATCAGGTCGACCGTCTTCATGTCACGTATTGTAGGACGCATGAACAGGAGCGTCCACCGGATCGGACGGCGCTATACTTACCCTCTCGGAGGTGAGAGGATGCACATCCCACGGTTCCTGTTCCGGGTGAAGGACCGGCAGATCGAAGAGGAAGCGAAGGACCTCGTGGCGAGCCTGGGGATCGACGACATCGAGATTCGCCGCGACGACACGATCCTCGATGCCTGGCTGGAGGACAACGAGGCCTTGAAGACGACCTACGGGCTGGACGACATCCGCACCTATCTCGAGGGTCTCGCCTCCTCCCGGCGTCGCTAGCTCAGGCGCTCGCGGAGGCGGCTTGAGAGGTAGTCGATCGCCCAGACGGCGACGACGATCAGGAGCATGTACATCCCGGCCTGCCTCCACTCCCACTGTCGGGTGGCGAGGTAGAGGGGGTTTCCGATCCCTCCCCCACCGACGACGCCGATGATCGTTGCCATGCGCACGTTGATGTCCCAGCGGTAGAGGGTGAACGAGAGGTAGGGGTTGATGATCTGCGGGATGATCCCGTACAGGATCACTTGAGCCCGGTTGCCTCCCGCTGCGGTGATGGCCTCCACCGGGCCCGGGTCGATCGACTCGAGGCGCTCCGAGTAGAGTTTGACGAGGTCGGCGATCGAGTGGACGAACAGGGCGAGGACGCCGGGAAAGGCTCCCACGCGCACCCAGACGACGAAGATGATCGCCCACACGATCGGTTCGATCGAGCGAACGACGCTCATCACGCCCCGCACGATCGTGTATACGGAGCGCCCCACGACTCCGCGCATCAGGTTCCGCGCGGCAAGGAAGGAGAGTGGGACGGCGAACAGGATCGCGAACAGGGTTGCCATGAGGGCCATGAACAGGGTGACGGTGAGGAGGCTGATCCCGTCGGAGAGGAGCGACCAGTCCGGCTGGACGATCCTCCGCCAGACGATGGCGCTCTTGGGTGCCCCGGTGAGGAGAGCCCCGAGGTCGACCTTGGTGATGAAGGCGCCCGCGGTCAATGTGACGGCGAGGGCGAGGAGGATCGACCACCCCCAGCTCGTGCGCCTCCAGGGCCTTCGCGACGACGGGGACTCCTCGACTCTGGCCCAACGCGTCCCGGTCCACCGGTCGTGCCAGGAGAGGTGGTCTCTGTCCCATAGGGCGGCGAGAGTGCCGAGGAGAGGAAGGAAGGAGACGTGCCAGGCGAGGTACCGCGCGACGCGTCGCGTGAAGGGTGTTGGTCTCATGGAGGCGTCGACGACCGAGAGCCCCGTCGCTTTCATGGCGAGGGAGGTCCCGAGCGCTTGCCACCCGGCGACGACCTCGACAACCACGACGAGGAGGACCCACCACGGGACGAGGAGGTAGGACCCCGTGCCGGTCGCCGCGCGGCTGACGCAGTAGGACGACATGAGGAAGAGGTAGGCGATGAAGAGGGCGTCGGCGAGGGTCACCGCGACCCTCTGCCACAGGACGCCGAGGGCCGCCAAGCCTGCAGGTTTCGGCCGAAGGAAGCCCGGTTCCCTCATCAGCTGATCCTCTCGCGCACACGGCCGCTCACGTAGTCCATCAGCCAGACGACGACGACGATGACCGCCATCACAGCTCCGACCTGGTGCCACAGGATCTCGTTCTTGTAGTAGAAGAGGATTCGCCCGATCCCTCCCCCGCCGACGAGGCCGATCACGGTCGACATGCGGACGTTGATGTCCCAACGGTAGAGGGTGAAAGCGAGGAAGGACGGGACGATCTGAGGGATGACCCCGTAGCGGATCACCTGCCAGCGTCGGGCCCCGCTCGCCGCCATCGCCTCAACCGGGCCGGGGTCGATCGCCTCGACCTGTTCGGAGTAGAGCTTTCCGAGCGCGGCGATGGTGTGGGTCGCCAAGGCGAGCACCCCGGCGAACGGGCCGAACTTCACCCACACCGCGAACACGACTGCCCAGATAATCGTCTCGATCGAGCGCACGACGTTGAAGAAGCCGCGCGTCACGGTGTAGACCAGCCAACCGACCGGGCCGGTCGTCATGATGTTCCGCGCTCCGAGGAAGGAGAGAGGGAAGGCGAAAACAAGGCCGAGCGCGGTCGCCATGAGGGCCATGAACACGGTCTCGATCAGGGCTCCGAGGATCGAGTCCTGCAAGACCGGATCGGGGTTCACGAAGTACGTGAAGTCCGGCGTGACGATCCATCCCCAGAGGTACCCGGTCGTCGCGGCGCGACGGACGAACGTCTTGAGGCTGATCTCCGTTGCCAGCCACCCGACGTAGATCGTGAACGCGATGAGGAGGACCGTGACAAGGCCGAAGCTTGTTCTCCACCAGCGCCGCTTGGGGCCCGTCACCTCGAGTTCGGACGCGGGAACGGCTCGGGCTCGGACGACGCGGTCGCACCAAGGCTCCCGCCCCTTCCGCGCGGGCCACAGGAAGCCCCACAGGGCGTTCACCGCGAGCCAAACCCCGAAGGCGAGCAGGGCGAGGGAGAGGAGGCAGAGCGTAGCCTCCCCGAGCGCGATCGGCCAAGGGGCGCGGGGCCACAGGGCGAGGCCCGGAACGAACGAGATCCCGGTTCCCCGGGCGACTCCATTCAAGAGCGTGAAGAGACCCACGGGCGGGAGGAGAAGAAGGACGGCGCCCACGAGGGCTAAGGCCCACGTGATAAGGTCCGGGACGATGCGCCGCAGACGAAGCCCGAAAGACGCTGGCCCACTGTCTGATCGGACGAGAGCGAGCCCCACTCCCTTCCAGCCGATCGAGGTCCCGAGGTTCTGCCACACGACGGCGAGAAGGAGGGTGGCAGCGATCGCGACGAGATACCCGTACGGCGGGAACGGCACCCGGTAGACGGGAGAGACCAGGACGAGGGCTCGGTACCAGTGGTTGATGAGGAAGAAGACGCAGTAGGAGAGGTACAGGAGGAGGGTCCAATCCACGGCGAGAGCGACGAGCTGCTTCCTCGGGGTCCGGAACCGCGGTCTCACCTAGCGGACCTCCACCTCTTGGGCGTCCTCGCCGTAGATTTCCTTGAACCGAACCTCGTCGATCTCTGCCGGCAGACCCTCGAACACGATCCCCCCGCCCTTCAGGGCCACGATCCGCGTCCCGTAGCGCCGGGCGAGAGAGAGGAAGTGCAGGGCGCAGATGACGGTGACGCCGTCCTCAAGGTTCATCTGCTCCAGGTATTGGAGGACGGAGCTTGATGTTGCCGGGTCGAGAGCGGAGACCGGCTCGTCGGCGAGGAGGATCTGCGGCTCCTGCATCAACGCGCGGGCGATGCCCACGCGTTGCTGTTGCCCTCCGGAGAGCTCGTCGGCGCGCACGTACATCTTCTCCAGCAGGCCGACGCGCTCCAGGCATGCTCGAGCTCGCTCGAGGTCCTCTTTGGGGAAGCGTCCGACGAGGGTCCCCCCTGCGGGGGCGTAGCCGAGCCGTCCGGCGAGGACGTTCGTCAGGACCGAGGAGCGTTTCACGAGGTTGAAGTGCTGGAAGACCATCCCGATCTTGCGCCGCAGCTGGCGAAGCTCGGCACCTCTGGCCTTCGTCACGTCCACCCCGCCGAGGAGGATCCTCCCGGAGGTCGGCTCGATCAGGCGGTTGATGCAGCGCAGGAGGGTCGACTTGCCGGACCCAGAGAGTCCGATCAGGACGGCGAACTCGCCCCGGTTCACGGTGAGGGAGACGTCGCTCAGCGCTAGGACCTCCCCTCGCGCGTAGACCTTCGTGACGTGTTCGATGACCAGGTGTGGCTCGGTCACAGTCTCTTCCTTAGAGAAAAACGGGGAGAGAGGACCATGTCCTCTCTCCCCGCTCCAGAATCACAAGTTCCTTCTCGTGGCTACCTTGCCGGGATTGGATAGCCCATAGCCAAGCGGACGAGATCGTAGTCCGCGTCCGTGATGGGCGCCATCCCCGACCACTGGTAGAACTGCTTCTGGTTCCAGATCGCGAGTCCCTCCGGCGTCGAGATATGCTTCTGGAGAGCAGTGACGATCTTGTCCCTGAGGTCCACAGGGAAATCCTTCACAAAGGCCAGGCAGTCGTTCGGCATCGGGCCCACGACGTCGACGATCCCGACCTTTTCGAAGACGTCCGGGTAGCTCTCCCTGACAGCGTCGCGTAGATCCAAGCAGGGCCAGCGGAGCTCCTCTCGTACGAGCTGGTTGTTGAAGCGATCCCAGACCATGAGGTCCGGGTCATCGCCGTACTCCCACCGGATCCCCTGACTCTTCAGACAATCCGGAGAAAGCGGTGGGGAGCCGTAGCCGGTGCAGAAGTCGCCCTGACCTTGCAGGAGCGCGATCATCGAGGCGGGGTGTCCACCTGACTCGACGACGCCCCCCCAGACCACGCCTTTGCTTTGGAAGTAGGCTTTCGGGTACTTGTACCCCGAGCCCGAGCTGACCTCGCTGTAGATCCACGTCTTCCCGTTGAGGTCTTGGACGGACGTGTACCCCTTCTCCCGCAATGCGTAGATGCTTGCGTAGTAGTAATTGTAGCCGCTTCGAATGGCGCCCATCACGCAATAGGCGCCACCGTTCGTCTGAGCCGTGATCTGTACGTACTGAGTAGTGGTCGGGATTCCCAGCACATCGCCTTCTGCGGTGCGGAAGGCCTCAATGAGGGCGGCGCCGTCGGCGGCCACTCGTGGGACGACGTACAACCCCGTCTCCTGGAAGATGTAGGCGCAAATGGCCTCCGCGGCGGGTTGGATCACCGCGGTGTTCGTGGACGGCGGGAACAGCATATAGATCGGCTTTGCCTGCGTCCCGAGCTGTTGACCGAACGCGACGGTCCCCAGCGTCAAGACGACGAGCCCCAACACCAACAAGCGCAGCACACGATTCGTCATTCTCCACCCCCGAGGTGAGATTTGGTCAGCCATCATAGGCCTTCTCCAAGCTCAAGTCAAACCAGACTCATTCCCGCTTATACGGTTCTCCAAGCGCCTTGGGGAAGCGAACGCGCCCGATTGCTCCGGCCACGACAAGCAGCGTCACCACGTACGGCAGCATGTCGAAGACTTGCCAAGGCAGGAACGTGATTCCTGGCGTATTCTTGATCCAGATGGCCAGACTCTGGAAGACGCCGTAGATGATGCCTCCAACCAAAGCCAGCATTGGGTTCAGGCCGCTGAAGACGACAATCGCAAGCGCGATGAATCCCCTTCCTGCAGACAACTCCTTGGTCGCGGAGCCGATCCACGAGACGCTCATGTAGGCGCCCGCAAGGCCGGCCAGCATGCCGCCGAACGTCGTTGCGAGAAGGCGCACGCGGTTCACATTGATGCCAGCGACGTCGGCCGCTTCCGGCGCCTCGCCGGCTGCCTTGAGGATCAGCCCGGCCCGCGTGCGTCGAAGAAACCAGTAGACGACAAAAGGAACGACTAGGGCTACGAAGATGACCGGGCTGAGACCTCCAGCCGGCGTGCGGATCATCGGGAGGCGGTTCTCGAAGCTCAGAAGGCGATATCCCGGCTGTCCGAGCACAACCATGGTGTAGGCGACGGCCCCGACCGCGAACAGGTTGACGCCGATGCCGATGATCATCTGATTGCCCTTCCAGTACGTGGCAATCACCGAGAAGATCAGCCCGACAGCCATTCCCGTTCCCATTCCAACAAGGAGCCCAACCAGCGGACCGGCGTAGCCGGCGCCGAGCACCCCGGCGAACGCGCTGAGAAGCAGAATGCCTTCGAGCCCGATGTTGAACAGCCCGGCGGTCTCGCCGACGATCTCGCCGACAGCGGTCAGGGTGATCGGCACCATCGCATGGAGTGCGATGAACAGGATGTTGATAAGCGAGTTCCAGGTCACGCTTCGCCCCTCCTCCCGAGCAGCCGAGGCCAGCGCCCGCGAAAGATGCGGAAGATGTGCACGAGCTCAGGCACCGCCAATGCCACGACGATCACGCCTTGGACCACGCTGACCATCTCGGTCGGAACGCCGGCTGTCATCTGCATCTCGCGGGCGCCCGCGGTCAGACCGCCGAAGAAGAGAGCGGAGGCGATCATCCCAAGCGGATGGTTCCGCCCGACCATCGCGACGGCCATCCCGTTAAACCCCAGATTGGCGATCTGTGACAGCCCAGCGAATACGGCATAGCTTGGCGGGGTTCCCATGGACATTGCGCCTCCTGCGAGGCCGGCGCTCATCCCGCCCAACACGAAGCTCATGATCATCGTCCGCGTGCTCTTGATGCCGCCATACTTCGCGGCTCGTGGATTGAAGCCCGCTGCTCGGATCTCGTATCCCGACGCCGTGTGCCAGAGAAGGATGTAGATCACGACGGCGAATGCCAACGCCGCAAAGACCGCATACGAGAGATCAGTACCTCGGATGAGAATCGGGAATCTGGCGCTCACAGGAACCCGCACGGTCTGAGACGATCTGGCGGGATCAACGAGGATGCGGGCGACGAGGTACAACGCAAGAAAATGCGATATCCAGTTGAACATGATCGTCGAGATGACCTCGTTCACGCCCCGGAAGACGCGCAACAGCGCTGGGACAAGGCTCCAGAGGGCTCCGGCGGTCATCGCGAACAGGATCCCAACGATCTGGCCGAGTCCGGGAGGCAGCACAAAGTACGAGAGCGTAACGGCTGCCAGAGCTCCCATGTAGACCTGGCCCTCGGCGCCGATGTTGAACATCCCCGCGCGGGCGCAGATCGCGAACGTCAGCCCCGTCAACAACAGCGGTGCTGCACATGCGGCCGTCGTGGCCAGCGCGTACGTGCTGGCGAAGCCGCCTTTGAGTAGAGCGGCGTAGGCGAGAATCGGATTGAACCCAGAGAGCGCCATGATGACGGCTCCAAGGCCGAGCCCCAGCACGGCAGCCACGAGCGACTCCGCTATGGGGGACAGCCCGAACAAGCCACGGCGCAAGATCCTCTCACCGCCTCGAGCAGGGAGCCCGCGATCACGCACGGCACACCTCCTCGCTCGCGCTCGTCACGCCTCCCATAAGCATCCCAATCTTCTCTCGTGTGAGCTCACTCGGAACGCAGACGGCCATGAATCTCCCTTCATACATGATGGCCACCCGGTCGGAGAGCGCGAGAACCTCATCCAAGTCGGCGGAGACAAGGAGAATGGCACGCCCCTTGCCTCGCATCTGTTCGAGCAGCTCTCGAATGTACTTCGCAGAGGCCACATCCAGTCCGCGCGTTGGCTGGGCCGCCACGATGACCTCGGGGTCTTTCGCCAGCTCACGCCCCACGATCAGCTTCTGCTGATTCCCGCCCGACAGCGACTTCGCAGGAGCGTTCGGGCCTGTCGCGCGGATCTCGAAGCGTTCCATCAGCTCGGTAACGTGTTTCTGCACCGCCTGCCAACGGAGAATGCGCAGCGGTCCACGGAAGCGCTTCCAGCGGTGAATGCCCAAGATCGCGTTCTCAGCGAGCGTGAATGGGAGAATAAGCCCCACTTCCCAGCGATCCTCCGGGATGTGCGCCACGCCGAGACGGTAGATGTCTTTCGGGTCCTTCCTGAGGATGTCGGTCCCGCGGATGGTGGCACTTCCTTGGCGTGGGGCGCGCAGGCCCGTGAGGCACTCGACAAGCTCCGTCTGACCGTTGCCCTCGACGCCGGCAACGCCGAAGATCTCGCCGGCATGTACATCGAACGAGACCCCCTCGACGGCGATCTCCCCTGTGCTCCCTCGCGCCATCAGGTTTTCGACGTGGAGGACGATCGCCGCCTCGCCAATCGGCCCCGCCCGCTCCCGGCCGCGACGAATGGGAAGCGCCTCGTCTCGAAGTTCGATAGCGCTCGCCCCCGCCTCGAGAGCCTGCCCCACCATCAGCCGCGCCAGTTGTTCTGTCGTGGCATCCGTCGTCTTGACGTCGCCGACGAGTTTCCCGTGTCGCAGGACGACGATTCGGTCGGTGATCGACTGAACCTCTTTGAGTTTGTGCGTGATCAGGATGATCGACTTCTCTTGGGTTCGTAGCTTCCGAAGCAGGTTGAAGAGATCATCGACCTCGAGTGGCGTCAATACCGACGTCGGCTCGTCGAGAATTAGAAGATCTACGTCGCGCGAGAGCACTTTCAGGATCTCGACCCGCTGCTGCTCCCCTACAGCCAGCTTCTCGATCGGAACGTCGAGCGGGACGTGGAGGCCGCTCTCCTCGACGAGTGCTTCGAGTCGTTCTCGTGTCTGCGCAAGCCGGATGCGCGAGAAGGGGTGCTCGTGCCCAAGCGCGACGTTCTCTATTGCGGTAAAGGGTCCAACCAAGGCGAAGTGCTGGTGGACCATGCCGATCCCGAACTCCATCGCCTCGCGCGGACTGCCGAACCGCACACTGCCGCGCGGCGATTCAACCCGTCCTTCAGTTGGGGAAAGAAGTCCAGAGAGAATCTTCGTGAGCGTCGTCTTGCCGGCACCATTCTCGCCCAACAGTCCGACAATCTCGCCACGACGGATCTCTAGGTCTACTGTCTTAAGCGCCTCGGTCCCGTCCGAGTAGGTCTTGGAGATCCCGTGTGCCGCCAGGAATAGCTGTTCTAGTCTGGTTTCTTGCGTTGGCAGGCCGTCCTGGACCATGTCTCACCTGTTTTGAGAAGGGCGGGGGAGATGGACTCCCCCGCCTGCGTTCGATCCTTGTCTGCCCGATCACCGGAGCTATTTGAGCGGGTAGGCTGCCCTCACGGCTTCGATGTCCTGTAGCGTCTCGGCGAACGGGATGATGAACTCGCCTGCGAGAACGGAAGCCTGGAGTTCATCGAGGGCCGTCCAGATCCAGTCTGAGACGGAGGCTCGATTGTTTCGCCAGTTTGCGATAATGGTGTCCTTGTCTGCCGCGGCGACGGTGCCCAACGTGATCTGATTGTCAATCGCCTGGATGAGGTCTGCTTCCTTGCTCACATAGACGCCGTTTGAGGCAATGCCGAGCAAGGTACGGCCTGGCTCGAACTTGCCTTCAGCGACCATCCGGCACGCGTCATACGTCGCAGTGTCGACGCGCTTGAGCATGCTCATGAGGCAGAACTTCCCCGTCTCCCACCAGTCCTGGCACTGGTCAACGCCGAAATAGTACGGTGCGCCCGAATCCGTCCGGGTGTTGGCGTGAGCTTCCACAACGCCCTGCATCATGCCGATGCCAACTCCTCCCGAGACGTTGTACGAGCCGACGACGCCTTCTCCGATCTGACTCAGCATGATCTGCTTTCCCAGTGCGGGGTCGTACCACGTGCCAGAGTAAGGCATCAGCAGCGTCAGGCTCGGTTTCTCGGGCAGGTTGAACTCCTCCTGGTACTTCGTGAGTGCCCAGTCAATGCCCATCCGGTACCCGGCCTCGAAGTGGTACATCACCGGCCCCTCAATACCGAAGACGACACCGACCTTCTTGAAGCCCTGATCGAGCGCTAGGAAAGCGGCGAGCGCGCCGATCATCGCCGAGCCGTCGCCCTCCTTGAACAGGAAGCCGCGCACGTTCGGCGCCCCTTCGACCCAACCGTCGATGTTGAAGAACTTCTTGTTCGGGAACTCGGCCGCGACCTGTCCGATGGCCTCCGTGATCAAATAGCCGTTACCGATGATCAGGTCAATATCGTCCCGCTGGGCCATGGATCTCAGGTTCGGCACGAAATCGGCGTTCGACTGGCTGACGGCGAACACAATGTCGTCGTAGTAGCCGAGCTCGGCGAGAGCTCGCTTCACGCCCGCATACGCCGCGTCATTGAACGACAGGTCCCCGAGTCCTCCGGAATCAAGAACGATTCCGATCTTGCCAGCGAACGCCCCAAAGGACAGAGCGACACAGAGCAACACCCCCAGCACTAGTGTCTTTCGCAACGCAACCTCCTTGCAGCTCCTTGTTTCTACCGGACTTCCGGCGCCCAACGGTTCTTAGCCATTCTATCCCTAGCAGCGGCATCTGACAAATGGTCAAAGCGCTTGAGCTGACGGCGGCCCTCGCTCTACAATCCGTCACATGAGGAAGGGCCTCCAGACAAGCCTTATCTGCGCGTCTGGGATCGCAGTCTGTCTTCACTTCGTGAGCCTGGCCGCTCCGGCCCACATGGGGGTGGCGTTCGCGGAGGTGTATCGCGCCTTCACGCCCCTTTTCGCTCTCCACCGTGCCTACGCAGACTACCTCTTTCTTGGGGTGCCCGTGCGCCCCCCAGCAGGAGTCCCGGCGGCCTGCGAAGAGATCCCGCCGCAGCTCGACCTTCTTCGTGCGGAGCTCCTCGTTCAGACAGGCTCGGCCGAGGTCGTGGCGCTGCTCGGCCACGTCCAGGCGGGACTCTCCGCCTTCTGTCAGGAGCATCTGGAGACTCTGGATGAGATCGCGTCAATGGATGAGCTGGGTTGGTCTCTCCTTCAGGAAGCCGCCGACGCGGGGCTCTTTGCCCGAGTCGGGGAGCTGGAAGAGGCGCTGAACAACGCGTTCGACAAGACGGTCTCTGGCTTCGAGCCGGACCGGCAGTGGCGGTTCTCCGTTGCCTTCGCCATGCGAACGCTGCTTGAGCAGGGGGAGATTTCCCGCTTGGACCCCGCCCTGGTGGAGATCCTCCTCGGCTCGGAGAGGAGCCCTCCCCCGCCGGCGGATCTCCCGGCCTCCCTGTCCGAGCATGTTCGGGCTCTTGCTGGCTTCTGCGGCCGCGATCTTAGCCCAGCCGAAAGGGAGGAGGCAATAGGAATCGCCGCAAGGATTGAGGCCGCCCTCGTCGAGGGAGGCTAGCGCGGCAACGGAAACCTAAGGAGACGATCCCCCGATCGCGGGGCGACCGCTCCTACTCGGGCAGGATTCTGGCGATTCGCCAGTACTCTTGCACGGTCTGGATAAGGCGCTCGAAGTCCTTGGAGTCGACCGGCTTGGTCATGTAGCTTGCCGCGCCGCTGTCGTAGGCCCGCGCCATGTCCTCCTCGCGTTCGGAGATGGTGAGAACAATGACCGGGATGCGCTTCAGCTGGTCGTCCTGCTTGATCTTCGCCAGCACCTCCAGCCCGTTGATCTTGGGCAGGTTGATGTCGAGGAGGATCAGGTCCGGGCGGGGGGTGTCCTCGAACTCGCCCTTGCGAGCGAGCATGTCCAAGGCTTCCTCACCGTCGCTTGCGACGTACAGATCGCATTTGAGGTCGCTCTTGCGCATCGCCCGCTTGACGATCGTGACGTCGTCGGGGTTGTCCTCCACCAGGAGGACCTTCAGCTTCTCTGGGTTCAACATGGCTCTCCACCTTCTTTTCTGGCTTGCGCCTTAGGGAGTGTGAAGTAGAACGTGCTCCCTGTCCCGACCTCCGATTCCACCCAGATCCCCCCCTTGTGCTCCTCCACGATCCGCTTGCAGATCGCGAGGCCCACGCCCGTTCCTTCGTAGTCTTCCCTCGGATTCAGCTTCTCGAAGATCCCGAAGATCCGCTCGTGGTACCGGGCCTCGATTCCAATCCCATTGTCACGCACGAAGAACGGGATCGAGCCCGTCTCCTTCGCGTCCCTCACCGCGCCGACGTGCACGGTCGGTAGGGCCTTGTCATTGTACTTCACCGCGTTCGAGATGAGGTTGGCGAACAACTCGCGGACCCACGTCTTGTTTCCCCGCACGGCCGGGAGATCTGGCTCCACCTGAAGACTGACCCCGCGCAGTCGGGCTTCCAGGTCCTCCTTGACCTCCTCCAGGGCACGGTTCAGGTTGATCCTCTCGAACGATGCCGAGTCAAGGCGGATGCGGGCTAGCTTGAGCAAGTCGTCGATCAGTTCGCGCATCCGCTTGGAGGTCGTCCGGAGCTTGTTCAGATAGACGACCCCCTCTTCATCCAGCCGGTCCGCGTAGTCCTCAACCAGAAAGCCGCTGAACGCCTCGATGGTCCGCAGAGGCTCCTTCAGGTCGTGCGAGACAACGTGGGAGAACTGCTCCAGCTTCTCATTCGTCTTCAGCAGGTGGTCCGTCTTCTCCAGGAGGCCCTGCTCGAGCTGCTTGATCTTGGTGATGTCGATGTAGTGGTCGATCCGGCCGCCCTGATAGCGCTCGGTCTCGATCGGGGTAGAGCGGTACTCCAGAACGCGCTCGTCGCGGCTGGCGCCCGGCCGGACGCGGCAGGTGTGGGATTCGATCCGCCCCCCATTCCTGGAGGCGTCCTCCAAGGCGCGCCGGAAAGCCTCCGCATCCTCGAAGGCACCGATGTAGCGAGAGAGGGCCCTGGGGGTGTCGACCCCGATCAGCCGGTCGCGGTCGATCCCGAAGAAGCGGCCGACCGCCTTGTTCGCCCACACGACCTGGCCCGTCCGGTCGGTGATCAGGATCCCGGAGTCGAGGGTATCCACGGCCTCCTCGATCAGGTCGCGATAGCGCGCCTCCGTCTCGGCAAGCCGGCGCCGGAGTTCCGCCTGCTGGCTTAGGTCGGCGGCCTCCATGATGGCAACGCGCTCTGTGACGCGCGTCGCCTTCAACTCGACCGGGATCGCGGTCCGCTTCTCGGAGATGAAACGGGCCTTCACATCTCGCACCTCGCCCCGCTCGAACAGCCGGGCGAGCTCGACCTTCAGCGCGTCCAGATCCTCGGGGTGGGCGTACTCCGCCAGGGCAAGGGACCGCTTCGTCGCGAAGCCAATCATGGTCCGCGAGGCTTCGTTGCGCTTGAGGATCGTTCCCTCCTTGTCGACCAAGTGGAGGGCGTTCATCGCGTGCTCGAAGATCTGGTCGTCGTAGGGCTCAAGGACGCTCTTCGCCCGACGCCACCGCTCCCGCCGCCGGTCGCGCCGGTGAACGGCGAGGGTGATCGTGAGCCCCAGGGCGAGGTCAAGGAGGAGGAGAGAGGCAGGCAGGGCGAGGGAGCGCCCCTGGAAGCGGGTGAGGAGAAGGACGGCGCCGACCACCACGGTTGCCGCGCTGAGGACGAGCCCGCCGCGGAGGGTCGTCCACGCGGTGCCGAGCACGAGGGGAACAGCGACGGCCGTGGCGACAAGCCACTCGGGGGGCGTCTCTGAGGAGGTGAGAAGGACGACCGCGAGGGTCGCGATGACGTAGGCGACGACAACCAGGAGCGCCTTCTCCACCGGATTCAGCCGATTCGCCAAGGAAGCCCCGTCCTCTAGAGGGCGCCCACGCCCTCAACCTCACCGAGCGCCCATGGCCACTGTAGAAGAAAGTCCCGCTGTCCGGGAAGGACAAGGATCACCTGGGCGGGAGACGTTTTTCTTTGGAGGTCAGATGATCAGGTTGGCGTTCAAGTCCACGGAGAACGGCTCCATGATCTTCTGCAGGTACTCCTCGCGCAGGATCCGGATCCGCCGGCTCTCGATGGCGATGATTCCACGGCCCTCCAGCTCCGAGAGGGTGCGAATCGCGGTCTTTGAGGAGACCCCGGCCATCTCAGCGAGTTCGGCGCGCGAGAGCTCGACCCCGCTCTTCCCCAGGTGCAGGATCAGCCGTGCCAGGCGCTCCTTGCTCGAGGAGTAGGACCGCTCAGCAAGCTTGTTCTGGAACGCCTTCAGCTCCTCGGAGAGCTTCTCGTACAGGCGGAAGATCGTCTTGGGATGTCGCTCGAGGAAGTAGAAGAAGTCGCCGCGCTCGACAAACCCCACGATGACCGGATCGAGCGTCTTGGCGTAGGCGTTGTGGCTTCCCTTGTCGAAGAGCGTCGTCTCGCCCAGGATCTCCCCGGGGCCGACGATCTTCAGGATCTGGCTCTTTGCTCGCATGCTCCGCTTCACGAGCTTCACCATTCCCTCGAAGATGAGGTAGAATCCGAACGCCGGCGCGCCTTCCTGGAAGATAATCTCGCCGCGGCCGTAGTTGATCTTGCGCACCGTCTCGCGAAGCTTCTCGAGGTCCTTCTCTTTCAGGTCGGAAAGGATCCGGAATTCCTTGAGCTCGATCATTCCTACCCCCTCTCTCCTCTCGCCTAGTCCCCCCGTCACCCCGTGCCCGCCCCCCGGTCACCCGGGCAGGGGGGTCAAACGTCCCGCATTGTAACAGAGATCACACTGGAAACCAAGACCCTGGGCGTCGCGGGCCTGCCGCTCCTGCGGCCGTCGCATGATTCCGTTGGGAACGTGGTTCTTGACACGCCGGCGCACGCTCCTTAAACTCCTCCCCGCACGCCGAGGTGGCGGAATTGGCAGACGCGCAGGATTCAGGATCCTGTGGGGATAACCCCCCGTGTGGGTTCAAGTCCCACCCCCGGCACAGCCTCCACGAAGCCGGCTCTACAAGCCCTTCGTCACGATCTCCTCTCCTCAAGACAGCACCCACTCGCCGCCTGGTTCGCGTTCCCTGAGCCGGGCCGCTGCTAGAGGCGCGTGGCGAGGAGGGCGAACCCCACAAGGACTCCCTGGACGATCCAGAGGCGAACGGTCAGCTTCTGCTCCGCGACCTCCCACGAAGGGAGGAGGAACGGGTAGTCGACTCCCTCCGCGTGCTCGAAGTGGTGGTGGAGGGGGCTGATCTTGAAGATCCGCCGCCCGCACAGGCGGAACGACGCGACCTGGAGGACGACCGACAGGGTCTCCAGTGCGGGGACGCCCGCGACGAGGGGGAGGAAGAGCGTCCTCCCGCCGGCGACTGCGGCCCCGGCGATCGCTCCTCCCAGGGCGTAGGCCCCGACATTGCCCACGAAGAGGCGTGCCGGGTGGGCATTCACCCACAGGAAGCCGCCGAGAGCGCCCATCAAGGGGAGGACGACCGTCGCGGACGCCGGGGAGAGGGCGAGGAGTCCCCCCAGGGAGAGGAGGGCGACCCCGCTCGCCAAACCGTCGAGGCCGTCGGTTAGGTTGAGGGCGTTCATGGTGACGAGAAGGGCAGCCCAGGCGAGGGAGATCGCAGCCAGGGGCGACAGGGTGAGGGCAAGGGAGGAGAACGGAAGGAGGAGGGGCTGCCGGACGACGTCAAGGAAGGTGAGGGCCAGGAACAGGGCGACCCCGCTTCCGATTGCGACCTTCAACAGGGGGGAGAGGCCCAAGGAACGTTTCCGCCGCTGAGAAAGAAGGTCGTCGACAAGGCCGATGGCGCCGCACGAGAAACCGCAGACGAGCACGAAGAGACCCTCCCGGGGAAGGTTCCCTGTGACCGCCAGGAGGAGAGCGGAGAGCCCCCACAAGGGGAGGATGACGGCTCCACCCATGGTCGGCGTCCCGGCCTTTCTCTCGTGGAGGACCGGCCCCTCGGGGCGGATGTGTTGGCCAAGGGCAGCCCTCCTCATCCATCGTGAGAGAAGGGACGCACCGATCGCCCCCGCCGGGACGAGGAAGAGGGCGATCCCGAGGGCGACCGTCACGCAGGGGCCCCTCTGAACTCTCCCTCCGTGTCGAGGATCCTGCGTCTGACGCTGGCCAGGGACGCCCCGTCCGCTCCCTGCGCGGCCGCCTCGACGAGCTTGAACAGGGCGTAGGTAGTGAGGAGACAGAACCGCTGAGACTGGCAACCGCGGAGGACCTCTGGGGCGAACTGCGTCGGTCGCCGGCGGGGATCGATCTCCCGGGACCCGGAGAGGACGAGGATCCCCTTCTCCGGTCCTTCCCCGTCCGTGTGGGCGCGGTCGACCTGGTCGAGGAGGTGTCGGTAGGGTGCGAGCCCGACTTCGGCCTCCTCGCAAGCGGAGACGACGACCGTCGCATCCCCCTCAGGGGAGGAAAGAAGGAGGTCGCCGTCGGAGACCTCGGCCTCGAAGCCCAGGGCAGCGAAGGCCTGCTGCGTGGCTGGGAGGAGGGAGAAGCGTCCCTTGGTGTACAGAAGTCGCTTGGGATAGGCGACGGACTCCAGGCGGTCCGAGACCTCAGCGATCTTCTGGTCAAACTTCTCCCGCCGTTCCCGCACAGAGGCGAGCTCGTCTCGCAGCGCATCCTCTCCGGGGAGGGCGTAGGAGGGGAGCCAATCCGGTTCAGGGGAGAAGGCCGGGCGGAGGACCATGCCCTTGAGGGCTTCCACGAGGGCCGCCGCCTCTCGCGCCGGCGGAACACCCTCCACGGCAGGGAGGAGGGCGAGGCGCCCCTCATCGAAGGGGAGGACGACGGCGACCGCGTCCCCTGCCCGGTTCCGCGCGAGCACGGTGGCGAAGCGGTCGAGGGGTGTCCCGAGCGAGTCCTGGAAGATCGCATGGTAGACGACCCGCCCCGCGAACTCGGCAAGGTAATCCTCGAGTGGGTGTCCACTCTCGGCAAGGACGAGGTCCTCGCCTCTCCGGGCGAGGAAACGGGTGTTCGCAGGGAAGACGAGTTGGTGCTGGCGGTCGACGAGGGAGACACTCGGGAGCCAGCTCATCCGGTCGATCCGCTCAGCAGGGAGGCCAGGGGAGACGACCTCCAGCCCCTCCCCACGCGGATGGAGACGAACGACCGCAATCCCCCCGACCCGAGTGAGGAGGTCACTCGCCTCGGCTCGCCGTCGGGCCATCGCGCGGGAGAGGGTCCGTCCGTAGCCGCGGTCACTGTCGGTGTAGCTGCGGCGCGTTCCGTCGCGCTCCGGGGGGACATCCTGGATGAAGCGCTCGCTCACCGAGCGCGGGTCGACGAGCAGGGCCTCGCACGAGGCAAAGGAAGGTGCGTCGTAGAATCCGTCCTCGCGCACGTCCGAATGCGTGAGCGCCCAGTCGATCGCGAGAAACCGCGCGGCCATGAGCGGCATCTTACCCTGCGTGGGACCAGACGGGCAAGAGAAGAGGGGGCCGCCGAGGCGGCCCCCTCAGGCTTTTCGTGAGCTACGGCTCGAGGTTCTCGATTCGCGTCGTCCAGTTGACGATGCGGATGGCTGTGTTGTAAACGATCGGCTGGCCGATCCGGAAGTTCAGGCTCGGGACGAGCGGCCCGCCCGATCCGGTCGGAAGCCCGACCACGAACGGGGCGTACGGCGGGTTCACCATGAAGTTGCGCAGGTAGACGAACGTGCGCGACTCCTCGAGGGTCCCGTTTCCGTCGGTGTCGAGTTTCAGGCTCATCCAGACACTCTGCGACGCCGGAACCTTGAAGCTGAAGTCAATCGATCCCGTCGTCAGGCTCCCCTCGAAGAGGACCGTCTTCCCCGAGTCGGTCGGCGTCGGGACGATCCCCAGTGGGACGACCCCGCCGCTTGTCGACTGGTTGACGTTCTGGAAGGAGCCATCCGTGCGCAGCTCGACCCGGTAGGCGTGGGGGCTCGTCCAGCTCGCTCCGGCGTTCACGGTGACGTGCCAGGTATCGGCCCCCCAGACGAAGATTCCTGGGGTTCCACCCATCGCTGGGGTCCCGGGGGTTCCCCCCGAGGTGGCGACGGCGACGCCCTGCGTGACGCTGTTCGAGAGTCCGCCGTTGTCGGTCACCGTGAGGCGGACCGGGCGCACGCCAGGGCTGTAGAAGCGGACGGTCGTGACCGGGCCGACGGCGTCTGTCGTCCCGTTCCCGTCGAGGTCCCACTGGTAGGAGACCACGGTCCCGTCTGGGTCGTAGGAGCCAGAGCCATTGAGGGTGACGAGCTCGCCGACCCCTGGAGAGGGCGGGGTGTAGCCAAACACCGCCACCGGTGGCCGGTTCGTCGTGGAGACGAGGACCGAAACAGTCCCGGAGTCCGTTGCCCCGCCGTTGTCCGTGACGGTCAGGGTCACCGGATAGGTCCCCATCGACGTGAACTGGTGGAAGACGACGCTCCCGGTCCCGGGAGGCGTCCCATCCCCGAAGTTCCACGAGTAGCTTGCGATCGTTCCGTCCGGGTCCGTGGACGCCGACCCGTCGAAGCGGACCCACTGCAGGACCGTCGTCGGGTTCGGAGAAGCGGTCGCCGCGGCGTGGGGAGGAAGGTTGGCCGCGCCGACTCGGAGGGCGTACATCTCCGTGTCCGTCGCCCCGCCGTTGTCGGTCACCGTCAGGGTGACGGTGTACAGGCCGGCGGCCGTGTACTGGTGGAAGCGCACGTTCCCGCTCTCCGGCGGCGTCCCGTCCCCGTAGTTCCAGGAGTAGGTCGTGATGAAACCGTCCGGGTCGGACGAGGCCGTCCCGTTGAACTGGACCCACGCCCCGACCGCCGGGTTGGGCGGGGTCACCGTGAAGGCTGCGGTCGGGGGTTGGTTCAGCGAACCGACCGGAATGGAGCGGGTCTCCGTGTCGCTGGCCCCGCGGTTGTCGGTGACGGTCAGGGTGACGGGGTAGGTTCCGGCCGCGCCGTAGGCGTGCGAGGCGGTGGGCCCAGCCCCGATCGCACCGTCACCGAACGACCAGCTGAACGATACAATCATCCCATCCGGGTCGTACGAGCCGGATCCGTTGAACAGGACAGGGCTCCCCACGAGTGGGTTCGGTGGAGTGGACGTGAACGCGGCCACGGGCGGCTGGTTCGCCGGGCCGGTCGGGACCAAGGTCACGTTGAGGGTCGTGTTGGCGAGGACGGTCACGTTCTGTGTCCACGTCTGGTAGCCCGCCTTGGTCAGGGTCACCTGGTGCGTGCCGACGGCGACGTAGACCGCGCGCGGCGTGTAGCCAATGAGCGTCCCGTCCAGGGTGACCGAGGCCGCGCTCGGCGTGGAGTTGATGGTCAGGGTTTTGTAGGCAGGCGGGGTCCCGGACACGACCTGGAAGCTCGTCCAGTTGCTCGCCCAGGTTGCTACTGGGACAAGCCCGAGAACCTGAGCCTGGAACTGGCTCTTGAAGGCATCCGGGCTATTCGCGATCAGCGGGAACGGGTCGGACAGTTGGAACTCCTCGACGACGTCCCAGGGCTGCTGGCTGGCGAAGATCTGGAGGTACTCGGTTCCCGTTGGCGGCTGGACTTGATACCTGTAGAGGAGGTTGTCGGGGAGCTGGTGTTCCCCTGCGGTGACGTAGTTGTTTTGGGAGTACCCATTAGGGAAAATGAGGGTGACCTTGCCCGCTGCGTCGATGTCGAACAGGTAGATGTAGGCTGCCTGGTTGACCTGGTAGTGGACGGTCACGTAGTCGAGGACCTTGTACGCCCCCTTCTCCACCCAGACACTGATGGAGAAGGGACTCTCGTCGGGCGGCTTGATGATGATCCCCTTGGGGGCCACGGGCTGAGCCAGGCCAAGCGCACTCAGGACGAGCGTCAGGATGAGCAGTCCGGCTCCCATCGATAGCCAACGTCGCGTCATGGTACCCTCCTTCACTTCTTCGGCTGATCTAACGCGTTGAGAACCACACTTGTCAAGTCCCCAGCCCCAATTCGCGCCAGGGTGAGTTCCGTGTCGTGAGGCGGAAGGGCCGTCCCAGAGAGCCTGGTCAGGCGGAGGGTCACCGCGTCCAGGAGGAGGTAACCCTCGAGGGGGCTCCCTCCGCCCTCGAGGTAGTCCGCGAGGGCGTCGGCGATCTCGCTCACCAGGGCGTCGAAGCGAGCGGGCGGGAGAGCCCCTGAAGGCGCAGCGGCCTCCGTCGGGGCGCTGAAGATCCGCTTGGCGTACAGAAGGTCGCGCACCTCGACCTCGAGGCGCCCTCTCTGGGCGAGCCCCTGTTCGATCGTGGGAAGGGGTACACCGCGGGCTAGGCCCTCGCAGGCCTTACTGACGAGCATCGAGGAGGGAAGGCCGTCGCGGAGAGCCCCCGCGACGATGAGGAGGATCCCCTGTTTCTCCGGACCGTTCCCCGGAGCGTGGGCGAGTCCTTCGACGAGGAGGAGCGCCTCCTCGACCGCTAGGCGGTTCTGGGAGAAGCCAAGCTCGAACGCCTGTCGGATCTCGGCCTCCCCGGGAAGGTCGAGGCTCGACAGGGCGCGCTCGAACTCAGGAATCCCTGGCCCTGCGAGGCAGCTTGCGCCCACAAGCAGGAGGGCAACGAAGGCGAACGCGGCAGGCGCTCTGCTTCGCGTCACGCCCCATCACCGGCCCGGCCGACGTAGCGAACCGAGTTGTACTCCCCGAAGCTGCGCACGACCTCGTCGGCAAGCGGGTCCTGTCCCCACCAGCGGCCGTCGATGACGAACGCGTACTCGTGGCGCCCGGGAGGGAGAGGGATTGTCGCCGTCCAGATCCCGTCTCCGTCGCTATCCGAGAGCGGGGCGGCCTGCCAGCCGTTCCACGTCCCGACGACGGCCACGCTCTTCGCCCCTGGGGCAGGCATGACGAACAGGATCCCTGCGGCGCCCTGCGCGTCCCCTGCGCCGGCGGTGGTGAGACGAAGCCCGGGCTCGCGCCACGGGCTGACCTTCCCCGCGAGGAAGACGCCCACGAGGAGGAAGAGCGCCGCGGTCGCGGTCACGACGGCCAGCTGGCCGATGCGGGCCCCGCGGGTCGGGGCAAGAAGCCGCCGAAGAGCCTCTGACGGGCGGAGTCGAGGGAGGCGCCCGGCGAGTTCCGTCGTGACGCACTTCTCGAGTCCGTCCAGTCGTGGCCTTTCCCTCGCGACCTCCTGGTGCAGGGTGTCGCGCAACGCCTCTTCTAGGCTATCCGCGCTCATGGTGGATCACTCCATCCTTCTCAATCTTCTCTTTCAAGAGCAGCTTCCCTCGGTGGATGCGGGTCTTCACGGTCCCCTCCGGGAGGGCGAGGACCTCGGCGATCTCCTGGTAGGAGAGCTCGTTGTAGTAGCGCAGGACGAGAGGAGACCGGTACGAGGGAGGGAGGGTGTCGAGCGCCTGGCGGACCCTCTTTCCGCGCTCCTCGCGCGCCACAGCAACCTCCGGGCTGATTCCACCGACCCCTCCCGTCTCCTCCTCCGTCTCCTCGGGGGAAAAGACGGGGTGGTAGCGCCGGTACCGGAGGCGGTTCCGGCACAGATTCGCTGCGATGGTAAACAGCCACGTCGAAAAGCGGCGGTCGATCTGGTAGCGCCGCAGGTTCTCGTAGGCACGGATGAACGCGTCGTGCGTGATGTCCTCGGCGTCAGCGCGATTGCGAAGGAAACCGAGGCACAGACCGAAGACGGCGTCCTTGTAGCGCACCACGATTTCACCCCAGGCGTCCACTTCTCCCTCCAGAGAGGCCCGCAGTAGGCTCACCTCATCCCAAACGCGGTACACGCTCTATCCCTGCCTCCTCGGACGACACTATACCTACACGCTTGGGGAGGGGAAAGTTCCTCTGGCCGACACCGATCACCTCCCCTCGGGACGAACCCTCCCCTCTGCCCTGGCCGCCGTCCCTGGGCCCCGGCGCCGTGCGGGCGCTAGACTGAGGCACGCCATCTATGCGCGATTGAGTCGGTGTCGAACCTAAGGAGGAGAGCGCGATGTCAGCAAAGAGAAGTGCGTGCGGGAGCGTGAAGCCCCTCGTCGCCACGCTCGCCCTGGTGGGCCTTCTGGTGGGGCTTGCCGCCTGCCGTGGCTTCTTCGGACAAGGGCCGATCGCCCTCCTGAACGTCATCCTGCCTGCAGAGGACGAAGAGGCCCCGATCGAGGCGGCGTTTGACATCAGCTCCTCGACCGACCCGGACGGGACGATCGCGACGTACGAGGTCGACTTCGGGGACCATTCTGCGGCCGCGACGGGGACAGACGTCGCTGATGTGATCCTCCACACCTACGTGGAGGGGGGCAACTACAAGGTGACCCTTACCGTCACGGACAACGACGGGCGAATCGATAGGGACGTCAAGCTCGCCGTTGTCGGCCCGCTGATGATCGTCTTCAGCTCGGACCGCGGCGGGGACTTCGGCCTCTATCGGATGCGGAAGGATGGAAGCGACGAAGGGATCGTCCTAAACACGGCGCGCGACGAGCTCTTCCCGGACCTCATCCGCGGAACGCGCGACTGGATCGCCTACACTGCCAAGGAGGGGACGAGCTGGCACGTCTGGACGATTCGCCCTGACGGGACCGGACAGAACCAGCTCACGACCCAGACGGCGTCGAACCAGATCCAGCCGAGCTGGTCGGCCGACGCGACCTTGCTCGCCTACGCCTCGAACGCCGCTCAGACCCCCTCCACGACGACGTGGGAGATCTGGACGATGAGCGACGATGGGACGGGCTCGATTCAACTGACGACGCAGAGCCCGTCCTGGGCGATCGCCCCGGCCTGCAGGCCGGGGAGCGATGACATTGCCTTCGTGAGTGACAAGACCGCGGTCGGTGGGAGTTCCCTCTGGCTCTGGGACGATGACACCGGCGCGAGCGAGCTGTATGACCCAGCTGCCGGGGGGCACGACGGGGACGCCTCCCCGGCCGGGTTCGGGGCAGGCCTCTTGACCGACCTGGGCCTTCCGGCAGGAGCTGGGGTCTCCAAGCCGGCCTGGTCGCCGAGCGGGGACCTCCTGGCCTTCTCCCGCGAGCGAACGGCGGGCGGGATCATCGACATCTACGTGATCGACGTCGACGTGGGGGGAACAAGCGCCCAGTCTCTTGAGGACTACGTCAACGACCGGCTCGCGGAACGGGATCCCCCTGTCGACCCGGTTGCGGCAGGCTCGATCACCTCGGACAACCACGAGTTCTGCCCGTACTGGCTTGAAGATGGGTCCGGGCTTGTCTTCGTGCGCGAGGTGGCCGGAGCCTACCAGCTGTACCTTGTCTCCTTCGAGACGGGGCTGGTGACGCCGGCGCTCACGACGAGCGGGGCGAACGTGATGCCGTCGTCCGTACGCTAGAGAGCACTCCCTCCGGATGAGGATGAGGGGGCGAGAGGGTCTCTGCCCCCGGATGGCCCCGCTGGCGCGCGGGGCCGTCCCTTGATCCGCGCGGCGAGGAAGACCGCGCCGGCGACGGCAAACGCGAGGAAGAGAGGGAGTTCTCCCAACGTGGTGTATGGCGACCGATCCGAACGCCTGTCTACGGTGGTCATCCAGGTCCCGGCTCCCGTTCGCTCGAGCAGGATTCGCCCGCGCGGGTCGACGACGCCCGACACGCCGCCATTGGCGACCTGGACGAAGAAGCGCCGGTTCTCCACGGCCCGGAAGACGGAGAGCGCGAAGTGGGCTTGAAGCTCCGAGGCACCGGCGAACCAGGCGTCGTTGGTCACGGTGACGAGAAGATCGGCGCCGTTGCGGGAGAAGGCACGCGCCGCGGCAGGGAAGGTGGACTCAAAGCAGATCGGGGTTCCGAGGCCTTCCAGAGGAGTGAACGACCTCCCCGGGGTGACGTCGACCGGGACGAACGGGTCCACGAGAGGCGCGAGGCCGATCGCTTCGAACAGCCCGCGGCCGGGAATGACCTGGCCGAACGGGACAGGGCGCACCATGTCGTAGATTTCGACGGGCTCGCCGGTTGGTGAGAGGAGGGCCACGCTGTTGTACAGCTCTCCGTCCCGCAGATCGCCCGTCCCGATGAGAAGGGTCGCGCCCGACTCCAAAGCGAGCTGCGCGAAGGGGCGAAGATAGCGGGTCTCGCGCAGGAGGTACTCCGGGAGGATCGACTCCGGGAAAACAATGAGGTCAGGACCTTCCGCGGCGGCCTCTCGACCTGCCGAAAGGTAATGTGCCAAGAGCTCCTCGGGCCCCTCTCCCTCCATCTTGACCTCCTGAGGGACGTCTGAGGCCACGATGCCGACCTTGAGGGAGGTGCCCCGCTTGGGGATCGGGAGGGCGGAGAGCAGGGCAAGGAGCCCGATGAGGCCGATGGCGACGGCGGCATAGCGGCGTCTCCGGCGCAGGGCGAGGTAGACGGCGGTGTTGACAGCGACGATCGCTGCGGTGATCGCCCACGGCCCGGCGAGTGCGGCGAGCTGAATCAGTGGCGGGAAGCGGTAGAGCGTGCTGTACAGAGAGGAGAAGCCGAGGCCGAGCGGACCCTGGGCACGCAGGATTTCGAGGAGGGTGAACAGGGCTGGCGCAACGAGGAGAAGGTCTGCGTCAAAGCGGCCCCCTCGCCGGACTCTGCCTGTGAGGAGCCCAAACACGCCTCCGAACAGGGCGAGGTAGGCGACCACGAGGACGTACGCCGGCGCGATCCAGGGGCTGAACCGAGTCAGGGTTAGGAGCCAGCGCAGGTCGACGGCAAACAGGGCAGCAAAGGAGAGGAATCCGGCCAGGAACCCGCCGCTTCCCTCCAGGGCGAAGAAGAGGGGGACGAGGGCAACGAAGGCAAGGGGTGCAAGGCCGAGGCCGGGCATGGCGAGGGCCAAGCCGCCTCCAGCGGCAAGCGCAAGGATAGCTTTCCTTCCCGGGCGGTCACTCATATACTGCGGATCATACCACCGGGCTCTGGCGAAGGGGGAGTGACATGCATCCAGTCCTGGTCAAGATCGGACCGGTCGTCATCCGCTACTACGGCCTGATGTACGTGGTCGCGATCGTCCTGGGCGCCTTCCTTTTCTCCCGGGAGGCTCGCCGCCGCCGTCTTCCTCTCTCGACCGAGGACCTCCTCGACCTCGTCCTGGTCACGATTCCAGTGGCGGTCCTCGGCGCGCGGCTGTACTACGTCGTCTTTCAGTGGGGGTACTACCGGCTCCACCCGACGGACATCTTCAAGCTCTGGGAGGGAGGACTGGCGATCCACGGCGGGGTCCTTGCGGGTGCCCTCGCCGTGTACCTCTTCTGCCGCGCGAAGAAGGTGCGCTTCTGGATGCTCACTGACGCGCTGGTCCCGAGCCTGATTCTGGGCCAGGCGATCGGCCGGATCGGGAACCTGATGAACGGGGATGCGTACGGCACCCCGACGACCCTCCCGTGGGGGATCCGGTTCCCGGCGGAGTCCCCAGCTGGCCAGGCCTACCCCGGCCTCGCTACGCACCCGACGATGATCTATGAATCGCTGTTCAACTTCGCCGTCTTCGCGCTCCTGTGGGGGATCCGGAAGCGCGGCTACAGAGAGGGGTACTTGACGTCCCTCTACTTCATCCTGTACGCGGTCGCCCGCTCGATCGTGAGCCTGGTGCGCGCGGACGACCTCTACCTCGGTCCGATCCGCGCACCCCACGCGATCAGCGCCCTCTTCCTCCTGGGGTTTGGGGCATTCATCCTCAGGCGTCGGCTGTACGAGCGGGTCACGCCTGGAAGCGATCCCCCAGGTAGAAGCGCCTAGCCAGAGGGTCGTCCAGGATCTCCTGCGGCGTCCCGGCCGTGATCACCTGCCCCTCGTTCACGAGGTAGGCGTAGTCCGTGATCGTGAGGGTGTCACGGACGTTGTGGTCCGTGACGACGATGCCCAGTCCTCGCTGCTTGAGGGCCAGGATCTCGCTCTGCAACTCCGCGACCGAGATGGGATCGATCCCGGAGAAGGGTTCATCGAGAAGGATGTACGCTGGGGAGGTGGCAAGGGACCGGGCGATCTCCAGGCGTCGTCGCTCCCCGGAGGAGAGGGTCCCCGCGCGCCGGCGGCGGAGCGGCTCAAGGCGAAACTCGCGCAGGAGCTCCTCGCGCAGAGCTTCCCGCGCCTTCCGCGTCTGCCGCTCCAAGACCAGGTCCAGATTCCCCTCCACGGTGGCGCGGGTGAAGACGGACGGCTCCTGGGGAAGGTAGCCGATCCCCCTTCGGGCCCGCTCCCAGAAAGGAAGGGGGGAGATCTCCGTCCCGTCGAGCACGACCCCCCCCGCCTCGGCCGCGAGGAACCCGATGATGAGGTAGAAGGTCGTCGTCTTCCCTGCTCCGTTCGGTCCGAGGAGGCCAATCACCTGCCCTCGCTCCACACAGATCGAGAGCCGGTCCACGACCCGGCGACCGGCGTAGCTCTTCACGAGGTCCCTTGCCTCAAGGGCCATGATTCTCCCGAAGGAAGCTCCGAGCCAGGACGAGGTGGACGCCGCTCGCGGCGGCGGCGCCGTCTGCATCTAGTCTCAGAGAGAGTGCCGCGATCTGACCTTCCGGCAGGACGCCCTCGACGTTCCCCAGGAGGGTGACCGTCCCTCCGTCCTCGTCGACCTCAACCCGCGTCGCGCGCCAGGACTCCGCCTCTCGTTCGATTTCAAGGTTTCCCTCGAGCACGAGCTGCCCGTCGGCTTCCTCTGCCGTCTCGCCGCGGACGCGAACGGCGGGTCGATCGACGAGCGCGGTGAAGCCGCCGCTCACGAAGGAACGCCCCGTCTTCGTTTCGTAGCTGAGTTGGGCTGCTTGGATCGTCCCGCTACGGGAGTGGATGGCGATGGGCCCCGCGCGGACCTCCCCCGCCGGCTCGTGGAAGGTTAGGCTCTCCCCCTCCAGCTGGAAGCCATCCCCGCGCTCCACTTTGACCTCGCCGGAGAGAGTCCCATCCGTGCCGTCGAAGGTGAAGGTCGTTCCGCGTGCGGTGAGGTCACCCCCTCCCTGGGAGTGGAGGACGATCTCTACGTCCTCGAACGTCCCCGTCTCGCCATCGAGCGTTCCCTTCGTCGCGCGGAGCGTCCAAGAGGGGCTTGCGTCGTCGCCGTACCCCGTGAAGGAAGGGCGCTCGACGGTGGAGGTTCCTCCTCTCAACTCCTCCCTGGGCGCGGCGAGGAAGAGGAAGACAAGGCCGGTCCCGACGACCAGGATGAGAAGGGCGGTCAGGAGCGCCGGGCGAGGCATGCGGTGACGAACCCGCAGAACAGCGGGTGCGGGGAGAGGAAGTGCGATTGAAACTCCGGATGGAACTGAACGCCGACGAACCAGGGGTGGTTCGTCAGTTCCATGATCTCGACGAGGTGGTTGTCGGGAGACGTCCCGGTCACGCGCAGCCCGGCCTTCTCGTACTGCGCCCGGTAGGTGGGGTTGAACTCATAGCGATGGCGGTGACGCTCCGCGATCCGCTCCGCGCCGTACGCGGCGCGGCTCCGGGAGCCCGCGGAGAGGACGGTCTCGTACGCCCCGCGGCGCATGGTTCCTCCCTTCTCCGTCACGCCGGCCTGCT
>Ga0315291_10001158_pt1 | contig 35230 bp, 21 predicted proteins | sample YL17G12_20_MG_FD_203070 | JGI IMG/M metagenome (GOLD analysis project Ga0315291, IMG submission 203070) | Sediment microbial communities from Yellowstone Lake, YNP, Wyoming, USA - YL17G12_20 | ecosystem: Environmental > Aquatic > Freshwater > Lake > Sediment | place: USA: Wyoming | collected...
GGTCCCGTTTACAATCGGGCCAGACTCAAAGTGCGAATCCTAGCTGACCGTTTTCCATTTCCAACCGGGTCATGTGGTGACAACACCGTGCAAATAGATAAGAAAACCCTTCGCTGGCGGTTTCTTGTTCCGCTCTATCTCTCAAACGTTGCCGAGGGAATCTGTCTCACGGTCACGATGTTTTTTGTCCCACTCCACGTATGGAGAACATTCGGCGGAACAAGCTTCCTGACTATTGCATCGATCGTGGCCATACCCCAGGGTGCGATGTTCATTGCAAGTAACTTTTGGGGTGCCCTTGCGGACTACACAAAGAAACTCAAGCCCTTTCTTCTGATCGGGCTCGCCGGTTATGGAGGTTGCTTGTACGCGCTAAGCGCTTCGCACACGACCACACGAGTGGTTCTTGTCGCCACTATTTCTTCCCTGTTCTTTGCGGCTCTTAGACCGATTTCTCAGTCCTACGTAACTCTTTTGCGGGAAACCGAGAAGGGTCGCGCGATCGGCGACCTCATGGCATACCAGAGTCTGGGCTGGCTCATCGGCGGCATTGCTGGCGGCTACTTGTTCGAACCGCTGACGGGCGTTCCTGTGAGAAGCATACTCGTGGGCGGTTCGCTATTCGGGGCATCTGTGTTGATTCTGGTGGCCTTTCTACTCAAGCCGCTTGTCGTGAGCAGGGCTTTGCCACACGAGACAGGTTCTTGGCTTCGCGGGATGACGGCTGATCTCAGGGCACTGTATAGTTCTAGGGCTCTTGTTGCCACGTGCATTCTCGCTGGCCTTTGCTCTGGCGGGGTCTGGGTCTTTTTCGGCAACTTCTCCGTTTTCTTGACCGAGTACATCCGGGCTTCGACAAGGCTGCTTGGATGGGCGATGGCGCTGTCCACTCTTTTGGGAATGTTTGCCTTTGGGCCTTCCGGGAGGCTAGTTGACAGGGTTGGACCGATCAGAGTCCTTGCTCTGGCGATCGTCTCATACGCAATAGTCTACGGTCTAGTATCGTTGACAAGGAATCCGATCCTGATAACCGTATATTTCTGTGTTCCGATCTACCCCTTGTTCAACGTAAGCTCCATAACGCTTGCTTCGGAGCTGAGCGGGGAAAGCACGAGGGCTGGAGGTCTGGGCGTTCTGGCGGGAGTTCTTGCGTTTTCCCTTGCAGCTGGTACGCTTCTAGGCGGGGCAATTGCGGACTACATTGGTCTCGCGGTGCTCCCACGATGGACTGTCGGCTTTGAGATAGCTTGTCTCGCGGTTACCTTCGCGTCAGTAAGATTGTTCAAAGTGCTTCCAATTAACATTGGAAGGCGGGGTTTTGACAGCTTGACTGAAACTGCTTGAAGGGCAATGTTTGAGCAAGGTGAACCGAACGCCGTTGCCGATGGTCGCGGTTCCCGCAAGGCTTGAGCACATGGTTTTGACGCGATTCTAGTCCGGACGCGCGGCAAATCGTTTTGATGGCAGGTCGGACCTGCCTTCAGGGGTGAGATTGATGGAAGTTGTACAGGTGAAAGCAGGAGATAGCACGGTAGAGCTTTTGGAGGGCGACATAACCGAGCTCGAGGTGGATGCGATTGTAAACGCGGCCAATACTGACCTGGTTCTTGGAACAGGCGTGGCGGGCGCCATCCGAACAAAGGGTGGGCCACACATCCAAGAAGAATGCGATGCGGTCGCGCCCATCGGATTAGGGCAAGCAGTTGCAACCGGGGCCGGAGAGTTGAGAGCGAAGTACGTTATTCACGCTGCGGGCATGGGGCCAAACCGAAGGACAAACGGCGGCATAGTCACCACGGTAACTCGTAACACGCTTTTGTGTGCCGAGGACAAGAGGGTCAAGACCATTGCGTTTCCGGCCATAGGAACCGGGGTTGGCGGAATGAAGCTTGAAGAATCCGCCAGAATAATGCTCACCGTAGTGCTAGACTATCTCGAAGAGGGCACTAGCTCCCTCAAGAAAGTCATATTTGCGCTCTATGGTTCCAAGGCCTTTGACTTGTTCAAGACTGAGCTCGAGAGGCAATGCGAAGAACGAGGACTAAAGATCGGCGGCGGGTAAACGAAGGTCTGACCCGAGCGGTTCTGCGGCGCAGGTCGATCTCATTGGAAGCTGCACGAGGAGGTATCAATGGTTGCGAGAGAAGACTTTGAGGCTGAGTTACTGAATACTCTGAGGAGCCTTATAAGGATCGATACGTCGAATCCCCCCGGAAACGAGATCCGAGCGGCTGAATTCGTAAAGAGCATTTTGGAAAACGAAGGAATCTCCGCGAAAGTTCTCGCGTCGACACCAACTAGGGGGAGCGTAGTTGGCAGGCTAGCGGGCAACGGTGCAAAGGCTCCTCTTCTCCTGCTCTCCCATCTGGATGTCGTTCCAGTTGAAGCCGAGCGGTGGAAGGTCGCTCCGTTTGCCGCAGAGATCAAGGACGGCTACGTATGGGGCAGGGGCGCTCTGGACATAAAGGACCTTACTTCCATGGAATTGATGGCTCTGCTTCTTGTCAAAAGGGTGGGTCTCAAGCTCAAGCGAGACGTCATCCTTGCCGCAACGGCGGACGAAGAAGCAGGCGGCACATATGGAGTAAAGTGGCTAATACAAAACCACTTTGATGAAATCAAGGCCGAGTATGCCGTCAACGAAGGCGGAGTGGGCCTTCGCCAGAATGGGCAAAAAGTGCTTTTCTGTCAATGTGCAGAAAAAGGAATCTGCTGGATCAGGATCAAAATCAAGGGCGAGGGTGGTCACGGCTCTCTTCCAACTGGGAATAATCCTGTCGTGCTCATGGGCGATATAATCGCGCGAATCGGAAAGAACGTTTTCCCCGTGCTTAAGACCCCCGTGACCGAGAAGCTCATCACGGGTCTTGAGAAACTCGGCCTTCTTCCCAAGGGAGTAAAGGCAGCGGATGTGTTCGGCAGCGCCAGAATTCTCTCTACGGGTGCGCCGTCGTTCGACAAGAGATTGAATGCATGGATAAGAAACACCGCAACGCCAACTTTTGTGAGAGGGGGCAGCAAGGTCAATGTAATCCCCATGGAGACTGAGCTTTCGGTTGACTGCAGGGTAATGCCAGGTTTCGACCCGGGAGATATGTCCAAAACGGTGCGGGAGCTCGTAGGTTCGTCCGACGTAGAGTACGAAATACTACAGAACAAACCAGGGACCGAGTCAGGGCTTGACACAGAGCTGTGGAAAGCACTCGAGAGTAGCCTCAAGGATGTCGAGCCCAGCGCTGCGTTTCTGCCCTACCTTTCCCCAGGCGGAACAGACTCAGGCTTCCTCAGAGAAAAGGGAGTGATTTGTTACGGTTTTGACCCCGCGTTTCAAACGTGGGAAGAGTGGGACACGGTACACGGCATTGACGAGAGGATATCCGTAGAGAGCCTGGTAAATGGCACGCTTATCCTTTTCCGCGTGCTAGAGAGATTTTGCACTTGAAGGTCTTTTGCGCAAGAGTGGGGCGGGTTCTCGATGCCGCTGGTGGGGTGACTCGTCGGACAGGCATTTGTCCTATTTTCGCTGCGTTTCTCTAAAGTCCTCTGGTGTAAGCCGCGTTTTCTTGGTGAACGCTCTGAAGAAGCTCGATTCACAGTTGAAGCCCACTTCACGGCTTATCTGCTTGACCAGGAGGTCACTTTCTCTCAGCAGCTCCTTGGCTCTAAGGACCCTGCACGTTGTGACAAAATCCCACAAAGTCTGTCCCGTGTATCTCGTAAATTGCCTTGAGAGATGTTCTCGTGTTACCCCGAGATGCTTGCATACGTCTGTCGAACTTCTTATGCTCGTCAGAGTTTCCTCTATGTACTTCATTGCCCCAATAACGACAGCTTCCGGGCCGGTCCGGAAAACGTCCGTTTCGGTTCCCGCATCCATTGGGCCAAATTCTCTGTGAATGGCCTCCGCCAGTTTCCATATGTCTCCAGGTTTCTGAAAGAAGCCCTGGACTCCGAGATTCTCCATATCAACGGGAAGAGACGTATCGTCGGGCTGCGCGAAGATGAAGATCGGCAGGTTCTCCTCCTTGGAGTCCGGGCGTTTGGCTGAGCTCACCTTTTGAATCAGTTCTGTTAGGTCGGTGCCTGAACGCTTGGCACAGAGGACTAGCCCATCGGGGCTTTCTAGCGAGCGGATCGTTGAGAGAAGCTCAAGTTCGTCCTTTGCAACTATAAGATAGAAATGCCTTCCGAGAAGTTGTCCAAGAGCTCTGACCACAGCAGGTCTGAGCCCGAAAAGACAAATGCGCTTAAGGCGTACTCTGACCTTATGCTGCAATTTCTGCAACGTAGGGGGCGAGGCCGTACTTGCCGGCATATCTGATTGCTTCCTCCGTGAGCCTTGGACTCCACGTCGTGGGCGCGGAGTCCAAGTTACATACTATTAAAAGGGGGCAGGATTCTCTTGGCAAGCCAAATCTGCCTTCAGATTGTGATTGTTGTTTGATAATTGTGACCCTTTCCACAGTTGACACTCTTCCCCAATCCGCTTAACATCTAAGTACATGGAATAGAGTTAAGTTTGAAATTTTGTGCCAGCGCGGCATTGGGGTCCGCACTTGGCTGAGTTGAGGCACCGGGCTGGTTGGTGTGCCTCTAAATCCAACGCCCCAGTTGGGAATTCTGCTCAGGATCAAGGAGGAAATGTGCTAAGGACACTAGTTAGTTACTTAAGTGCCACCCGGCGGGTTCGTCTGTTGCGTCGGATGCTGCAAGACCGCACAACTCATATCGCAGTTCTTCTATGTATCGTTGCCGCGGTGAGCATCTCTTGCGCGGCCGTTCTATTCTTGCCGCCCTGTTGGGCTCTGCAAAGAATTCAGGGTTTTTCCGCAGCCGATGTCGTTGTGTTTGACAACAGCAGGGAGCAATTCTGGATGCCTTTCGATGCCGGCTTTTTTGGATACTCCGAGCTTAGTATCTCGCTGCGCGATGCGGGCTTTCTCGTTACTGAGTCCAATATCCCGGTTACCTTTTCTCTTGTGTTCGATCCCCGTGGAACCGTCCTTGTCATGGGACCAGCTGCCGGTCAGACGTACACAAAGAAAGAAATCAGCGCCATCGTAGACTACGTGAAGAATGGCGGTGGGCTTCTTATCCTGGCTGAAGCCGGGGCACCAGGGACGGACAATTTTCAAAACGCCCTCGCTTCCCAGTTTGGTATCAGGTTCCGCAATGCAAGTGTTGTTGATACCGCCAATAGCATCAGAGGCACGGCCGGCCAGTGGATCTTTGCTAGGTCGGATTTCTTCGGTGTCGAACGTACGTCTTTGCCCATAGCTGTGCCCTTGACTATCGCCGGGTCGGCCTTTAGTGTGCTTTCAACTGGAAAGGCTTCAACTCCGGCCCAGGCCATAGTCGGAGCTGCTGCCAAATTCGGTAAGGGTCGCGTAGTTTGCATAGGTGACAGTCAATTCCTGGTCAATGGCGGGAAGAATGAGATTGGGATTGAGTGCGCTAAGAACAGAGATTTTGCTTTGGCCGTTTTTGCCTGGCTTGCCGGCAAGGAAAATAGATCTCGGGCGCGGATTGTGCCCGAGTACACACTTGTGACTGGACGCTCCGTTAAGCTCAGGGTCAGAATTGATGGAACCACCGATCTCAGGGCCCACATCCAGGGAGGTACTATTAAGCCTGACACAGTCCATAATGCGTCTGGCGAACTTACTTTCGACGTTGACATTCAGACAGATGGATTTGTCGATTTCATCGGGAGCGATGGCACACACAAGACAATTGTTCTTCTTGTGCCTCCCAAGGGTGGCATTGGGGCAGGACTCCTTTTCGATACGCGTTGCTACGGGCCGGAAATGGCCGACCCAATAAACGGCCTTCTAGATTTTGCCGCCCTGCTCAGGGACAAGGGTTACTGGGTATGGGCAGTCGAAGAGGGGCTCGTCAATGTGTCGAGTCTTTACGCGGTCGTTGTAGTCAACCCGCTGAGGAATGACCCTCTTCTCTACACAGGCGGGCTTAAAGACCCGAAACTGAAGTGGTTGATTATCGGAGAGCCCGCCTCGGGCATCGGCGTACACAACGAAGTTGGCGAGTGGTTCAGGGAGAAGCGGTTCTCCGACAGGGAGCTTCCTATGGGGGCGTTGGCGAAGGAGTTCGGTATTTCGTATCTTCCCTTTGTGATATATGAGCCCGACGCGTCAAAAACTCTTGGCAGACATCCCTCGTTCCCCATTTTGAATTTTGGGACGGAGAAATGCCACGCTTTCAGGTGCGGAATCGTTGAAGCCGAGGGTAACAAGCCACTAGTTATAGCTTCGCACTCAGCATGGGGTATGGAAGGAGGGTTGGGTTTGAGGTCCGGGGGGCAACGGATTGAACCCGGCAAGTACGATTACAGAAAACCCGTGGGGGCGGCGATTCATTCGCAAAACGCGGTTGCGCTGGCGGACCTTCACATTCTTTCAAGCCAGCACTTGACAAACAGAGGCAACTGGACCCTCGCGCTGGATTTGGCAGACTGGATGGCAGGCGTGGAATTGAAGGTACCGGAGGCTGAGCCTTAGTGCGGTTGCTACTGACGGTGGGATTTTTATTTTGAATCGATTGCTGGGCTCGTCTTCTTCTCCCGCTTTATTTGCCACAATCGCCAATAGGTATAGACGACAGGTATGATTTCCAGAGTCAAGAAAGTGGAGCTGATCAAGCCGCCAACCATTGGAGCTGCGATGCGCTTCATCACGTCGGCCCCGGTACCCTGAGCCCAGAGAAGCGGCATCAGCCCCATCATGGCGGTGCCGACAGTCATGAGCTTCGGTCTAACGCGCATCACAGTCCCCTCCATGTGCGCCCAGATGATATCGTTGAGGTTACGAATCTTGCCGGCCCTCTTGCGCCGCTCATAGGCATGATCAAGATACAGAATCATGACAATGCCTGTTTGAGCCGCCAACCCAACCAGCGCAATAATGCCCACAAGCGTGGCCGTTGAGTAATTGTACCCGAGAAAATACATCAGCCAGATACTGCCAACCAGTGCGAAAGGAACCGAGGCCAGGACTATTAGAGTCTCCGTGATGTTCCGGAAATTGAGGTACAGCATTATTATGATCAGGATGAACGTGATGGGGATTACTATCTTCATGCGCCTGGCCATGACTTCAAGCAGCTCATACTGGCCTGTCCATTTCAGGTAATACCCCGCCGGCACCTTTACTTGTTTGGCCACGATTTGTTTGGCCTCCTTTACGTAGCTGCCGATGTCTCGCTTGTTCTGGTCCATGTCTACGTAGACATACCCCACGAGCATGCCGTTCTCATCTTTTATCATCGGCGGGCCGCTGGCGATACGAATGTCGGCGATCTGCCCGAGCGGTATGTGGGCTCTCCCTTCCGGCACGAGGATGCCCTTGGCAGCGCCCGATCGCGGCATATTATCTTGCGAGGGCATGGCCTGGGTTCTGTTCATGCTGTTCATCGAACCTCCGGGGAACGCACTGCCAGACGAACCCTTGCCCATGTTGTCATCCATTTGTGCCACTGCCGTAACCTTGGAGAGGGCCTCGTAGTCCGCTAAAGGATCATTACTTGCCAGCCGCAGGGGTGGGCTTTCCGCCGGTGCGTCTTGGAGCAGTCCCATCGTCGGCGTTGACCCCGACTGTCCGCCAGTGTTTTCGACCGGCAGCGGTACCAGCACCTCTTTAAGCTGCTCGACATTTTCTCGCAGGTCGCGGGGATAACGAACATTGATGCTGAATCGGGCCCGCCCCTCAATGGTCATCTCAATCGGCATCCCGCCGATCGCCGTTTCGATCACGTCCTGGACGTCACGCATGGCCAAGCCATAACGGGCGATTTTTGCCCGGTCGGGAATTATATCGATGAAGAAACCACCGGTATTTCGGTCTGAATACACCGATCGCGTGCTGGGAATTGCTGACAGTGTCCGCTCCAATTCCATACCTATGCGTTCGATTTCCTCAAGATCGTTTCCGAATATCTTGACCCCAATGGGCGTACGGATACCTGTCGACAGCATATCAATGCGCGTCTTGATCGGCATCGTCCAGGCGTTTGTCCAACCTGGCATTTGCATCGCCTTGTCGAATTCGGCGATCAGCTCTTTCCAGGTGATCCTCCGTTCTTCAGGCCAGATGGGTCTGAGGGTTTTCTTCAAGAATTCCGGCGCCCAGCTTGAGTACCATCTCTTTTGAGACACCTTGCGCCACTCCTCCATCGGTTTTAACTGTACGATTGTTTCCAGCATGCTGAGTGGAGCCGGGTCAGTAGGCGTCTCGGACCGCCCGGCTTTTCCGTAGACTGAGATCACTTCCGGGAATGAACGAATCACCCGATCCTGGAATTGCATGTACTGTTTGACGGCCTCGATGGAGATGTTTGGCAGAGTCGTTGGCATGTACAGTATGTCCCCCTCGTTCAGGGGGGGCATGAACTCCGAACCAATCTTGGGAACCATGGGGACAGCCGAAAGGATTGCGGCCAGCCCTATGGCGATAGTAGTCTTCGGATTACGAAGCGCCACGTACACAAACGGTTTATACAGGCCGATCAAGATTCGGGAAACAGGGTGTTTCGTCTCAGGATGCACTTTCCCCCGGAGAAACGTCACCATCAGGGCCGGCACGAGCGTTATCGAAACGATGGCCGCAAAGAACATCGCGAAGGTTTTCGTAAACGCCAGGGGTCGAAAAAGTCTTCCACCTTGTCCTGTCAGGGCAAAAATGGGCAAGAAACCGATAGTGATGATCAGGAGGGCATAGAAAATCGATGGTCCGACCTCCTTTGCCCCGGCGATAATGACTTCCTTTCTGCTGACGTCCGGCGGCGCCTTCTCGAGTCGTTTATGCGCGTTTTCGACCAGGACAATGCTCGCGTCAACCATGGCGCCAATTGCAATGGCAATTCCTCCGAGGCTCATGATGTTCGAATTGATGCCTAGAAAATACATCGGGATAAAAGCCAGCCCGACCGAGACGGGCAAGGCGATGATGGGAACGATAGAGCTGCCGAAGTGCAGAAGGAAAATAATAATGACCGCGGCAACGACAATCCCTTCTTCGAGCAAAGTGTGTTTTAAAGTATCGATGGCGCGCGTTATCAGGTTGCTTCGGTCGTAGACTGTCTTTATTTCCACGCCTTCCGGAAAGGCCGGCTTTAGTTCCTCGATCTTCTGCTTTACCCTTTCAATGACTCTCAGGGCGTTTTCGCCATGTCGCATGACGATCGTACCGCCTACCGTTTCACCCAGCCCGTCGAGCTCACCCACGCCGCGCCGTATTTCGGGGCCGAAGCTCACTTTGGCGACGTTTGCCAAAAGAATCGGCGTTCCGGTGTTGCTCCTACCCAGGCTGATCTGCCGGATGGCGTCAAGATTCTGGATGTAGCCGCGCCCGCGTACGTAGTATTCGCGTTCAGTCAGTTCGATTACCCGGCCGCCCACGTCATTGTTGCTCTCGCGAATCGCCCGGGTGACATCGCCAATGGATAAGCCGTACGCTCGCAGTTTTTCGGGGTCGACTTCGACCTGGTATTGCTTCTGGTATCCCCCGACGCTGGCTACCTCGGCTACCCCGGGGACAGAGGCTAGCGCATACCGGAGGTTAAAATCCTGAAACGTTCGCAGCTCGGAAAGGTCATGTTTGCCGGTCCTGTCCACCAGGGCGTATTGATAAACCCAGCCCACGGACGACGCATCCGGTCCGATGACGGGCGTCACGCCGCTTGGAAGTTTCCCCTCAAACTGCTTCATGTATTCGAGCACCCGGCTGCGCGCCCAATAAATGTTCGTGCCTTCATCAAAAATCACGTATACGAATGACATGCCGAACATAGAATAGCCGCGCACCGCGGTCACGTGCGGAGCCGACAGCAAAGCTGTGACGATGGGATAAGTAATTTGATCTTCTATAAGGTCCGGGCTGCGGCCCATCCATTCCGTCCACATAATGACCTGGACGTCGGACAGGTCCGGTATGGCGTCAACGGGGATGTTGCTCACTGAATACCAGGCCCCGGCACACGCGAAAATGATGCCGATGATAACTATCGCTCTGTTACGGGCGCAGAATTCTATTATGCGGCCTATCATATCAGCTGCCTTTCTGTGATGTTACTTGCCATGCCCTGCGTGAGCGCCGGGTTGCACGCCGCCCATCCCCGCTATTGCTGCCTTGAGACGGCTTTCGGAGTCGATGAGGAAATTCGCGCTGGTAACAACCAGCTCACCGTCAGACAGACCGGAAAGGACCTCCATGAAATCGTTCGACCTCCGGCCGATCCTTACAAGACGCGGTTCGAAATGAATTCGGTCATGGACGACAAAAACGTATTGCCGGTCGCCGTCGTCCATTACAGCGTCGGCGGGCACGGCACGCACTGATTCTCCCGAGCCTTCCAGTTCGATCTCGGCATACATTCCCGGCCGCAACCGCATTGAGGGGTTGGCAAATTCCAGACGAATCTTGAGAGTCCGCGTTTGCTCTGATACTGCGGGATAGATAAAGCCGACCCTCCCTCCAAATGATTCTCCCTCATAGGCAGTCGATGTCATCCGGGCCTTCTGGCCAAGCCTTACGTTTGCAAGATCTCGCTCGTAAACGTCCGCAAGAACCCAGACCTTGCTCAAGTCGACTATGGAAAAGAGATTCTGATCCGGACCGATGTATTGACCTGTGAAAACGTTTTTCTCCATCACATAGCCTGCAAACGGGCTACGTACCCAAAGTTCCGAACTGGGCGTGCCGGCCGCGTCCAACCTGGCCAATTCATCCGCGGGAACACCCAACAGCTCCAACCGCTGTCTGGCCGCGTCCAGCAAGTTTTTGCGCGTGTCTGCAAGTTCGTTGTCATTAGAACTTCGATCCAGGGCCTGCCGCGCGAGTATGTAATCCTGTTCTGCCTGGTAGAGTTCCTGGCTGTACACAGACAACAGCCTCTCGTCTTCCTTGACCAGTTGGCCGGTCTGATTGACATGGAGTTCCTTCACCCAGCCGCTGAATCGCAAGTGGAGATTGGTGATGCGGGTCTCGTCAGGCGTTATGAATCCGACGACCTTGAGATTGCCATCGAGCGAACGGCGCCCGACCGCGCCCGTGCGAACGTCGATCAATTGTAGGCGCCGGGGTTCAATGGTCACGGGGACCAGCCCCGGCACAGGCGAAATCCCCATATCCGAAACGCCTCGTTGAGAATGGTCAGAGGATTCGGTCATCTTCGTCATGTCATGCTCAGTTTGGTTAGAGACAGAAGACTCGTTCATCCCCGCCATGTCATGTGCCGTTTGAACAGGGGCAGAAGTCTCGGTTATACCCGCCATTTCGTGCCCCGTCGGAGTAGATGCAGGCTGTTCAGCCGCCGCCTCCAGATTCATCCCGCATTTGGGACACTTTCCGGGTTTGTCAGATACAACTTCCGGATGCATCGGGCAGGAGTAGCGGCCAGGTTTGACCGTGCCGTGTGTTCCGGAGATCTGCTCAGATTCCGCACTCTTGCCGTCCCCACCGGACCGGATCTCCTTCCCCTCCTTATCTACCGGGACGAGAGTCATCCCGCAGATGGGACATTCGCCCGGCTGGTTACTGACATACGTCGGGTGCATCGGACAATGGTACTGGACCGGCCCGCCCCCATTGTTTGCCCAAGGCGTGGCGCCGAAGTAAGTAAGAATCATGATAAGGGCAAAAAGAATCATTCCGCCCAGAATGACCCATCGCACCACTGCCATTGTGCGTACAAGGGGAGGGGCCCCTTCCTCTCCCTCGGGCATCGGCTCGTGCTCATAGGGGTCGTAAGGTTTGTCGTGTTCCGTCATGGATTGCTTCCTTTCCCACTTGTTAAACGTTGGTTACTGTTCAGCCCACACCGCCGGGTCAATGGTGTAACGTTCGGCTTCCGCCAGGGTCCGGGCAAGCTCGTTTGCGAGCTGGTTCGCGGTAACTCGATCCCGGTAGATTGCAGCCGCGTAAGTCGAAAGCGCGATAAAGGACGTGCGGTTGCTCGCATACCCAGCCAAACCCGAACCGTAGGCATCCTCGGAAGCCGGAATTATCTGTTCTCTGTACAATCGTAGGCTTTTCGAAAGTCGTTGTGCCCGGCCGTGAAGCGCGACCAGACTGGCCTGTATCTCCCGCCGTAGTTGCATCGATTCGGCTTCGGTACCTTTCTGCATGGCTCGCATTGAACGCGCCATCTGTCTCTGTTGGCGTCCTGCGAAGATGGGTAGAGAAAACGCTGCCTGGATCCCGATCATATTGTCGCGCGGGCCCATGGGGCCCTTTTCTCGCAGCCCATAGCTGGCAGAAAGATCAAGCATGGGCCAACGCATCCTTTGCGAAGCCGCTGCTGAGAATCCATAGCTTTCGGATAGGCGCTCAAGTTTTTTGAGCGGCGGATAGTGCTCCGATGCAGCAGTCAACCACTGGTCAGGCTCGTCCGGTATTCCAAAATCGTAAGGAGCTGCCAGCGGTGGTACAGCGGCTCTTGCATCCAAGCCGCGTAATGAGTTCAACGTAGAACCTGCAGAGGCTATCTCGGCTTCGGCAGAAAGAATCATCGACTCGAGTCGCCAGAGGTCTGCCTGAGCACCCAGAACCTCGTCTTGACCGGCTTGATTTACCCGCAGCTTGGCCATAGTCGATGCGGCTATTTGACCCAGGAGTTCACGCTGACGTTTCAGGTCTTCGAGATTTCTTTGTTGATAGTACAAGTCAAAGTAGGCAAATCGGGCGGCCGTGGTCATCTCAAGCTCCACGGCACGGCGCTCTTCAATAGATGCAGCCGCTTCGGATTGAGCGGCTTTCGACTGCAACCCCTTTTCCCCGGCATAAGGTACTCTCTGGCTCACCCCGATCATTTTCATGGTCATGTCGTCCATTTTGAAATCTAACGAGGTCGGCAAATTCGCCACTCCGAGCATGAGCATGGGGTCGTTCCAGGCGCCCGCCGGTCCCACCTTGGCTTGACTCGATTGCTCCATGTACCGGGCGGCAGCCACTCTGTCGTTATGTCGAATGACTTCCTTGACCACCTGCTCAAGACGGAGTGTGTCAGCTGAGAAGCTATTTGACGTGATCGCTTCTGAATTTGCCTGAGCAAATGAAGGCCTGGAGATACTCGCGAGGGCGACGATTATCGAAATCAACAAGTTCGAACCGGTGCCTAGATGGCCAATCCTGTCTTGATGACATCTCTGACTGTGCATTCTGACATTCTCCTTCGAATCATGCTCAGACGCAATCGTCGTGCCATTTTCTGCCAACCGCCTAATAGCTTGTTTCATAGCCAATTACAGGATATTGAGCGGCGCACCAGCACGTGCATCGAAGAATATTCTCCACGGATCCGTAGAATAGTCTTCAGCTCAACACAAGAGAGGGCTCGTCTTGTTCTCTCCCAACGCGTCCCGGGCTAACAACCATGCGTTTGCCGGTATGGCATTCAGCTCCTCATGATCGTGCCAGTCCCTCTTCCGGTCTTTTCGCTATCCGGTACGTCTTCATTCTGTAGAGAAGCACGTGCCTCGGTACCTTGAGAACCCTTGCCGCTTCGGACTTGTTCCACCCGCTTTTCTCGAGCGCCCGGAGTATCAAGTCCTTCTCGACTTCGTGCAATGACATGGGTGCCTGCGTTTCGGGCAAATCTTTTCTCAGTATTGTCCGGCCAAAATCCTCGGGCAAACTAGTCTCGTCCAAACGCCGAGAACGCCGCATCACGATCATCCGTTCAACCAAGTTTTCAAGCTCTCTCACGTTACCGGGCCACTCGTAGCTCGTGAGCCTCTCGACAAGTTCGGGTGAGAAAACTATGTTCTGTCCCGGGGCAAATTTTTCGGCAAAATGCCTTAGAAAGAGTGGTATGTCTTCCTTTCTTTCGCGAAGAGGGGGTATGAATATCGGTATGACGTTGAGCCTGTAGAAAAGGTCCTCTCTGAAAGTTCCCTCCGCGACCCTCCGCTTGAGATCTGTGTTTGTGGCAGCGACTATCCGGACGTCCACGGAGACCGGCTTCTCGGAACCCACAGGCTCTACGACCCTTTCCTGCAACGCCCTGAGTATCTTGGCCTGAAGCCCAGACCCAAGTTCGCCTATCTCGTCTAAGAAAATGGTCCCACCGTCGGCGATTTGGAATTTGCCCTTCTTGTCCCTGACCGCTCCAGTAAAGGCTCCCCTGACGTGGCCAAAAAGCTCTGACTCGACAAGCTCCTTTGGGATCGCGGCGCAATTGACGGGAACGAATTCGCTCGTGCTCCTCGAGCTCTTCTTGTGTACAGCTCTAGCAATGAGCTCCTTTCCCGTGCCGGACTCCCCTGTAATGAGAACCGTGGCGTCTGTCGGTGCTACTTTGCTCACCAGGTCCAACACTTCCTTGATCGCAGCCGATGTCCCGATGATGCCCCTGACGTAGTCCACTCCGTCGAGCCGGCTTTTGAGCTCCGCGTTCTCGGTCTCGAGGCGCTTGAACCGGAGAGCTTTCTGGATTGTTACGCTCAGTTCTTCCTTTTCGAACGGCTTTGTAAGATAGTCGAACGCTCCGAGCTTTACCGCTTCGACCGCCTGCTGGACGGTGGCGTAGGCCGTGATGAGGATAACCTTGATATCGCGGTCCACTTCCAGAGCCCGCGTCAAAAGCTCAATACCGTCAAGCTCGGGCATCCTCATGTCGGAAAGAAGCAGGTCGAATTTCTCGCTCTCTAGCAGTTTCAGAGCTTGAGCTCCGTCGGCCACAGTCTTGACTTCGTAGCCCTCCTGCCGCAAACGGAACTCTATGACCCGACGAAGGCTCTCGTCGTCGTCAGCCACCAGTATTCTGAAGGCCACTTGATCTCCCTCCGCACCGTGTCATACCGGGTACACACTCGTGCGCGAAAAGGCAGCGGGTTCACTCGCGCTAGCTCACGCTCTCACAGGCAGCAGAATGGTGAAAGTTGACCCGCCCCCCGGTTTGCTGGACACCTCCACGCGGCCGCCGTGTTGTTCGATGATTGATTTCACGATAGCAAGCCCTAGGCCGCTTCCAGTAGATTTTAGCGTAAAGAATGGTTCGAAGATCTTCTCTAGATTCTCGGGTGCGATGCCACTTCCAGTGTCAGAGAATTTCACCGCCCAGAATCTTTCGTCATTCTCGATTCTCTTTCCAAGCTCAACAGTGATCTTACCACCGTGTGGCGTCGCAGAAATCGCGTTTAGAATCAGGTTGATAAATACCTGTCTCAGCTTTTGCGGGTCAGCCCATACGTGTTCACCAAAGGCTGGGATCTTCGATTCAAGCACGAGTGATGCCGACGCTATTTGCGGTTCCATTTGCCGCATGGTCGAAACAAGAACGTCGTCCAGTTTTTCCAGAGAGAATTTGAATGGCTGCAGCCGCGCGAAATCGAGAAACTCTTGAACTGTGCCGTTGAGTCTTCGTATTTCTTTGCTGATTATCTCGGCGAATTCCCGCTTCGGAGAGCCAGGGGCCAGGTCTTCCGCAAGAATGTCTGCGGCGCCCTTGACCGACGCGAGCGGGTTCTTGATTTCGTGCGCCACGCTTGCGGCCATCTGCCCCATCATCGATAACCTTTGCGTCTGCTCAAGCTTGGCCTGGGCTTCCTGCATTTTTCTGCGTTGAAACCTCTCACGTTCAACGAGCGCTCCGGAGAGAGCGCCGATCGCAAAGTAGAAGACGATCTCGGTCGCTTCTCCAGAGAGTTCGCCCCGGGGTATTGCCGTGCGCAAAATGTAGGGGACTACGGCTGTTGAGATGACGAGCGCGCAGAGGAGCCCCCCGCGAAGTCCAAACCAGATTGCGGAAACAACGATCGGTATGTAACAGAGTCTGCCATGAACGGCCTTGAGTAGGGGATCGTGACCGGCGTGGCCATGCCCAAGCCAGCCGTAGTGGATTGCGAGCGTCAGCGAAATTGTGGCAGCAAGGATAAGTATCCTGGACGACGAATCGCGATTCATGACAGCTCCGCATTTGGCAAAACCGCTCGCGAATGAGAAAGGACCCAGATGCATCCAATCGCATAATATCGTACAGCTCTCTGTCGATCATACAAAGCAAATTCTTCATCCGGCTCAGAGCCGCGCACTATTCTACATTCTTATGCATAGATGTGTAATATTGTACAGTGAAACCAGCCCGGCGCAGGCAGAATTGCCGGAATATGTTGAAAGACAATCGGTTATGAATATCGTTGTTGTGGCACGGAAGTTGTTAACAGTGCAATATGAAATGTACTAAGGGACGAGAAAGCCATCAAGTTACGAACCGCTTATTTTCAACCTTGCTTCTACTGCTGGGATAGAGAAAGGCTCTGGAACAGACGTGGGAGGTGCGTTTGAAACGTGGACGATTCAGTTGGGAACCAAGTCGGTGAGTAAGAGTAAATCCTTGAAGGGCCGGTTGCCGGGACCGAGAGCGACGCTCAGGAAGATAAGGGGAGAGACAGCTGCGGTGGAGCGCCGCTTAAGGAGAGTGTTCGTACGCATCCAAGCTTTGCAACCCCGGCGACCGGCCGTTGTTCGTGAGTACGAAGGAGGAGAAACATGTACAGGCTCAATTCAGTTCTAGTTGTTGCGGGGATTACGACCCTTTTTCTGGTTACAGTTGCGTTTGCGGTTTGGGGTGGGTATGGGAAGGCATGCGGGAGCAAAGGACAAGCGTGCGGGACGTCAGGAGTAACAGCCGTCTGCGCGATGCAAGGAGCGGGCGGTGCGAAGCCTGAGGCAGCGGCGGCAGGGTCAAAAGCTGCGTCGGCAATGCAAGGGGGATCGGCCGCTTGCACCATGCACGGAGCATCAGCGGCGGGTTCCACTGACAAAGGTCAGGGTTCACCTGGATTTCTCAAACCCTATTTTGAGATTAGAAGCCTCTTGGCTCAGGACAAGGCAAAGGGGCTTGATAAACTCTCCAAGAGTCTTGCCAACGACACGAGCAAGTTTCGGAAGAAGCTCGCCAGCAGCTCCAAGGATAAAGCGGCCGCGGAACAGCTCACAGAACAACTCGATGCTTTGAAGGACATAGAGAAGGCTGCTTCAGCCATGAAAACTGGCAATCTCGAGTCAGCACGCAAAAGCTTCAAGGGACTGTCGCGTAGCGTCCTGAACTATGTGAAAAGCTATGGATGCGATGGGTCAATCTACAGCTTCTACTGCGACATGGTGAAAGAAAGCTGGCTCCAGGAAACGGACAAGGTAGGCAATCCCTACTACGGCTCAAAGATGCTCAAGTGCGGGGTCATGACGGGCCACACGATGGATGGCAAGTACATGAGCGGAACTCACGACGCGACGGTCGGCAAGAACACCGCGGAAAAGCAGGAACCCATGGACATGGGGCACATGAATCACTAGCCCCACAGAGATTGAGTAAACCCGGTCCGCAAGTTGAAGCGTCAAACTCAGCGTCTCCGCTGAGCTCTTGAGTCGCGGATTTGGACTCAGTGGTTCTGGGTCGATCAAAGTTCTGGATTGGGGAAGACTCCGTAGGCGGGGGTCAAACGTTCAAAAGAGGCGATCGGTGGGGATGTTCTCGGTGAGAAGACGGGGGGCCCTTACCTCGGGGTCTTCTCCACCAGCTCTCGCATCTTCTCTTGGATGCTCTCTGTAGAACCCGCGCCTGTATTCACGACGTAGCAGCGAACTGTCTTGAAAAATCCTGGCGAAGAAGAATCTCTGTAGCTGAAATCTGTCCGAGCTCCGGATGAGAAGGTGTGGGTTCAAGAACGGGTTCGCTCTCATCGGGCCCGCTCCGGAAGGGAAGCTCCCCCCCTCGAGCAGTCTCAGAGCTTCATCAGCTTCAAGCTTTCTAACCGCCGGCGACACTGCATCGCGGCATAGAATCACAAGAGCCTTTACCGAAGTCCGTTTCACGTGTCCGGAAGTGCCTGCAATCCAGTATGGGTCGAGCATTGCCCTTGAATCGCGCGAGGCCGCATAGCAGTATACTAGAGGCTACTGAGCCATGATAGACTCTTCCGGCTCAGCTGTCCACTTCCCAAGTTTGATAGCTCCACCTCCCGAGAGGAGTGCAAACGTTAATTCTCAGAAGTGTCCACTCTCTCACGGGATCAATGTATTTGATGACGCAGGCCCAACACTCTAGCTTCTCAAGTCGTGTCACACCCTGGGATCGGTTCTACCGCACACGTGAGACATCAATTCTCAGGGAACGTCTTGGTAGACTGCGAGCTATAGCCGGCTGCGTTTCCGCCTCCCCGTTGCGGCTGCTTGCGTGCTGCACCACGTACCCCAAAGGAAATGAAATGATTCGCGCAAGATAAATGAATAATAATACAATCATATAATAATTCATTATTGACATCACCCCCGGCTCTGTTATCGTGGCATTATGCCAATGAAAGACGAAATCAGAAACATGCTGAAACGGCTCGACGGTGAGCCTGCTGACGCTCTGGAGGGCGAAAAGCTGGAGTTTAAGCCCTGGGAGTCTGACCCGAAGGCGTTCCACCGGACCCTCCGCGAGACGGTGGTTTGTCTCGCGAATGCTCGCGGTGGAACGATCGTGCTCGGCGTCCGCGATGGTATGCGTACTCGTTGTGAGGCCATCCAAGGCGTAGGGAGATACGAAATCGCGGGGCTAAGGCGTGCCGTTTACGATGGCACAGAACCTCATATACTCGTTGAGATAGAGGAGCTGGTCGAGCCCGAGGGTAAGCTCCTCTTGGTACACGTGCCCAAGGGAATGCCGCCGCACACCACAAGCGACGGCGTGGCCAAGATTCGAATCGGAAAAGAATGTAAGCCTCTCACTGGTAGAACGTTCGCCCAGCTTATGGCAAGTGGCGGTCAGCGAGACCCAACCGCCGAGGTGGTCTCTGGCGCAAGCGAGGTCGACCTGGACACGACAGAGATCGAGAATCTAAGAAGAATCATTCAGCTTGAGGCTCAGAACCAGGAGCTGGCCCGGCTTGAAGACCGACAACTTCTGGAGGCAATGGGCCTTGTCAACGCTGAGGGCGTGACTCTGGCAGCCTTGCTTCTTGTTGGAAGAACACCAGCCCTGCTCACCTACGTTTCTCAACATGAAGTCACTTTTGCCAGATACCGAACCCCCACGCGCTACGATCAGAGAAAAGACCTCCGCGGCCCACTTCTCTCGATTCTGCGCGAATTGGAGCAACTGATCTCAGTCAACAATCGTGTGACGACGATCCAAGAAGAGGGGTTCGGCCAATTGGAGTTTCCGGACTTGTCCTGGGAGGTGGCGCGCGAAGCAGTGCTGAATGCTGTTACCCATCGCGATTACTTCCTCAGGCAAGGTGTTCAGGTCGCCCTTTTCCGCGACAGACTTGAAGTCATAAGCCCGGGCGGGTTTCTTGGTGAGATAACCCCAGAGAACGTGCTTCGTCATCCTCCGGTCCACAGGAACGAACTCCTGGCACGAGCGTTTCAATCCATTGGATTGGTGAATCGTGTGGGTTTGGGTGTGGACCGCATGTATGAAGGCCTTCTCCGGCTGGGGAAGGACATACCTCGTTACAGTGCTGATGAAGCTCACGTACGGCTTGTGATTCCACTCCAGACTCACGACGGCTTTGCGCTTTTCGTTGCGACAGAACGAAGGCAGGGTCGCAACCTAGAGCTGGATGACCTCATACTGCTGCGCGCTTTGGTTCGTACCTCAAGCCTTGATCGCTGGTCAGCGGCACAGGTCCTCCAACTTTCGGAATCGGAAGCTGCCGAGAGACTCGTTCGACTGCGTGAAGCTGGCTACCTTGTGGTGCGTGGCAGGGGGCGTGGGGCCAGTTATGACCTCAAGAGAGGGCTCGCTGAGTGTTTCCGCGGAAGAACAACTGTAGATGCCGACTTTCCCCTTGAGCGAGAAGGTGTCAAGTTACGCATTCTTGCCCTTCTTCGCGAGAGAGGCAGGCTGACCAACGCGGAGATAAGACGGTTTTCGGGATTTGGCCGCGTTCAGGTCTACCGGATCCTTAAGGAATTGGAGGGTGAGAGAAAAATCCGCTTTGCCGGAAAAGGACGCGGGGGACACATTCTGCTGGCAGAGTGAAATGATACACTGGAAAATGCTCAAAACGCTTCATGAAACATTTTGGAGACCCGGGCTCATGGAATTGATTCAAAGCGAGCATTTTTTGCAGAGAGGCTGCGGGCGTAAGACGGAGGCGCATCTATGAAGCCATCTCTGGTCGCCTGTGCGCGGCACCTGATTGAGGAGTATCGTAGGTTCCTTAAGACATCCTACAGGTTACTTGATGATAACCCGCGGGACGGGCTTGGGGAAGACCGAGGCTTTCTTACTTACTGTTATTGATGGAATTATTCGACGGAAGCGTCACGGCGTCCGAGGTCTTCAGCCCGTGCTTCGTTATCCCATGAACGCGCTGGCCAACGACAGCCCCTACCTCGGACTCTTCTCCACCAGCTCCCTCATCTTCTCTTGGATGCTCTCTGTAGAACCCGCGCCTGTATTCACAACGTAGCACTGAACTGTCTTGAGAAGCCTGCCGAAGAAGAATCTCTGCAGCTGAAATCTGTCCGAGCTCCGGATGAGAAGGTGTGGATTCAAGAACGGGTTCGCCCGCATTGGGCCGGTTCCCGAGGCGAAGTTTCCTTCCTCGAGTAGTCGGAGGGCCTCGTCCGCTTCAAGCTTTCTAACCGCCGGCGACACTGCATCGCGGCAGAGAATCACAAGAGCCTTTACGGAAGTCCTTTTCACGTGTCCGGAAGTGCCTGCAATCCAGTACGGATCGAGCATTGCTCTTGAATCACGCGAAGCCGCATAGCAGTAGCCTTCTCCTCTATCAATCAAGCAAGAATCAACGTCGGGGCAGAACTCGTGCGTGCACTCGTCTCTTTTTGTAACGACGTTCTCGAGCTTGCTCTTGTCGAAGAGTCTGGCAATCTGGGGCAGTTTCTCGACGGAATTCGTCCTGATGTAGAACTTTCTCTCCGGGACGTCTGCCAGAACTTCTCTATCAAGATACCTCACACAAACGAAGTCAATTGCGGCCAACCTTGCCCCGTTCATTTTAAGAAGACCTGCAAGGTGCGTGAATTTTCCAACGCGCGGGGGCCCCATGAGAAGAACCCCCGAACCATTGAGGTCAATCGCTCCGGCATGCACGCAGTGTATGCCGGATGTTTTTTCGGAAACGTCAGCCAGCATGCCGATGGCCAGGCTCCGCAACTGGCCGTAGAAAGCGGTGTTGAAGATGAAACCAGTGTGGGAATCGGAGTTGTAGAAGGCCCGCGCTTCTCTGCCAGTTACGTCTTTGACGCCATAGATGATGGCGTGCGGCTCGATGTCGGCTTCCAGCTGAGAGGGGTACCAGTTCTCCGTCCAGAAGTCTGAGAGATGCGGACTATTCGTGCGGAGCTGGATAATCACGCCGGAGATGCTGGCGTTCCACTCGAAGTAGTTATCGTACTTGAGGTGCACCTCTGACTCTGCAACGAGTGCGTTCCTTAACTCAAGGCCACTCACGAGCTCTGTCTCGACATACTTCCTGACCTTCGTAGTGACGTTGTTGAGTTCGAGCGGCTTGACTTTCTTTGGAGCCTCGAGCGCTGCAAGGGCGTCCGCGATTCTTCGCGCCCCTTCCTCGATGTTTTTCATGGACGTGGCGTAAGAAAGCCGCACGTGACCCTCGGCGCCAAAGGCCTCGCCGGGAACAACCGTCACTTTTGCCTCTTTGAGAAGGTAGTAAGACAGACCGTATGAGTTTCGGACCGGGGCACCGTGGAATTGCCTGTCAAAGTAGTAAGAAACGTTGGGGAAAAGATAAAACGCGCCCTTCGGCTCAAAGCAAGAGACGCCGGGAATCGCCCTGAGACGTTGAACCATGTAATTCCTGCGGCGATGGAACTCGGACACCATCCGTGGGATTTCGAGTTGCGAGCCACGCAGGGCTTCCAGCGTCGCCATCTGTGAGATCGAAGTCGCGTTCGATGTGTTGTGGCTCTGGATCTTTGACATTGCGGCGATTATCTCTTTTGGGCCCGCCGCGTAGCCGATTCGCCAGCCCGTCATCGAGTAGGCCTTCGAGACGCCGTTTACGACTATGCACTGCTTCTTTATCCTGTCGTTCAAAGAGGCAATGCTCACAAATCTAAAGCCATCGTAAACGAGCTTCTCGTAGATTTCGTCTGCAATGACAATCAGTCCTTCTTTGACCGCGATGTCGGCAATTGCTTCGAGGTCGTCGCGCGTGTACGTGGCGCCTGTTGGGTTACACGGATAATTGAGTATGAGAGCCTTTGTGTTAAACGTGAGCGCGGCTCTCAAATCTTGCGGCATCAGGCGGAAACCGTTCTCTTCTCTCGTCCGCACGAAGATGGGATTTGCCTTCGAGAGCCTCACCTGGTCGGGGTAGGAAACCCAGTAGGGGGCCGGAACAATTACGTCTTCGCCTTCATTGAAGAGGGCGACCGAGACGTGGTAAAGGCTACATTTTGCCCCAGGAGAGACAATTATTTCTTCGGGCTTATACTCGAGGCCGTTGTCCCGCCTCAGCTTTTCAATGATCGCCAGTTTTAGGTCGGCGATACCGTCGTTGGCGGTGTACTTGGTGAAATCGGCGTCTATTGCCCGCTTGCCAGCCTCCTTAATGTTCTTCGGCGTGGGGAAGTCGGGCTCTCCGACGCTGAAATCGATTACGTCAATGCCCTCTGCCTTCATGGCGAGGGCGGTCGCCCCTATGCGGAGCGTCGGGGAAAGGCCGATGCGATTTACTCGCTCAGCCAACAGTTCTGAAGGATCTGCCATATTCAAGGAACCTATTCAGTGAGCAGTCAGTCAATTACGCCAAATATTGGCACCGCCGCCACGTGACGGCCCGCAATGTCGGATCGAGTTCACGGCGCGAATGCCCGCGCCACGTTCGCGTGGCTCCCGCAGCCTGCGCTATGCCCGCGTGAGTCGCGCAGTCTGTCGACCAAAGCTCAATCAATCATTCCTCCGCCACCCTTGCCTTCGCTCCGACTCCTCTGGCTTTCGGAGGATTCCTTTCCTATTTCTTTGCTCTGGCGAGAGCGCGGGAGGTTCGAAAGAAATGTCTTTATATCAGTCCCGGTTAGAGACTCGATAATCGTCGGAAGCTGAGCGATGATGGTTGCGACCTGCCCAGTAATCTTCGACGCAGCGCTTGAGTCGCCAGAGCCCACGAGTACGATTTTTTCGACTTTGGACAACGGTTCCGACACCGCCTTGGCGAGGTCGGGGAGAGTTTTCATAAAAGTTTCGTAAATGGCAGCCTCGTTATACTTAGACCACGACTCGGCTTTCCTAAGCATGGACTTGGCTTCGGCCTCGCCCTTTGCAGCCATCGTCTCGGCCTCGGCAGCCCCCTGAAGCCTGATACCCGCGGCTCTTCCCTTGGCCTCGAGCTCCTTCTTGTATGCGTCAGCCTCGGCCTCCATTTTTGCCTGGAATGCCATGGCCTCGGCCGGCTTTTTCACGGTTGCCTCCAGCTCCTTTTCTCTTCTCGCAATCTCCTTTGACTCGAGTTCGATGGCCTTTTCTTTCTCTATCAACTTGACCTCGGCCTCTTCCTTCTTAAGCTCCTGGGTCATCTTAACTCTCTCAAGCTCATAAGCGAGGTCTGCCTGGGCACGTTTCTGGTTGACTGCAGCCTGGAACTCGGCGCGCTTTGTCTCGAAATCACGCGTTGCCGCTGCGATTTCCACCTCGGCCTGGAGTCTTACTACGTCACCCTCTTTCTTCGAGATCGCGGCCTTGATGGCGGCATCTTTTTCTGTTTCCGCCTGGGCGACGGAAGCGTCTCTTTTCACCTGAGCGATCTTGGGCGCACCGAGAGCCTCGATGTATCCCTGCTTGTCACTAATGTCCTTCATGGAAAAAGAAACGAGCGAGAGCCCCATGCGTGAGAAGTCCTCGGACGCAGCCTTTTCCACGCGGTCGGCGAATTCCTCTCTGTGCTGGTAAATTTCCTCTATAGACATCGTGCCCAGCATGGCGCGGAAGTGTCCCTCGAGTACATCAGATGAAACTGACTTAATTCCGTCGGCACCCGCAGTAAGAAATTGCTGGGCAGCAAGCCTTATTGAGTGCTCGTCGTCCGCGACCCTTACCTGTCCCTGTGCTTCGGCGGTTATCAGCACACCCTGGCCAGTGAGGACATCCTCGACCTTGAGAGAAAGGGGGAAAATATCGAGCGGTAGCACCTCCGCCCTTTCGACGAGCGGCATTATGAACGTACCGCCCCCTATCTGGACTCTATAGCCGACGGTCCTCTTAGTACCGTCAGGTTCGACAATCGTGCGCCTTCTTCCTCCGGAGATTATGAGAGCCTCGTTGGGGCTGACCTTTCTGTAATTCAAGGCCCACAGTACAAAAAGGCCGACCGCCAGAGCAACAATTACTATCCAGAACACAGGCATAGTGGGATCCCCCTTCCTGAATTGCTTATCGTTTTATCAATGAATTGCTCATTGTTATATCAACAGAATAAACGAAAAGAAGATAGCACAAGAGAGGGTTCCCGGCAACCTCAAAAGGGTGTGGAGTTTCCCCTTACAGAACGGGCTCACCAATTATCGGGGAAAATCTGAGGAAGTGGGGCGTCAGCCTGTTACCTCCGGTTCCCGAGCGCCTCCGGCTTGGATCGGGCAAAGTGAAAGGGGCCAGCCGTTGTCTGACCCCTTTTTTTCGATCTGGAGCTTACTTTTCTGCCTAAGACTGCGAATGGACCCGGCGCCGCAGTATGAAAATGCCGCCCACGCCAGCAAGGACTAGCACCAACGCAATCAGACCCCACTGGGTAAGGCTGGGTGTTGACTCCAGGTTGACATTATGCCGAGCCGATGTGAGATTCGCAACGTGCACTCCCTGTCCAGGAATGGGACTCGTGTAAAGTGGAATGCAGCCCGTAGGATGGTTGTAACCGGCATCAGGGGGGGCACAGCGTATGATGGCGGTGAGTCTGAGGGGCTCTTGGTTGTATAGATACACACCCGGGTACGGCGGGTTCGGCAGGTACACCTCAAAGAACACATCAAAGAAGCTGTCGGCTAGCGTGGAGTCGTCAGGCTCCTCGGCAATAGCACCCCACGATGGCGCGAGATCACCCGGACCTTGCTGTTGGTGCTCTCCAGCTCTCAGGGTGACGCCGCCGCTTCCCGTCAAGCACATAGAGTCAATCTCGGTATCGATCACGTCAAGATGTCCATCCACGGGTCTGAGACCCGGGAAGTGCTGGGAGTCGTCCAGCGGGTTGGACCGTTTGACGACGAGAAGATGATTGGGTGCCGAACATGGCAACATGACAAGGTTGATGTCGGGTATACACAGAGGATCCATGTCAATGTCAATCCCCACTACGGCTCCAGAATTAGCGATCTGATCCTGTCCCCCGCTACACAGATCCACCCAATGAGGTCCGGGCCCGCACGAGGAGCAGGGTTTGCCTTGCGCCAGGGCGGCAGGGGCAACGAAGAGACCGAACGTTATGGCTATCGACGCCAGTACCGCGATGTGCTTCAGACTGATGGCTGAAACCGAAGATGGTCCGCAACGAACGGGACTCGCTACATCGTTTTTTCTAGAATCTGTCATGACACACCTCCTTCTCCGCAGCAGAACAATGATCGTGATGTCTGCTGTTTCAAAGCCCGCAAGTACACAACAGAAATCGCGTCACAGACAAAAGTACCTGTCTCGACAAATGGATTTTTACCACCCCCCAATGTGCGGCACGGCGACGTAATAGTCGCAAGCCCTTCCGCCGTTAAAAGCCTAACACTGTGAGGGACATCGCCTGCCCGTATAAACCTGTTACGAAACGGAATATATGACAAAAAGACTGCACCGTCAATCCAAAAATGGCAGTGGCGTTCCCCACAAGTCTAATGAGCTAAGTCTGGCACACGTTCAAGGGCAAAGTCTTATCTCTCACATGAGATGGCGGCAACCCGTGACGCGGAGAACGAGCCTTCCGATGCGTCGATCGTAAGGTTCCCTGACGCCGGGACAGACCAAGTAGTTTCGACCCTGGGGATACAGCTCACGGAATGCAGTCAACGATCCCGGGTCGAAACGATCGGGACTGATCTTGCATTCGACGGCGTCCACCTCGTGGCCGCGGCGGACCACAAAGTCTATCTCGCGGCCCGATTTGTCGCGCCAATAGTAGAGACTTTGTCCGCCGGCTGGGAGATCCGCTGCATTTGTGGCGATACGTCCTCGGCCGGTCGCGAGACCTCCTGTCCCCATCGCGCTGCGCAACACATCCAGCACGAGATGCTCCCAGAGGAGACCCCGGTCTTCATCACGAATGTCACGCCACCCACGCACGAACGTGACAAAACCAGTGTCGAACCCGTAGACCTTGGGGCGGCGCACGAGCTCGCGGCGTCCGTTGCCGTGAAACGGAGGCAGGGCGTAAAGCGCGCACGCCGTGTTCAGTGCCTCCAAGTAAGCCTTCACAGTAGGGCGGCTGATGTCACACTCACGCGAGAGCGCGGTGTAATCCGCCAGACCGCCGCTCTGACGCAGCATCATGCGTAACAGGTTCAAGAACCCGGTGCGTTCCCGAATAACGAAGAGCTCCTGGATATCACGCGCATAGAAGCTATCCATCCATTCAGCGTAGAACTCATCATCCTTGGCTGGAGCCAACAGGGCTTCGGGCAGGCCGCCGCGTAAAAGGCGACGATCCAGGTCAATGATACCGAACGCTTCCTCACACTCGGTCCAGAGCACGGGCAACAGCGAGATGACGACTTTCCGGCCGGTGAGAGTATCTCTAAACTTGCGAGTGGTGGCCAATGTTGAAGAGCCAGTCGCCAAGATCCGCAGCTTCGGAAAGGCGTCGGAGGCAATCTTGAGCGTCCGACTGGGGTCGGCGAGACGGTGCACCTCGTCAAGTACGATGACAGCGTCGGGAGGCTGGGACTGAAAGAAAAGCTCGGGGTCCTCGAGACGGCGCACCACGGAAGGCAGGTCGCAATTCAAATAAGCCGCGCCTGGTAACATTTGTGCGAGCGTGGTTTTTCCCGCACGGCGGACACCTGCCAACCAGACAATGGAGCGCTTTTCCCAGGCCGCGCGAACACGACTTATCCAATAGGGCCGTTCAATCATGCAAGTACATTTATCATTTGGGCGCCCGTTTGTCAAGTACGTTTTCACCACGGCAGCCCGAAGGTAACGAATTGTGGGGAGAGCTATAGGTGGAACCTAGTTGTACGACAACACATTAGGCTGTGCAGAGCGTCTGCTCAGGGGAAGGCATCTCTTTTTCCGTCATGGGGAACAAAGAAGCTTTCTGCTCAGGGAGTTCCAAACGTCGTGAGTGCCGTCCTTCCAGAATGTCAAGCAATGCCTTTGCACAGAACACCCGGTAGCGTCGGCCTCCGCACTGACTTGAGGTGCCAGAATGGAATCTCAAGGGGATTACGCTGGTTTCGCCAGCTCTTCACCCCAGCTCTTCGCTCCAGCGCAGCAACGTCACCAGCTCTTCATAATTTCCCCAAAACACTCGAGACCGCTCGGGATGACAGCTCCGTAGCCGTGGCCGGGCCTGGTCCAGGCCCCGGCAAGATACAGGTTCTTTATGGGAGTCGAATGCCCCAGACGGCTCTGGCCTGAATTATCCAGCGTCTGATCCCAACCGTAGGCGGCGCCTCGGTAGTTGCCAGTGTAGCGCAGATGTGTGAGAGGGGTACCGACCTCCCTGGTCTCAATTGCGGCTCGCAGCCCTGGTAGGAGCTTCTTTTCGACGCTGTCGATCAGGACATCAGCCATCCGTTCCTTCTCTTTCCTGTACGCTGTTTTCTCGCCTTCAAAATAGTTGGCCTCGTATTGCTTCCAGTGGTCGTACCCTTGGAGCACCATGATATTGAGTGTGTTCTTTCCTTGAGGCGAATAGCCCTTGTAGAGGTTGTCGTAGAGCATGAGCCCGAAGCCACCATTCTCAACCTTTGCATTGACCATGTCTTTATAACTGGCCTCGGGGTCATAGCCTGGCTCGCAGAAGATTTCGGTGTCGGTTATTCCAAGCTCGCCGATGAGGTCCTTCTTTAGTCCAATGAATACCTGGAAGCTCGAAAGGCTCACGCTGAACGTGTCCATCCTGGCCAGATAATCCTTGAGATACTCATCCTCCTTCATCATGGTGTGGAATGTGTCGTACGCATTGGCATTAGACACGACGACCCTTGCGCTGTATTCCTTCCCGTCAGCAGTTTTGACTCCGTGAGCCACATGATCCTTTACCAGAATCTCGCTGACTTTCGTCCCGAGAATCACCTTACCGCCACGTTTTTCTATGAACTCCAGAAAAGCGTTACTTATCTTCTGAGATTGTCCCTTCGGATAATAGCCGCCCCCGGCAAGGTAGCCTATGGTCGGAAGCGCATAGTAAAAAGTCGAAAGCTTCGAGGGCGGAAGCCCGTAGTATCCCCACATTACGGACACAATTGCTTTGAGCTTCGGGCTCTTGATTCGGGCGTCCACCATCTGGCCCCACGTCCTGCCGTAGTTCTTGAAGAGATAGGGGAAGTCGGCGGGGAACGTGGTCATGTCCACCTGGCCCCGGGCTGCCGAGTACTTCTGGATGTCGGTGACCAGTCCCTCCATGTCAGCGAGTAGCCCTTCGATGCCCTCCTTCTCCTCGGGAAAGTGGCCAACCAGCATGGCGACGTACCCGGGAATATCCTTCTGTGGCACGCGGAGATCGTAATCCGGAAAGATTGCTCGATAGAGATTGGGATGGGGTACGAATTCAATATCTGTGAGCTCGGGAAACCCGGGTATCAGATTGTGTGCTCCTTCTCTTTCTCCAACAACCGTGGAATGCAGAGAGACATCAAAGCTAAAGCCTCCCGGCCTCTTGAACGTCGTAGCGTAGCCGCCCGGTTTGTCGTGCTTTTCAAGGACGAGTGGCTTGAATCCTTGCCGGGCAAAGGCGGCGGCACAGCTCAATCCGCCGAGACCTGAGCCGATGATGATAGCGTCGAAGAGACTCTCTCCCGCCTGAGCGTTTCCGGCCTCGGCTGCGCCTTTCGCCGCCTCAGATTCTCCTTTTCCTCCCTGCGCATTGGCACCTTTCGGAAATGCACTCCAATCAAGAGCTACAAGCGACACTCCGGCAAGTAACTTTTTCAGGAACTCCCTTCTGTCTACTTCAAACATTAGCCCTCCCCTCGTTGATAGTGCCTTCTAGTGCTCATAGCTCTCCTCGTCTTTGTCGTTCCCCCACGGTGACACCATCTCCTCGTGTCCCTAGGCCTTCCATTTGCGTCACAGGGTCCTCATCTACTCCAGTGCCAGGCGCGAAGAATCGTGACACAAAATCATAATCCATAGGGGCAGAGATACTCGCCACCGGCTCTGTGTGAGGCTAGGTCCTATCTGCCCAGCTCGGGCTGTCTTGCTCGGGCCCCGCTTGGCTACTCCGTTCGTCCCGCTTGGGCGGTCCCGCTCGAATACTCCACCCGCCAGGGCCAGGGAGACCTACCTCAATATCACAATCTTCATTGCCGAGACGTAGTTCTTTGCCTCCATTCTGCAGAAGTAGACGCCACTTGCAACTCGCCGTCCGGAATCATCCGTTCCGTTCCAGACAACGGAGTACGGAGTGAGAGAAGCCTGTTTTTCCTCGTTGACGAGCTCCCTTATGATCCTTCCGGCGACGTCATATATGCGGAGTGTGACTCGACCAGATTCCCTGATCGAATACTTGATCGTTGCCATTGGGTTCATTGGGTTGGGATAGCTCTGATAGAGCACGCTGACCAGAGACGGCGTAGGAGAAACCTCGGGTTGGACGCCCACGACTGGCATATATCCGTGAACCTCAAAGTCGTCGTACCAGCCTGTTAGGAACTCGCCAGAGTACTCTTTGTCCTCTAGCCAGATACGGTTACTCGGAACAACGGTGTATTCGTACTGCCCGGTTCCTAATGGCGAACCGTTGACGAACAGCATGACCAATCTCTGTGAAGGGTCGACGCTGATTTCAAATTCGGTGAATGCCCCAGCCGGACAATAGGAATTGAACGGCGGACCCATCGGGATGAGGTTCGACCAGTCTCCGGCCCTGTCCATGTATACAGGAGCAGTCGGGCTTAGTAAGCGGAAGCGAGCGTGTCCGAATACGATCCAGTTCGCCGTGTAGAAATTATCATAGGTGAAGTAGAACTTGAGACTATAGGGCCTAGCAAAGTCAGCCTCGACGTATTCGGAAAATGCGCCCGCGTATGCGCCCGGCGAAGGGCTGCCGCTCACGCCCATGCTATAGGGCGCGCTATAAAACATTGTCGAAAGGTTGATGCTTGCCCCACCGACTCCCCAGCGCTGCCAGCGGTTCAGATCCGCAATCATGTCTATAAACAGCAGGGGAACAGGCGCGGTAGGCACGAACCCGTAGCGCGACGTTCGGTTCCAATCATGGCCGTACATTCGCCACTCGTAAGTGTTGTTGCTCACAGTCGATCCTAGGCTGTATGCGTACAACTTGTCCGTATCAGTGCTTCCAACAAAAATGTCCAGTTCGGTGTTGCCGTTCGCATCTCCTATGACTGGGCTTCTCTGGTAGCCAGTTCCTCCGTATGTCTTTGGCCAGCCGCCCACGGCAGTCCCGTTGCCGTTGAATGCGTAGATCTTCCCCTTGTCAGTTACGGCGACGACCTCGTATCCGCTGTCCTCGTCAATTTCCGCAATGAGTACTGAGCCCCGGACCTTTCCATCCACGTATTTCGGCCACCCCGTCACTTTAGAAGCATTTCCGTTGAAGGCGTAAACAGAGTCACCGTCGGAACCGAACACTATCTCCGGCGAACCGTCTCCATCTATGTCGCCAAGGCTGGGTGCTGCGTAATCAAGCGATGATGCGACATAAACCGGCCATCCGGAGCAGCGGCTGCCGTCCTTGTTCCATGCGTATACGCTGTCGTGCTCCGATGTTGCAACGACTTCATACTGGCTATCTCCGTCGATATCACCAATGGCCACACGTTCGCGTACCTTGCGACCAGTAAAGACAGGCCAGCCCGTGAGATTTGCGCCGTGGGGCTTGAGCGCGTATACCTTGTTGTCATATCCTGAAGTAACTACCTCAAGGCTATCGTCACCGTCGAGATCGGCCAATGCCGGCCCGCCACCCGGTATGTTTCCCCCAAGCGTTACAGGCCATCCAGCCAAGGCATTGCCATTGGCTCTAAAGGCGTAGACTTTGGAGTCCTCAGAGCCGCACGCGATATCCAGAAAACCGTCCTTATCCAGGTCACCGATGGCCGGCGTACTATGTACATCCCCGCCGGTCCCGACGGCTGCTATGCGAGAGCCGCTGTGGCCAAACACATAGATGCTGTCGTTAATCGAGCCCACCACGATTTCTAGCCATCCGTCGCCCTGCACATCTCCAAGAGCGGGTGAGCCGTCCGCCTGGTTACCTGCGTACTGCGGCCAACCACTAACCTCCTTACCCCTGCCAGTGTAAACATGAACACCCCCATCGCCGCCGACCAACACGATTTCCTCGTTACCATCACGGTTCACATCGCCAAGGACGGGGTTCGAGCTGACATCAGCCCCGACGCTTACCGGCCAGCAGCCAGGCTGGGGCTTGGGGTCGCCTGCGCTCTGGGTGTAGTTGTACTGCATGCCTAGTCGGTCGCAATCCTCTAGGGTTCTCTTTTTTGTCTCGTTGCTGTCAGCAAAACAGTACATCGTGGCCGCCAAATCACAAGAGTGGCCTAGGTACAACCAGTGGCCGAACTCATGCGTGGCGAGATCCTCGACGTCGAACCTTCCTGGAACACAGGAGTCAACTGTGAATGCAGACCACTTCACTGCGGCATTGTCGTTGAGACTCATGTCCGCCTCGACGATGGAGTCCCCGGTAACGCTATACCATGCGTATCCGTAGCCGAGAGACAGGGGGCTGCCGCCACCCAAATTTTCCCAGGAAACAACGTTAAGCGTATCTCGAACGGGGCTGCCATTGTGCGCCGTTGAATGTTTGCTCGTCGTGTCGCCATAGCATGTCGCCCAGAAAGTCCCGCTCAAGGATTCCCAGTTGGCAGCCGCGTTCTGAACCGCCGTGAACTCGTTTCCTACGTGGTTAGCTGAACCGTTCTTGTTTATGTAATATTTGATCGGCATCTGGCTTTCGTACCAGTGATTGTAGGAGTACCAATACAAGTCGGTTACACAAGTCGTCGTGTTGCAGCTATCTTGCGGGCAGCTCCCCTCGGCAGGCCGCGTTCGCGGAATCCCAGCCGCTATCAAAAACGCCAGGCAGCCGATTACTAATGCGAGAAGGACACTGGCGAGACTAGACCTGGCAAGTACAGCCTGGATACCCCGTGGCCCCATCTCTTTGTCTGTGTGTTTGCAAAATCTCATTGCCATCACCTCTGCAGTCTCTCGATCTCTCATCAATCTGTTATCAGTTCCGGTGTTCATTTGCTTGTTTGTCCTGACTCTTATTGCTGATTCGATCTACTTCTGATTGAGTTCTTTCTCTTGCATCTTCACAATAGAGCTGACCATTCTCACAAAATCACCAATCGGCAAGCCCGCCTCTATCACTTTCCCATTCTCCACGGTGAACTTGCCCTGAAACATGGCCTTTACCTTCATCACCGACTCTTCACCACTGGGTTCGAGAAAAGTAATTACGTCCTGGCCTTCGCGGAACACAGGAGTGTCCTCAACCCAGAGGCCGACGTCGCCAACTTCTCCACCAGGAATTCGGATTGTCACCGCTTTTGCGCCAGTGCCTTTGAGCCACCGATTCACTGCCACAGTGACGTAGGTGAAGATGGTTTTGCCCTCGGTGTCCCATTGAGAGGTGACACTTGTGACTTTACCCTGGACTATGCCTGTTGATCCAGCCGCAAGGTCAGCCATGCTGGCTTTTGTCATGATCGCGAGAGACGCGGGCACCGTCATGGCAAGAGCGGAGATTGCCACGAGAAGCGCTGTGGCAATCGGACTAGGTCGCAACGACCTTCTTCTCATAAGACCTCGACCTCCTTTGAGGGAAAGTGGCACAGACAACTAGCTGACAAGACCATCAGCAGGAAAACCTATAGGCAAGCCAGCGTGCAAACCCGTGAGCAAGCCGGCTGTGCCTGATGTGGAAGGAAATCACGCCGGACGAAGAGATACTCGGGCGGAAGGTCGCGGTGAGGGATCTTGGCACATCTAGCAGAAGCACCTCGGTCTCAGCCAACTGGCATCTCACTCGCGACGCCCGGATTCCAGCGACGCGCACGAGAAACCTGCGGCAAGGCTACGCAGGCAAGAAACGGCGCAGAGCTTCCTACACAGGCACCTGCTTCTTGTAAATACAGCCTTGACTGAAGGAGAATGCTTTTGCCATATTGTAGCACAGTTATGGCGTCACTGCAAGCGATAACGAAGCCAAGCACGCGAGCCCGCCCCGGCGTGTTTTGAGTGTTCGCTAAGCCGTCTGGCCTGCCGGCACGAAACCGACAGGCCAGACTGGTAAATCTCACATTTCCACGATCGGGTATTGATGGTCACATTCTACGGGAAAATCCCTCGCTTCTTGTAGGCTAGCTCTAAACGAGACAGGGCAACTATGTAAGCAGCGGTGCGCGCGTCAGTATTGTTTTTTCTGGCCGTGTCGTGGACCCTTTGATAAGCAGAGACCAGTCTCTTGTGAAGTTTGCAGTCAACCTCTTCGAGCTCCCAGAGCTCACTCCTCTTGTTCTGGAGCCACTCGAAGTAGCTGACGATGACTCCGCCTGAGTTGCACAGAATGTCGGGAAGAACATCGATTCCTCTCTCCTGAAGAATCGCATCACCATCCGGATCGGTCGGGCCGTTTGCGCCTTCGGCGACAAGCCGGACATTGAGCCACGGTGCGGTCTCAGCGGTAATCTGGTTCTCAAGAGCTGCCGGAATGAAGATGTCAGCCTCTGTCCTGAGAAACGTTTCTCGGTCGATAGGTTGTGCCTTGGGGTAGCCTGCCACCAGACCCTTTTTGAATGATGCGTAACCCACAAGGTCGTCTGGGTTAATCCCCTTTGTGTTTATCAGAGCTCCCGATACATCCTCGACCGCGACCAGCTTGGCACCAAGTCGCTCGAGCAAACGGGCAGCCCATGAACCGACGTTGCCAAAACCCTGAACCATAAAGGTGGCATGCTTCAAATCGAATTCGTGTTCCCTGGCCCACTCTTCGAGCAGGAACACTATGCCCTGCCCGGTTGCTTTCTCGCGTCCGAGGCTTCCCCCTGATTCGACGGGCTTGCCCGTTACAACGTGCATACAGCGCTGCCTTTCCTGGGGCGGCACTGTCGAGAGATAGGTGTCAAGAATCCAGGCCATGATTTGCGGGTTTGTGTTTACGTCTGGAGCGGGAATGTCGTACTCGGGTCCAATATTATTCCCGAGTGCGAACGTGAAGCGACGAGTTATGCGCTCGAGTTCCTCAATCGAGTACTTGGATGGGTCCATCTGGATACCGCCCTTGGCGCCACCGAAAGGTATGTCCACTATCGCTGACTTCCAGGTCATCCACATGGCCAGAGCCCTGATTTCGTCAAGGTCCACCGATGGATGGAAACGAAGCCCTCCCTTGAATGGTCCGAGTAGGTTACAGTGTTGCACTCTGTATCCGGTGAACATCTCAACCCTACCGTCGTCCATCTTCACGGGGAAGTTGACGACAGCTTCATTAGTTGTTCTCGACAGTATCCTTCGAATGTTCGGGTCAAGATTCATGAGTTCGGCAGCTTTGGTGAACTGCCTCGCTACGTTCTCGTAGACACTTCGCTTTCTCAGAGGCCGTTCTGCTGTCGCCGTCCTCGGCTCGTATTCCTCGCAACGCCACACGCCACCCTCAGGTCTCACGTGTTTGCACGTTTCATCCTTTTCACACATCAGGCATAGGCCTTTGTAAGCCTCCAGCCCCGTTTCTGTAACTGTTGCAGAAGCACTCTCAGCGGTGACCCTCATGTTGTCGTCGAAAGGATATGGTATGTAGAGTAACTTCCATTCCTTGGTCTTTGGAATCTCTCGAAGCTCCTCAACCTCCTCCTTCGAAACGCGTTCGCGATCTTCTACTTTCGCCTCCACCTTATCTTCGTGGATTCTTGGGGTCTCAACTTTGGGCTTCCTGGGCGTTGTCACTTCCGCAGCAGATGCAGTGGCAGCAGTGGGTGCAGTAGCCGCCCCAGCCGCAGCGGCAGACTCCTCTCGGCCAACCTCGGCGCCGCGTTGGCGCTGCCTGGTCTTGATGGTTTCGACGACAGTGGCTATGTTCCTTGCCCTGTGATTAGCCCTTACTGCCGTT
>Ga0315291_10001159_pt1 | contig 35194 bp, 24 predicted proteins | sample YL17G12_20_MG_FD_203070 | JGI IMG/M metagenome (GOLD analysis project Ga0315291, IMG submission 203070) | Sediment microbial communities from Yellowstone Lake, YNP, Wyoming, USA - YL17G12_20 | ecosystem: Environmental > Aquatic > Freshwater > Lake > Sediment | place: USA: Wyoming | collected...
CTCAACGGCCAGATAATGTCGAAGAAGCTCTTCGAGGAAGCAGGTACCCTTGCCACAGAGTTACTCGTGGCGGAAACGGGCCTTCGCTGGTCGTCGCCGTACAAGATGCCGGTTCTGAAGGGCCTTATCGAAAGAGCCCTTTCTCAGGTGGCAAGGGACAGTGGAGTGACGCTGTGACGAGCGGAGCTCCCTGTGCTCATTACTAGAGTGGAGTAAGGTCCGAATGAATGCAGCTCTTAGGGTTCATCACGACATCGGAGTAAGATATACATGAGCGCGGTCTCTGACATTGTTAGCGATGGTGTCGCAACCGTCAACTTCCGATTGAACGGTGTCGCGTTCCAGAGGGCAGTACCTCTTGGATGGACGTTGCTCCGCTTCCTGCGCGATGGCCTCGGCTACTACGGTACGAAGTGTGGTTGCGAGATCGGGGAGTGCGGAGCCTGCACGGTGCTCTACGACGGGGAAGCAATAAACGCGTGCCTCATACTTGCCTCCCAGATCGAAGGTGCCGACATCTGGACAATTGAAGGGGTGGCTCCCGGCTGCCGCCAGCAGTTGCACCCGGTGCAGCAAGCTCTTCTTGATTGTGGTGCGATTCAGTGCGGTTTTTGTACTCCTGGGATTGTGGTGTCAGTTGTCGGGCTGCTTCTGAAAAATCAGAGCCCCTCTGATGACGATATAAAGAACGCTTTGGCTGGTAACTTATGCCGCTGCACGGGCTATGTTCAGATAATTGAAGCCGTGAGGAGAGCGGCGGCGATGATTACGGAGAAGAACCTGGAGAAGTTCATTTCCCACACCTTGCAGGACAAATCCCACACCCGGCAGGAGAGATGAAGTGAGAAAGTTCCTCAGATTCGAAAGCCTGGGCACGAGCTATAAGGCTGAAATACTGGGTGGGGTGACGACATTCTTCGCGATGTCCTATATCATAAAGGATCTGAGGTTCAGATCGCAGTCACAGAATGCAAGACACACTTCTGATCTGTTGAGGCAGTTCGAACGAAATGCCAAATCCGTTCCTGCGTTTCTATCCAAGAGAGCGTGCACAATGTCATTCTGATAGCGAAATGGATGGACACTTATCTCTACTGCAGACTTAACACTACTGGAAGATTAACATGAGTAAGAAAAGCCCTTTCTTCTTAACGGATGCCCAACTGAAGAACGAAATTGAAAAATGTGAATATTGCGCTGAAAAACCGTGCAAAGAGGCCTGTCCGGCAGATTGTTCACCCGCTGATTTTATTATGGCCGTGAAAGTGGGGGAAAAGGCTGATTTCAAGCGTGCTGCTGCCCTCATTATGGGAAACAATCCGTTGGGGGGTGTTTGCGGAGTCGTTTGTCCTGACAAGTTTTGTATGAAAGCCTGTGTTCATAACACGTTTGATTCGCCCCTCAATATCCCTGCCATACAAGCCACGATCATCCAACGAGCCAAAGAGTTGGGTGTTCTTCCTCGATTTTCAAAACCGAAATCCAATGGGAAGAAGGTTGCCGTTGTCGGTGGCGGGCCGTCGGGTTTTGGAGCGGCAGCTGTTTTGGCTCAGGACGGTTATAAGGTCGACATCTATAACGTGGAGAAAAAGACAGGCGGAATGTGCAATCTGATACCGGATTTTCGCCTGGATAAGAAGGTCCTTCAGACGGATTTGGATTTTGTGAGGCGGCTGGGAAACATTTCAATCATGACCGGAAAGAGCGTCTCCGATCCGTCTCTCCTTGTGAAGAAATATGATGCTGTTGTTGTCTCTGCCGGGTTGGACGATCCCATCCGGTTGGGGATTTCTGGCGAAGATGTGGCGCTCTATTGGTCTGAGTATTTGAGAAAGTCCTCGAAATACGGTTTGAAGGGGAAAAGAGTCGCCATCATAGGCGGTGGGGCAATTGCCGCTGATTGCGCGGAAACGGCAGAAGCTGCCGGGGCACAACATGTAGAAATGTTTGCTTTGGAAAAAGTGGGCGAGATGCCGTTGACGGCAAAAGAGTTTGACGGTCTTCTCAAAGCGGGAATACACGTGACGGGCCGAACCAGGGTGACAGCCATCATCAAAAAGGGGAAAAAGGTTGCGGGATTAAGAACACTGAAAGTGCTTTTGCCTAAAGGGAAAAAGTTTCATCCTCGGCATGTCAAGGACATCAAGGGAACCGAACAGGTTCGGAAAGACTTTGATTTTGTCATTGTAGCCATTGGGAGCCGCTCCTCGTTTAAGCCGAGCCGAACGAAAGGTATTTTCTATACCGGGGATTTGGTGAACGGCCCTACGACGGTGGTGGAAGCTGCCGCTGCCGGGAAAAATACGGCTCTCAGAGTGGACAGTTACGTTATGGGTACTCAGACTCCGCCCATCGAAAAAAACGTAAAAAGCCGTATTGTTTTGTGCGGACGACGTCTGATGCCCGTGTCTCTTGTAACGGATTTCTTTGGACGGAAGATTTTGTCTCCGTTTCTTCTTTCAGCGGGACCTCCTTCCGACGGGCACGAACAGATGAAAAAAGCCTATGATGCCGGCTGGGCCGGCGGCGTGATGAAGACGGCGTTTGACAACGTTCCGATACACATCCCGTCGGAATACATGTTTGCTTTTACTCAGTCCACTTACGGTAACTGTGACAACGTTTCCGGTCATCCTCTCGATCGGGTATGCAAGGAGATACGACAGCTTCGAAAAGAATTCCCTGACCGATTGACGATGGCTTCAACGGGCGGACCGGTCAGCGGCAACGATGAAAGCGATCGCATGGGATGGCAATCAAACACCAAAAAACTGGAAAATGCCGGCGCTATGGGTATTGAGTACAGCCTGTCCTGTCCGCAGGGCGGAGATGGCACGAAGGGAGATATCGTCTCCCAAGACGCGGAATTGACAGCCAAAATAATCGGTTGGGTTATGGAAATGGGTGATCCTCAAATACCGAAATTGTTCAAGTTGACGGCGGCGGTGACATCCATCTATCCGATCATGACGGCCATTAAGGCAGTGTTTGCAGAATATCCCAGTAAGAAAGCGGGTGTGACTTTGGCAAACACGTTCCCGACTCTGGCGTTTCGTAAGGGAAACAAAGAATCGTGGGAGGAGGGAGTTGTTGTAGGAATGAGCGGAGAAGGCGTCATTCCGATAAGCAATTTGACTCTTGCGAATGTGTCCAAGCTTGGTGTGGTTGTGTCGGGAAACGGCGGTCCCATGGATTACAAGGCCGCCGCTGATTTCCTGGCGTTGGGAGCGAAAACGGTTCAGTTCTGCACGATTGTCATGAAATACGGTTATGGAATTGTAGACGATCTGCATGCCGGATTGAGTTTTCTGATGGAAGAACGGGGAATTAAATCGGTAAAAAATCTGATCGGATGCGCCCTGCCTAATCCCATTACAGGATTCATGGAACTCACACCGGTTAAAAAGATATCGGCGGCGGACGCTGAATTGTGTGAGCATTGCGGGAACTGCACGCGGTGCCCTTATTTGGCCATTACACTTGACAAGGATCTGGTTCCGGTGACAGACGCTTCCAAGTGTATAGGATGTTCCATCTGCGTGCAGAAATGTTTCTCGGGGGCCTTGTATATGCGGGAGCGCACCAAAGAAGAAACCGCATTGCTTTGCGAAGCGTAAAAACACAAATCAACAACTCAAAGTCGCAGGAACAATCGTGAAAACAAACACTCTGTTAATCAAGAACGGAATCATTGTCACTTTGGGGGAGACGAATAGGGTTCTTTATGACCACGCAATCTTGTGTGAGGGCGGCCGCATCAAGAAGATTGCTCCTCAAGAAGAGTTTAGGGGGAAATTCACAAAGGTCATCAATGCTCACGGCAAAGTGGTGATGCCGGGTTTTATAAATGCGCACATGCATTTTTACAGCACGATGGTTCGAGGCCTTGGCAAAGCCAAACCATCGAGAGATTTTCAGGAAGTCTTGGAGAATTTATGGTGGAGGTTGGACAAGAAGCTCACGCTTGACGACTGTTATTACAGCGCGCTTCTGCCTTTGGTGGATGCGGTAAAACGAGGAACAACAACCCTCATTGACCATCATGCGAGTCCATTTGCTGTCCGCGGATCGTTGAATCTTATCGCGAAAGCCGTCAAGAAAGTGGGGCTGAGAGCTTCTTTGTGTTACGAGCTTTCTGATCGGGATGGAGCGAAAGTTGCCCAGAACGGAATTGATGAAAATGTGGATTTTATAAAGAGATGTCAAAAGGAAAAGGACGAGCAATTGAAGGCCCTTTTTGGGTTGCATGCGTCTTTTACGATTACGGACAAAACGATGGAGAAAGCGGCGGCGGCAGGGAAAGCACTCGGTGCGGGCTTTCATGTTCATACCGCGGAAGCAAAATCAGATCAGGATTTTAACGAAAAGAACTTCGGGTTGAGGGTTGTGGAGCGTCTGCACAAGTACGGAATATTGGGCCCCCACACAATCACAGCCCATTGCGTTCATATCAACGAACACGAAATGGATCTGTTAAAAGAAACAAACACCGCCGTAGCGCACAATCCGCAATCCAATATGAACAACGCCGTTGGGGTGGCGGACATCATAAAAATGTTCAAGAAAGGGATCCTGGTGGGGCTGGGTACCGATGCCATGACGGTCAATATGTTGGAGGAGGTCCGTTCAGCCTTGTGGGTTCATCATCTGGCCCAAAATAATCCAAGCGTGGGTTTCATGGAGTCGCTTTCAACGTTGATGTTCAACAACGCCCGGATTTCCAACAGGTATTGGGACCCCAAAATCGGAGAACTCAAAGAAGGATACGCCGCCGACGTTATTTTGATCGATTACTATCCGCCCACACCGTTCAATGAAAACACGTTTCTTGGACATTTGGGTTTCGGTCTTTCCCAGTCGTTTGTCGACACGACGATTTGCGCCGGGAACGTTCTCATGGAGAACAAGAAACTCAAAATTGATTTGGACGAGGAAGAAATTGCCGCAAGATCTCTGAAACTATCGACAACGCTTTGGGAGAGGTTCTGATTCTTTCTCGTCTTGACGGCGTAATTACCAAGACAACTGCGGAAGCGATAAACGTGGCCAGACGCGTGGCTTCTGAGGAGCGCAGAGCCGGCGTTCCAGAGGGAGAGCATGTCACGGTTTATTTTACCCGTCACGATCCTTTTCGTCGCCATAATCTCTTCTCCGATCTCCACCTGCCGTAGCGAAGAGCCAGTAAGAAACTTTGAGATGACCTTTGGAAACGCTCTGGTGTACAGAACCATAATTCTGTGCACTGACAAGTCTGGGAAGACGACTGATAGCTGCCTGACGGCACCCTTTGAGATAAAGGATTGTGATGCGGACACAAGAAACGAGGAAGCGTTCTTGATTCTGGGAAAACCTGGATCACCCAGGGGGGAGAGGTTGGCGGTATTCTCACTGACGGGTGGAAGAATAGAGAGACTCTTGATAGACGAGAATCACGGATTCAATCCCTGGAGGATAAGGGCAAAGGATATTGATGGAGATACGTGCTTGGATATCTGCGTAGGTGTTTGGAAGAAAACGAGGTTCTGTTCTGTCGCGTGGAACAGTCTTTTTGTATATGGCTGGGACGGGAAGCAGCTCTTTCCTAAATGGCTGGGCTCTAGTCTCTCGTCCCCACTTGTGGATTTCGAGCTCCTCGATATGGACGGAGACGGCTCTGAAGAGCTACTTGCACTCGAGGCACAAAGAAACGGTCAAAAAAGAATAATGTGCTATAGATGGAATGATTTCGGTTTTGAAGGAATCGGGGTCGTGCGTGAGAACTTGGAAGAAGAGAGTCTGAGAGATCTCGGCTTAGGACAGGTAGGAGGTGGGAAATGAAGAGAGCGCTGTGCGTACTGATAATATTGTGTGCATTCACTAGTTCTTGTCTGGCGGAGCAGCAAACATCTGCCCGCGACACACTCAAACTCAAGAGCCTCGAACAGCTCTACCTGATGCGTAACGAAATATCTGCAAGGCATGGAAAGCCCTTCAAAGAAAGCGACCTGGACACCTACTTCAGGTCACAGCGTTGGTATAAGCTTGATCTAAACTACGATGATTCTAGACTGTCCGAGACGGAAAAGGCCAACGCCAGGGTCATGGAAGAACGAGAGCGTGAATTGCTCAGGCAGAACTATTTGGAGACGAATGGAAAAAGAAAGATCAATTTCGACAACATCATAAACAGATGGCAGTTTGGCCCACTCTCGAAAGAAGATAGCGAGAGGCTCTGCGCTAACGGCTTTCTGGTTGTGCCTGCAGAGCACGGACAGTTTTTTTATCTCTATGATGAGAATGGCTACAGGGAAGTGCCGAGTTTTGTTACCACGGATGCAGTCTTACAGCTTTACCACGTAGTCTTCGATTTCACGCTTCGTGGTCTTGAAACTGAAAAACTGATCCCTGTTCTCAAGACACTCTCCGAAGAAATGCTTAGAGTTTCGAGAGAGGCGTGTCGCGGCACAGCAGGCGGGAGAATGGGTGAGGCAACACTCCGAAATCTTGCTTATTTCACGGTGCCCCACATGTTTCTCACGGGGGATTCCCTGGCAGTGGATGCGGCTGTGTCTGATGTAGTAATAAGAGAGTTTGACAAATGCAAGCGGGCCCAGGGAAGGGAGAACTCGCTTATTTTTAACCCGGATGAGGACCCCGATATCCATCACGACCTCGATTACACACAATTTATCCCAAGAGGGCACTATACACGGACAGACAAGCTGGGACGATATTTTAGGGCGATGATGTGGTTTGGCTTGAGCTATTTTCTCTTGGACAAAGAAACTGATCTCGTGCAGTCGTTGGAAATCACGCGGCAGCTTTACGACAACAAAGTTGGTGACTACCGACTGATTGACCTGTGGGATCAGATATATGAACCGACTACCCTGTACGTTGGGTCGTCGGACGACCTGACGCCCGCCGATTACAAGCAGCTTATGGACCAAGTCTTTGGGCCCAATCCTGCGTCCGAAGACCTGACCGACGAATCAAAGCTTGCTGTCTTTAGACAGTCTGCGACAGACTTTTGGAACAAAAAGTGCAAGATAAGACCTGAATTGCTGGATATTCCGGCTGGGGCCCAGTTTCGATTCATGGGGCAAAGGTACATTCCTGATTCTGAAATGCTGCAGCGGCTTTCGAAATGGCCCGAAAGATCGTTTCCAAAGGGGCTCGACGTAATGGCTGTACTGGGTTCTCAAAGGGCCAAAAAAATTCTATTGGAAGATTACAAGGAAGGTGAAAATTGGACGGAGTATCCCGAAAGACTCGATAAGCTCGTCAAAGAATTCGGCGAGCTGACCCCGACGGATTGGAGAAAAAACCTGTACTACGGCTGGATCTGGTGCCTGCAGGCTCTGGTCGCGCCCAATAAGTCATTCACCTACCCGTTCTTTATGCAGAACGAAGCCTGGGAGTTGAAGAATCTGAATACCTCTCTGGCGAGTTGGGCAGAACTGCGTCATGACACCATTCTCTACGCCAAACAGTCCGGGGCAGAGGGAGGAGACGGTGCAGAGTGGGTACCGGACCCGCCAAAGGGTTATGTCGAACCAAACGTTCTCTTCTACGTGAGGTTGGAGGAATTGCTGTCACGCACCCACGATAGTCTCGAGCGGAGGAGTCTTCTGACCGAAAGAATGAACGAGAAATTTGTGAGTTTCATTGAGCTAGTTTCATTCCTGCACAAAGTGTCGGTGAAGGAGCTGGTCAATGAACCCCTGACGAATCAAGAATACGGTAGAATAAAAGATATAGGGTCATTGCTGGAATCTCTGACAATATCCGTTATGACCCCTGACACGTCTCAGGGCTGGTACGAGATCACAAGCGAAACTGATAGAAATATGGCCGTGATTGCCGACGTGCATACGTCCCAGGGTGGGGTACTCGAGGAGGGTGTCGGGCGCGGATTTGAAATCTATACGATAGTCGAAATCGATGGCTATTTGAGGCTAACCAGGGGTGCTGTTTTCTCCTATTATGAGTTCATCCATCCCGCAAGCGATAGACTTACTGACGAGAAATGGCAACTCATGTTGGAAAGAAACGAACAGCCGCCTTTGCCTGCCTGGACCGGGAAGTACCTCTCGAACCAATCTTCACACGTGATTCAGCAGCAGTGAGGCATGCTTCTCCGGAGCATTAGGAGTCACCAATGAGGATTGGAAACGAGGGCAGACAACTGGGGTGCACACCGAGAATTGCCAACACGAATGCGGTATAGATGCAGAAAGGTCTTCCTGATAAATTGAGATTCGCGCCGGATGCCAGTCTTATTCAAGGAGTGTCGATGCTGATCCTCTCAAAAGCTCGTTTTCTCTGTCATGCTGCCATCCTGGTCCTATTGGCTCTCCTCGCAATCGCTTTGCCCTTTGACGAGCTTGCAGCACGAGAGACAGTGACTTTTTGCGCGGTAGGGGACGTAATGCTTGACAGGGGCATCAGGGCGAAGATCCTGCAGAATGGCGTGGACTATCCCTTTGAAGAGACAGCCGAATTCATCAATACTTGTGATCTGGCTTTTTGTAACCTGGAGTGTGCGATATCGCCGCGAGGCAATCGTCTCTGGAAGAAGTATGCATTTAGAGGCGACACGTCGTTTGTCGAGGGTTTACGGAGATCAGGATTCAACACGTTCTGTCTCGCCAATAACCATACACTTGATTATGGAAGGGACGCGTTCCTGGATACAAAGGAAGCGCTTGAACGAAATGGTTTCTACGTCGTCGGGGCGGGCAGGAATCAGACGGAAGCTCTTGCTGCAAAGGTAGTGAGGGTAAAGGGAACGACCTTCGCTTTCCTGGCGTCGGTGGACATGCCTCTCGATGGAATTGCCCACTCTGAGAATCTACCAGGACCTGCCCAGACTGATCTGGTCAGAATAACAGAAGAAATACGCAGGGTCAGAAAACGGGTCGATTTCGTCATCGTATCCTTTCACTGGGGAGCGGAGCTTTATCCTTTTCCGTCTGAGAGACAGCGAGAGTATGCCCACCGAGTCATTGACGAAGGAGCAGACCTGGTCGTAGGGCACCATACCCACGCGATTCAAAGCATAGAAAACTATAGAGGCAAGTTCATTCTTTACAGCCTCGGTAACTTTGTGTTTGACTCGCGAAGTCCCGAAGCAAAAGAGAGTCTTATATTCGCAACCGCGTTTACTGACAGGGGTATCGAGTCACCTTCCGTAACCCCGATCGTTCTGAAGAACTGCCGGCCCATTCTTGCCGAAGGCCAAGACTCGGTGCGTGTACTGAACCGAATAAGAACCCTGTCCGCGCGTCGTGGGGTCACATTTAGGGAACGGCAGGGGACACTTTTTCTAGAAGCCTCAGTCGACACAACACGGGCGATGAAGAGACCATCTCCGGCCGGTCAGAAAACGACGCAGGCAACACAGAAACGACGCGCGCGTTGATAAGCAAAAGGCTCCTCTTACTCGTCGATATTTAGCGACGGAACCGGTGGGTTATACAAAGGAGAAAGCCAATGTGTGAATTCTGTACCCAGCACGGTGAAGGTAAGAAATGGTACCTGACCATGCGCAATTACTCGCGCGAGCTTCTCGCCCAGGAAGGGCGAATGCAGTATATGCAGGAGTTTCTAAACAATTTCGGAGAGCGCACGGTAAAGGGAATCAAGCAACTTGACGCTGCCAAGAACAATCGCGTCGTCTACGGTTTTATCCGACGCATGGCGATACGCAAGCAGAAGGCGGAGCATTGGGGTCAGGTCGTGCCGATGGAGGACGTTGAGCAAATCATTGACTTACAGGACTGGATCGTCAGAATCCCCTGCATCTGCCGCAGCATGACTACAGGACGCGAGGCACGCTATTGCTTCGGAGTGGGTGCTGATTTCAGGGGCGGGAGAGACGACCCCCTCGATAGTTCGCAGGGTTTCGAAGTTCTGACCAGAGACGAGACGAAGACGTTAATCCGTTCGTTCGATGCACAGGGTTTGGTGCATTCGATATGGACCTTCAAGACGCCTTACATCGGTGGCATCTGTAACTGTGATCAAGACTGCATGGCTTATCGAATGGACGTGAAGGCGAATCTCTTGCAGGTAATGTTCCGCGCGGAGTATGTGGGGATCGTAGATTGGGAGCTGTGCAACGGCTGCAAGAAATGCGCTCAACAGTGTCAGTTCGGGGCGATTCGTTACTCCAACACCATGAAAAAATCAACAATCGAAATGAGACAGTGCTATGGGTGCGGTGTCTGCCGCGCCGTCTGCCAGCAAGGTGCGATCACTTTGAAGTCGAGGGCCAATTTTGCAGGTCTGCCCTGGTAGGAGATGCCACGGTAGCACAAGAGGGGAAAATGAAGATTGAGATAGAGATAAACACCCAAGCTTGTGGCAACCCAATGGGATGTCTTCTATGTTTGGATCGTTGTCCGGAGAAGGTATTTGGGACCTATGCCCGTCGCCCGAGAATGCCCGGGACGCCTCCAGGGGACTGGGTCATTACGCCTCTCTTTGTTTCGCAGTGCACGCGTTGCCTCGAATGTATAGCTTTTTGCCCCAGAAAGGCCATCACGGTCGCGTGACGCTTGGTGAACGGCCGTGCCGCGTGAGCAGAGCTCCTTAAATCCATACACAGCTCGATTGACAGGAGCGGGCGCGTTGGGCTTGGTTTCATTACCCGCGAAAGGAGAGTGACGTGCAGAGCCAGAGTTACAGATCCATGAAGAACCGTCTCGACGTGAATAGACGTGACTTCCTCAAGATCGGTGGCGCATTTGGCGTTGGTCTTCTGCTGGGTGATTCTTCCGTGTGGGCCCAGGAGAAACAGAAGATCACTCCATTGCCAAAGGTAAAAACGAACATTGACGATGCCCTGAAGGTTCCGAGGACCAAGCACTCGTTGCCAGGTCCATTTCCTGGAAGAGTTGTGGAAGTGCATGACCAAATGGCAATGGTGAATGATAAGCCTGCTCCAGAAGTGGTGCGCACAATGTTTGAAAAGGGCGTGGAGCACTTGACCGGCAAAAATCTCAAGAAGAGCTTCGGGACTTTCTTCGAAAAGGGAGATGTCGTCGGAATAAAGGTAAATCCAGTCGGTGCAGGGCTCATCAGTACGCGGCTCGAAGTCGTCGACGCCACCGTAGATTGGTTGACCAAGAACGGCATCAGACCGGAGAACATTGTGATCTGGGATCGCTACGATTTTATGCTGAAGGAGGCCGGCTTTGTTCCTGAGAGGTATCCTGGAATTGGTATTGTGGGGCTTCAGACAATGGGGGAGGACGCGGAGGAAAACACGCAGGATGAAAGCGGGGGCGAAGGCAAGGGCAAGGGCGAAGACAAGAGTGAGGGAGAGGCTAGCCGGGATGACCGTGCAAGGGGCAAAGGTGCGGGCAGGGACACGACAAAGGAGGGCAGAAGCGCAGGTGCGGGTGACGGCGAAGACGCAGGCGAAGCTACAGGTGGCTGGCTGGACAAAGACGGCAATCACATAAGTGCAGGTAATTTCGACATGAACGTGTATTATTGGGCCGACTTCGAAGGCCCGAAGGACAAGGCCTATCTCAATCAGCACGTGTTCAACGGAAAGTACTCCTACTTTGGCAAACTCCTTACACAGAGATTGACCAAGATCATCAACATTCCCGTTTTTAAGAACACCGGTAACGGGATTTCCATGGCGACGAAGAACCTGGGGTATGGTGCAGTCTGCAATACAAATAGGCTGCACAATCCGCTCTTCTTCGACGTTTGTACGGAGGTTCTCGCATTTCCGGTAATAAGGGACAAGCTCGTGCTCAACATTACGGACGGTCTGAGGGGGCAGTATGATGGTGGTCCCATGCCGGTCGCGGAATTCACGTATCCGTTGAGCACGCTTTTTTTCGCAACCGATCCCTTCGCATTGGACATGACCTGCCACCGTCTAATGGTTGACAAGCGAAAGAGCATGAAGGTCAAGGTTAACGAGCACCCAATATTCACGGATTATCTTCGTTACGCAGAACGTTTGGGGCTAGGCATTGCTGATCCAGGCAAGATCGAACACGTCCGGGTTTGAGCTTGCCCCACGATCCGATTTGCCATGAGGCTCGGCATGTGACCACGTTGCGTGGCTCGCCGCTTGGCGAGCGTGAGGCATTGACTGTGTGCGGGCACGGTACTCTCCTAACAGGGAGATCAGCCAGGATTAGCTTGGGGGCAATGGTGATGGGATCAACTCAGGACCAATAGTGAGTAGGGCATGGATCAAGAGCGGGCACGGCAGTTTTCTGACCGGGACCAACTCGGGACCAATAGCGATGGGACAAATAGTGAGTAGGGCATCATTCGCGCGTGTCGGCGTTCTCTTGCTGGTCGCCGTTCTCTCGTCGTTTGCGCAAACCGTGGCGGCTAGAGCTGACCTATCATTTCCCGAAGACAACCATGCTCCAGGTTGGGTGAAATCGGAACGCGCGTTTCGCTTCGAAAAGAGCAATCTCTACGATTACATAGACGGCGGCGCAGAGCTCTTCCTTGAGTTTGGATTCGACAGGCTACTTGTGCAGCGTTACAAAAGAGTCGACGCAAAACGTGAAGACGAAATTGCTCTGGAAGTCTACGCGATGGAGAGCTCCGAGGCCGCTCTCGGAATCTATCTTACCAAGTGCGGCAAAGAGACGCCTATCAGAGGCATAAAGGCGAGAAACACGGGTGATCGCTATCAGTTCTGCATCGTGAAAGGCGATTGCTTCATCCAGGTCAACAACTTCAGCGGCGACGAAACGCTTTTGCACGTTATGGTGAAACTTGCGCAGCGAACACTCGCAACCATTCCCAAGGGTCACCCGGTGAAGTTGCTGAATCGCCTACCAAAGAAAGATCTTGTCGCCGGTTCCGGCCTGATTATTCGCGGTCCTTACGCGCTGCAACCGATTTTCACTTTTGGCAGAGGGGACGTTCTTCAGCTCGGAGGCAGGGTCTTTGGCGTGACGGGGGACTACGTTGGAGCGAGTGGTGACATCTACACAAGAATCTTCATCTTCTACCCGGAGTCGAAAGCGGCTTTGGCGGCATTTGAGAATCTTGTGAACAACCTGGATCCGTACCTTGAAATCATAAGAAGATGGGAGAGAGGATTTTCATTCAAAGACTACAGAGACAAGTTCGGGATCGTGGAACTCAAAGGCGATGTCATGAGAATCGAAATCAATCTGCCGGAGAAACCTGAAAGCGAATAAAAAGACTCCAGAGGGGAACAGATGAGTCACATCAACATTGAAATCAAAGCCCGTTGCGAATCTCCGGACATTGTCAGAAGGGTCTTGCAAACACGTGAGGCAACCTTCAAAGGAAATGACCATCAAATTGACACGTATTTCAATGTTCCCCGCGGCAGATTGAAGCTTCGCGAAGGCACTATCGAGCTTAGCCTCATTTACTATGACCGCGAGGACCAGGTCGGCCCGAAGAAATCAGTCGTGTCTTTGTATCAACCCGTATTGAATCCTGCATTGAAGGAGATCTTGACAAAGTCGCTCGGTGTTCTTGTCGTCGTGGAGAAGAGGCGAGAGATCTACTTTATCGGTAACGTCAAGTTTCACATAGACACCGTTGAGCGACTCGGTACTTTTGTTGAAATCGAGGCGATAGACGCAGACGGGACAATCGGACAACCTGCCCTTCAAGTGCAGTGTGAAGAGTATATGAGGCTACTTGAGATTCGTCCCGAGGATCTGATCAATCACTCGTACAGCGACATGATTCTGCCTCCGTAGGGCAGTAGCCTTGCTGTTTCCTGCTCTTGTTGGTCGGTTGCTTCTGAACTTCCCTGCATCGTGAACCTCTCCTGAGGCCGCACGTTAGCCGTAGTCTCGTAGCGCCACAGCATCCTTCTCGTCATACTGATACGACCTTCTGAAGCAGAAGCTGCCAGCACGCCCCGCGCGGAATGTAGAAATGTGCCAGAGGTGCGTATTGTCTCCGTACAGACACTGGTGAGGATATGGGTTAGGTGCGTGCGTTTTTGAGGACTGGGGTCTGGGAGGCAGGTTAGTCGCCCTGGAGTGCTTCCGGTCGCTCCATCCGTAGGCAGCTTCTGACGTACGGGTGTGACTCGCGGCAAACCGGGCGTGCGTGTGGAGGTTGCTGAAAGGATCATGCAACAATAAGTGTGGGGATTTGATTCTTCATCTCCTCTTCTTGGTGTGTTGCTTCGGGCACCAGCTGCCCCGTTCTGGGGCTACCGGCGGGTGCATGCGCACTTGAAACACCGCAGTGGGTATCGTGTCAACCGGAAGAGAGTATATCGGTTGATGAGGGAGAATGGTCTCTTGGAGAAGGTGAAGCGCTTCAAGCCGGAGCGCCCCTGGAAGAGGAAGCCTGTGGCGAAGAGGTCGAATCAGTATTGGGGTACCGACATGACGAAGTTTTTGATTTCGGGAGTCGGTTGGGTCTCCTTGGTGATCGTCGAGGACTGGTTTCACCGCCAGGCAATGGGGCACGCCATCGGGTTGCGTGGGGATACGACGTTATGGTTGGAGGCGTTGAACGAGGCGGTGCAGACCGTTTTTCCCCAGAGGGGGTCGCGTGGAGAAGGAGTCGATCTCATCTCGAACAACGGATCGCAGCCGACCTCGAGGCGATATCGTGGGGAATGCAAGACCCTGGGGATCGGTCAGATATTTACGACCTATGACAATCCGAGGGGAAACGCGGAAACGGAACGGCTCATACGAACCCTGAAGGAGGAAGCGATCTGGCCCTATGAGTTAATAGTATCGAGGAGGCAAGTGAGACGATCACACGGGCGATTCGATTCCTTAACGACCGCTACTGCCACTCGGCGCTTGGGTACAAGAGCCCGGCGGAGTTCCTCCGAGAGTATCTCAGAGACCAGGCGATAGAACGGGTAGCCTAGATGATGAAAAAGCCCAAACCAAAAATCAGAAACAAGTGTCTCGCTTTTAGGGGAGCACCACATTTGCACATCATGCTTTGGTGGCTGCACGGAGGCTCTTCGGGATACTTGACTTCCGGTATTATGCTCTTGCGGATGGCATAAGGAGGTTGTTAGAGGGAGTGAGAAAGCCGTTCGTCGTTCGTGGAGCAACAGGCGCGCCCGGCTTGCAGACTCTGCTCTTCAACACCTGAATTTTCGGGGAAACTCCACCACAGAAATGTGTTGACAGAGAAGGGCGAGGGTGGTAGCGTTTTCCTCGGCAGATGTGGTGCGCTCAAGATGCACCTTGAGGTCAACCAGATGCGGTTTGGTCCAGAGAGAGCTAGCTCTGGCAGGCAAGGCAGAAGGGGTGGCCGTAATCTGTTCCCATCGTCAATTCCACTTTCTTCTCTTCCACAGTCCTTGCTCTGTCATGGCTTCCAGCTTGTGATAGCAGGATTGACGAAGTCTTTCGAGTACCCTGTGCAATGTGTTCGGGTGTTGGTGAGGACTGACATGAGTGCTTTGTCACGAGTAACTGTCCTAGCTTTGCTTTTTTCCTGTGTGCTGGTTCTCTCGGGAGTGACGGCTGCGCAAGCGGCATGGTGGAGTCCTGAATTGCAGGTGAATCAGGATGATGAATACAGTGACATTAACCCGGAAGTCGCAATTGACGGTAGTGGCGTGCCATGGATTGTGTGGATGGGGACGGATCCTGTGCAACTTGATGAGGAGATATATTTCAGCAAGTGGGAGGGTGCAGGTTGGAGTTGTCGTCAGAGGCTGCATGCGGATAATCAAGTGCCCGACCGTTTTCCTGAGATAGCTTCTGGGAAGCTTGATGGAGTGCCCTGGGTGGTATGGGCAGGCGGGAACGTGAACACGGGGATGTACGATTTTCTGGTGAGTCGTTTGACGGCTTCAGGGTGGTCGCAGCCTGAGACTGTGTTTACGGCGGGTGAGAGGTATGACGCTTATGACATTGTGGCGAGAGATACGAGCCTAGTTTGGGTTGTGTGGAGCACGAGGATTGGTGGCGGAGACAGGGACATTTTTGCGCGGAAAAGGGAGAATGGAGTATGGGGTGAGATTGAGCAGATTGTGAAGCCGAATACAGGCGACCAAGAACCCAGGATAGATTTGGATTCTAAGGACAGGCTTTGGGTGGTTTGGCAGGGGAGTTTTCAGATTTTCTCATCGGTTCGCTCAGACACAGGTTGGACTGAGCCTCTGTTCGTGAAGCATGACGTTGGAGGATCCTTTGTTCCCTGGATTGCCATTGATGACGACGACGTTCCTTGGATGGTTTGGGACGCGGGAAACTCATCCGGTGGAGGTGACATTGCTTCTGCGCGATGGGAGGTGGACAGGTGGGTTGAGCCAGGGTGGGTGAATGGTCCTGATCCTTCTGATTCTGAGGATAAGAATCCTGTGATTGTGAGCGTACCTGGTTCAGGTCCTTTTGTTGTCTGGTGGGGAGGGCGTCCTGTCTATGCCACGCACATGGACATTTATGAGTCCAAGTGGACGGCATCAGGATGGAGGCTGGAGACGTGTGTTTCAACGCCCGATAGTGTTTATCTTGCACTTGATCAGAGTCCTTCGTTGGCAGTTGGTCGGAACGGGCGTGCCTGGGTTTGCTGGATGAGAATGAGCAACGTACCTCCCTACGATTATGATATCTGGGCAAGGTATTCGGACTATGTGACGGGGATAGAGGGCGTCACTGATTTTGGTGCCAAGGTAGACGTTTCAGGCGTGCATTTGAGCTGGGTGTCAGACGAGTATGGCAGATTCGATATATACCGGAGAGAAGCGATAATGGCGGGAGATGCTTCAGCTCAGAGCGCATCCGTTTCGCTCGATGCTCCGCACGAATTGGCTGCCAACACAGACGATTGTGCGGGCTTAATAGACAGTGGTGCAGAATTACTCACACAGGTGCCCGTTGTCGGGAAGGGAAGGCTCGTATTTGACGACGCTGGAGTGTTACCGGGTGGTGCTTATGTTTACTGGGTCTCACAGGTCTTCTCTGGAGGGTGTGAGCAGTATGGGCCGCTTAAGGTAGAGGTTCCTGGCTCTGCTCCACGTGTTCCCGGAACTGGGTTTATTGCATTTCCGAATCCTTTCCATTCTTCTGGAGTCATAATGAGCTCAGCCGGTGCGGCGGCAGAGATTCTTGGTCTATCCGGCAATCTTGTGAGGAAACTCACTGCCGTTAGAGGAGGTGATACCCCGGGCACGGGTAGCTGGTCCTTTATCTGGGACGGGAAGGACGAAGAGGGCAGACGGGTGACTTCAGGGGTTTATCTTGTGAGGGTACATCATGCAGATGGTTCTCTCGGAAAGGAAGTGACCGGAAAGATTGTCCTTCTTCATTGAAGACGTTCTTTGTGCTGACAAGTGCTCGCACTGACAGGGGCGAGCACCACAGGGGGTGAATGAGATGCGAGGCTGCAAGAGAAAAGAAATTGTAAGACTGTGCGAATTTCTTGCACTGGTCATGGTGGTCATAACGCTAGGCCCTAGCAACGTGTTGGCGAGAGGTGGACATGGATTGGGGATTAATGCTGAGCCCGATTCAGTTGCGGGTTCGGCGCCTGACACCTCCTCCTCGGGATGGGGTGACCCCGATTTTGTGATGTATTTGGCCCTGAGCGACAGAATACAAACGGACATTAATCTCTTGGTGAGTACAACGTTCAGCGATACGTTATCGTGGCAGGAAAAGGAAGGATTTCTTGGCGCCGTAGATGACACTGCCAATAACGAGTACGGGTACGACATCCACGACTTTGGGCTGATCTACAACTACTTCTATGCACACCCTGACTCTGGCTATGGCGTGTATCAACAGGGGGGGAATGATTTCTATATCCTTTTCAGGTTGGGGCCAAGCAATTCACAGGATCCTTACTACTATATTGCCGAGGAGCGTAATCACTTGGATTACTTCCTCGCGCTGTACGGGGTGGACCAGGACAGCTACGGATCAACGACGACAGGAAGGTACACCTCTGGTTTCTACGATGCGGACGAGGATCCTCCGTACGGAGACCAAGATTCGACAATAGACTGGAAGTACCATCTGAACAGTTGCGAGGGCTATGACGGAGTAACTGGCACGGCGTCAGCGGATTCGGTGCGATGGTACTTCTCCGGGAAGCATGCCAACTTAATGTTGGCACACGAGTATCAGCACTTGTGCTATCAAGCTCAGGTTGATCCTAGTGGAGAACCGGCGGGTGGTTGGCCGAACGAATTCTTCTCTACTGCCGCCGAATATATAGCTGGCACTTTGCCGAGAGGCTACCCATGGGGCATATACTATGATACGCGATGCGACGAAAGCGTAACTGCTAACGGAAATAGTCGGTTTCAGACGTGGCGACTGTTTGCCACTTACCTCTTCCATCAATTTGGGCAGGATGGCTCCACCTACAAAGATGACCTAATGTACAAATGGCTGCGGCGTTCAGATGTGACTCCAACGTATCGTCGCGGTCTGTATCATCTTGCAAAGGAGCTTGAAAACTCACCATGGGCCTCCAAGCTTTCAGGAACCGATGGAGCAGCCAAGTTGCGGAGCCTCTTTCAGGACTGGGCCATTGCGAAGGCTCTGAACGACAGCACGCTCTTTGCGCCAGGAGACTCCATCACTCTTGGCTTCAAACGAGGGTTTAGCCCTTACTATGACATTGGCCTCTTTCGTGATATTGACGCCACGTGCTGTGCCTTCAATTCACCCGTGTTGCCTCATCAGCACGTGGTGGATGAATCTCTCATTGACACCTTTACGTGGGTAACGTCCTTTACCTCGCATGAAGATAGTGCCGCGGGACCGTGTGATAGCTGCAAAGGCGGGCAGATCCCAGTCGAGTTCAAAACAGATTTGATCGATGTGTCAACGTGGGGATCTGATTACATCCTGTTCACACCCGATTCGCTTGAAACAGGTGGGCCTCATGATCTAAAGATCAAGATCAGGGGGGATGAAGACAATGTCCCGCCCCCGAACAATCGCATTCAGGTTGCTGTGCTTACGTATTCCTCGGCGGACTCGGTATTCCGAACTTCTGACAACCTGCTCGAGGTCCGCAAGATGAGCATCAGCCCCGACAGCGCAAAGGCTAACGTCACGATTTGCGGGTTCGGCGATACGGTCAAGGCGGCTCTTGTGATAGTAGGCTTAGCGTACAATAAGTTGGACAATTCACTCGACTACTACCCCTCCATATGGGACTACAAATACGGCTACACCGTTGAGAAGCACTGGAAGAGTGACGTGCTCCCTGCTTGGAACGTAGCATGGTTCGATTCGATTCACGTGAATGGCGACGTGATAGTTTATCCTGGCAAGACGGTCACTCTAGAGCCGGGGACGATTGTGGAGTTTTACCCCGGTGATACTCTGCATGTCGGGACAGACCCGAACAGATGCGAGTTGGTACTAACACAGGCTGGGAGTAAGCTTGTGGCTCAGGGTGCACCTTCAGAAATGATCCATTTCAGGTCTGGTGCCAGTGCTCCTACGAAGCTTGACTGGTATGGAATCCAGACGCTTCCGGGGAGCTCTCCTTTTGAGCCTTCGTACTGTACCTTTGAACATGCAGCCTACCCCATTGTGTGCAATAGCGATACTGTGGTGGTGAAGGCGTGCCGTTTCTCCGATTTTTGGGGTGACGCGATAAATGGTATCTATTCTAACGTGACTGTTGAAGACACCAGAATAGACATGAGCGATGGCAACAACACGGGGATCAAGCTACGTACAGCCTGTACAGGTATGGTGACCGGGGATAGCATTATGAGCAGTGGGTACGGCACCGCAGTCAAGGGTGTTTCCGCGGATTCTCTCACGGTGAGTCACAACACCATATCAAATCCATACACGGGCATCCATGTCGAGGCATCGGGTCTCAACAGCTCGCACAACAGGATTCTTGGTTTTGTGAACGATGGTATAAAGGTGAGCGGTTCAACTGTGAGCATCAGCTACGATACGCTTGAGATCGGGAGTACTGGTGTGAGAGGCATTGAACTTACTTCAACCTCGTCCGGCACAGTGAGCCACAACTACATCACCTCCTCAGGGAGTGGCACGCGTTACGGGATTGAGACGAGCGGCGACGCATCGCCAGTCATAGAATATAACCAGATAAACGGTCCCATGTGTGGGATAAGATGCACCGGAAACTCCGGACCCCAAATCGCTCATAATTGGATCAAGAACACAACAGGCAATGGCATTCAGTGCTCGGGGGACGGAGGTCCGAGCGTTCGTTACACCACGATAGAGAACTTCCAGGGAACGGCGGTGAGTGCTGCGGACTATGCGCTTCTTAACCTGGGTGCTTACCCTGATTCCGGCTCTAATCGGATTTACACGAGCCAGAGTTTTAGTTATTACGTTGCCAATCTGGCTGAGGACCCCATGTTGGCAGAATACAACTGGTGGGGAACGAGTAACCCGAGCTCAGGGAAGTTCTACGGAGATGTAGACTATCTTCCCTGTGACACATTGGATCCTGGGACATCATATTCGCTTCCGCTCTTGCCAATAGTTTCTCCTATGCCTTGGGAGCCTTATGCCATGCAGAGCTATCCCAATCCCTTTAATCCTCGGACGACTATAGAGTACGGTGTGAGTAATCCTGCAAACGTGAGGGTTGCTGTGTATGACATCTCGGGGAGAGTGGTAAGGATGTTGGTGGATGACCTTAGACCTCAAGGCCGCTTCACGGTCGTCTGGGATGGGAGAGACGAGCGAGGAGGGATTGTGGCATCAGGTGTGTATTTCTACGAGGTTGTGATTGGAGAGTTCAGAGAGGCGAAGAAGCTTGTGGTTCTGAGGTAGCTTTGCTGATACAAGGAGATCAAAGTCATGACGAGAGTATACATGGTTCCCCTGGTGTTCGTTTGCCTTGGGCTCTGGGCTGGCTGTGGTTGGTCTTTGAGTCTTGAGGTTAATGCCGGGCAAGTGGCAGAGATAAGGGTCTCGGAGGAGTCGGAGGACGTTCGGTTTCTTTTGAGCTTTGAGGTTCCTGACACTCTGGAGGATAAGTCGATTGATTTTGCCTGTGTGTCTTTTGAGGCAGACTGTGCAGGAGCAGAGGGAGGAGTTTCGTTTCAGGGTTTTGCTGTAACGAGGGCCTGGGAAGCGAAGACTGTGAGTTGGGATGGTCCATGGGACAAGGCTGGTGGAGATTGGGATAAGAGTCTTTCAGCTTACTGGATAAGCGAGGCCGGAAGTGACAAGACCGTGGAACTTGATGTCACGGAGTTCGCTAAGAGGTGGGTCAAGGAGCCGTCGGCTAACTTCGGGATTTTTGTGAAGGTTTCCGGGCCTTTCTTTGGGACTTTCTCGCCTGACAAGATGCATGTACCCAGGCTCAAGATTCTCTACTCGGATAAGTGAGATCACACAGGGCGAACGTACGTCTGTTTCACTCACAGGGGAGCCCGACCCAGGGCTGCGAGGTCTCGGACCGCCCTCCGCTGCACACTAATCTCGGCTAGAAGCGAGAAATGTCTGGCTGTGCAGAAGATGTTGCCTTGCCAGAGGACGGATCTATACAATGTGTCCGCAAGACCGCACTGCGATCCTCTAACGCCTCACGCGTCATCCCCATTCACGTCCCCCGCTGCAATCTACAGACGATGATATGAACCCGCGACCCTCTAAAGCCTCAAGCGCCATTTCTCACCAGGGAACGCCAGAAGCATCCTCGGGCCATAACTCGTTGATAAATAAGAAATTACGGGCGGAGACTGCAAATCCTGTTTGACACTCGCCGGTTTCGGGGCTATCCTTCTTGGAGAGGTAGGAGCGTGGCTCGCTCTTAAGGAGGATTGTGATGAAGATTTACAGATGTCGCATCTGTGGTGAGGCTTATGTGGGCAGAGGGAAGCCGCTAAACTGTCCGTTCTGCGGTGCCTCCGAAAAGTTCATTATCTTGGCGAAAAATTGGAAAGAAGACATGATCTCCACGCTTACTGACGTGTCGGAGAAAAACCTTAAGAAAGCCCTTGAGTTAGAAGTAGAGGTTTCCGGCTTTTATCGTTGCGCTGCAAGGGTTGCAGCAGAAGAAGACGTGAAGGCGATGTTTTCGGCCCTTGCAAAGATCGAGGCGGAGCACGCTTCGACCATGCGTAAGATGCTTGGGCTGCCCAGGGCGTACACGTCCGAGCATGAAGGCCGTTGCTACCCGACGGATGTTCAGAACCTGGCAGAGGCGCGCCGCAAAGAGACAATCTGCTTGGCCTTCTACGAAGAGTCTGCCAAACAGGCCGGCGAAAAACGAGTAAGGGAAGTTCTTGTTGCTCTTACCGAAATAGAGAGAGATCATCTGGCTGTTTGTACCAGAAAGAGTTAGCTTTCCTCCTGGCAAGCTGCAGACGGGCACAACGCCGCTACAACGCATTCACAACATCGAGGTTTCCTGGCCACGCACACAGCCCTTCCATGCAGTATCAAGGCGTCGGAGAATGGTCTCCAGAGATTTTCCGGTAGGAGTTTCATGAGGTCCTGCTCGATGTGATCCGGATCTGCGTTTTTCGTAAGCCTCAATCTGATCGCCAAGCGTTTCACGTGCCTATCCACGACAACCGCAGGTTTTCCGAAAAAATTCCCTAGAACCACGTTAGCAGTCTTCCTGCCAACACCTCTCAGCGACGTCAACTCTTCCATCGTGTCGGGCACGCGTCCACCATACTTTCCCACGATGTCTCTGCAACACTCGATTATGCTCTTTGCCTTTTGTCTAAAGAAACCAGTTGAGCGAATTTCCTGTTCCAACTCGTGCTGATTCACGTTCGCAAAGTCGGTCGCAGTTCTGTACTTGCGGAAAAGCCCCTTGGTCACAATGTTCACACGTGTGTCAGTGCATTGGGCCGACAGAATTGTCGCCACGAGGAGCTGAACGGCTGACTTATGTTTCAGGGCCGTCTTCGCCTCCGGGTACTCTTTGAGCATCGACACTGCAATTCTGCCTGCTCTCTCTTTCTTCAGCATGACGATTTTTCTAATACCCCCATGTTGAGACTGTTGAAAAATCCCTTTTGACGTCTCTTTTCACGAAACGGTCTCGTTCGAATGTGATCCAGCTAGTGAAATACCCGGGTCGCGGTCCTGGACTGCAAGTGTTTCCTTCTAACCATAAGATCCACGAAAGCTTCAAGCCTTGTGCTGATCCCGCCCTCGTCGGAGTGTTCGTCTATAGGAAGAGGGAGCACGGGTATGCCGTAATCCTCCGAGACCTTGTGTATCACACTCTGTGCAAGCACCTCCGGCATACACGTGAACGGCATTATGAGAATAACACCGTCGAAATTCCTGTGAGCGGCCTGAATGGTCTCGCCGATGCTCTGACATCCCGTGCATAAATCAGGGTACCGCATGTAAGGGGAAGCCAAGCGTATAGCTGTTTCGTGATCACGTCTGCCTTTTCTGTCCAATCTTAACGCTCTCACAATACTCTTCCCAAGCCAGTACGATCTCTCCACATCCACACCCATTTCACCCAGCTTGTCCTGGAGGTGGAAGTTGACGTTGGATTCGGCCATCATGTAGGCCTCCCCAACGATCCTGATCCTGGCAAGTGGCTCTCTCTCGCCAGCTCTGGCGCTCAGGAAAGCGGCTTTTGCACTCTCCATCGTTCGTCTTACGCTTTTGTTGTCAGTCGCTGCGTCAAGTATCGCATGCCACTTCTTGAAGAGCTTTGTCGTATGCCCTCTCAACTCTTCTCTGGGTTTGGTTTTCATCGAAAGAACTTCGAGTTCTTCGAGGGCGAGGAGCTTTCTGATCCCAAAAAGAAAAGCCGGCACGACGTCTTTCCATCCTGTTCCGCGACCGAAACGACGGAACTCTCCCAGGAATTCAAGGGGTCTATCATAATTAACAGGTATCATCCTGAATTCGAACCCCAGGTCTTTCAGGATTATTTGCTGCGCAGGCCAATAGAAACCGAGTCTACAATTGCCGTGGCTGGTGGCCATCGCGACGGTGTCCGCTCCCATCCTTAGGCCTTCTATCATATTTCCAAGCGTTACTTTAAAGGGGAGGCATACTAGCTCGGGAGCATACCTGGCGCCGAGCGTGATGGTTCTGTGACTTGTAGGGGGAGGGACGACTATCTCTTGACCCAACCTCCTAAACACAGACTTCATCGCCACAGTGAGCGGTCCCATGTGCGGGAAGGTAACAATCATCTAGCGCTCCTCACTCGCAAGTGACTCGATCACGAGCCTTCGCTTTCTCCTTGCAATGGCGTCGAGAAAAGCCTCCAACCTTGTTTCCACACCGGCTTCGCCAGTGTGTTCGTCGAGAACGAGAGACATGTATGCAACGTCGGGGTGCTTTCTTGCCTCGGAATCTATCAGAACCTTTAGCAGGGCGTCCGGTCCGCACTCAAACGCTATAAGATACATCACACCGTCTACTGATTCAGACTTGAAGAACAATCTTGCGCCAGCGAGAAGCTCTTTGGCTGCCGTCCAGTAAGGAGGGTATTCCAGCAGCGAGGCCTCTCTTTCGATTGACGACGGCTCGAGATGTTTGATCGTGAAGATGTCTATTCCGAGTGAGACAAGTCGCTCACGAAGGTTGAAGTTCACGAAGGAATCGAAAAGATTGTAAGGGTGGCCAAGTAGGGCAATCTTCAAGCCTCTCCAGTTGGCGCTGCCGACGTCTTTGAAAAGAAAACTGGACTCGCTCTTGGCCTCAGGCTCGGCAGAAAACCAGCTCTTCTGAGCTCCCAGCGCCTCGCGACAAGCCCGCTTGAGGAGCTTGAGCTTGCCTAGTTCCTGCGCTACGTCACGAAACTGTCTTTCTTGGCTCACGACCTTCTTTCTGAGGTCAACGATCGGGTCGAGTATTCGAGGAATACCAGGCAGATTGAGTCTCACCATGTCGGGAAAGGCAACAATTTTCGGACAAGTGTAGGCGTTTTTCTCTACGCTGAGGACTCTGGGAAGAAACAGATAGTCAACCTTGGATGCGATGGCCGCCGCGTGTCCACAAGCGAGCTTCACGGGCAGACAGATGTCGGTCAGACAGTACCGCACGCCCAACTGGAGGATGCCCTTGTTTGTCGGCGGGGAGACTACTACTTCCTCATCAAGCGCTCTAAAAAAAGTTTCCCAGAGCAAATGATACCTGTGGTAGAGAAGCGCTCGCGGAATTCCGATTCTTGCCATGGTTTTTTGTGATATTTGGCCAGGTTTTGAAGCCGAACCTGGAACTCAAGTCTTCCTCGGAGCCAGGTTTCTGTCGAGAGCACGAATTGTGCTAAGTGCTAGAGCTTCATACTTTGCTCAGAGGCCAGGCATTCCTCGCACGCAGGCGGCTCAATGGGCAGCTCTTTTGATTCTGCCTGATACCTGCCGCACCTGTCCCCCCAGCCCGCAATCTTGGTATCGTTCATCAAGACTTCGATCACTTCGCAGAGATTTGGACATTCCTTGCACTCAAAGCTGGTTGTCTTGTACTCCACTTCCCCTATGGCCAGACCCCTGAAACGTGTTGCTTCTCCGGCTTCAGACTTCCACTCATGAGCGAGAAGGGCCGCGCCTATGGCTCCCATTACTCCGAATCTTTGAGGCACTGCGATGTCCATTTTGAGTTCCTCGGCGAGCGCCCTTCTGATTCCTGCGTTCGCTGCAACACCTCCCTGGAAAACTACGGGTGGAAGAATTTCTTTTCCCTTCGCAACGTTTGCCAGATAATTGCGCACCAGCGCCTCACAGAGTCCAGCAACAATGTCTTCGACCTTGTGTCCCGTTTGTTGCTTGTGGATCATGTCGCTCTCTGCGAAGACGGTGCAGCGACCCGCAATTCTCACGGGAGTCTTTGAGGATAGGGCAAGCTGTCCAAAGTCTTCGATGGGCAGAGTGAGTCTGTTTGCTTGTTGGTCAAGGAAGGAGCCCGTGCCGGCAGCGCAGATCGTGTTCATCGCAAAGTCAACGGCGACCTGGTTGCGGATAATGACTATCTTGGAATCCTGGCCGCCTATCTCGATCACTGTTTGGACGTCGGGCTCCAGGTGAATCGCCGCCACGGAGTGCGCAGTTATCTCGTTCTTGACGATGTCAGCGCCCACGAGCTCGCCCGCGAGTCGTCTCGCACTGCCCGTTGCACCCGCGGCAAGCACGTTTGGCCTGCCAGGCAGGGCCTCAGCCGCGAGTGCAATCGCTCTTTGCACAGCGTCTATGGGACGACCGGATGTTCTCAGATAGGCGTCGTAGACAACTTGAAGATTCTCGTCCAGTACGGCGAGATTTGTGCTCACGGAGCCAACGTCAATGCCCAGAAACACGTTCATAGTTCTTGGAGAAGGGCAACTTGCGGGACGTGCCCTTTGGATTTCTCTTCGAGTACTCTTTTGCCTGATACATAAAAGCCTGGAGCCTGGTCAATGTGTTTGCTTGCTCCGTGCCGTCATACACCATGTTCAGGAACGGGAAGCCTCCCTCTTTCTTCTGAACGAACTTGAGTATAGCATGCGAGATGGTTCCGGGCATACAGGTGAACGGCATCGCGCTCACAACACCGGAGAGTCCCTTTCTCATGAAATCCATTGCCTTGCCGACTGTGAGTACGGCCTCCCCTTCAAAACTGTAGTGAAGGTAAGGAGCCGCTATCTCCAGCACCTCCCTTGACGAAGGCTCGTTCCAGTGTGTGATGAGCCCTTTGAACGGATGTGACAACACGTGTTCGTCGCGTCTCATCACATAGTCTTTTAGAAAATTCTTAATCAGGAGCTTGTAGTCACCGTTGAGGCGGCTTCGCATGTGTCGCCTGAAGTTGCGATAAAGAAACCACTCGTAGACCGGAGCCATCAACACTTGGCCGCCGAGTTCTTCTATTTGCTCGACCAGGTTGTTGTTGCTGAAATCGTTTGAGCGCACGTATATCTCGCCCACCAGGCCTATGACCGGCTTCTCTTCGGAGCGGTCGACGTCAATTTTCTCAAAAGCGACTCTACTTCTCTCGATCGCATTTATGAGGTCCCGGCGTCTGCCGTTGTTTCTTATTACGTTGCATACGTCTTCAATCTGCTCCCAATAGATCTTTTCAACCAGTTTCTTGTCTTTTGCGTAGGGTCTCGTTTCAAGGAGCCACTTATAGAGCACGTCTATGCTGACTAGCCCCAGCCAGCCCAATTCCAGAAAGCGCCTTCCGACGAGCCCAAGGTCGTCGTAGAAGCTGGAAGCCTGGTTGGGAGCGTAGATGGGTACGTCCTCGAACCCGATCTCGTTCAGCACTATTCTCTGTAAGGCGTTGTACTGACCGAAGCGGCAGGGGCCACCCGAGCCACCCATGAAGAAAGCGTATTTGTCTCTATCGAAATCAGGTTTCAAGACCGTCTTGACCATGTCGCCAGTTGTGACTATACACGGGAAGCACTCCTTACCCGTCGTGTACTTTCTACCCCAATGTAGCGTCTCATCGTCCGGTTCGGGCAGTACCTCGGCGGGCATGCCGCAGGCTTGGAAAGCCGCGGCGACACCGTAAGCGTGGTCGGCCATTCTTGGGATGAGCACTATCCGCTTGTTGCCTTTGGAGATGTTCACAGTTTCAAACTTCCAAGGAGGCGCCGTCCTTCTGTCTGCTGCTCCTTCCAGGCTATCGAGAAATGCCTCGCATCTTGTGATGACTCCCGCGTCGGCGCTGTGCTCGTCGACCTCTATCTGCAGGAACGGTTTATCGCCCATTCTCTGTCTGAAGAAGCGAGAAACGAAAGAATCCGGTCCGCACCCGAAGTTGGTGATGTAAAGCGCGGTGAGCCTGGGATCGTTGCCGATAATCTCAGCGGCGGACAGTATCTTCTGGCCATATCTCCAGTACATGTTCGGCCATTCGTTGCTTATTGTAACGCTGTCCAGAGGAAGGAAATCCATCGGTATGGGAAGAATCCCCATGCCGCGCAGCTTGCGTGGAATCTCGAGATTGGCACCCGGATCACAACCGTTGTATGAACGGCTGACTATCACAAAAGTCTTCTGGTCTTCCTTGAGCGACGAGAGAATCTCTTTACCTCTCTCTCTGCATCTTTCCTGAAACTTCTCGTAAGCCTCCCACGCCTTTTGGGCAGCTTTCTTGACGCTCTTGCGACTTACGCCGAGCTCTTTACCAACGTCCGTCATTGCGTCCGCCAGATGGTCCGGTCCCATCTCAAGCCAGATGTGCGGAGTCAGTAACTTCGTGTCCTTAGAGTCGAAATCTATTGCGCTACGCACTGTGTAGGTGAGGCTTTGAACGTATGGGCAAACGAAGCTGTCCGTGAACTTATCGTCATTACTAGGAAGATTGATGACGCTTGGCAGGAAGATGAAATCGACCTTACTGTCAGCCAACGTCATGATGTGTCCAAGTGCAACCTTTACCGGGAAACATGTCTCTACGACCGAGCCCTCGCAGCCGCGATGGATAACGCTCTTCGTTGTCGGCCCCGAGAGTATCACCCTGCAGCCCAGTTCCGAAAAGAAGGCCTTCCAGAGAGGAAAGAGGTCATGAAAGATGAGGCTTCTCGGCATCCCTATCTTGAGCGCATCTTTTGATTTCTCGCCGGTGTCCTTGTAGGTTTCCATCAGGAACTGTTCCCGCTCCTTAAAAAGATCGGGGAGGTCATCGCCTTTTGAAGCTCTTCGGTCAACGTCATATTTCTCGCACCTGCTGCCGTAGTAGAGCGGCTTCTCACCCTCGACCTTCACACAATTGATTTCACATCTGTTTGCGCAGTCGGCACATTCAAACGACGTGATCTCGTAGGGTCTGTCACTCAAGTCGAATCCTTTGAAGTTGCTTCCCTTGCCGGTGTCGTTCTCCATGGCGAGGATCGCGCATCCTATGGCTCCGGTCACTTCGTGGTGTTCTGGTACCGTGATGGGCTTTCCAGTGACTTTCTCGAACGCCGCGATGACGCCCCTGTTTGCGGCCACTCCGCCCTGGAAGAAAATCCTATTGCCCACCTTTTTCCCGGCAACGACCTTGTTGAGATAATTAAGAACTATCGAGTAGCTTAAGCCCGCGACAAGACTATTCTTGTCAGTGCCACCCTGCTGGTGACGTACGAGCTCTGTCTCCATAAAAACGGTGCAACGGTCACCGAGCGAAACAGGGCTATCGGCTGCCAGGGCCATCTCGCTGAACTCGCCTATGATGTTTATGCCGAGTCTCTCGGCCTGTTCCTCGAGGAAGCTCCCGGTGCCTGCGGCGCAGACTTTGTTCATTTCGAAGTCAACTATGGCGCCGTTCTCAAGGCTTATGTACTTTGAGTCCTGTCCGCCAATCTCAAAAATTGTGTCCACCGTGGGATCTATTTCGGCTGCTGCACGGGCCTGAGCCGTGATTTCGTTCTTCACCAGGTCGGCTCCGATGAAATCTCCAGTAAGGTAGCGGCCCGAGCCGGTCGTGCAGGCTCCTCGAATCTCAACCATGTGGCCGACCTTGTCGCCCACGATCTTTAGTCCCTTCTGTACAGCTTGTATAGGACGGGAAGCCGTCATGAGATAACACTTCGCGAGCACTCTCTTTTCCGTGTCCATGACCACGACGTTTGTGCTGATCGAGCCCACATCAACGCCGAGGTAAGCAGGCACTTTGCCGTCTGGTCCGCGTTTGGGTTCGCCCTTCTTTCCGAAGGGAAGGGTCCTTCCACCCTCGGCAGTAGAGAGGCCTTCCAGAAACTTGTCCTTCTCTCCTGCGGCTTGCTTTGCAAGGAACTCATCGATTTTCTGAAGCCCCGGAAAGGCGGTCTCGATATTTTGATCCAGCGCGGTGTAGACTGCGCCGATTGCTCCCATCGAAGCAAAATGCTCGGGTATGATGAGATCACCTTTCTCAAGTTCAAGCACCTGCGTGAAGGCGCGTATCATTCCCTGGTTGGCAGCCAGGCCTCCCTGGAAAGAAATGGGTCTCGCAAATGTTCTGGCAGCACCGACGGTGCTCTTGAAGTTCCTGGCCATGGCGATACAAAGACCGGCCACGATGTCTTTGGGAAGAGTGCCCTTCTGCTGAAGGTGGATCATGTCACTCTTTGCAAAAACGCTACACCTGCCTGCTATTCTCGGCGGTGTCTTTGACTCGAGGGCAAGCTTGCTGAATTCTTCTATTGACAGGCCTAATCTGTGCGCCTGCTGGTCAAGGAATGAGCCCGTACCTGCGGCGCAGATTGTATTCATCGCAAAATCGACCATCTCCGTTTTGCCGACTTGAGGGTTTTCCTTGAGGAAAATGAGCTTTGAATCTTCCCCCCCAATTTCAATGACAGTCCGCACTTCGGGATGCAGGTGCACGACCGCTGCCGCTTGGGCAACGACCTCGTTCACAAAATGAGCATTCAGCAGATCCGAGAAAAGTTCGCCGCCGGCGCCTGTCACTGCAACCAGTTTTATCCTCGAAGGGTCGTATTTCTTGAGAAGATCCTTGAGAGCATCGAGAGTTGCTGCAACGGAATGGCCTTGATGGCGAATATAGCTATCTTCTACGATCCGCTTGTCAGGGCTTACTACAGCGATATTCACACTTACAGACCCCGCATCGATTCCTATGCAGATTTTTTCCGACTCGACGCTCACTTTGTCGTCCGAAGGTTCTTTTTCGCTCGAGTGTGCTTTTTCGCCTGACGCTGCTTTCTCAGTCTTAGCTTTTACTATCATGACTTCCCGACGTTCCTCCCTGTGGAGCTAATTCACCACCACGGTCCCAGCATACATGAGAAGGTTTGGGGCCACACCACGTGTCTTGAGGCTTTTTGCTAAACCGGGGATTAAACCAGGCAACACGGAACCTCTGCTGCGGCAACAGATCCGTGCTATGTGAGGGGAGCACCAGCCCCTGGAACCATTGACCGAATTTGAAGTTCGAGTCTACCAACGGAAGCAGTGGCTGTCAACGAAATTCACGATCGCTGGGCCGCAAACGGTTGATTCGTCCCTGATCGCACTGTGGCTTGCTCCTTGAGACGTCGACCAAATGCCAGGGTGCGAGGTGCCTTCCAATACCCGAGATACCGGATTCTTTTTTGTTGACCGTGCATGAGGCCTGGTCTAACCTGACTTTTAGGGTTGCTAACGTCATGGTGCATATGATTCTTCATAGACCTAAGATTTCGTCAGGCAAGAGCATGTTTTCCGAGACCGTGGCGACACTGGGGGTTCAAATGGAATCAAGTCTCTACGTCACCTCTTCACTTGTGCGCATCGTTCGCTATGCCTTCGGCTTGGGTCTTCTTCTGTTTGCCGCTCTTTTCTACCCACCGGGAATTGCGGCAAGCCCTTTGCGAACAGCACCCTTAGATTCAACCTTCAGTACCGAGACTTTCGCAGCGCGGTTCCGAGCGATGGCCTCATTCAAGGCCGACTCCATTCCGCGGGATTATGTTGCATTTGGTGACGTAAGGGGATACGTAAACGTATTGAGGAAAAAGGGTGCCGGTTTTGTTCGTGCTTGGAGTACTTTCTCGCTCGGTTCGCCCGTGAAAGAGATTTTCGCCGACGACATCGACGCGGATAGTTTCGTGGAACTTGTGGTGATCACCTCTGCCGGCAGGATGTTTGTTTTTGAAACAAACACTCACCAGCTCGTTTGGGAAAATACGGGTAATGACTTTAAAAACGTGAGCACGCTTGTCATTACCCAACTGGATCGCGATCCTGCCAGAGAACTGGTACTTTTTGCGGATTCCAGGCTCATGGTGATGGACGGCGAGAAACTGCTGAGGGAGTACCAGAGCGCGGACACGTTTGATCCGGCAGAGTATATGGTCATAGGAGATGTTGACAACGACGAGGAGAAAGAGATAGTGCTTGACTCGGGGTTCGTCGTAAATGCCAGGTCTCTCAATATCGAGTGGCAGACCGACTATTTCGGTTCGAAGCTCGCTCTGTGCGATCTCGATGGTGACCGAGTGGACGAGCTTTTCTGTGAGTCCACCGGAGGGGCCCTGAGAGTGTATGACCTGGACATCAGACAAGAGAAGTCGGTCTTTTGAGCAGAGAAAGGAGGCAGGAGATGCCATTGGAAGAGACAGCCAGCGTGGAAAATGCTCTCGTAGTTCTCACGGTGGGTGGTTTCCTCAAGAGAGTAGGGCTCGAGGAATTCGAGGCTCAGAAAAGGGGAGGGAAGGGAATCGTCGGTGGTAAACCCAAGGAGGAGGATGCCATCTTTGGCATCACGCCTGCACGCTCTCAGGACCGGGTGCTGTTCTTCACAAACCTGGGCAGATGTCACTCCATCGAGTCTGCTCAGATTCCTGTGATGTCGCGCTACGCCCAAGGCACGAAAGCGGCGGGTGTTCTGGGTTTGGCGTCTGAAGAACACGTGACTTTTATGCTTGCCCACGGTGGCGTCTTCGAGGAACAACCATTGGTTCTCTTGTCTGCGAAGGGCATGATAAAAAGAACGCCTCTATCCAGCTTCCGCAAACCCAGACCGGATGGCATTGTCGCTATGTCTCTGGCAGAGGGAGACAGCATACGGGCGGGCTATATCTCGACCAAACCCGGTGAGACGATGATAATCACTTCCTCTGGCAAGGCCGTTCGTTTTGACGAGGACGCGGTCAGAGTAATGGGCAAGGTTGCACAGGGAGTGAGAGGAGTGAGGCTCGCCCCTGACGACACAGCCGTAGCCGTTTGCCCCGCGGCGGAAGGTCTACGCGTCCTGGTTGTGAGTGAAAAGGGTTTCGGCAAGCTTACTGTTCAGGAAGAGTTTAGAAAGACGGCGCGCGGAGCAGGAGGAGTCACCGCAGCCAAGCTCAACGAAAAGACGGGCAAGGTGGCATTTGCAGGTACGTTGAGTACGGCAGAAATCATACTTTGCAGCAAGAAAGGAAAGGTCATTCGGTTTGCTAGCGCAGACGTTCGTGAGACCGGTCGGGCCGCGGTAGGCGTACGTCTAATGAAACTTGATGATGACGACGCTGTGTCGAATGGCGCCATCGTAATGATTGGCTAGCTGTGGGTCAAGGGTGGCAATCGGCAAGCAATAGGTGGTAAAACTGCAAGCTGCAAGTACCGAATGGAACGCACGAACTGATGAGCTCCCGTGTAGCTCAGTGCACTCCGATTTTTTCGTTGACGCTCATTGTCGCCCAGTTATACTTCGTTTCGCATTAGGGGTGGAAATTCGAGTTCACAGCCGGGAAAGGAGGTGCTGTACCGGATAAGCGAGCCATTAGGAGTTGATTATTTCAGATTCTTTTTGCTCATCTAACTTCTGAAACAAGTCAAAAACAGGTCGCTTAGGGTTATTCAAGAAAATCGTGGAGGTTCCGAGAGCCAATGAAGCGGCGTAAAAGATACTACGATAATGACGATGAGCGTCCGAATCGGAAGCGACAGGTGATTCGCGAAATAGAAGATGAGAAAGATTGGGTAGATGAACTGGAGGTGGACGAGGATTTTGAGGAGGATTTGAACGAAGAACTCATGAACGAGGAAGACTACGAAGAATACGAATAGCAAACCTTGAAAATGACGGTGTTTCGTCGTTCGAAGGGGGTAGATAAAGGGGAGCCTGTATGAAGCGTTTCTCCAAAAAACCCGTTGACCCCATCAGCGTTGAGCCCGATGCGACGGTTGACAGGTTTGTGACGCAGCTTTCGGAAGTCTCATTTCAGGCAAGAAATCTCGGCACGGCGGTTGACATATGGGAAAAGATGCTTGACGATGAGGCGATGATCTTCTTCGGTCTCGCGGGCGCAATGGTGCCTGCGGGTATGAGAAAAATCGTCTCGTTCCTCGTGAAGAACAGGTTTGTTGACTGTGTGGTTTCCACAGGAGCAAACCTGTTTCACGATTGCCACGAGACTCTTGGCTACTTCCATTGGCGTGGGAGTCACCAGGCAGACGATCTGGCCCTCAAGGAAAGCAACGTCGATAGAATCTACGACACCTTTGCTTCCGAAACTGAATTCCGGCGTACCGACGATTTTATCACTCGCTTTGCCAAGGAGCTTCCGCAGGAAGAGCCGTTCACCACGCGCGAGTTCCTACAACTTTTGGGCAAGAAGCTCTCGGACACTTCGAGTAACGAGGGCATTCTGACATCGGCGTTCAAGGCCGGTGTTCCCATTTACTGTCCCGCAGTTGGTGACTCTTCTGTAGGTATCGCGGTTGCCGTTGGGAGAAGTAGGGGAGAGAACAGAGTCATGTTCGACATAGCAGCCGACGTGCTTGAAACTGCCAGATTGGCTTCTCCCTCCTTTTCTGCTTGCTCGTGCACGGGTGTCGTATACGTGGGAGGCGGTGTACCCAAGAATTTCATACAGCAGACAGAGGTCACGATTTCCATTTTGGGAGAGGAAGCAGCAGGTCACAAGTACGCCGTCCAGATCATAACCGACCCTCCACACTGGGGAGGGCTGAGCGGCTGTACGTTTGAGGAAGCACAGTCCTGGGGCAAAATTGCAACGGAGGCGGTGAAAACAACCGTTTATTCGGACGCGACGATAGCGCTTCCACTCATTGCCACAGCTCTTGCCACAAGAAGGAAAGACAATCTTAAGAAACGTCGTATCCCGCGGTTCGAAATGGGTCACGTTCTGAGCGTGAAGCAATAGAATTGACGGCCGCTCCCGGTCGTTGGGCGACCGCTAGCAAACGGAGGCGGTGTACTGAGCGGAGGCCGCGGTGAAAGAAACCGCAGGGGTGACTGCGAACAGGTCACAAGCATCGAGATTGACAGCCATAGCACGTTGACTCGGAGAAGCAGGTCATGATGGCCAAGAGAAAGCGAGAACCTCATTTTGTGCCTTTCAATTTCGGGGCGATAGAAGGTGAACTGTCTCTTCTGGAAAAGTCGCGTGTTGTGATACTTCCTGTTCCATATGATTCCACTTCCACTTACCTTTCCGGAAGCAGGGAAGCCCCTCAGGCCATAATTTCCGCCTCGAGGAGCATGGAGCTTTTCGACGACGAACTCGGCTTCTCGCCGTGTTCTCTCGGCATCCACACACTTTCTTTCCTTGATCCGGTGACTTCGAGCCCGGAAGAAATGCTGGCCGATGTCTCGGACACGGTCAGCCGATACGTCAAGCTGGATAAGTTCGTAGTTCTGCTCGGCGGAGACCACATATTGTCTGTAGGTGCGGTCAGGGCCCTCAAGAAAAAATGGAAATCGCTAGGGGTCATCCAATTCGACGCACACGCAGACATGCGGTATTCCTACCAGGGAACAAAACTGAGTCATGCCTGCACCGGAAGAAGGCTTGCAGAAATGTGTCCTCTACTCCAAGCGGGCATAAGGTCCATGTCCGAGGAAGAGGACGACTTTCTAAAATCTCCGAGAAAATCCCCGCCCATCTTCACGCTAAA
>Ga0315291_10001161_pt1 | contig 35176 bp, 35 predicted proteins | sample YL17G12_20_MG_FD_203070 | JGI IMG/M metagenome (GOLD analysis project Ga0315291, IMG submission 203070) | Sediment microbial communities from Yellowstone Lake, YNP, Wyoming, USA - YL17G12_20 | ecosystem: Environmental > Aquatic > Freshwater > Lake > Sediment | place: USA: Wyoming | collected...
GTTTCCCGGGATCTCATCCTTGTTGACCCACAGGTTGGCCGCGAGCTGGGGGATTCGGGTGTCGATCCCCGAGTCGATCACCGCGACCGTCACGGAGGGCGACCCGTGCGTGGTCTGCCAGGCGAGAGGGGCCCGGATCCGGGAGACACCCCAGTTGAGCGGCTCCTGGACGACGGTGTAGAGCCCCTCTCCTTCGAAGGTCTGCGGCGGCTCGAGAGGCAAGGTGATGGGGATGATGCGAAACGGGAGGGACGCCGAGACGAGGCCGGAGGGGCCGAGGTCGAGGGTCACCTGAAGCACGTAGATTCCCACTTTCTGGAACTCCCAGCGGCTCGCGGCGGTGACGCGGCGCGTCTCGCCGGAGGCCACGGTGAACGGCTCGACGATGATCGCGTTCAGGACGTTCTCTGCGCGGTCGGTCAGGGTGGCTCTCCCGCGGGCATTCTCGAGAGGGGAGGAACCGGCGTTCCGAAGGTCAAACGACACGCGGAAGGGGGAGAGGCCGTCGATCGTGAGCGCGCCGATCTCCGCCGACCGTGGCGCCGCGTCCTGGGGCCACGCGGGCGCTGAGGAGAGGAGAGCGAAGAGGACCAGCGGGAGGAGCCATCGGCGGCTCGGTGTCACGGTTCTTCCCTCACGGCGTTGCGCCGGAGAGGGAGGAGACGATGGCGTCCACGTCGAACGACTCCTCGGGCCCCCAGCCCCGGCTCGTGATGGCGATCCTGACGGGGAGATCTGCGCTCGTCGCGGTCAACCGAGCGGCGGCGACAGCCGCCCCTGCGGCCGGGGTCTCCGGGAGAAGGACCGCGAATCTCCCCTCCGCGACGCGGAAGACCGGATCCACCGTGCGGACGTTCCTCGTCAGGAAGGCGACGGTGGCGACGAGGTCCGTCTCCGGCGCGCCCGTCTCCCTGCCTCCGGCGCCCGGGACGTCCACGACAAGAAGGGACGTCGGGTGCTTGTACCGCCCTCCCTTCTTCAGTTCCTGGGTCAGGGCGTCCCGGAAGTGGGCGAGGTTGTAGGCGCCCGTGAGTTCGTCCAGGACGACCATCCTCCGGAGCCTCTCCTCGCGGGAGCTGAGCGCCTTGACCATCAGGTTGAATGCCTCGATGCAGCGCACGAGCTCGTCCCGGACGGGAGTCCCCGGGCGGCGCGCCGGACCCGGCGAGACCAGGACGCCGTAGTCTCTCTTCGTCACCGCGTTGGCCCCGGCCGCGAGGCGGGAGACGGGCCGCGTGACGACCCCGCGAACCACGAAGTAGAGGAGCGTCGCGAGGACGGCAAAGCCGCCGATGGACCCGGCGGCAACCCGCCCGGCGAGGCGCGACACGTGGAGGGCTTCCTCCTCGAGGGACATGTCGACGGACACGATCCCAGCGAGTTCGCCCTCGACGAAGAGGGGGTGGTCGGCGTGAAGGAGCCTCGTGTCCCCGCTCCTCGTCCTCTTCACCTCGACGGCGCGCAGCTCGACGAGCCGTTCCTGATCCTTCTCGCTCGCCGGCCGGCCGACGAGGGACGGGTCTGTGCTCGCCACGACGAGGAGCCCCCGCGCGGTCATCCCGAGGATCGTGATCCCCACGATCGACTCGTTCCGCTTGAGCAGGGTGTCGATGTCCCGGCTCAGGTCCTCGGAATAGTAGAGGACGTACGCCTTCTCCTGGATCGACTTGGAGACAACCGCCGCCACGCTCTTCGCTCGCTGCTCGTAGATGGCGGCGAGGGTCGAGCGGAGGGAGACGAAGGCGAACGAGGCGAGGAGCGCGATCACGAGAAGGGTGATGAGGAGGACGGGGGCCATGAACTTCGCGGAGAGGGACGTCCGGTAGTAGAGCCGTGCCCAGAGGGCGCTTGCGGCGCGGAGGGCGCGTCGGCGACGGGCCCCCTCGCCGGGGGCGTTCGTCCTTTCTTCTTCGGGACCCATGCTCAATCCTCCTTGACTCACCAGCGGATCATGCCTTCTCGGACCAGGAACTCCCTCGCCGCTTGCTCTGGCTCCTCCTGGAGGAGCCGGACGCGGGTCGCCATTGCGTGCAGGGCCTCTGTCGATAGGTGCGGAGTGAGGTCGGCGAGGGCCTGCCCGACCTCCGGGCTGCGGACGAGGACGGCGGGGTGGAGAAAGGGGGCGGAGCGGGAGACCGGGAGTGCCCCCCGATCGTCCTCGAGCAGCGTGAATCCGGTCAAAGAGAGCGTCTCCTCGACCTCCTCCACCAGGCCGGCCTGGACCGTGCCCAGCCGGAGGAGGGTCTCCGTCGCGCCCTGGCCGCCCGTCCAGGTCACCTCCCCCGCGGCGAAGGGGAGGTCGTAGGTCGAGGTGAACGTGTTGACGGCCTCCGCGGGAAGGCCTCGGGGGGCGGCGAGCGAGAGGAGCGTCCCCTCCCCTCTCAGCCACTCGGCGAGGGCGGAGACCGTCCTTGCGGGAAGGGCTGCCGCGAGGCCACTGGGGACGGCGAGCAGGAACCGGCCCGTCGAGGGGATCGCCGGGAGGACAACCACCCCGGACGGGATCGCCTCTCTCCGCTCTAGGTCGCCCCAGACGAGGTCGACATCTCCCGCACGAAGGGCCGCCTCGACTTCCTCGGCGCTTCCCAGGCCGACGAGGTCGGTGACCCGGATGCCACGGTCTGTGAGAACGAGTTGGACAAGCCGACCGAGGAGAATCTGCGGGAGGGCGTCCTGCGTCGCGAGCGTGACCCCTGTCTCCTTTGCGAGGAGAGGCACGATCACCCCAGCCGAGAATAGGCCGCCGGAGCGCGCCCCGTGGAAGACGTTCTCGCGGGCTCGGACCGAGACGTCCGTTTGGTTCGAGATGTCGTAGGTCTTGCTCCCGCGGAAGACGTTCTGAGCGATGAGGAGCGAGGACTCGCTTCCCGGCTCGGCGGAGACGGACGGCGCCTCACCGGAGAAGACGGGGATCTCCTCGCGCAGCGACGGCTCCATTCCGATCCCGATCTCGTTCCTGAGGAAGGTGTTTCCCTCGATGCGCGTCCCTGGGCCGGAGAGAACGAGGCGAAGGCCGGTTCCGTTCAGAGAGAGCTCGTTCTCGGTGAGGAGGTTCTGGGAGGAGGAGACGAGGAGGACCCCGATGGGGCTCTTCTCGACCCGGTTAGAGGAGAGGGCGTTCCCTCGCGAGTGATCCAGGAGGAGGAACCCGAAAGCATGGTTGTCTGTTAGCCTGTTGCGCGAAAGGTCGCTGCGTTCCGCGCCGAGGAGCGCGATCCCGGAGGCGTTCCTCTGCGCCCGGTTATCGAGGACAAGAGTCCCCTCGCTGTAGGAGACGACGAGGCCGGCGACGAGGTTCTCTCTCATCTCGTTGTGCAGGAGCCGGCTTTTCTGGGACTCGGTCACCTCGAGGCCGATCCGGTTTTCGAGTGAGCGGTTGCCGAGACAGAGGAGGGCCTCGGTCTTCTCGATCAGGATTCCGGTCCCGGCGCAGCGCGAGACCGTGTTCCAGGTGACCGCGTTCTCCCTCCCGTTTCGGACCGCGATCCCGGTCTCCCTCCCTCGTTCGACCCGGTTCTCCAGGATTCGGCTCTGGGACGAGTCCTGGACGAGGATCCCGGTCGAGGTTGGATCGAGGACCCGGTTTGCCTGCACCACCGCCCCCTCCGCCGCGCGGAGGACGATGCCCGCCCCGCTACGGTCGATCTCGTTCCGGGAGATCACGGTCTCCGCGCTCTCCAGGATGGCGATCCCTCCCTCCGCGCACCGCACGAGGCGAGAGCTTCGGACCTCGCTTCCGTCCGATCCTTCCTCCAGGGAGACACCAATCCTGGCGTCGGCGACAGTGGAATCGATGAGCCGGCACGAGCGCGCTCCGGAGAAGAGGACGCCCAGAAGCCCCTCGCGGACGCTGACGCGCTCGACCACGCACCCGCTCGTCCCCTCCAGGAGGAGGCCGGTCCCGTCTGCCTCGATCGCGAGGTCACGCACCGTCACGTCGTCGGCCTGGACGGTGATCGCTGGGGCCCCGCCCGTCCCGAGGACGACGGCCGTCCCGCCGCTGGATCCGAGGGTCACCCCGGGGGTGCGGATCGAGAGGGGGCCGTAGAAGGGGCCTTCCTTTGCCTGCAAGAGGATGCGCGTCCCTGGCAGAGCCTGGTCGAGAGCGGCCTGAGCCGAAGGAACCCCGGCGGGGACGAGGAGCGTTGGCTCCTGAGAGCGGCAGGAAAAAAGGAGGCCTCCGAGGGCCAAGAGCAGGACGACAAGACCCGCCCCGCGGATGACCTTCCCGAGCCTGGCGTCCCTCATGGTTCACTTATACCACGTCCTGCGAGAGGGGAGAAGGGGGACAGGAAGCGCGCCGAGACGGAGGAGTGGGCTTGCCCTTGATCAAGCCACCTCTCTCGGCTAGGATGAATGAACGTTCATTCAGGAGGCGGGCGCATGGGGTCTCAACCAGGGAAGGATGACCTGATCAGGGAGGCCGCGATTCGCGTCTTCTCGAGGAAGGGGTTCTACGAGGCGAAGATGGAAGAGGTCGCCCAGGAAGCCGGCGTCGCCGTGGGGACGATCTACAACTACTACACGAGCAAGGAGGATCTCCTCCTGTCGATCTTCACGGAGGAGTTCGAGGACTGGGCTCGTTTCTACGAGGAGTTTCACTCGAGCGGACTCCCCGTCCAGGAGCGCATCCACCGGCTTCTCGACCGGCGCATCACTCAGCACAAGGAGCACAGCGATCTGGCCCTGGTTCTGCTGCGGGAGAGGTTCAGCCACGGGGGCGGGTTCCAGGAGCGGCTCCTCACGTTCTACCGCGGGATGATGGAGCGGATCGAGGGGTTCGTCGAGGAGGCCGTAGCGGAAGGATGGCTTCGCCCCTGCAATCCGCGGATCGTCGCGCACGCCCTGTTCGCTCTCGTCGAGGTCACGAGCGCTCTCCTGCTCGCCTACCCCGAGGAGGAGAGCGGGCGCTTCCTCAAAGAGGCCTCCCAGGAGTTGGGGGCCCTGATCTGGCAAGGATTGAGGAAGGAGGAGGGATGAGGCTCAAGGTCTGGGTGGCGGTCGGGGCGATCGCGCTCCTTGTCGCCGCCAACGTGGCGTTGGGGCAGGAGGCCGCCTCTTCTTCTGGCCCGCTGCGTCTCCTCCTCGTGGATGAGACGAAGACCTTCTCCTCGACGATGCGGGTCGGGGCTCTTGCCGGGGTGCTCAAGCGCTCGGGGCTGGTCGAGGTGACGCCGCTCCTGGTCGAGGTGGGGTCGAGCTACGACGACCCTCTCGTCGGGAAGGAGGGCGACCTCGCCGGTCCGTACGACGTGGTCGCCGTCATCCCGCGGGGCATTGACGATGGGACAGCCGACTGGATCTGGATCCTCGCCAACACGCCCAGAGGATCTTCTCCGGACTACCCGCGCTTCCTCGAGGGGATCCAAACGCTGTCCCTGGTCGTCGAGAGGGTCTTCGAGGGTCTCGCTCGCGCGATCGATGGTCGGGAGGACCTCTTCCCGGCCTTCCTCGCTGCCCTGTACGTCCAGGAGGGGATCCTCCGTTGAGGAAGTTCTTCGGCTGGATTGCCGACCATCCGGTCGTCACGGTCGCCCTCGTCCTGGTGGCAACAGCAGCGATCGCCTCCTTCATCCCGCGCCTCCAGACCGAGACCGACTTCTCGACGTACATCGACCCGAACGACCCGGACGTCGTGGCGATGCGGCGCGCGGAGGCACGCTACGGGAGCCAGTCCCTCCTGATGGTCACGCTCGAGAACGAGAGCGGGATCTTCAATAGGACGACCCTCGCTCGGATCGATCGCCTGGGGAAGGCGTTTGCGGAGATCCCCGGCGTGGACGAAGTGACGACCCCTCTCAACGGGCAGGTGATCACCGGGACGGCAACCTCAATCCTAGTTGGCCCCGCCGCACCTCAAGGTCGAGTCCCCACGACCGCGGAGGAGATGGCGGCCTTCCGCGAACGTGCCTTGGGGAGCGCCACCGTCCGCGACTACCTCGTTGCCTCGGACGGGAAGGCGGCGGTGATCTCGATCGGGCTTCGATCGAGCGCGGACGAGCTTGACGTGACCGAGAAAGTGGTCGAGATCCTCCGCAGCGACGAGAAGGGGGAGGACCGGCTCTATCCGGTCGGTCTCTCCTACATGAGCTTCGTCCTCACCGAGACGATGATGAGCGACCTCTTCGTCCTCGTTCCGCTCATGTTCGCCGCCATCGTCCTCGTCCTCTACGCGAGCTTCCGCAGCCTGCGCGGGGTCTTCCTTCCCCTGCTCGTGGTGACCCTGTCGGCTGTATGGGCTCTCGGCCTGATGGGGGTCTTCCGGGTCCCTGTGACGATTATCTCGTTCATCCTGCCGGTCATCCTGCTCGCGATCGGGATCGCCTACGGCATCCACGTCTTGAACAGGTTCTACGAGGCCGTCGTCTCCGGCCTCGACCGGCGCGCCGCGGTGGTGACGACGGGAATGGAGATGGTGGCCCCGGTCTCCATGGCGGGGCTGACGACGGGCGCAGGGTTCCTCTCCCTCACGAACTCCGTCCTTGTTCCCCAGCGCCAGTTTGGGGTCTACGCTGGGGTGGGGGTCGTCGCGGCGATGGTCCTCTCGCTCGTCCTCATCCCGGCCCTCCTCTCGCTCCTCCCCGTCCCACGCCGCCGCGTCACGACCGGGCGCCGGGGCCCGGTGGTTGCCGCCCTCGCGGGGTTCCGCGCGCTCGTCCTCCGGCACCGCCGTCTTGTCCTCGTCGTGTCGGTCGTCCTCTTTGTGGGCTTCCTCGCCGGTCTGCCGCTCCTGCGGATCGAGACGTCGGACCGGGAGTTCCTGGGCGAGACGAGTCCGGCGGTCCGGGGAATGGACGTCATGGAGCGGCACTTCGCCGGGAGCGAGCAGGTGATCGTCGAGATCGACGCCGGCGCGGCGGACGGCCTCAAGGACCCAGCGCTCCTGAGGGAGATCGTCGCCTTGGAGGACTTCCTCGGGACGTGGGGCGTGAAGAAGACGATGTCGCTTGCCGACCTCGTGCGCGAGATGAACCGGAAGTTCCACGCCGATGACCCGGCCTACGACGTGGTCCCCGACGACCGGAAGCTCGTGTCCCAACTCCTGGTCCTATTCACCTTCCAGGGAGGGTCCCTCGGGGACATGGCGCTCAGGGACTTCTCAGCCGGGGAGGTGATGGGCCTCTACCCGATGGAGTCGAGTGAAGATCAGGTTCGGTTCGCCCGCGCCGTCGAGGGCTACCTCGCTCGGCACTTCGTCGGCTCGGCGCACGCGGAGATGATCGGCTCCACGCCGATCAGCGCAAACCTGCACGGCCGGATCGCGACCAGCCAGATCTCGAGCCTTGGGACCTCCATTGTCGCCTGCGGCCTGATCGTCGCCCTGCTCATGGGATCGATCGTCGCCGGGCTCGTTGCTCTGATTCCCCTCCTCGTCACGGTGGCGGTGAACTTCGGCGTCATGGCCTACAGCGGGACGGCGCTCAACATGGCAACCCTGATGGTCTCCTCGATCGCGATCGGGATGGGGATCGACTACGCGATCCACTTCCTATCGCGCTACCGGCGGGAGGTGCAGGCGGGCAAGGGACCGGACGATGCTTTGACGGAGACGGTCTTCAGCACGGGGCGGGGGATCGCCTACAACGTCCTTTCCCTTGCGCTCGGGTTCGTCCTCCTCCTCGCCTCGGCGTTCCGGGGGACGCGCGACTTCGGGCTGTTCATCGCGATGACGATGGTCGTGAGCGGGCTCTCGGCGTTCACGGTCATCCCAGCGGTCCTCGTGACGTGGTCGCCGAAGTTCCTGCGCCGGGAGGCGTGGGGACGCTGGCGAAGGAAGGGGCCAAGGGACGAAGGAGACCAAGGAGGCTGACGATGAGAACGGGGATGAGGTTCGTGGGGTTTGCGCTCGCGTGTGCGGTACTGCTGTCCTCGGCAGGGGTTCAGTCGCAGGGGCTGACAGGAGACGAGATCCTCGCGCGGTCCGACGTGAGCGGCGAGATCCTCGGTCTGGGAGACTTCCTGGTCACGCTCTCGTTCGAGTCCCGCTACCAGGACGGGACCGCGGTCGCGAACCGTTTCCTCGGGGTCTCGCACCGCGAGGAGGGAGGCCGGGAGGCCCTCCTCCTCTACTTCCTCGAGCCGGAGGACGTCCTGGGGACGATCTTCCTCTCCCGGACGGAGCCCGGAGAGGACGCGCGGCTTTGGCTCTATCTCCCGGCGCTCGGCTCCTCGAAGGAGCTCGTCTCGGGGAGCGAGCGAGGCGGGAGCTTCGCCGGATCCAGCTTCTCGTTCGAGGAGATTGGGGCACGCAGTCTAGCTTCGGACTTCGCGGCAAAGCTCGTCGGGGACGAGACGGTCGACGTCGGAGGGACGCCGCGCGGGGCCTACGTCCTGCTCCTGACCGCTAGACCCGGGGCGGACGTCCTGCACCCCGCGGCGACGCTCTGGGTCGACAAGGAGACCTGGATCACGCTGCGGGCGGAGAGCCGGCGTTCGGACGGCTCGCTCGCCTCGACGATGAGGGTCCTCGCCCTGGGGGAGTTCGAGGGAGACACGGTGATCACCGGGCTTGAGTCCGCCGACCTCGAGGAGGGGGTGACGACGACGATCTCCTTCCTTGACGAGCGCCGACCGGGCGTCCCTCTCCCCCTCGACACGTTCGCGCCGGAGGCGCTGGCGTCGTTCGACCCCGTGGTGGCTGGGCTCCTGCCGTAGGGGCGCGCCAGAGCTGCGGCCTCGCGGAAAAGGAAGCGCCCGGCGCACAAGCGTCGGGCACTAACCCTTGTATACGTTTCCCGGGGGGTGGGTGTCAAGGGCGGGCGGGCTTTGATTTCAGAGAGAGCGAGAAATACAATCCCGCGCGAGGTGTAAGCGATGTCAGCCGAAGATGCGAAACGGGAAATGGTCGCCCACATGGAGCGGACGGTCGAGGTCCTGAGGACGAACCTGACCAAAGTGCAGACCGGGCGCGCCAATCCGGCGATGGTCCAAGACGTCACGGTCGACTACTACGGGGCACCGACCCCACTCCGGCAGCTCGCGACGATCGCCGCTCCCGATCCGGATCTCCTCGTGGTCCAGCCCTACGACAAGACGCAGATGGCCGCCGTGGAGAAGGCGATCCTGGTCGCGGACCTTGGCCTCAACCCCGCGAACGACGGGAAGGTGATCCGGATCAAGGTGCCGAGACTCTCCGAGGAGAGGCGGAACGAGCTCACGAAGATCATCAGGGGCAAGGGCGAGGAGGCGAAGGTCGCCCTGCGCAACATCCGCCGCGAGGCGAACGAGAAGTTCGACCGGATGAAGGACGGCGGCGAGATCTCCGAGGACGAACACCACCACGCGCGGGAGAAGAACGACTCGACGATCCAGGACTACTCGAAGAAGGTGGACGAGCTGATTGAGACCAAGACAAAGCAGCTCCGCACCATCTGACCGCCTCGTCCCTGCCGTCCAGCCGCCCCGCACGCCAGAGATCGACTTTCTGCGGTTGTTCCGCGTTCGTAGTGCCGCCGCGATCTGCCTTGGAGGGACCCTCCTCCTCGTGGCGCTCGGGCAGGCTCTCGCGGCGTGCGGCGTCCTGGTCGGGCTCCTGCTCTTCCTTCTGAACGCGCTCCTTCTCTACGGGGCTACGCGTGCCCTCTTCCGGAAGGCATCGGGGAGCGGGCTCTACGCCCTTGCGGGGCTGTCCGGCCTCGGTAGAATCGCTCTCCTTGCGGGCGTTGTGGGGCTCGTCTGCTTCTGGGACAGGGCGGCGGGGCTCGGGACGTGCCTGGGACTCCTCGTCGCTCAAGGCAACCTGCGGCTGGGGTACATGGGTCCAAACGGAAGGGCGCGATGGCTGAACACCTAGCAGAGCGGCTCGTCCTCAGCTTCACCGTGGGGGGCGTGACGGTCGCCTTCAACCTGACGACGATGCTCGTCAGCTGGGTCGTGATCGTGCTCCTCGTCGCCCTGGCCCTCGTCCTCCGCCGGGGGCTGCGCCAGGAGGTCGAGGACAAGCCGAACCGAATCCAGGCGACGGTCGATGTGATCATGGACGTTCTCCAGTCGCAGCTCCTCGCCGGCTTCGGCTCGGAGAGGGTGGCGCGAGCCCTCTTCCCGTTCATCGGGACGATCTTCCTCTACGTCCTCTTCTGCAACTGGATCGCCATCGTCCCGTACCTTCCCTCGCCGACCGAGGATCTCAACGTGACCCTGAGCCTCGGGATCATGGTCCTCGTCATGACGCACGGCGTGGCTATGCGCTTCCGAGGCGTGCGGCACCACCTGAAGGGGCTCCTCGAGCCTCTCCCGTTCCTCCTCCCCCTGCACCTGATGGGGGACATCGGGAGGACGACGTCCCACTCGTTCCGTTTGTTCGGAAACCTGTACGGGGGAGCGATCCTGGTCGCCGTCTTCTCGACGGCCCTCGTTCCTCTCGTCGTGCCGGTCGGGCTGAATCTCTTCTTCGGGCTGTTCGCTGGGCTGATCCAGGCGTTCGTGTTCTCGATGCTCGCGGTGATCTACATCAACACCGCGGTCACCGAATAGGAGGAGTCATGCTGCAAGAGGCGCAGAGCGTGGTGGGGCAGGCCGCCCAGAGCGAGATGGTCCTGGCGATGAAGTACCTCGCGGCGGCCCTGTGCATGGCGATCGGCGGGGTCGCCCCGTCCATCGGGGAAGCGAACATCGTCACGCGCACGATCGAAGGGATGGCGCGCCAGCCGGAGATGCAGGGCCCGCTCTTCCGGGCGATGGTCGTGGGGCAGTCGATCCTCGAGACGATCGCGATCTACTGCCTGATCGTCTCGGTCATCCTGCTTCTGGTCGTCTAGGGGGGCGCATGCACCTCGAGTGGGCGAAGCTGATCGAGAGCCTGAACTGGACGTTCGTCTTCAATCTGGTCAACTTCGCCCTCTTGCTCGTCGTCCTGCGGTTCCTCCTGTTCAAGCCTGCGCTCGCCTATCTTGACCGCCGCCGCGAGCTGATCGCGTCGCGCATGGCCACGGCGCGACGGGATCAGGAGGAGGCGGCGCGGCTCGCCCGCGAGGCGCAGGTGGCGCTGCAAGCAGCGCGCGACCAGAGCCGCCGTACGCTCGAGGAGGCGGCGGCACGACGGGAGGACGTGCTCGCGGCGGCGAAGGGCGAGGCGGAGCGCGAGGCGAGACGGATCGTGGAGGAGGCTCGTCGGCAGATCGAGCAGGATCGCGCCCAGATGGAGGACGAGCTCCGGCGCTCCTACGCCGAGATCGTCGTCCTCGGCGCCGGCCGCGTCCTGGAGCGTGAGGTGAAGGTGGAGGACCACCGCCGCCTCCTGGACAAGCTCCTCGCGGAGATCGACGACCAGGCCCTCGGGGTCGGAAGGTGAGGTCGCGCGAGATCGCCCGTCGCTACGCCGAGGCGCTCTTCCGCCTGGGTCAGGAAGAAGGGCGCCTGGGCGAGATCGAGGAGGGGTACCGGGAGCTCTTGGCCGAGGTCGAGGCGGTCCCGGACCTCGTGCGGTTCCTCGAACACCCCCTCGTCCCCGCGGCATCGAAGGGCGAGACGATCGACCGCGCGTTCCCGGGGATCCAAAGCGAACTACTGGGGCTCCTGCACCTCCTCATCCGCAACCGGCGGACGGACCACTTGGGCCTCGTCTTCGAGGAGTTCCTCGCGGCGCGGGCGCGGGGGGAAGGGGTGACGCGGGTGGGCGTCGTGACGGCGCGCGGGCTGGACGCCGAGGAGCGCGCTCGTCTCTCGGAGCGGGTCGCGCGCGCCCTAGGGCGGAGGGTGGAGCTTGACGAGAGAGTGGATTCGGGCCTCCTGGGAGGCGTGCGGATTGAGATCGGCAACAGGGTCGTGGATGCGAGCGTGCTTGCCAGGCTCGAGGGCCTGAGAGTGCACCTCGAGGGCTAGAGGGAGGGGAAGGTGCCTGCCGCGCGGAAGGACGAGATCACGTCCATCCTGAAGGAGCAGATCCGGCGCTTCGACTATGACCTCACCATGAAGGAGGTCGGGGTCGTGGTCGAGGTAGGGGACGGGATCGCCCGCGTCTTCGGGCTCCAGGAGGCGATGGCCGCGGAGATCGTCGCCTTCCCGAAGGACGTCTACGGCCTGGTCCTCAACCTGGAGGAGGAGAGCGTCGGCGTGGCCCTGTTCGGGGAGAGCGAGGCCGTCGAGGAGGGGGATGAGGTTCGCCGGACGGGGAGGGTCCTCGAGACTGTCGTCGGCGAGGAGCTCCTCGGGCGCGTCGTCGACCCGCTCGGCCGCCCGCTCGACGGGAAGGGAAAGATCTCCTCCACGAAGCGCCGGAAGACCGAGCTCAAGGCTCCCGGCGTCGTGGAGCGCCAGCCGGTGGACACGCCCCTCCACACCGGGCTCAAGGCGATCGACGCCCTCACCCCGATCGGCCGGGGCCAGCGGGAGCTCATCATCGGCGACCGGCGCACCGGGAAGACGGCGATCGCCCTGGACACGATCATCAGCCAGAAAGGGGCCGGCGTCGCCTGTGTCTACGTCGCGATCGGCCAGAAGACCTCCACCGTCGCCCGGGTCGTCGAGACCCTGGAGAGCCACGGGGCGATGGAACACACGACCGTCGTCGTGGCCGAGGCGAGCGACCCCACGCCGATGCAGTACCTCGCCCCCTACGCCGGCTGTGCCATGGCGGAGCACTTCACCTACAACGGACGCGACGCCTTCGTCGTCTACGACGATCTGTCGAAGCATGCCGTCGCCTACCGCGAGATGTCGCTCCTCCTCCGCCGTCCGCCGGGGAGAGAGGCCTATCCGGGGGACATCTTCTACACCCACTCGCGCCTGCTCGAGCGCGCGGTCCGTCTGGCCGACGAGCACGGCGGAGGGTCCCTCACCGCCTTCCCGATCATCGAGACCAAGGCCGGGGACATCGCCTCCTACATCCCGACGAATGTGATCTCCATCACCGACGGGCAGATCTACCTAGAGAGCGACCTGTTCAACAAGGGCCTCCGGCCGGCGATGAACGTCGGCTACTCCGTCTCCCGCGTCGGCGGCGCGGCGCAGACCCGCGCCATGAGGAGGATCGCCGGCCAGCTGCGCCTAGAGCTCTCCCAGTACCGGGAGCTCGAGGCGTTCGCGGAGTTCTCCGCCGACCTCGATGAGGCTTCGAAAGCGCAGCTTGCGCGGGGCGACCGGATGATGGAGGTCCTGAAGCAGGACCAGTACCAGCCGATGCCGGTCGAGGAGGAGGTCGTCTCCCTGTACGTCGCGACCGAGAACCACCTGGCGGACGTCCCGGTGGGGTCGATCCGGCGCTTCGAGGAGGAGTGGCTCCAGTTCCTGCACGAAGAGCATGAGGAGGTCCTGGCTCGCCTGAGGGAGACGAAGGACCTCTCCGAGGAGACGCGGCAGGCACTCGACTTGGCCGTGTGCGCGTTCAAGGGCCGCTTCAAGGGGTAACCGATGCCAGCGAGTGTCCGTGCCATCCAAGGGCGCATTGAGAATATCGACAACATCCGCCAGATCACCAAGGCGATGAACGCGATCGCCATGACCAAGGTGACGCGGACGAAACGGCGCCTCGCCCCGATGCGGCCCTACCTCGCGGAGCTGGAAAGCGTCCTCTCTTCGCTCCTCTCTCAGAAGCGGAAGGGGGTTCCCGCCCACCCTCTCACGGTCGAGAATGGCTCGCCCGACACGGCGGTCCTCGTCCTCAACGCCGACCGCGGGCTGTGTGGCCGGTTCAAGGGGGAGCTGAACCACCGTGCGGAGGAGGTCCTCGAGCGCCTTGGCGGCCGGGGGAGGCTCCTCATCGGGGGCGAGAAGGCGCGCCTCTTCTTCTCGCGGCGGCCGGTGGAGGTTGTGGGGACGTACACGCACCTCTACGAGGACCCGACGCGTGAGGTCGCAAGGAGGATCACCGCCGATCTCACCGCGCTCTATCGGGAGGGGAAGGTGGGCCGGATCGTCCTTGTCTACATGAGGTTCCTCTCCGACCTCGTGCAGCGAGTGGCCGTCGAGGACCTCCTGCCGGTCCGCGCCCCGTTGCGCACGGAGGAGGACGACGAGGTGATCCTCGAGCCCTCGCTCGGCGAGCTCCTGCAAGTCGCCGTCTCCCTGTACATCGAGGAGCGAGTCCTCGCGGCGCTCTTGGAGACGAAGACAAGCGAGCACGCGATCCGCCGCCAGGCGATGAAGAGCGCGACCGACAACGCGGATGACCTCCTCGTCCTCCTCCACCGGTCGTTCAACAAGGCGCGACAGCAGTCGATCACCCGCGAAATTGCCGACATCATGGGCGGGGCGGAGGCCCTTCGGCAGCTCTCCTAGCTAGGGAAGACCGGAAGGAAAGGACGATGAGCGAGAGAAGAGAGGTGGGCAGGATCACGGAGATCAAGGGGCCGGTGATCGACGCCCGGTTCCCCAAGGGCCAGCTTCCGCGTGTCAACGACGCCCTGCGCATTCACAGACAGGGCGAGAGGGACCTCCTCCTTGAGGTGGCGCAGCACCTCGGGGACGACGTGGTGCGCGCGATCGCCATGGACTCCACGGACGGACTCGCCCGCGGGGCCGAGGTCGAAAACACCGGGGGGCCGATCACGGTCCCCGTCGGTCCGGAGACCCTCGGGCGGATGCTCAATCTGACCGGGGACCCGATCGACGAGCTGCCGCCCCTGGAGACGGCCAAACGCTACTCCATCCACCGCAGCGCTCCTTCCTTGGTCGAGCAGGAGACGAAGACCGAGGTCTTCGAGACTGGGATCAAGGTCATCGACCTCGTCGCCCCCTTCCCCAAGGGGGGAAAGATCGGGCTTTTCGGCGGAGCCGGCGTGGGGAAGACGATCCTGATCATGGAACTCATCCGTTCCATCGCCTACGAGCACGCCGGCCACTCCGTCTTCGCCGGGGTGGGAGAGAGGACGCGCGAGGGGAACGACCTCTACATCGAGATGAAGCGCGCCGGCGTCCTCAAGAACACCGCCCTCATCTACGGCCAGATGAACGAGCCTCCCGGAGCGCGGTTCCGCGTCGCCCTGTCCGCGGTGACCGTCGCTGAGTACTTCCGCGACGAAGAGGGGAAGGACGTCCTCCTGTTCATCGACAACATCTTCCGCTTCGCCCAGGCCGGGAGCGAGGTCTCCGCGCTCCTGGGGCGGATGCCGTCTGAGGTCGGCTACCAGCCGACCCTCGCTGCGGAGATGGGGGAATTGCAGGAGAGGATCACCTCGACCAAGAAGGGGTCGATCACCTCGGTGCAGGCGGTCTACGTCCCGGCCGACGACCTCACCGACCCGGCCCCGGCGACCGTCTTTGCTCACCTGGACGCGGCGATCACCCTGTCGCGCGCGATCGTGGAGAAGGGAATCTACCCGGCGGTCGACCCCCTGCAGTCGAACTCGACCCTGCTCACTGCGGCGACGATCGGGCGCGAGCACTACCGCGTGGCGCAGAGGACGCTCGAGATCCTCCAGCGCTACGAGGACCTGCGGGACATCATCGCCATCATGGGGATGGACGAGCTATCCGAGGAGGACAAGCTCGCCGTGCGCCGCGCGCGGAAACTTCAGCGCTTCATGAGCCAACCCCTCTTCGTTGCTGAGGCGTTCACCAACCGGCGCGGGGCGTACGTCAAGCTGGAGGAGACGATCCGCGGCTTCGGGATGATCGTGGACGGCAAGCTCGACGAGGTCCCCGAGCAGGCGTTCTACATGGCCGGGACGATCGACGAGGTCCTCGCTCGGGCGAAGAAGGGCGAGCTTGCGGACGGAGTCAAGGATTGAGCCTCTCCCGCTTCCTTCCGGCGGCCCTGAAGCGGCGGATGGCGCGGTGCACACCGCGGCGGTTCTCCGATCCCACCTCGTGCGGGGCGTTCTACGACGCCCGCCATGACCTCTTCTCCGGGGAGGACCTCCTCGTCCTCGAATACTCGACACGCGACGCCCAGCGCCGCCTCTTCGACCGGGCGACCCGTCTCCTCCCTCCGGAAGGGAAGGTCCTCGACCTTGGATGCGGCCTGGGCGACTTCCTCTCCTACCTTGAGGGAGGCAGCGCCCCGTTCGCCGACTACCGCGGGATCGACGTCTCCGAACGGATGGTCGTCGAGGCGCAAAGGCGCCACGGGGAGCGCTTCGAGCGCCGCGACCTCCTGGTGGATCCGTTGGAGAAGGGGGGCTTCGACACCGGGTACATCCTCTCCGTCCTCGGCTACCCGATCGGCGACCGACCGCTCGAGACGATGATCGAGATCGTGCGGCGGACCTTCGTCGCCTGTCGCGTGGGGGTCGTCTTTTCCCACCTCGCTGCCGGGCGGAAAGAGGGGCTCGCCTTCACCACCGTCCCCGTCGAGCTCGCCCTTCGCCTCTCCCAGGAGTTGGGGGCTCAGGTCACGCTCGACGACGACGCGACGGACTTCACCTACCTCCTCGCCTTACGGCACTGAGATCCCGGCTCGCGCAGCGCCTCGACCCGGCGGGCCGCAACGCCTCATGGGCCGGAGTGAGAGGGTATAATCCTCTCCGCCAGGCGGGGTAGCCAAGTGGAAAGGCAAGGGACTGCAAATCCCTGACGCAGCGGTTCGAATCCGCTCCCCGCCTCCCGACGTCGATGGGTGGTTAGCTCAGTTGGGAGAGCGCCTGCTTGACGTGCATGAGGTCGCAGGTTCGAGTCCTGCACCACCCACCCGCACGGTGCCCGCCGGGCGTCCGGCGGGCTTCTCCTCCCAGGAGGTCGATCGTGGAGCGCGCCCGCGAGCTCATCCGTCCGTACACCACTCGGCCTGGCGTCATCGGGATCTACCTCGTCGGCTCGGTCTCCCGGCCGTTCCGCGACCGGCTCTCCGACTACGACATCGAGGTCGCCGTCGACGATGTAGCGTACGCGCGCCTCACGGACGAGGAACGTCACACGTTCGTCGTCGATGAGGGGCCTCCGCGGAAGGTCGATCACGAGTTCTACCTCCGGCCGTGGAGCGAGCTTGAGTCCATGATCGGCTCCACGTGGGACCTCGACCACTTTCCGTTCCAGCACGCGGTCGTCCTCCACGACCCGACGGGCCGTCTCTCCGAACTCGTCGGCCGCCTCGCCCACCTTCCGCCCGAGGTTCGGGACGCGCGGCGGCGGGTTCACTACCTCGAAGGGGCCTGGGGGATGAGGCGCGCCTCGAAGTGCCTTGAGAGAGATGATCCCTTGAACGGGCACCTGGTCGCCGGGGAGGCTGCCGTGGCCGTGGCGAAGCTCCTCTTCCTGGAGAAGGGATCCTGGCCGTCCACCCGGCACTGGACCCGGCAGGAGCTGGCCCTCCTTGGTGTCCCGAGCGATCTCGTCTCGCGCCTCGAGGAGATCCTCCTGACGCCGGAGCCGTCCCGGGTGACGCCCCTCCTAGAGAGAGTCGACCGGTTCCTCGATGACGAGGGAGAAACCTTTCATAAGGACCGGATGGGGCTCTTTCACTGGGCCGTCCTGACCGACGCGGGGAAGGCCGCCTTCCGCGCCTGGGCGGCGCGGTAGCTGGAGAGGACCTCTCTTCCAAGCAGACTGGTTGAGGGCTCTCTCTCACCTCGGTATACTTCCTGCCGCTCCTGGAGCGAGGCCGCGCCTCGCGGATCCCCGTAGGCGAGAGGGCGAACGGGGTCAGAAACGGAGGGGACATGCCGTCGAAGGTCGGAATCCGCGTCGAGGACGCCTACCGCTGGGAGAAGCGGGTCCCTCTCGTCCCGGAGGACGCCGCAGACCTCGCCCGCCGGCACGGGCTCAGGATCGCTATTCAGTCCTCGCGGAAGAGGGTGTTCACTGACGAGGCGTACCGCGCGGCGGGGATTGAGGTGGTCGACGACCTCGCGTCGAGCGCGGTCATCATCGGGATCAAGGAGATCCCGCCCGGGGTGCTCGAGCCGGGGAAGACCTACGTCTTCTTCTCTCACGTGATCAAGGGGCAGTCGCACAACATGCCCATGCTCCGCCGCTTTCTCGACCTGGGCGCGACCCTCATCGACTACGAGAAGGTCACGGATGAGAAGGGTCGCCGCCTCATCTTCTTCGGGAACTATGCCGGTCTCGCCGGGATGATCGAGACCCTGTGGGCCCTCGGGCAGCGCTTGGCGTGGGAGGGGATCAAGAGCCCGTTCCAGAGCCTGAAGCGGCCGTACGAGTACCCCGACCTCGCGCACGCCAAGGCCGGGATCCGGGCCGTGGGAGAAGAGATCACGCGCGAGGGTCTCCCCAAAGAAATCGTGCCCCTGGTCGTCGGGATCGCCGGCTACGGGAACGTCTCCCGCGGGGCGCAGGAGATCCTCAGCCTCCTGCCCGTGCGCGACGTCTCCCCGCACGGCCTTCTCGGGTTGAGGAAGGAGAAGGTCGACGGACACGTCGTGCACAAGACGCTCTTCAAGGAAGTGGATACCGTCGAGCCGGTCAACCCGGCGCGACCGTTCCACTTGGAGGAGTTCTTCAGCCACCCGGAGCGCTACCGCGGGACCTTCGCGCGGTTCCTCCCTCACCTCGATATCGTCTTGAACTGCATCTACTGGGACGCGCGCTACCCGCGCCTCGTCACCCTAGAGGCGCTGGAGAGCGCTTTCCGTCAAGGGGAACGCTTCCCGCGCGTGATTGGGGACCTAAGCTGCGACGTGGGTGGCGCGATCGAGTGCACGGTGAAGGCGACCGAGCCGGACGTCCCGGTCTACGTCTACGAACCTCTCACAGGCCAGGCAACGGACGGCGTCGCCGGGAAGGGTCCCGTGATCATGGCGATCGACATCCTCCCGACCGAGCTTCCGCGCGAGGCCTCCGTCTACTTCAGCGGGGTGCTCAAGCCGTACCTCCCGGCGATCGCCTCGGCGGACTACACGGGGGACTTCGCTGCCTGCGCCCTCCCGCCGGAGATCAAGCGGGCGGTGATCGCCTACCGCGGGGAGTTGACCCCAGACTACGCCTATCTGGCGAAGCACCTGGCGCTCGAGGGAGAGGGGAAAGGAGAGGGACGGTGAACAAGGTGCTCGTCCTCGGGGCGGGGCTCGTCTCCGGGCCGCTCATTCACTACCTCCTTGCGCAGGAGGGGTTCGAGGTCACGGTCGCAACACGCACCGTGGAGAAGGCGGAGAGGCTTCTCGGCAGGGCGAGGAACGGCGTCGCCGTGGCAGTGAACGTCGACGAGGAGCGCTCCCTTGAGGACCTTGTCCAGAAGGCCGACCTCGCGATCAGCCTCCTTCCCTACGTCTACCATCCGGTCGTCGCCCGCCTGTGCGTGAAGCACAAGCGGCAGATGGTCACGACCTCGTACGTGAAGGACGCCATGGGGGCTCTGGACGCCGAGGCGAAGAGGGTCGGCGTCGTCCTCCTGAACGAGATTGGGGTCGACCCGGGGATCGACCACATGTCGGCGATGGAGGTCATCCACCGCGCGCGGAAGGAGGGTGGAGAGGTCGAGTCCTTCACCTCCTGGTGCGGCGGCCTGCCAGCGCCCGAGGCGAACACGAACCCCTTCGGCTACAAGTTCTCCTGGAGCCCGCGCGGGGTCGTCATGGCCGGGAAGAACTCGGCGAGGTACCTCAAGGACGGGAAGGTCATCGACATCCCCGGGCCGGAACTCTTCGCCCACCACGAGCCCGTTGCGATCGAGGGCTTTGGGACGCTCGAGGGGTACCCGAACCGGGACGGCCTCCCCTACCGCGAGACGTACGGGATCCCGGGCGTGAACGGGATGTTCCGCGGGACGCTCCGCTACCCAGGCTGGTGCGAGACGATGAAGGGGCTCGTCGACCTGGGGATGCTCGACGAGACCGAGCGAAAGGACCTCGCTCGGCTCTCCTTCCGCGACCTCACCGGCCGTCTTGCCGGGGGCGCGGGGGAGGACGTGCGCAGGCGCGTCGCGTCCCGACTCAAGGTCGATCCGACGTCGTTCCTCCTCGACCGCTACGAGTGGCTCGGCCTATTCGGCACGGACCCGCTCCCGGCCGAGGCGAAGTCCTGCCTCGACGTCCTCGCGGCGCGGATGCTCGAGAGGATGCCCTACCTCCCGGGCGAACGCGACCTGCTCGTCATGCAGCACGAGTTCGTCGTGCGCTATCCAAGCCGCAAGGAGAGGATCACAGCGACTCTCGTCGACTACGGGATCCCTGGCGGGGACTCTTCCATGTCCCGCCTGGTCGGCCTCCCGGCGGCGATCGCCGCGAAACACATCCTTCTCGGGGCGATCCGGCTCACCGGCGTCCACACCCCGGTCCTCCCCGAGATCTACGAGCCGGTCCTCGCCGAGCTCTCCGCGATGGGCGTCACCTTCCGCGAGAAGAGGGAGCGGATCCCGTCCTGAGCGCGCGCGGACGTTCGCCCTCCGTCCTCCTGGGTGCGAGCCTCGACGCCTACTTCTGGAAGAGGCCGTCTGGGACCGTCACCTGGCCCGAGGTCGTCGAGGCGACGCGTCGCATCGCTTCCGCGTCGCTCGGGATTGAGATCTGGGCCGCGGAGGGGAGTGAGCCGAAGGCAGAGGACCTCGACGGGCTTAGGAGCGCGGCGCAAGACGCGCCGTTTGCCGCCGTTCACGCCCGGCGGGCGCTCTGGTTCTGGGACCCAGACGGCTTGGAACGGGAGATCGCCCTCGCCGAGGCGATCGGGGCGCGGACCCTCGTCCTTCATCCCGGTTCCCTCGGCCTGGAGGACGTCACGTCGTCGGCCGACCTCCCGGCGATCCGCCGGCTCGTGCGCCAGGCCGAGGAGGCAGGCGTGGCCCTCGCTCTGGAGAATACCCCAGGCACGCTGTGGGCCCTCGACCGGGCTCCGAAAGGGGTCGGGGTCTGCCTCGACCTCGGGCACCTCCACCTCGCAGAGATCCCGGGGAGCGGGGTCGTCTCCTCCGCCATCGGGCGCTTCAGCGATCGGCTCACCCACCTGCACGTCCACGACAACCGGGGACAGGACGACGACCACCTCATCCCCGGCGGGGGGTCGATCGACTGGCAGGGGGTCCTTGCCGCGCTCGCCCAGGCGCGGTACGCCGGCCCGGCCGTCCTGGAGCTTCACGCGGAGGGGGACCCCCTCCTCGCCTGCGAGAGGGCGCGCCGCTTCCTCGCCCTCCTCTAGTCAAGGCGACTCGCCCCTTCTCCATCGTTTCGACACCGGATCCTCATCCGCTCGGGTTAGGATCGCTTCAGATTCGAGGGGGAAACGATGATCGAGCACGTTTGGGCTTCCAGGCGGGGGGCGCGGGGGTGGATTCTCGCCGCGTCCTTCCTCCTGCTTCTGATTTCGCAGGCGGCGTGGCCCGCCGCGGAGGCCAGCCCGCAGCCGGTTGAGATTCGCGATTACCAAGGGGAGAAGCTCGGGTCGGTCAACGACTTCCGAGAGAACTCGATCAAGGGGGTGCAGCACGTCGACCCGGAGACGTACCGGCTCGTCGTCGACGGCCTCGTGGGAGAGCCCGTCTCGCTCGCGCTCTTGGAGCTGCAATCGATGCCCCACATCGCGAAGCTCGTCACGCTCTACTGCGTTGAGGGGTGGTCGGTCGAGGCCCTGTGGGAGGGGATTCCCGTCGGAGACCTGCTCACGCTGGCTCAGCCGAACGCGGAGGCGAACACCGTCATCTTCCACGCCGCCGACGGCTACACGACGTCCCTCTCCCTAGAGGAGGTCGTGGAGAAGGGGCTCGTCCTCGCCGACCGGATCAACGGGATTACGCTTCCCGAAAGGAATGGCTTCCCGTTCGAGCTCGTCGCCGAGGACAAGTGGGGCTACAAGTGGATCAAGTGGGTGACGCGGATCGAGCTCTCGAATGACCCCACCTACCGCGGTTTCTGGGAGACCCGCGGCTACAACAACAAGGGCGACCTCTCCGGCTCGATGTTCGGACGGACCGAGGACACGACCCCGAGCCCACCGGGGAGCCAGTAGCCTCGTCCGGCCTTACGGGTCGGTCACGACCGTTGCTCCCCGATCGCGCAACGACTCGACTGCTTGAGACGCCAATGAGCCTTGTGCAAGGTCGAGGGGATTCGCGGAGAGATCGAGTTGATCCCCCTCGCTGAGCCCAGGGTTCGCGACGAGGGGCGATAGGTCGACGATCCGGTTCTTCGAGAGCCCGAGCACCGAAAGGCTCGCGAGGCCGCTGAGCGGAGAGAGGTCGGAGACCCCGGTCTCGTCCAGCCAGAGGTGGGAGAGCTTCGTTAGACTAGCCAGGGGCGAGAGGTCCTCGAGCGGATCCTTCCACAGACTGAGCCACTCGAGGCTCCTGAGGTTGGCGAGCGGAGCGAGGTCGCGCACCTGGGTCTCGTGCAGCCCGAGCTTGATGAGGTGCGTGAGGCCGGCGAGAGGCGAGAGATCCGCGACAGGATTCCCTCCCAGGCCGAGGTACTTCAGGTGGGTGAGCCCGGCGAGGGGGCGGAGGGCGGTGAGGGCGTTGTTCTGAAGCCCAAGCCACTCGAGGGCCACGAGACCGGCAAGAGGAGCGGCGTCGCTCCCGCTGTTCCCTCCCAGGCCGAGGGTCGTCAGGTTCACCAGGCCTGCGAGGGGAGACCAGTCCTTCACGTGGCAGTCCCACAGGCCGAGCCAGGTCAGGTTGGCCAGGTTCGCCAGGGGCGAGACGTTGGAGATCGCGTTCCAGTCGAGGTCGAGCATCCGGAGGCGCGTGAGGCCAGCGAGCGGGGCGACCGACTCGACGGCGTTCGAGGTGAGGACGAGCTCCTCCAGTTTCGTCAGGGCCGCAAGGGGCGTGAGGTCGTGAACGCGGTTCTCCTTCAGGACCAGACGGACGAGGTTCGCGCAGGCCTCGATCCCTTCGAGGCTCCCGATCTCTCGTTTCGAGGCATCAAGGTTGGTCAGGCCGAGAAGATCGGTCTCCGTCAGCTCGCCCGTCGGCTTCCCCACGGCCTCCCGCACCGCCGCCTCTAACCTTGGGTCGGCGAATGCGGAGTTCTGCGCAACGGCGGGGGTCCCGATCAGGACCAGAAGGAGAAAACCCAGAGCCAGAACCCTCATCGTACTCACCCCGTGCAGTAGGGTATCCGGTGCACCGAAGCCGGTCCAGAAGCCTTGAGATGACGTCCTCAGGCCGACTGCTTGCGCGGGCTCTCTCGCGAAGAGCCCGGGGCCCTATTATCGTTTTGGCTCAAAATGGCAATAAGGACGGGTCCTTGTTCTCACCTCTGCAGGGAGCGCGACTGCTTGTTTTCATTCTAGCTCAGAATGGAAACAAGGTGCGGCACAGTCTCGGCGTCGCCTTCGCGACCGCCGACCGCGCGATCCGCCGCTTGGTCGAGGAGGGCATCGTCACCCCCGTTGGAGACGCGCGCCGCGGTCGCGTCTACTGCGCCAAGGAGATCCTGGCGATCCTCGAGGAGCCGGCGAAGCTCACGCCGTGAAGCTCTCTTCTCCCAGACCTCATGGGTCTTCGTCTCACGCGGTGCTGGGAGGGAGGATCAAGAGGCAAGACGTGACCCCGGTGTCGCCTCTCCTCTAAGGCGCGTCTGGGGAGCTCTTCCCTTGTTGTCCCGTCTGACGGCGACCCGCTAGCGCCAGCAAGGAGAAGGGCTATTCCGCGACGACAGCGCCGAGCTGAGGAGAAACCCGCTCCAGCAACGGCCGGAGGTTCTTGTGAGGAATCTCGCCCATGCGATGCAGCCGGCCTGCGACGATTCCTGGGTGCCGTGCGATGCTGGCAGCGAACGACTCGACGTGAGCCCGCGAGTAGTAGGGGCGAACTGCTTGAGCAAAGCGGGCCAGCGGTTGGCCTGGAACCAGCCACTCGGCCGCCAGCCGGTTCGACTCCTCCTCTTCTGGGTCAGAGGCGGCAGATTCGGGATCAAGCTCGTCCAGGAACTCCCCAGCGTGACCCGCATAGATGTGCCCAAGCTCGTGCATGAGGGAGAACCAGAAGGAGTCGACTCGGTCGTAGCGCAGCGTAAGCCCGACCACGGGCTGGTGGTTCAGGTAGAGGACGACTCCGTCCAGGTAGGTTTGCGGCAGATGCCGCAGGACCACGAACCGCACGCCGTAGCTGCCCAGGACCTCGCGGACCCGCGGCACGCCGTCGAGGCTCGCGGAGAGAGAGAGAAGCTCGTTGATGCAGCCCGAGCGGAACCGGGTCGCGGAGAACTTGGACACGGTCAGCCTCGCGGCTAGGGATCGCGCGCGCTGACACCAGGCGACGAGCGAGGGGATGCTGACCGTGGCGCGGTTCGCGCCCCGGAAGCTCGCGGCTAGGCGCGGGATGGCACCGAGGCTCGAGACGCCGAGCAGAGCGCAGACGGCATCCTCTAGCTCGTCCTGGTCCTGCGTATCAGGTAGCCATCCCCTCTTGACGAGCTCAGCAATGGGAAGGTACTGGCGCAGCCTGAGGCGGCGGGTGACCGCACCTCTCTCCGTGGCGTCCTCGGCCAGGTGAAGGCGGTAGTTCGACTCGAGGTTGATCCACAGCTCAGACGAGGTGCCGAACGCCTCGCCGAGGGCAATGGCCATCTCAGGGGTGATCTGCTTCTTCCCTGCGATGATCGGGCTGATCTTCGACTCCGGGCGCCCCAGGATCTCGGAAAGGTACTTCTGGGACCAGCCGCGTGCCTCGAGCTCCCGCTTGATGATCCTCCCCGGGGGGACTGCCCTTGCGGAGCGCAGCTCAACCGACACGGTCCACCTCCCTTCTTTGGCCCTCGCAGTCCTAGTGGTAGTCGACGACGTCCATCACCACGAGGACGCTTCTCTTCTTGTCCTTCTCTATCCTGAACACGAGTCGGTACTGGTCATTCAGGCGGATCGATCTCTCTCCGCGTTTCCACTTCTTGCCCCTGAGCTTCTCCACACGGAAGGCCTTGAGCTTGTAGAGGTCCCGGATGTCTGCCGCCGCGCGGATGACCTCCAGCGCCTCAAAGAACGCATCGACGACGCCCGCAGGGTACCGTTCGGCTCCCTTCTCCTCGGCGTACAGCCGCCGGCATGAGTCGTCCTCGATCTCAAAGCGCACCATTCACCCCTAGCGGGAAGATACACTCCGTGACATGGACGATACGCGGTTCACCTCATAGGTGAACTGTACTGCGAGATGCCTGGCAGGTCAACTACGAGGCGTTGCTGGACAAGGGCGAGCCGAGTGGGAGCGTCACCGAGGGCGGCGAGGGTCCGGAGTGTCGTCCGGCGGCGAGAGGAGCAAAGCGTGCTCCCTTCAGGGCGGGCAGGGAACGTCAAGAGCCAAGACGCGACCCCGGAATCCCGTGATGCCAGGACCGCCCGCCGTACGCGCTAGCCCCATTCAGGACGCGCCTTCGGTTTCCAAACTGCAGAAGATGGGGCAGAACCTTCAGCGGACACTGTCAGATCAAGATCTGACCCCATGCCCACGCTCGGGGTTCAGCCAGCGGTCGCGCTTGTCGACGAGGTCCTTCGTAGCGGCGGCAATGAGGCGATGGGGTCAGGTCTTGCCATGACACATCGCCGAGTCGCTCTCGCTCGACTTGGCGACGCAGACCGTAGCCTCGCTCCTGCTAGCCAGGCAACTCAAGCTCGACGTCGCCGCAGCGCGTTGGCTGACGGAGCCAACTGACGAGTCCGATCTGTCATGTCAAGATCTGACCCCGCGTCCTATGTCGATGCTGCAGCGGCCAGACTCTATCGCGTTCCTGGTCGTGCAGGGTACGATCGTACTCGTTGTACTGTACGCCTTTGTCAGGCAGCTCTGGAACAGGTGCTTCGCGCAGGGTGTCCCGGGAGAGGTCAAGCGCGGGGAAAAGAGCTGGGGAAGATTCCTGCTACTCCACGGTCTGCTGCTGCTACTGATGTTCCAGCTTGTATCTGTGGCGGAGATTGCCGCTGGGTACCGCGTTATCACCTGCTTGTTCAACTTCGCACTCGCGACCTACCTGACGCTTGGCAACGGATGGTTCCGCAACAAGTCGCTCGGGTGGATGCGAAAGATACAGGATAGGCCAGAGATGTAAGGGGGGATCTGGGGACACAATACCGATCCTTGGGTAGCGGCGAAGGCGGCTCGCACCGAATCCCACTCTCTGCAAGGCAAGATGAGTATTGTGTCCCCTGAACTCCCCATGCCTTTACGCGCAGCCAACGTGCCACGACGTCTGGGAGCAGCTCGAGCGGGTGGTCGATCAGCTCAGGCACCGCTTTCCTGAGGCTGCTGCGCTGCTGGCCGAGGCGGCCGACGATATCCTGGCGTTTCGGGCGTTTTCCAGGGCGACGTGGCGGCAGATCTGGTCGAACAACCCGCAGGAGAGGCTCAACCGGGAGATCCGTCGGCGGACCGACGTCGTCGGGATCTTCCCCAACCGGGAAGCGATCCTTCGTCTCGTCGGAGCGGTACTGGACGAACAGAACGACGAGTGGGAGGTCACACGCCGCTACATGTCTCTGGAGGCACTGGCACAGGGGCAGACGAGCCGGACCCCTGTCGATGGCGTGAAGGTGGAAGGAGGGCTACTGGAGCAACTCGTCGCGTAGGTGTCTACGCCGAGGATCAGGTGACATCGGTACACCACATTGACGGACGTGGCCACAGGACGCCCCCGATGCCAGGACGTCACGCCGCACGCGCTAGCGCCCAACAGGACGCACCTTCAGTTTCGAAACTGTAGAAGATGGGTCAGAACCTTCAGCAGACACTGTCAGATCAAGATCTGACCCCATGCCTTTAGTAGAGAGGGGAATCCTCCCGACGCCGCTCCTGTACCTCTCGGCGTTCTTCGAGGCGACGCGGCGCGACTACTACGATCGCCTGATCGCGGTCACTGAGCGCGGCGAGTGGGAGGCCTGGCTCCTCTACTTCCTGAACGGCATCGCCCGGCAGTCGGAGGACGCGGTCGACCGCGCCATGCGGATCACCGCACTGGTCGATCAATGGCAGGGGAGGCTCGCGGGGATCGGGACCAAGGCGCCCTCTCTCCTTGCGGAGAGGCTGGCAGCCAATCCCTACCTGACGGCCAAGGTGGCGGCGCAGAACCTCGGCGTCGCCTTCGCGACCGCCGACCGCGCGATCCGCCGCCTGGTCGAGGAGGGCATCGTCACCCCCGTTGGAGACGCGCGCCGCGGTCGCGTCTACTGCGCCAAGGAGATCCTGGCGATCCTCGAGGAGCCGGCGAAGCTCACGCCGTGAAGCTCCCTTCTCCCCGACCTCATGGGGCTTCGTCTCACGCGGCACTGGGAGGGAGGGTCAAGAAGTAGAGCGCGACCCCGGTGTCGCACGCGTGGCTGAGCGACCACTAGTCGGCGGCCTCGACCGCGAATCGGAACGTCCGCTTGAGATCCCGAAACCAGTTGAACGGGATGGCTTTCTCGTGCTGGAGTCTACCCACGACGATGCCGGGGGCGATGCCGATCTCATCTGCAAACGCCAAGACCCGTGCTCTGGAGAGAGGTACGCCAGCAAGAAGGGTTTCGTACTTGGCCGGCGGGATGAGAAGGTCTGCGGCGAACTTGTCCGCCTCCTCTTCCTCCGGGGTACGCTGGGCGCCATCCTCGTCAATGAATAGGGCGCGCTTCCCGTGCAGAAGGACGTGTGCAGCCTCGTGGAAGAACGTAAACCAGAAATGGTCGTCCGTCCGATAGCGCAGACTCTGGACGATCAACGCTTTGTCGGACGACAGCCATCGCGTCGCTCCCGACAACCTTGTCTTAGGTAATTCCGGAACGAACACGAGCGCGACTCCTCCGCTTTGACAGAGCGCCAGCATCTTTGGCTCGAACGCGGATGGATCAAGACGCGTGAGTCCTCGAATGGCCTGGAGAACCTGTCGGAACGCCGACCTGTCGAATGGAGCCGTGTCGACGTGTGCGGCCTCGATCTCCCCGATTCTCAGCCAACACGCGACAGTTTCTCTTGATCTGGTGAATGCCCCCGTTCTTCTGTACGCGACGGCAAGTCGGGCGTATTGCCCTTCCCACGCGCCGGGACTCGTGACTCCGAAGAAGCCAAGTAGAGCCCTGACTCTCTCCTCATCTGTTCGCGCTGCAGACATGTAGCCGCGGGCGACCAACTCGCGTAGCGGGAAGCGAGCCGCCCAAGCGGAGTACTCCGCGAGTTTCGTTTGCTCCTGTTTCCTCGCGAGGGAGAGGCGATGACTTGACTCAAGATTCAACCACAGACTCGCAGAGACGCCGAGCGTCCGCTCGAAGAGCAGCGCGGTCTCCGATGTGATCGACGCCTTGCCTGTGATGATCTGGCTCAAGTGCTTCTCCGAGAGACCGCACCGCGCGGCGAGCTCGGACTGAGAAAGGCGCCGTGCCTCGAGCATCTCCGCCAGGATCTCGCCTGGGGGGGCCGAATAGTCTGGCGTGAACGTGTACCTTGTCTCACTCATCGGTGATAGTCCTCAATGCCTAGGATGCGGATCGATGTTATGCGCGCCAGGTCCAACTCTCCGCTGTCTCGTAGCGGCAGAGGATCGTTTGCCGGCTCGAACACAATTCGGAAGGGGTGCTTCACATCTACTGCGAACTGGCCCAGGCGCGCCCCCTCAAGCGCATGGCACCGGTCCGGTCTATCGCGAGGCACATCTGCAAGCCTGTCGGCACTGTGCAAGACCAGCATCCGCCGCATGATCAGCCTGCCGTTCTCCGCTCCGTACTCTCGCCTCAGCAGCTCTTCCGAACTCAGCGTCTTCTGCAGCCTTCTCGTCCTGAACAGAACTTCCATGCATTCCCCACCCGCCGGCCCAAAGACATCTTACCATGTTGGTAAACGATAATCAACAGACGAAGCGCAATGACTGGAGGAACGGCCTCGACGTGCCCAGTGCGAGGATGCTCCCACAACGAATGCGATGCCCCTTCGCGTTTGAGAATGCAGCCGTGACGTCGCAGATGCTAGAGCAACGCGTGACGCTTCATCCGACTTTCACAATGTCCCGGATGGCGCCATCTGGAACTCCCCGCAGACCTTCCTCGCGACGGGCCTCGAGAATCAGCTCGATGGCGGCGGCGAGACTCTGCAAGCATTCTTCCTTGCTTCGCCCTTGGCCATTGGCGCCAGGGATCTCCGGGCAGTAGGCGATGTACCATTCGCCATCCTGCTCAATGACAGCGGTGAACTCGTTACTCATGGCGATCCCTCCATGAGCGCAGCGTACGGGAAGTTCAAACGATGGTCAACCGACCGTTGCCCCATGATCCGTCGTGAAGCGGGAATGGAGTTGTCGGGGTGATCCCGTCGACGGAGTGGCGAACTGCCGATCAGAGCGTGACCTTCGCCCCCGATGCGGCGTGGCGACTGCGGGACCGCAAGAATGGACACACGACCCCGGCAATTCCCGGGGGAGTCGGCTTGCTGCCGGTGAGGCTTGCTGCTCGCGAGGTTTCCCGCCTGAGGTTGCGGCCAAGCGCCCGAGGCTCCGGTCGACGCGCCTGGCGTGAGGCCGCCGGCTGGAAAGGCGTGGTATCCTCGGGATTCCCACGGAACGTCAAGAGGCAAGATGCGACCCCGGTCTGCGGAAGGGAGGGTGTGATGACCGAAGAAGGCGTGAAGGAGCGTGTCCAGCGAGTAGCTGTTCTCATTCGATGGGGAGACGAGAGCCACTTAGGGAGGCTCCTGCATGGGGAGATCCGCCTAGTCCCCCCTGAGTTCTACCGGCGGAAGTTCGAACACGCTTCTGGGGACGTTAACGAATCCTGCTCCTGGAGCTACCGACGTGACAGAGATCCGTTTCCTCCAAAGATCGTGATCGCCGGACGCGAGGTTCCTGGTAAGGATCTAACGGCATTCACGCTTCGAGGAACAGGGGAAAGAGACAGGTACCTGCATTGCTGGTCGATCATATCCATCCCCGAGGACAGTCAGCAACTAGACCTAATGAGATCTGACCTGGCTAGGCTGCGGGAGGAGTTTGGGTCATCGTATCTCGCGATGCCGCACACCCAGATTGATGCCTTCGCAGCCCTGTTGTCGGAGCGGTTGGGGGTCCAAGTAGATCCCCGAATCGTGACTTACTCAGCAGATTTGAGGGACTGGCGTCCCACATGCAAGAGTGAGAGGTACAGGTATCAAAGGGAATTCCGCTTCCTGGCCGGAGAATGCGAGGAACATGATACGGCGCCCATTGTCGCCGATGTTGGGGATCTGTCCGCCTATCTGAGCCTCAACCCGTCGATCAAGCTGTCTTATGAGGGGACGACCCTTCTAGAGATCACAAGGGCCTCGATTCTCTAGCGTGTTCTGTTTCGCAGTAGCGGGGCCAGCGGGCTCGCGTCTTTTTTCTTGGTGTCTGTCTTGATCGCCTTGGCCTTTCATGCTGTCCAGCCCCCCGGCTTGGCATCGCACGTCGGCGACGGAAGAACACAGCACCTGTGACCCGGCCTCAGAGATCTCAGGGCTGAGGGGTGCTCCGGATCCTGGTGGCTATGCCAAGTCGCCTGCAGAACTCGGAAACGAAGGTCTCCGCCGTGGGGGTGGCCCACCTTGCACAGCCGCCTCCCAAGCATTGGTGGGGGAACCAGAGCGCCGCGGCGCTGGACAGCGGATTGGCGGCGAACTTCCCTTCAAGTCGGGCTCGAAGACCTGCATGTACGTGAAGGGAGTCGTCCCACTCGGGCTTGTAGTGCGTTAGCGCATTTCGAAGGCAGATGAGGTTGTCGGCGTCTTGGTATGGGTTCTCCCCCTTGAGCATTGCAGGTTTGCCGGCGAGAAGAAGCGCGTGCTGGTACTTGAGGAGGATCGGGCGTGGTTCAACCTCAGGCCACCACTCTGCTAGCAGGGCCATGGTCTGTTCGTTCAGGCCAGCCAGGTTCCGCTGACTCCTGTCGCAGGCGTCGAGGTAGATCTCATTGATGCAGGCTTCGAGTCCCATGACGGCAGAGGCGACGGCCGCGACGATGTAGGCGCGGTGCTGCGACTTGCTAGCCTCATCCCTGAGATCCGTGCCACGTAGCTCGTCCTCAAGGCCAGCCGATCGCTCGGCGAAGAAAGCAGCCGCACGGAAGTGCGAAGGCGACATGGAGTGCTTCACCACAACGTCAGCATTGACCGATGTGGCCGTCGATATCTCCGCCTTGAGTTCCACCTCTTTCCTGCGTGTCACTTCACACCTCCGTTCTCTGTGCTCGCTCAAGGTTCAAGGCGAGGAGGCGTTCGAGGATCTGATCGTCGGGGAGGTCGTGGGGCCAGGCGTAGGCGTCGAGGACGGCATCGTCGAGCTTCTTGTGGGCGAGGTTGAGCCAGGTGGGGCGCTCGTTGTAGAGGTTGGTCAGAGTTCGCTTCCTGAGCTCGGCCTCGGTCGCGCCTTCGGGGTTGAGCCAGCGGTCGCGCTTCCCGACGAGGTCCTTCGTCGCCGCGCCGATGGCCAGGACGCGCGGATCATCGATCGCCTCCTTCCCTGGTGGCCAGGGGAATGGAAAGGTCTCGAAGGTCATCGTCTGCGAGTACCTGAATCCACTCACTGCGTCTCGTAGCTGCGTTCCGGTCCTGCGCGCCCACAGCTCGTGTACTCCTGAGTGAAGAACCCCCAGGAAGTAGAAGTCGTCTCGCGCGAACGCGACAACCTGCCCGTCCGGCAGAGTCGTGGCGGGCACGAGGACAAACAGGCGGTGCTTTGAGACCCGGGGTGTGGCAATGAACGAGCCGCGCCCTTCAAGGGCCGCACGCAGATCGGGCGCGGGGCGGCCATGTATCCACCACAGTCTTTGCTCGCGCGCGTTCCGCACAGTGTCCCGATCGGGCTTGACATGCCTGCGCACGTACTCAAACGGCTTCTCATATAGAGCCGCTTGCTCTTCAGTCAGGTCAACGCCGAAGTCCACTATGTACATGCCTCTCGGGCGCCCCGTTATGTCCAAGCCGTTCATCCAAGGGCGAACCACGTCTTTGTTCGATCGCCCATGGGGATTGGCTTGGTCGCCCAACAGCTCCGCTGCGAGGGCCGCGGAGATATCGAACTTACCCTTCTTCGTGTCTCCGATGAATGCGATGCCTGCATTCTCAGCAAGGACCTGGGCGTGGGTCAGGTCTGCGCCAGATCGGAGGCTGCTGCTTATCTCGGGCACGTGCTTGCCGTCGAGCTCCTTTGTGAGCTCACATCCCCCATCGAAGCCGATCATCGCGACGTGGACGGTTGCACCGTCGAGGATCCAATCGCGGTCCGACTGAGCCCAGAAGATGTCGCCGGTCTCCTTGATCCGCTCGACGACGCGGCGGTTCGCGCCGCCGCGGATCCCTTGGGTCGCGAGGAGCCCGGCGCGCTGGAGGCGGCCGCGCTCGATCTCCGCCCTCGCCCTCTCAAACCAGTAGCAGCAGAGATCGCCAAACGCAGGAACACGACCGTCGTACAGCAGGAACAGGGCTCCGACATAGGCATCTCCGAGTTCCTTCCTGATTCGGTTCCCTCCCAGGAACGGGGGATTGCCCACGACTACCGTCGCCTCCGGCCACTCCGGCTCGACGGGGTTCCCCTCCTTGTCGAACGCCAGGATCGCGTCCGTCTCATGGAGGTTGTCCAGGCGCTTGAGGATCGGCTCCTTGGGGAAGCCGAACCCGTTCTCGCGTAGCCACTGGATGTAGCCGATCCAGACCGTGGCCTGGGCGAGCTCGTGGGCGTAGGCATTGACCTCGATCCCGTAGAGCTGGCTCGGGGAGACGGCGGGGAAGAACCTCCCGACATCGAGGTCGGCGGAGAGGGTGATGACCTCCTTCTCGAGGTCGAGGAGCTGACGGAGGGCGACGTAGAGGAAGTTCCCGCTCCCGCAGGCAGGGTCAAGGACGGTCGTCCTCGCGATCTCGTCGGCGAACCCGACGAGGAACTTCTCGAGCTGCCTGCGTAAGCGGGCCTGGTCGGTCCCTCCCTTTGAAGCCCGGCGCCTTTCGGCAAGGGCGTACGCCTCGGCCTTCACCACCTCCCAGCGGCGGCGGAGCGGGGCCAGGAGGACGGGCTCGACGATGAGCGAGATGTCCTCGCGGCTTGTGTAGTGGGCGCCGAGCTGGGCGCGCTTCTCTGGGTCGAGGCTCCGCTCGAACAGGGTTCCGAAGATGGAGGGCTCGATCGCCGACCAGTCGAGTTGCGTCGCGCGGGAGAGGATCTCGATGTCCTCCTCCTCGAGGCGGAGCGGCGGGGACTCGTCGAACAGGCCGCCGTTGACGTTTGGGATCCGGTCGATCCCGAACCAGCCTCCGGCGCGGAGGGCGTCGAAGAGCTGCGTCACGCGGGCCTGGAAGGAGGACAGATCGCCTCGCGTGTTCTCGACGAGCTTGCGGAAGAGCTGGTTCGGCAGGAGGCCGACGTCCTCGGCGAAGAGGCAAAAGAGGAGGCGGATCAGAAAGTGGGCGGCCTGGTGCGGGTCTTCCCCACGGGAGCGCAGGGCGTCGGCGAGAGCGGAGAACTCGGCGGCGACCTGGCGGGTGACCTGCTCGGAGGTCTGCTCTGCTCGCAGCCGGTCCGGGTCCTCGAAGACGGCGTGCAGCGTTCGGAGGCCAGCCGGTTGGAGGAGGTCCTCCAGGGTGAGCCGGATCTCCCGGCGGACGGTGTTGGTGAAGTTCGTCCGGACGAGGATCGTCTCCATGTCGGAGACGACGAGAAGCGGCGGGTTGAGCAGGGCCTCGCGGTACTGGAGGAGCTGGCCATACGCTGCTTCGAGGTCCTTCTTCTTCCCCTTGTACTCCCAGGCGAAGAACCCCTTCTTCCAGACGTCGGCCCAGCCGTCGCCGCCGGAGGTCTTATCCGCCCCCCTTTCGAAGCAGAACCAGTTCCCCTCCGGATCCGCCTCCCCCGGCGTCGGGTGCCCGAGGAGCCGGCAGAGGTCGATGAAGTGTTCCTGTGCGCCGGACCTCTCCTTCAGCTCGGACTTCCGCCACTTGGCGGCGAACACCTGAGGCGTGATCTTCTCGCTTGACTCTCTCGATCGCTTCGTCGGCATGGGGGCAGGTAGCGCTACCTAGGAGCCATTCTAGGTTCACAGCCAAGGCAACTCAAGTTGACGAGCGAACAGCGCGGCTGAGGGGGTCTCGTTCCCCTACCCCGCGAACTCGCGGATCGCCTGCACGACCCAGTCCTGCTCCTCGGGTCTGATCTCCGGGAAGAGGGGGAGGGAGAGGGCCTCCTGGCTCGCCCGCTCCGACTCGGGGAGGTCGCCCGGCTTGTACCCGAGGGAGCGGAAGCAGTCCTGGAGGTGAAGCGGGAGTGGGTAGTAGACCTCGGTCCCGATCTCGCGGTCCTTCAAGTGCCTCTGCAGGGCGTCGCGCCGTCCTCCGGCCACGCGGATCGTGTACTGGTGGAAGATGTGCGTCCGGTCGCGAAAGCGAGGCGGGGTCGTGATCCCGGGGGTCCCAGCAAGGGCGGGGTCGTAGCGGTCGGCGATCCTAGCGCGGGCTTGGCTCCAGTCAGCAAGGTGGGGGAGCTTCGTGCGCAGGACGGCGGCCTGCAGGGCATCAAGGCGCGAGTTGTAGCCGATCGTCCGGTGGAAGTACTTGGGCTTCGAGCCGTGGACGCGGAGGATGCGCAGCGACTCGGCGAGGGCGTCGTCGTTCGTGATCACCATCCCGCCATCCCCGTAGCAGCCGAGGTTCTTCGTCGGGAAGAAGCTGAAGCAGCCGAGGCGCCCGATCGTCCCGGCCTTCTTCCCTTTGTACTCGGCCCCGATCGCCTGGGCGGCGTCCTCGACGATCGCGATCTTGTGCTCGTTCGAGATCGCGACGAGCTCGTCCATGTCGGCCATCTGGCCGTAGAGGTGGACCGGGATCATCGCCTTCACCTTCCCGGCGTGGTGCTTGTCGGCGAGGATCCGGCGTACGGAGGCCGGGTCGAGGTTGAAGGTCTTGGGGTCGATGTCGGCGAAGACGGGGACCGCGCGGGCGTTGTGCACGACGCCGGCGGTGGCGAAGAAGGTGAAGCTCGGGAGGAGCACTTGGTCGCCCTCCCCGACGCCGAGGGCGCGGAGGGAGAGGAGGAGGGCGTCGGTCCCGCTCGCGAGGCCGATCGCGTGTTTCGCGCCGCAGAAGGCGGCGACCTCCTTCTCGAGGCCCTCGACCTCTGGGCCGAGGATGAACCTCCCTGAGACAAGGACGCGCGCGACCGCGGCGTCCATCTCCGGCTTCAACGACTCGTACTGCCGCACGAGATCCAGGATCGGCACCTTCACTTCGAACCTCCTGCCTCACTCACCCTATCTGCGTCTTTCACGTACTGTCGGCCGCAGGAGGCGCAGGTCGCCTTCTCTCCCGTGAACGCGATCTCCTGGCCGCAGGCGCACGCCCAGCCGCGGAGGCGGGCCGGGTTTCCGTAGACGATGGCGTGGGCGGGGACGTCCTTCGTGACGACCGACCCGGCGCCGACGAAGGCGTGCTCTCCCAGGGAGTGGCCGCAGACGATCGTCGCGTTCGCCCCGATCG
>Ga0315291_10001162_pt1 | contig 35166 bp, 41 predicted proteins | sample YL17G12_20_MG_FD_203070 | JGI IMG/M metagenome (GOLD analysis project Ga0315291, IMG submission 203070) | Sediment microbial communities from Yellowstone Lake, YNP, Wyoming, USA - YL17G12_20 | ecosystem: Environmental > Aquatic > Freshwater > Lake > Sediment | place: USA: Wyoming | collected...
CAGGTTGATCTCGTGACCACAGGCCTGTGCAACCCGCGCAGTAAGTGTCTCGAGTTCCGCGGTCATTACAATCTCTTGTTCCGCAAGAAACTCCCGGTCAACAAGCACGCCTACCTCTTCCATTTTAACCAGAAGGAGCAACAGGTCAAGTTCAGTTGCGTAGAGATCATGCAGGCCCGAGCGCTTGATCTTCGGTTCAAAGTGCTCGTGAAGCCGCCAGCCCAGATTGCAGTCAGTACGACAGTAGGGTTCCATGATCTCGCTCGGGATCTGGCCGTAGTTCTTAAGATGACCATCGCGCTTGCGACTATGCACCTTGATGTACTCGTCCTTAGCCGCTTCCTGTGCGCCAAGCGATGGATCGTTGAACTCCTTCATGGCCCTAACCTTCAGGGCCTTGGGTTCATTCTCATCGAGTAGATGCGCCATGACCAACGTGTCCCCGATGCGTCGCCCGGGCCGCACACCGAAGGTCTTACGCACCATGTGCAAGTCAAACTTAGCGTTGTGCGCCACTACCATGCCCGGCCCGTTGGGTCCCAGCATGTCGGTCAAGAAGGCCGCCAGGCCCGGCGTCGTAGCCGGCAAGAATGCACTCTGTTCGTACTTGGGACCCCAAGCAAATCCGATACTAACCACGTTGTCACGAACCCACGATGGGCCGCTCGCACGGATAGGAGTATCTGTCTCAGTGTCAAAGACAGCAACACCTGCGCTCCAGAGTTTCTGTTTCAAGTCAACTAGTTGCATTGTTGTTCTTGTGTTCTCCGAATGCAGACCAGACCTCTAGCGCCGGCCGCCATGTTCGAAGCGGTTCCTCAGCCGCCGCGTCAGTCTTGAACACGCCGCCGAATGGAACCTCGCGTTCCCACGCCAACAGATACCGAGCGGCCTTGCGCGTGTCATCCATACCGGTGTGACTACCTACGCAGGGCAAGGTTGCCGAGGTTGTTTCCACCCGGGTCGCGAGATCCCAGTGCCGTTCGTAAACGTGCCCGCTCGAAGCAACGTGCGTGTAAGAGCCAGGGTCCAAGTCCAGCGCCCGCGCCAATGCCAGTTGCACCGAAACGAAAGCCGGTATGTCATACGACAGGCCCCACACGAGGTCCCATGACCGCATGAAAACCGTCATCTCGAGCAGGTTCTTGCGGCGCTGGAAGTGCCACCCGACCGTGCAAACCATGTCTAGGTCCTTGGCATACCGCAGGTCCTCGGGTCTTCCGACGTAGACCATGCCACGCCGCGAGTCCCCGTCACGTTTGAGTTCACGTTCTACGTCTAGCAACTGCTCGCCGATACGTGGGCCGTAGGATCCATAAGCGTTGTTCATCTCGGCCGCCCGCGGCGAGTAACGCGCCAGCAGTTCGCGGTCGAAATCACCTGCCAGGTACTGCGCTATTTCCATCCACATGTAGGCCTGGTTAAACCCGGGACGCCTGACGATGCAGTGGTAAGGACTCTGAAGTCGCAACACCAGCGGCCGCGCCTCACGTGTCTTCAGGCCTCGCGGTTCTACTGGATCGCCGCAGGATATGACCTGTCCGAGCAAGTCCCGATACGACTGTCCAAGACAGTAGGTCTCACAGACGAGCATCGAACCAAACCAGGAATGTTCCATTACAGCGCCCTCTCAATCAACTCTGAGTACCCCTCCAGGTCGCGGTAGAAGAACCGCTTCCAGTACTGCGGATGGGGCAGCGCGGCTACCGGCTCGATGCCGACAGTTTCCAATGCCTCTTCGGCGCGCCGACCCAACGCGATAAACCGCCGATCACGCCAACGCCGCAAGATATCATGCGGCCGCACGGTGCCATCTTCGTTCCAGAGCCAACCATTGAGCACGTGGTAGGTCCCTGTCGGCAAACCCGTGGCTATAATCGCACGGCGCAGATAGTCGCCACACGCTGACCTGAAGACGAATGGTACGCCACACGGACCCCGACACTTACCATGCCGGTCACCGACGAAGATGTACCGCGGGTCGGACGAACCGATTCCCTCATGGTCTGCCGGCAGTGACCCGGTAAACGGTAGTCGTCGCAACAGGTGAGTTACCTTCTCGCCCGTGTAATCGTACGTGAACACCGGTAGGTCAGTTGACCATTGACCTTCTGCAAATGCGCTGTACACGGCGCGTACAAGACCTTCGTCTGCATGATTCGTTGCCTCACTGTCCAGCGCCACGTTCTGAAGCACCGTCTCGAGCGGTGGCAAACAAAGAACAACTACGGCCTTATGCGACGCCAACCAGCCCTCGAGTAACCACCGGTCAAGATCATTCAGTGCCGAACCGTCTCGCACCAGCGGTCCATAAACATCTTCGCTCAGGTGCATTCGGTCAATGACCAATGGATGCGGCACGTTCTTAAACCGCGCCAGCCAGTAGATGAGCGGATCCTTGGCCGGGCGCGGAACCGACATGTGGACATAGCGATAGCCACACAGCATCAACGCCTTGGCCAACGTTGTCTTGCCAGCGCCGTCAGGTCCTTCCAAAAGCACAATCATATCTAATCTACTATACCTCGCTTGACGTACCGGCCGGGACTCCAAGGCCTAGCAATCCCGAGTCTGTTGATAACCCTGAAACTGCCGGGTTCAGCCCGCGCACTGTCAAGACTTCGCAACACGAGTTGCCCTAGGTGATAACCCATCGGTGGCAACACGGCCTGCGAGACATCTGTAGAACAACCATCGTGTGCATCGGGCCTTGTGGTCAGCGCGAACACGAAGTCATCCGGATAACCACTCAGTCGTGCACCCTCACGCAGCGTCAACGGTCTGTCGACGTAAGGATGAACCGTCGTAGTAAGGTCAAAGAGCGTACTACATGGGGCGTTCCCCCGCAGTCGACCCGTGCTCAAACCACGCGCCTTCCTAAACGGCAGCCCCTGCGCGCGTGCCCGATCAACGCCACCCATCACACCTTCACCGGGCAGCATGTTACGAAGCACATTGAGGGCGATCTCGTCTGGGCGACGCACGACGTGATTGGGAACCAGAGGTTCCTCGCCCAACCACCGTGCTGTAATCGCTAGATCATTGATCATGTCCCACACCAACGGCAGGTCATCAACCGTGATCGTGGGTTCCGGGATCTCGAGTTCACCACGATGCGCAATGAAATGAAAGCGCTCGCGCCACTGCGGCCCACCCACCAACAACCCGTTGGTCAGGTAGATCGTCACGGCATAACCGACACGTTGAAACGCCTCGGCGAACGTCTTATAGAATGCCTGCCCACCGTTGAGAGACCAGGCCCGGGGCACGCTCTCGACGATCAACGCCTCCGGTCGAAGTTGAAGCGCCAGATCAAAGACATTACGGGTAAACCCTAGTCGCGGGTCGGCCATGCCAAGACGACCACCGGCAGTACTCCAGGGTGCGCACGGTGGGTTGGCATAGATGAGATTCACGTGCTCGAGTTGCGAGACCGGCCAGTCCTCAAGGGTAAGAGGGTGCGGCACCTTGGGAAAGTTCAGATCAAACGTTGCGGCGCCCCACGGTCCTTCCTCCCACTGACCAGCGATCTTAAAGCCGGCGCGCTGGATTCCGAGAGAAAACGCGCCAGAGTAGATGTGGCACCCTAGGGCCTTCGGTCGTTTCACGGCTGCCATCCGTAGTCCTCCTTGTAGATCCTGATGACGTCTTCTACCGGATGCCTGTGATCGATCGTGTAGACAATCTCGCCCTCTGCACGAAATCTCTCAGCCAACCGTCCGATGAAACGGTGATGCTGTACGACCTGCCACTCCTTGATCGGCCGTCCACCGTTGCGCTGGAGAATGCGCTGAACACACAGGTCCACCGGCGTGTCCAGAAATGCGAACACGACCTGGCCGGGGTTCTTGGCTGAGAATTCCTGCCACCAGATCCGCGATGACGAGATCGTCAGTGACTCGCCAAACACGAACGGAGCGGCCTGCATTGCCTCATCGATAAGTCCGTAGAACTTGTCGCGCGTTCGTGTCAGCAAGTAACCGTCTAGGCCGCCACCGGCCGCAGTATACCGGCCCAGCAGTAGCATCCCACCCGGCAGGTCATAGCCGATCAGTTTCTTGTGCGGCGGTTTGTTCCAACCGCTAACCCAGATCGGAGTGTTGGGGTAACGTTCAAGCAACTGGTGCCCGACGTATGACTTACCGCTGCCTCCGCATCCACGGAGAGTCAGAATCATTCCGCGTCCTCCAGTAGATACCGTTCCATTGCCTTGTTCTGAACCGCCTTCGGTCGCGCCGCCCGAAGACGCGCGAGCGCCTCTGCGCCCGGTATTTCGTAGATCGCCGTTAACGCGAGCGCCGCAACAAACGGCGAACGCGAGTGCGCCCCGATGCAGTGCACTAACACGGTATGTCCCTCTCGCCACCGAGCCACGACAAACCTAGTCGCCGCAAACGCGGTCTTTTCGTCGACCGACCGAGCGTCTGGCAGCGGAAACTGCTTGTACTCGATGTCAGGCAGGTTCAGCATGTCGGGGTCAGTCAATCGCAACATGCAAACCACCACGTCGATGCCGGCGGCGCGCAGTTCCTCGAGCTTATTCGGACGATTGTTGAACATGCCCCGGATAAACAGCCGTGGTGCTATCTCATACATGTGCATCAGTTCTTACCTCCTGACGGGATGCGCAAGATCCGTCGTCTTGTTCCAATCAAACAGAAGGTCCGACCAGAAGTAGCCCTGCTGTGCGAACACGTGCTTCAATGGAACGCGCACGTCGTCCCAACCCTGCAATTCGCCCAGGCACTCGGCCGGAAAAGCCTCGCGCCGCGCCTGAAAGAAGGCCCGTTCCAGAGGCATGTCACCACCTAGGGAAGCCATGTACTTCGCAACCTTGTGATAGTAGGCCAGTTCCGAGTCGATGGTTCGACCCACGTAGAGCGTGCCATGCTGCGTCTGCCGCCAGTTGCAAAGAAGCACCTCGAGCAGGTAGTAACTCACCTCACGACCTAGTTCCTCGGCGAGCCTATCCCGAACGGCCTCAGCAACCAGGTTAGTCAGAGCGATCGTAGAACGCGAGTTATCGTGCTTATCTCCAACAGTCGACGCCGTCTCCGGCACCAACATACCCAGAGCACGTCGCGGCGACCACGCGCCCGATGGCCGAATATCGGGTGGAACAAGGTGCTCGAATCCTGTCAAGCGACGGAAGACCTCGAGCGTCTTGATGATCACGTACCGGCCGCAGTACTTCACGTTATCCGCAACCGAAGACCACGCTTCCTCGTACGACATTTCCCCGAGGCGTGGCACATACTCTAGATCCCACGCCGCGAAGTCCTGAAGACACTTGACCAACTTAGGCTTCGAACGTACTGGCCGGCGCTGGGTACGGATCGGTAGTCCTGCCCAGTGTTCATGGACCCAATCAAGTAGTTCGTCAGAACTCGCAACTTCTCCTGGGTCGGGCCAGTTTGCGATGATCAGCAGGGCAGGCGGTACAGAACAGAACGTCATGTAGGCGCACAGCCACCACCCTGCACGTTCTCGCAGCCACGACGAGTGTTCCAGCAGTTGATGCGCCTCGTGCATGTGCACATCCGGTCCGCCGACCGCTAACTTGAGTTGACTGAACTCGACGAAACTACGCATCTGAACTGGGTCCAACTGTACCATCACGCATTTCCCTCTGGATCACGAACCCAACATGCTGCGTATATCGACGAGATGGTTTGAATATCGATAGGAAACTTAGACCACGGCGCGCCGAGCAAACCGATGAACCGCACATCAACGGTGTGCGCCAACTCGCAGTCGTATGGGGCATCTCCGATGTAGGTCACGCAACCCCATCGTTCACGTAGACCCATGAGTTGACTCGCCTTTGAGCGGCCGGGTTCCAGGCCCAGGGTCTCAGTGAACTCCAGACTACTGATCGCCTGCCGCACGAGATTCTGACGTGTACTACTCACCAAGGCCGTAAAGATGTTCTGACACCGTAGTACCGCCAACGTTTCTTTAACGTCGTGAAACACCTCGCATGACGGGTAGAACATGTCCTTGTAACACTCAAACCGGTACGCCGCGCTGAGATTCAGCGGATTCTGTGGAAACAACATCTCGAGTTGCTCACTGAACGGGCGCCCCACCGTACCCCGGTAAGCACACCGAGCCTGATGCGCGCCCATACGATAACTTCGCATCAGTTCCGTAACGGCGAGTGACTCAAGCAGAGGCATGGAATTCAAGACCGTGCCGTCAAGATCAAAGGCAAACAGCACCCCTTGTTCACGACTAGATTCCATTGATGTACCTCTCTGTGCCCTCACGGGCCTCATCGTCGGTGACCTGGATCGGGGGCGACTTAAAGAAGTATCCCGACGGTGCGATGATAGGTCCATACAGATGACGATCCAGGGCAATCCGCGCACAACGAATGGCGTCAATGACCACACCCGCCGAGTTGGGACTATCCCAGACCTCCAACTTCAGGTCTACATTGATGGGCGAACCACCGAATCCCTCGCCCTCAATTCTGATATGGCAAAACTTACGGTCCTTGAGCCAAGGCACGTAATCGCTAGGTCCTACGTGAACGTCATCGTCAGGCAAGACCTCGTCTATCTGGGAAGTTACCGCGCGTGTCTTGGAGATCTTCTTGGAGATCAACCGCTTCCGTTCTAGCATGTTCAGGAAGTCGGTGTTGCCACCGAAGTTGAGTTGATAGGTCCGCTGGATCGGCACACCTCGGTCCTCAAACAACCGCGCCAGCACGCGATGAACAATGGTTGCTCCGACCTGTGACTTAACATCGTCTCCGAGGATGGGCACCTTGGCATCACTGAACCGGTTAGGCCAGTACCCTGATTCGTCCGAAGCGATGAACACAGGAATGCAGTTGACGAAGGCGCACCCGGCCTCGAGTACCTGCTCGACGTACCACTTGGTCGCCTCCTCGCTGCCCACCGGCAGATAGTTCAAGACGACCTGTGTGCGCGTGTTCCTCAGTACCTGCGCCACATCGGCGCTAGGTCCCTTGGCCTTCTCGATGACCTGACTCAGATACTTCCCCAGCCCATCGTGCGTCATGCCGCGTTTCACCGGCACTCCCATCGACGGCACATCACAGAATCTAAGCGTGTTGTTCGGGGCCTCAAAGATGGCCTCGGACAGGTCCTTACCCACCTTGTTTCGGTCAATGTCAAAGGCAGCCACAAACTCGATGTCACCGATGCGGTAGCCGCCTAAACTGGCATGCATGATGCCCGGTACTTGATCGCCATCTTGAACATCGCGGTAATAGTGCACGCCCTGCACGAGCGCTGACGCACAGTTCCCGGCGCCGATGATCGCTACTCTGATCGGTGAAGTCACGAACCCATCTCCTTCTGGTTGACGCCCTCGCGTAACCGCTCGAAGTTCTTCAGGTGCACGTCGTGCACGGCTGCCATGACGTCAGATTCTCGCAGTCCAACCACGGCAATGATGTTTAACATGAAGACAAAGAGGTCCCCAAACTCCTCGAGCAAGTTGGGCGTGTCGATCTCATGATTCTCGTAGACTCGGTGCCACTTCCAGGGCGTAGCCTCCAGCAGTTCACCGATCTCTTGGTACGCTCGCAGCACATTCCGCCGGATCTGTTCTAGGCGATCCTCAGGAGTCAGTTCCCGATATCGGACGCCGAGACACAGTTGGTAGAGTCGCTGCACCATGTAGGCCATCCCGAGCCAGTTGATGTCACGTACAACAACCAACTCATACGGATACTCCTGCCTAAATGCTGCCAACTTCTCGGCTGCGTTCGCGTGTTCGTACCCCTTGACCTCCAGATAACATGCCGCCTCGTCTATCCAGAAGTCTGGAATGAAGCCACCGGCTGACGTACGAAACTTCCGGGGTTCATAGATCCACGTCAACTGGAGTTCATCTAGGATCCGCGCGACCTTGACCTCCCAAGAGGAGTGCATCTGGATCTTGCCGCGCGGTCCCTCGTAAGCGTACCCCTTAGTCCTGGGGCTCAACCTCGCCCTCGAGTCTCCGACGCAATGAGCGCCTGGGCGCAGGATCGTCAGACTCGACCTCGCCCGGTGCCTTTAAAGGCGCGGCGGGATCGTGGATCGTCTGACTCGGTTTGGAGTCCGTCGCTACCGCCGGGATCTCGGCGGCGTCTGCGGGAGCCTGTGGATCAAGTACTGGCTCACGCATGTCGTTGTCTTCACGTTCCTGCTCATCGACAGGACCCATTAGCGGCGGCTCGTCTGCGGGATTGATCAGGGCGGGCGCTGGCTCACCGGTCAAACGAGTGTGTATATCCAGCGCCGGCTTCTCGCCAGCCAGTGACTCTAGAACGTCCTTCTGGCGCTTGACTTCCCGGGCGAGTTGTGTGATCGCAGTCTTCGCCTGGTCTCTGAACGCGATGAATTCCGGGGCGATCCCGACTCCCTCTACGGCCAATCCCGAGGCATCAGAAGCAACTTGTGCCAGTGTTTTCTCTGACCGCTCGGCTGCTGCCAGCGCGACCTTGTCGCACTCCTCGAGTTGGGCTCCTATGTCGCCCTCGGTGTCGATGTCGGTGTACCGGATCTCAACCTTGAGCATCCCGTAGTCTTGTCCGGGAATCTTGGTCGTGAGTCCCGTCATTACCGAGATCTTAGGCATTCTGTCGACCTCCCTCTTCTGTTCCTAAAATGGCAGGCGCCGGAGGACTTGAACCCCCATCTCCGGATTTGGAATCCAGCGGTTTGCCAGTTAACCTAGACACCTAGTACTTGGGCGGATCGTTGAACGGGTTGCTCAACCAGTCGTCGCCCTCGCTCTCTGCCTCAGAATCATTGGGCGGCGGTGCCGCCTCGCTCTGCGGAACCTGAACCGTGCGCCTCGGCGCGCTCTCCCGTGTCTTGCCGCCGGTCTGTCCGTCCAATGACCGTACTCGGCCCAGAGCGATGTCCTCGAGCTTCGGCAACGTACCCCGTAGTTTCTCCAGGTCCGGCGGTAGGGCCACGATCGTGCCCTCCACGGGTTCCAAGATGTACGTCGGGCGGTTAGTGCCCTTGACGCCTGTGCGAATCCACTCGTAGTCGCGGTCGGTCAGGTTACCGTACCGCTGAACTCGCATGTCAATCGAGCCCTTGTGCATGTGCGAGTAGTGCATGAGGCGCGCCTCGCCGATCTCTTCCTTGAAGCGCACCAGTCCGTTCCAGGTGATCCGCTCGCGCCCCTCGCCAGCCAAGGCCATGAACTGCCGGTACTCGTAGACCCAGGCCAAGAACATGTACGACATGCTAATGTCTTCCTGGCAGTACGGGCACGACTGGTGCAGTTCCTCCAGGCAGAACACGGGCTCGTAGTACGTGACGCCCTTCTGACTACGCTTCATGACCCGGTGAAAGTTACCCCAGAAGACGTCATCGACGTCAGACAAGAACCGGATGACTGCGCTCTCTTGGTCATCGTAGAGGCGCAGGTGCCGAATGAAATCACCGCCGCCTGTCGGCATTCCGGCAGCGGCCTCGCTTCCCTGTTTCCAGCCAGTCCCATGCGTCATAGGTACATTCCCCTCCTATTGAACCGCTTCCCGATCTAACTATACCCAGCCTTAGACCATGGGCAGGTGCCGTCTGAGCTCGGCCTTAACGCCCTCGAACTCATCTGGTGACACCAGCGCCTTCAGTTCCTTGAGGGTCATCCCCTGGTCTAGAACCGACCTCACTATCTTGCGGCAGGTAGAACTGAGCCCTGCCTCTAGTTCCACCCGCTCGAATCCCGACTCATGACTGGGCGCATCAACACCTTCCAGCGGCATCTGCATGGTTAGGGGTACCCGCTTTCGTGCGCGGGGTCGACACGCCAACTGACCCATGCGGTTCTGAAACGCGCAGTACAGGAAGTGCATGAATCCACTCTCGCCACGATTAGGGTCGTAGTTCCGCTGGGCACGCGCCAACACAACGCGCAGTTCCTGAGCGATGTCGTCGGAATCCATGCCCGAGACGTACGAGCGAGAGAACTTGATGATGAGCGGGGTGTAACGCTTCTCGAGTTCGCTGTAGGTCATGTCCCTTACACTACTCAAAGTCGTATCTCCTCTCGTGATCATCATAACACAAGTTGGGCCTTTTGTAAATAGGTCTAGGAGACTTTTTGTAAATAGGTCTAGAGGTCACTAGGCAAGAGAATCGGACGTACCGTTGCCAAGACCTCAGAGAGCCGCTCGGCAGCAACCTCCTGAATGTCCTTAACGTCTACCGGCAAGGACACCAAGGACACGCCGTAATTCCGAATCAACTGTCCCACGAGCGTCTTTGTCGACTGTCGCCCAGCCTTATCGTTATCAAGGCAGAGGGCGATCTGTTTGACGTGCGCCCGTAACCAATCTCGCTGTTCCTGCACAAGGTCTGCACCTAACATGGCCAACGCATTGGCGTGCCCGTTCTGGTGCAACCACATCGCATCAAGTGGTCCCTCGACCAGTAACGGAGCCACACCACGGTACAGATGTAGAGGAAAGAACGTCCGTCGAAAGCCGGATGGGTAGAGATACTTGCGTGCCAACGGCAAACCGCGGTCAATTCGCCGACGTACAAAGCCGACGATGTTCGCCTGCCCATCGCGTACCGGAAAGATCAGCGAGTCGTCTTCCTCGTCGTAACGCACCTCAAACTGCCGCATTGTCGCGGGCGTAAAACCGCGGTCAAAGAAATACTGCTCCATGGTGTCAAGCGATAGCGCCTCGTAGACTTCGTTCCAACGTACCAGACTCTCAGCGTACTCGTCGTCACCGCCAGTGATCTTGTACAACCGCGCCAATAACGCTGCCGTACTCTCATGTATGACGGCCCGATGTTCACGCAACCAGGCGACCGCTGCCGCCCCATCAATCTCCAGTATCAACGCGACCAGCGCCAGCAGTCCACCAGTCTCGCTCGAGTGCCGGTCTATCCAGCCGCCGTGTTCCAAGTTGACACTGAAACTAGGGTTGTGCTCGGGGTGAAACGGACAGAGAGTATCGACCCAATCACCACGGGCCCGTTCTGTTAGAACGATCCCGAGTTCCTCAAGCACCTCGGGAATGTCAATCTCAACGTCAGCGATCAGCGTCGTCATCTAGTACGCCGGCCCCTTCGGCGGTAGCGCCTCATCGGTCTCGTGTGTTATCATCGCCAGTTCCTCAATGTGCCCACGATCCACGTCCCAAAGTAGTTCATGACGCCGGATAGACCGTTCGTCGTCTCTGACCTTACGCGTGAGGTAGGATCGGTGACCTGAGTCGTAGGGCTTACTGTGTGAAAGCGCAAAGACATAGTCGGCAACCTGCGCAATCGAGTACCCATAACCGATCTGTGCTATTCCCGGCGGAGTCGATTCATCTTTCCCAGCCTCACGCGTGGCCTGATGAACCGCGAGTACAGGAATGTTATCATGTTGCGCCAGGGCCTTAAGCATCTCGACGCCTTCTTTGAGCACTTCCCAGCCAGCCTTACCGGCGCCCTTGATACCCAGCAAATGCAGGCCGTCAATCACGACCTCATCTGGCTTGTACTCTGCGGTCAATGCCCATACGTCATCAAACGTGAACGGCCGCCGCGCGCTCGGTGCATCGAGAATAACAAAGTTCTCGCCCTGCGCGCAGTAATGAAGCCACGCCATGTAACGTTCGCGTGTCTCCTCACCGTGACGCAGTTTACGATGCGAGAGTTCGATGTGCTTGAGGTGTGCGCCCATCACATCGAACCGCAGGCCTTGCTCGGCTATCGTCATCTCTGGCGAGATCATCAGTACTCGTTTACCGGCGTTCCAAGCCGTCACAGCCATGTGCATAAGCAACCACGACTTGCCAACGCCCAGGGTACCGAAGACAATGACCACGTCGCCGCCGACGAACCCCATGTTCTGACAGTCAAAGTACTCTAGTCCGGTAGGAATTCCTATGAACCCGCCCCTTGCTCGAACCCGCTGTGCCTCATCAAAACGATCCAAACGTTCCTTCGCACCGCTGTCCAAGAAATGCTGACGTCGACGACCCCCATCGATGTGCAGCGCTGAAAGATCTTCGATTAGTCCTGCAATGGCCTCCGTGGGTTTGACCTCAAGATCGGCGCCCCGACGCCACACCGCGCTCTTCGCCAGACGGTAGACCTCACGTTCACGCACGCGCCGGGCATACTCTTCTAGATCGCCGGGTTCCGTCGCCTCAAACCCAAACAGTTGCCGCAGGTCTTCTACCTTAGGCAGTTCGTCTTGCCGCCGCAGATAATCGTCAAGGTAAGTCCAGACCTTGGCATGCAACTCGGGTACCGCGTCGAAACTGTCGGCCGAGATCCCGAGTTCCTTGCACAAACGCACATCGCCCGGCGTCCGTAGACTTGACAATAGCGTCGCCTCAAGTACAGCAGGTGCGGGTTCGCTCATTGATGTTCCCTTCCGACGTGAATTACCCTTAGCGTTTTCCAGATGTAGACTTGAGAGAGCCATCCATATCTACACACGATAGGTAATCCAGATACGGAGACGTTCTCCAACACAAAAGCCGCGCTCACTCGCGTACCAACTCGGCCAGGTAGTGCAACTTGAACGTGTACCCTGGGGCGTCCGCCCGCCTGGTTAGACCAGTCTGCTTCCGCAGGCACAGTCGTTCATTCTCCAGTTTCACCAACTGACGTTCAGCCCGCTCGGCCATCTCGTAGTCAATCACCTCAAACGCCGTCAGCGCATCCTCCAGAGCCCCCAACCACTTCTGGCAGTAGGCTGCCTCGGCATCGTCATCACACAGACGTGAGAGCCAGACGTGCCGCCAGTAGGCCTTATTCCGCGGCATCAGTGCGCGGATGGGCGCGAGTAACTTATACGGCTTGGCACAGAGCCAAGGGTTGACTGTCACTTCCTCGTCTATGACCGCCAGCGCTGACTTTACCTCGCGTACCCACCGCATGGCCAGCAGATCAAGAGCGCACGCCAATAACCACGGATCCAGTCCGTCCTCAACCAACTCGGTAAAGAACCGCATCCAGTCACGTCGCAATAACCGCGGTTCCCGGCCGGTCTCGCGCTTGACGGCCTGCTTAAGGTACTCGAACCAGACAGTACCCTGGTGGACCTCGCGCGCTAACTCGTCTGGAAAGCAGGCAGGGACCAGCATCGTCTCAGACGGGGTTTGTTCTTCAGCCATGACATATCAACTATACCCAGGAAGTGATACAATGGACTCGAGTAAGGAGAGACTGAGTAATGGATATAACAGAGATCCTCAAGTGCGTAACTGAACTGACCGGAGTCGGTCTCGCTGGTCTCGTCGTCATTGTTGGCTACTTTCTCGGCCGACTCGTCATCAACCTCGGACGCAACCATCTCGAGCACATGGAAAAGGCCTACGATAAACTCACCGAGAGCGTAGATCTAGCAGCAAGGGCGCAGGAAATATCGTCGAAGGCGCAGGAAATGCAGACCGATCTGATACGGCTTCAGAGCATCGCCCTCACGGTTAACACCTCCGCACTTCAAGCCCTACGCGACCTCATCGAACGCAAGACCTAGACCCATCAATCCTTGTAGGCCGGGCGGTTTAGGGCGTTGATCACAGCGTCAAGCGCTGAATCAACCGTAGAAGACAAGACCCCTCTCGACTGACTAACTAATGTTTCCAAACTACGAAGCGCCTTGATCCTGTTATCCGCCACAACCAGAGCGTTGTTAAGCGTAAGCTTCAAGACATCGCGCTCGCTGATGAGGGCCTCGACTTGACGCCGCAGGTCATCACGCTCAGTCAGTGCCACCGCAAGTTCCCGACGCAGTCGCTCTAGTTCGTCGGGCTTAGGTACTACCGGCAAGAACGCATCGCGCATAGCCTTCATGGCAACCCACGTTGCAGCATCCATTTCCTGATAGTCCCAGGCGCTGACGCCAGCGCAGCCGGTCTCTCGGCACCGCGTTCCGAACAGCACCAACTCATCCTTTGTAGGCATCGGATGCTGCGGTTCGGCCCAGCAGTCTGCTGCAACAAGTAGTTTCTCAGGACCAATTCCGATCGCCCGGTGCTGAGCAACCATCGCGTCAACCGCAGCCGCGGCGTTAGCGAACAGATTCCCCGTCGGCGGCGTCCAGTACTTGAAGTACAACTGCGGCACGAGACCGTTGCAGTACTTCTCGAACACAGCGTAAGGAAACGGACCGTGGTACGCCGGCAGGGCGAACGCCGAGTAGAGAATGTCAGTGTTAGGAAGAGCCGCGCGGATCGGCCTGCACAGAGCCTCGGCGGCATCCGAGCGACCCTCGAACTCTGCTTCGACATCGAGAACAAGTCCATCAGCCAGGCCGTAGGTCACGCACTCGATAGCGCGTTGAGCATCGGCCGCCACGTTGTTCCGACGCTGATACCAGCAATAACCCCAGGCGTAGATGGCCAACTCTGGCATCTTGGCCTTGAGCGCATCCCGGATCTGCTTCCAGTTGATCTCGGTCATCCAGGCACCGGAGTCCCAAGCCTTAGGGCCGATGAGCATCGTTACCCCGGCGGCGCGAAGGCGGGTAACCACGGCGTCGATGTTACCGCCATCGGTCTTGCTCCAGACCCATGACCAAACCGATACTCGCTTATCCACGTTGTTTCTCCTCTCGGGTCATCTATACCCTAATCTACCTTAGACGTTCGGGTTCACGCCCCGTACGAAGTACATTTGCCATGCCTTGAGAGCGGCCGTCTGAGTCTCCACTCCAACCACCGGCCACAGACCTGTCGCCGTTGCGGGCAGGTTAGCAATGAACGTGTAGGTTGCCACTACCGCGTAGTTCGAATCCAGCAACTCTGCCAAGATATTCGGCACCGAGTCGTTGAGCGTGAACCGTGCATAGACGGCATTCGTACTGACCGCAATCCCGGTGTCATGGATATTCTGAGTCACGTTATCCTTGCACACGAACTGCCAGTTGGCATCCGCACGCGGAGAGGAATACTGTAGGCCGATGTAAGAACCAGCCGGATCATCGGAGCCGCACGAGTTTGCCAAAGTCTTGTCAATCAATCCCCAGAAACCACGCACGAGAGCCGTGCTTACAAGCTTAAGTTTCACGATAAAAATCGAGTTGTGCCGCCTAGCGTGTACAGGGTAACCGGCGGCCCATCCTCCCTCGTTACCCGAGGTAGCACCACTACTCATCTTATCGTAGATACCATCAGCGTCTTCACCTATGAGTACGGTTCCGGTTGCGGTAGCACCATCATATAAACCGATCAATATTGCCGAGTTACTCGCCTGTCTCGGTGTGATCTCTCCCCACTGCCCACGACCGATCATGACAGCAGCGAGTGTAGGCGCAATAGCGGCAGGAAGCGTCAGGTTAAGTACCTGGCCTTCTGCCAACTCAAGGGCTGGATCGCAACCGACGTCCAGTGTTATCGCCGGATGGTGGGGCGAATCGTCCCCGATATCATCATGCTCATCCGGGGTCAGAACATCGGCTAGGGTAAGTTCCTGCCCATCCAACTCAAGCGCGGGGTCACTGCCTTCGCCCAAGGTAACCTCGGCGTGAGCACTTCCACCCAGGTCCTTCCAGACGGCCGCATCATTTGTAGAATCGACGCACTGCCAAACCTTGTCCAACGTGATGTTGATCCAGACCGAACCAACGGAGTATCCCGCGTCAGCGTCATCATTCACCCCGGGATCAGCGTTAGAATCGAGGTTCGACTTAAGGGCAGTGTATGTCCCAGCCCCTGTCTTACGAAGGAAGCCTTCGTCAGGAGCAATGTCGCTGTCAACCACGGCCTCAACTGGAAGATCGTCGGCTACCAGTACCCGATACCCGGGTGGGGCGGCGGGAGCAGTCGCAGGACCAGCGAACACAGTGTTCGGATCTTCATCGTCAATCTGCGCAAGTTTCTTGAGAGCTACTGTCTTAGCAACGGTATCAACCACGAGTACCTCGGTTAGGTCAGACGCGGCCACAACGAAGGCCTCTTCGTCGTCAGTGATGATCCGAACGCCGAACACGAACTGCTGCTTGCCTGGAATGACAACGCCAGTCGTCGGGTTGATCGGATTCAGCGCCCCACTTCCTGTACTACCCGACGCGCTTCCGGCGCTCAGTCCGTCAATCAGTCGCTTCACTCGGATTGACCACTCGTAGTACAAAGAGTTGAACGCGACGGTCCACGTCACCGTGCCCTCATCCTCAACAGTCATCGTGATCGCTCGAACTCGGAAGCGTTCCATGTCATACTTGCCCGGGATATCTACATAGACCCAGTCGCCGATGTCAAAGTCCTCGAATACCTCTGACACATCGTAGATAGATTCGACCACCGAGTCAAAGCCCTCGCTCGCCTCGCTAAGCAAAGCCAGCGCCAGTGCTGCCGCCCGGCCAGCCGTAGAGATATCCTGGTTGGTGGCGTTCATAAACGTCTCACGCCGTGGGAAACTGCTTCCCGTGGCAAACTCGCTCAGTCCCGTATCAGCCGCCACAAGAGCGATGGTCTTGACAGAGGCCGACGAACTCTTGCGCGTCTTGCTGTACAGGTTGTACCCCTGACGGAACACGGTCGGGGCCTGCCCGAGAGTCCGATCAATGCCGCGCGACACGTAAACCTTAAGCTTGATCCCGCTCGTCACGTAGGCGTTGTAACCCATGGTGACAAACTGGTCCAACAAGGACATCACTGTGATACCCGGTTCGACATCCATTGTGAATGTCTCTGGCCACAACTCGCCATTACTGTCTACCGTGTCGGTGAAGTCTGCGGTCATACTGAGCAAGGCGCCGCGGGCGACCGCCTTTGTAATCTGATCTGCAAGAATGTACCCCGGAGTCTTGTCGACATAACTCGTGAGTAGAGGATCACGGATCGGCCAGTCCGGCGGGTAAACGATGGCGCCCTCAAGTAGTGCAAATGGACCACGTCCAGTGATGGCGAGCGTCTGTACAGACTCCTCGCCCTCGCCCAGTACCACCTCATCGACCTGCTCGATCAGAAACGCGCAGCGCTCAATCCCGTCATAGTAGACACGAACAAGGTTACCGTGGGCAAGGTTGACATCTGTCGCCTTGGGATCCGAGGCATGAAGCGAGAATGCCCCAGCCCCCGCGCCGTCTAGTTCTAGCGAGATCCCGATACCGTAAGCGTTCTCGAGAATCGCGAGCAGTGTTCCGAAGTTATTGCGATCGTAGATACGGATCTCGACGCCAATCCCTCTGAGCGGTTCCTCTGCCAGTACCGTAAACGTACGTGAGTTGGACACGTCCTCGTGCACTCTGGTGTGCCACACGTAGACCTGGCCCGACTCAGCGTCTGCCGGCACAGTAAAGATCCCGCGGCGATTACGAACACCGGTCGGTCCACCACAGACCAACTCATTGAGGAGCACCTCCAGTTCAAAGTCCCAGTCAGTCCAATTGTAGTCGTCGCCCTCAAGTACAAGATCTGAGTCGTTTCCACTGAAGTCAGCGACTGTAGCACCAGCGCCATCGTTAAAGTGCCACAGACCAACAGTGGATAGGTTGGGCACATACTCCCATGCCGGGGCATAGTTGCTCGTTCCGAGATTGGCCTGAACGATCTGAAACTCACGAACATCGGCCTCAACGTAACTCGCGATACCGCCTACTCGCACGTAATCAATGGCGTGGTTGGTAACCGCGGCAGAAGAGATCGGGACACCGTCCACCAACAGAGAGAGCGAACTACCGGCGTAGACCATGCGGGCACTGTGCCAGTCGCCATCATCATAGTGATCCAACGTAGTAAGGATCGTCGCCCCTGCCTTTGCGCGCACGTGTCCTTGGTCAAGTTCAAGAATGTAGCGAGTAATGATCGGAGCACCGATCGTACACAGTTCCACCAACGAACCGGTACTCTCACCGGCCGGATCCTCGTATGGGCCCTGCCGCTGACTTCTAAACCAGATCTCCGCGGTCCACGTCGACTGCGTCGCAGTGAACACTCCGTAAGCGTGGCTCGTTCCCAGTACCCAGTTACCGTCGACTCCGTACGCGTCGTATTGTCCAAATCGAAGGAAGACACACTCGTCACCGAAGCCTAGTCCCTCAAAAGCGACCGCATTACCGAACCTGCCGCAGGACGGGATCAGACGATCTACACGTGGAGCGAACGCAAACTCAGGACCCAACTGATCATTGACAGAATCCGCAGCGTAATCACCCGGGTTCTGCACGAGGACAAGACTCAACTGAGTGCCCACAAGATGTTCAAGACCGGCATTCTGCGCCACGTAGTCTGAAGGCGTGTCGGGCATTAAGACTTCGATACCGGCGTTCTGAGCGACGGAAGCCGAAGGAACAGCAATAGGTGCCAGGACTTCAATGCCGATGTTCTCGTCAATGTAGTCCGAAGGAACGGCAATAGGGGCCAGAGCCCCAATGCCGATGTTCTCGTTGATGTAGTAACTGACTTCGGCCACGACTTTACCTCAGGAGCTTAGACCCAGGCGGCGACGGAAGGAGTGATCCTACAAGACAGGGTTCCTAGTTCAGCGTTGGTTGGAGGCGCACAGCGAATGGAGATCACAGCACTAATCTGTCCCGGGGCAAGATCGCCGAGCGCCCTGGTCTGAGCATAGGTGATACCGTCGAGACTGAGCAACGTCCACGACGATGCATTACCATAACTCGGTCCCTGCTCCACCGAGAGCACGATGCCCTGAGCCGTCAGGCCACCGGACACGTTCTTTACATAGAACGTATGCACGTCGCTGGCTCCACGGGCGCACTCTTCAAAGTCCAAGTCTATCGGTAGTTCAGTACCGGCACCGTCGGTGAACGAGAGACGATCTGCCGCGCCGGCTTCCAAACCGTAGAGATGAACCGCTGCCAGGTAAGCGTGATTACCAGAGGCGGCCGCGAAACTAAGTTTGAGACGGTATGCGGCATGCGGGGCAGCCGCGGCGGCCGCCTGAATGTCCTCGCGATAGTTCGGACGCATGACAAATGTCTCGTCCATGGCCAATCCTGCCGCGACCGAAGCCCACGAGCCGTCCTGTCCAGTGGTAGTGTCATCAGAGTACTCAACATCAAATGTCCCAAACCGTCCTGTCAGGTCAGTATCACCGATGACCTTAAGATCGCCGAGTTTACGCACCTCAGGAAAGAGGTAACACAGGTACACAAACTGGCCCGAAGCGATCTGACCGCCTCCAAACAGCACGTCGACCTTGTCGTCGTCCTCGTCATTGAGAGCGTTGATCTGGGAGCCGGTAAGCTCGTCGATTCCCTCAACATCTGTGCGCCAGCACGTGACCTGAGTATTGTCTCGGTCGTATGCCCAACGTCGCGATGGTGGTGTTGGATAGTTACCCATGTGCCATTCCTCCCTACAAATATCTCGGTTGATACGTTATCGTAGCTACCGCAACCGGCGCAGAATCGGAGTGCAACGAGAGCGAGTTAGAGCCAGGCAGTAGTTTCATAAACGCCGGATCTCCGGCATGGCGCAACGAGCCGATGACGCTATCGCCATTAAGCGTCGCGGTAAAGTTCTCACAGTCAACCACAAGGACATCACCCTCGAGCAGAGTAGTCGATACCTCGAGGTACGTTCCCGAGTCATGAGTTAGTCTTGGATTCTCGCACGCGCCGACGATCTCCAGCACCAGATTTGCCGTCTCGAACGTTCCCGGGTGTATGATAGTCCACGCCGTTGGGTCCTCATCAAATACAACTGACTCTACTGCTGTCGACCCGTACCAGAACGGGTCGGGCATGTTGAGGTCCACCGCAAAACGCGCCATTCCACCGGCCACCGTAGCAAAGTCCATGGACCCGACGACCTCTGCATGTGCCGTACGTTGTTCGCCGTTGGGCAAGATGTGCACCAACTCGAGAAGTCTATCGGTACGTCCGAAGACCTCACGCAGTCCGTCTAGATGAGTGTAGAGCCTTGCCAACAACGCCTGATCACCCTTCGGTACACTGCCGTCGTCGGGATCACACCCTACCACAAACATCGCCAAGGTCAGCGCTCGCTGGTCGTAGTACTTCTTGTAGGACCGCGCGCCGTGCCTAAACGGTATCCGCAGATTGTCACCACGCCGGGGAGGTAGCCCCTGCCCCGCGGTAACCGCCTCGATGTTCCAGGCGTGCGTCCTCAAGTCGACTCCGTCGACCACCCAGATGTCCTGTGCTCCGATGATACTACCCATATCAAATCCCCAGATGCGAGAACGTTATCAACCGTCGCCTAATGCTGTCTTCGGCAGCCATCGGTTGCGGGTTATGAATTGTGACGTTGTATGTCTTGCCGCCACCGCCACCCGCTACCTGCGGCTGAAGTGCTGACCCACCCTTAAGTCCGCGCAGCCAGTCTGGCGCGCCGACTCGCAGCGGGTCAAGTTGCTTCATTCCCTCGAGGAAGTCACTCAAACTATGTTCCCATCCCAACGTTAGTCCGGCGCCCATCATACCGCCGATCCTGGCAAACTTGGTAGACGGCGACGCGGTGCCGGCCGCGTCCTGAGCCGCCTGGATCGCCGAATCAATGATCTGCCGGATCCTGTCATACAGAGCGCCCTGTTCTGCATCCAATCCGGCGACCACGCCGTCAATCAGCGCCCGGCCGGTACCTTCTACATAGGACCGAGCCTCGCCGCCAACGGCGTACTGGTACATGCCAGAGGCACAGTACGCTACGACCGCGCCGCCCCACTGACTAGCCTGCCCGGAGTAACCGGTCATTGCCTGGCCGAGAGTTTGCATCAACGTGTCGGCCGTGTTCTGTCCCTGCGCCGTACCCTCGGTCTGCATCACGCCACCCGTGGTAGTCACGGTCGCCTTGCCAGCCGCTTCAATTGCGGGCGCCGCCGCGGTAATCGTATCACTGAGTTTGGTGGCCAGCGCATCACCACTCAGTTCGCCCGACAGTTCGGCATCGCGGATCAACTTGAGTTGGTCCAACAGTGTCTTGAGGGCGGTGGTTGCCGGTTCTGACTGAGCCCCGAATGATGCGATCAGTTGTTCCACGTAGGTAACAGCCGCGTCAGTGCCGCTCTGTCCAGCGACATTACGCACAACGCCCAGACACGCTGACATTTCCTGCACCCAAGCATCGCCCACTGCGCCCATCTTAGCAAGGGCCTCAGGACCGCCCATCCCGGCAACAAAGGCCTCGAGACACGACTGCGTGGCAGTAAGTACTCCGGGCGTTCCAATCTGAATGCCACTCGCCAAAGCAGTTGCTGTATCTGTACCGGCGGCCAACGCGGCCGGTGCGAGCCCACCAAGTCCAGTCGGTCCAGTCCACAAGGCAAGGGCGTTGTTCAACTCAGTTTGCAACGCAGGGATCAAGTCCTGCTCGCCGCCAGTAGTCAATACCGCGGCTAGTTCGCCGAACAGTGTCTGAGCCTTAGTAACCGCCGAATCAGCACCCTTGGTTGCAAACACATCTGCCAACGCCGTGCCGAGATCCTGAGTAAGCGCAGTCGCCACTCCCTTCAAGTCGTCTGGCAACGTACCAAGCGCGCTCGCGAGATCCCCCAGCAACTTGTTATGATCGGCCAACGATGTCTGCAATGCGTCAAGATCGATGGTCTGACTCTCGTACAGTTTGTTAGCTTCCTCCAGAAGCGGGTTCAGATAGGTCAACTTACCCTGCGCTGCCGTGATACCATCGACGATCTCCTGGAAGGTGAGTTCCTTGGTGGTACTCAGCATCGCGTCAATCTGTCGCTGGGGCTTGTCAAGTGCAAGACTCTCCTCGAGTTGCACGTTCGAAGCCCTCAGACGTAGTTCGGACATCTCGTCACCCAGGGCCTTGATCTGGTCGTCTAGGTCCTTGGCCTTTTTGCTCTCAGGATCCAGTCCGAGTTTCTGTAGTTCAAGCTTGTTGATCTTGAGTTGAAGGGTATCCATTGACTGGCCCAGAGCAAAGGTCGCGTCAGAGAACTTCTGCGTACCCACGAGCGGGGCACTGGCAAAGTAGTCCAGACTTCCCTTGGCGGTATCGATGGCCGTCTTGATACCGGTGATAGACGTGGCGATCGCGTCATGACTCTGTTGCAACACGCCTAGTTTCCAGGTCAGATCCTCAACTACCGTTGTCTCCCACTTGAACGCCTCAGTGACCGCCGGCATACCCGCCGCGATCCCGGCACCGACTGCTCCCACAACGCTAGTCCCCGATGCCGTGGCGGCCGCTTCGGCCACGGGCGTCGCCTGCGTGACTCCGTCAGAGAGACTGGTCATGAGGTCGGAACCGTCGCTCTGAACCGTACTCATTAGCGGACCCATGGTCATCAGGAGTCCAGCCTCAACCGCCGGCGCGACACATGCACCTACGTTTTGAGCAGCGTTAACAATGAAGTCCGCAGAGTTCCGGATTCCCTTGTACGCGCCCATCATCATTACGTCGGCACTCTGGTAGATTTTAGGAGCACCGGCGCACATTCCGCCGGCGATCTCACCGGCGATCTCACCGCCATACTCATAGGGCACGGACCATGGCAAGTCAATCTTCGCGGGATTTGGAATTCCCTTAACGATCCCGCCTATCATGTCTCCTGCCGCGTTGCCGAGCGCACCCGCCCCATCCCTGAGACCCTTGCCAATAAGATCCGGAAATGACTTAGCCCACTCTGTGACCCGGGCGATCACGAGATCCTTCTGATTCAAGATGCCCTGCCAGATCAGATCGGGAATTGACTCGCCACGCATGATCAGACCGGGCGAACCGAACCAACTGCGTGGATCAAGGACACCCAGAATCTGAGGAATAAACGAGCCCGTTAGCCAGCTGTTGAGCGCCGGGAACGCCGCCTGAGCACCTTCCCAGAGCATCTGGAGCATATCGAAGCCGCACTGCGTGGGAGTTTTACAGAACCAACCACGGGGGTCAAGTTTGCCCAACAATCCAGGAACAAATGACCCGGTCAACCAACTGTTGAGCGCAGGGAAAGCCGACTGCGCACCTTCCCAGATCATCTGTATCAGATCGAAACCACACTCGTTAGGCGTCTTGCAGAACCAGCCGCGCGGGTCAAGTTTGCCCAACACGCCGGGAACAAATGAACCGGTCAACCAGCTATTGAGTGCCGGGAACGCCGCCTGCGCGCCTCCCCAGATCAGTTCTATCAGTTTCATACCGCACTCATTGGGCGACAACGAGTGCCACTGTTGCGGATCTAATTTTGCTTCTACCCCAGCAACCGCTACGTCCAAGTTAGCCAAAAGTTGTGGATACGTTGTCGCGATACCGTCCCACAACATTCCGGGGATCAGCGCACCCTGTCCCACTATCCCGAGAGAGAACCAATTACGCGGATCAAGTTTACCAGTCAGTTCGCCAACAAGGCCGCCGATCTGATCAAGGAACCAGCCCTTCATGGACTCAAGGCCCTGCCAGATAAGACCAGGAATCGACGCGCCCAGCGCGATAAGTTGAGTACCGATAGCCTGCAAGCCGGTCATAAACCAGCCCGCAATGTTGGTCGCGGCTCCCGTGATCGTGCCGGCGATCCCCTGCACAGCGCCCCAGAACTGATCCCTAAACGTCGCAATCAGTAGACCAGGGATCCCTGTGAAGACACCGATCAAAATCGTCTGCCAGTTGTTCTTAAAGAAGTTCGGAATGTCCACCGTAAAAAAGGTGGTTACAGAGTTCCAGGCCGACAAGACCGCGCCTGTAAATGCACCGAAGATCGCCGCCGGGATCCCTATGAAGATCCCAGTCAACAACGGGATGAATGTACCCTTAAAGAACCCGGGAATCGTATCAGTAAAGACGCTCGTCACGGTTCCAAATGCGCCCATGATCTGATCACGGAAGGCCATGAAGAGTAGACCCGGGATGCCCGTGAAGATGGTCACGAGAATAGGCACCCAGTTGTCCTTAAAGAAGTTCGGAATCGTGTCAGTAAAGAACGGGACGACGTTGTTATTCCAGACGCCCATGAGCGCCGAACCGAGACCACCAAAGATCCCAACCGCGCTGTCGAGCATTCCCTGGAATAGTTCTACCAACTTGGTACGAAGTCCGAAACTGTCTCCAGCAAGCATACCAGCGAAGATGCCCAGCGGACCGAGAAGAATCCCGGCCAGCATGGGCCAGTTATCCTTGATCCACTCGAAGGCGACCTTCACGCCGCCCATGATCCACTGACCAAGCTTCTGAAAGGCTGCTCCGACTGACTGAAGGAGAGGTAGAATCTGATCCCAATATCGGATGACTAGGTAGACAGCAGCCCCCAACGCCACAATCGCTACAACAACGAGAAGGATAGGGTTCGCAGACATGGCCACGTTTAGCAACCACTGAGCCGCTGCCCACATCTTAGTGCCGATGGCTATCGGGTTCAACATCGGGCCTATCTTACCGAACGCCCCTACCATGCCGCCCATCATGGCACCCATCTTCGGTCCCATGATGCCGACCACCTGAAGCGCCGGTGCGAAGTCCTTGGTCAGGTCCATGGCCGTGCCCTTGACCTGGTTACCCAACAACTTCAACCTATTCGTAAGCGTACTCTCGATAGCGTGCGCTGCCTTCTCAGATGCGCCGGCAGCCTCCTCTTCAGAGATCATAAACTCATCAAGGCTGCCGCCAGATTCACGCAACGCCTGCGCCAACTTGATACCGGCCTTGGCCCCGAACATGTCAATGGCGACCTGAGTTCGCCTGGTAGGATCCTCAATCTCGCCGATAGACTTAGCGATAATGTTGAACTTCTCTTCGGGCGAGGAGGCCGTAAAGGCAGCAAACTGCTCGCTCGTCATCCCGATCTCCTGACCGATCAGCGCAAGCTTCTTGTTGCTCATGTCCGTGTTATCCGTCAGGAGCATGACCGCCTTAGAAAACGCACCGGCCGTAGTCGCGGCGTCGATACCAGATGCCTCAAACAAGTTGAGGTACCCGATAGAAGTGTCCATATCCACACCTAGAACCTGAAACATCGGGCCAAGTTTGCTGAGGGCTGCCGAGCTCTCACCAACGTTTGTACCGAATCGCTGGTGTGAAATGACCAACTTATCCATGATAGCGCCCGCATCTGCGGCCGTCAGACCCCACACATCAAGGACCTGGTCAAAGTCCTTGACGCTCTGCACCGCATCGAGTCCCGTGGCCGTGGAGAACTTAAGGTACTGTTCTGTTAGACTCTTAACCTCTTCCTTGTTACCGGCAGCCACGTCCTGCATGGCAATGAGGTTCTCAGCAACCCCAGCGATGGCCGTCTGGCTCTGAAGGTTGCTCTTGGAGAGATCAATAACTTCGCCCTTGATACCCTTCAGGTCGCTGCCGGTTACGCCGGTCTGCGCAGACAACTGGGCCATGGCCCCATCAAGCTGGTTAAACGACTGACCTAGTTCACCGATGGCAAAACCCATACCGGCACCGATCGCACCCTTGAGCGCCGGTCCCAGCATGTTACCAATCGAACTCGACTTAGCCTTCGCCGACTGTTCGGCCTTGCTAAGACCCGCGTCAAACTCGCCGGTCTCAGTCGTAAGCTTAAACTCAGCATGGCCCAGGGTTGGCATTAGTTACTCTTCCGGTCTGGTTCTCGCCAGGTAACGCCCATGGCCAACATTCTAGACCTGTACATGGCCTGGGACATCCTCGGACGCTTCGTCTGCGAACGCTTCGCTGCGTCACTCCGCAGTCTACGCTGTATGTTGCGCTGGTCTTCCTTTCGCATGTAGGGGTAAGACGCCGCGAGAAGGTGCATGGACTGATACTCAGACAGCAACCCGGGCAGCGCCTCGGCGTAGAGCCAAAGCGCCCAATTAGGCATGCGCATGAGCTCTTGATAGCTCATGCCATACCAGAACGTCAGGGTCGGGAAGACCTTAATGTCTTCGTGCGGTACCTTCATGGGGAGTCTACTCCAGTCCGAAGTCCCTCCCGATCCGCCGCAGGATGGTGAGTTGAGCGCTGAGGCCCACCTTCTCAATGACGTCATGCGGGCAGTCTGTCATCATGCCCAGGACCTCTACACGCACGTCACGGAGTTTGCTCACCAGTTCCTCGCCACGCTTGTCTTCGTCGGGGGTAAGCGCGTCGAGCCGCTTGAGAAGACCCTCTTCACGCTTGAGCAGCCAGCGTACCCGGATCTCCTTCTCCTTGGTCAGATGGGCGAACGTGAACAAGGAGTACTCCTCCTCATCCACGATGAAGGTACATGCCGCTTCTACCTTGGTGGAAATGTCAAAAAGCGGTTCGGTAGATCTGGTCTCGTCTTCACTCATGACTCTGAACCTCCTTCGTTCTCTGTCATTTGAATCTGAACCTCGATGCCATATCGCGCAAAGAACGTGCGCAGATCACCTAACGCCTGCATGCAATCGCGCGCCTCACGTCGACAACGCCGCTCAGTTTGTTTCCACGAGCGTGCCGACCTAAGAAGCGCGTCACGCAGACGTCTCAGTTCGATTTCAGCGGGCTGTGCCACAGGGGCTATGCCTCCTCTCTTTGATTTAGGTTACTCGGTCGCTGCCAGGTCCTGTGCCGTGACCTCGCAAACTGTGCCGTCGTCCAGGTCGTACAAGGCCTTCCACTCAGTGTCGAAGACGACCTTGTCATCCTTGACCAGGGCGATCTTGGGAGCGCCGGTCATCACTACCTGTGCAAACAGGAACTGCATGTTGTAGTCCCCGTAGGGCGAAGGACCTCGGATAAGCAGACCGTGCTGCTTCATAGGACCAGCACCACGAGCGAGGTTGAAGTGGCGGTAGCCAGCCGTGCCCTTTCCAGGCGGAACGACCGTGACCTCCAGGCCATCCAGGATCAGGGCCAGATTCTCAAGCGTGGCTTCCGCCATTGAGAAGGTGACCGTGATACCCTCGCCTGTCCGGATGATCTTGACAGCGGCGATCTTCTGGTCGGTACTCAGTTCGGTCGTGTCCTGGGAGATGTCCACACTGACTCCGCCCTCGGTGTCGCCTACGTCTACCCAATCCTCGGGGTCGGGAACCACATCGATGAGAGGCGCATCTACGCCAACCTCACCCAGATAGATGGTTGCTGGACCCGTAAGGATCTCAAAAGGCTCTTCATTGTAAGCCATGTTCTCTACTCCTCCTCTTGTTCAAAGACAACGGCACCTTCGGGTGGTACCTCTTGTATGGACATTATATCACTTCCCGAGCCCAACGGAATGGGTTCCAAAACAGATGGTGGCTCGGGCTCAAGTTCAACTGGTACACGACGAGAGTTCCAGTGGTGACTAGAACGAGTACGCCGACTGGTTGACTGTACAAGACAGCGCTCTGCGATCTCGTTGTCAACAACACGCTCGACGCCGCGCTCGAGCACGATCCCGTCTATGACCACCCTATGGCACGGACCCAGATACGTTAGTGCCGTTCGGTACTTACGCTTTCCCATGAGTTATCACGCTCCTTACTGTCCTTTTCCGCGAGGTGCTGCAACATCGCCGACAGGCATCGTATGCACCCACATCTCGACGAACACGAGCATTTCCCACGTGACCTCGCTGTCGCGGTGCAGCGTCGGTCCACCATTAACTTCCATGAAGATGATGAGGTAGATCTGACCGTCGCTAGGAAGACGCTGTTGAATGCGACGCTTACGATGACATGCCTCAATCACCGCGCATGAGAGCCGTTCAGATTGATCAATCGTTGGCGCCAGACAGCGAATCGAGATCCGCCGGCGAGTTGTGTTCGTGTACAACTCACGTCCAGCAATGCCAGCATCAGACAACTGGAGCACGCCGTTCTCCTGCTGAAAGTTGGTCGCCGGTCCAACTACCACGCCACCGCTAGCCACGTCAGCCAGACCACCCCAATCAAGGAGATAAGTCATCAGCAGTTCACTTACCGACAACATCAGGCTAGACCTTCCTCGCGAAACGCCTGCTGAAAGACGCCCAATACCCGACCCATGGCGACCTCAATCGCCGGTGCCATGTAAGGATGACGACCCTCCTCGACACAGGCATAAGGAATCCAGGAACCAACCAGGATCACGGCCTTATTCTTACCAACCCATGTGGGCAATTGTGCAACCGCCGCACCCGCAGCAAGATCCGCCTCCTTGGCCTGCTCGTAGTCACCCGTGCCCATGTAGTTATCGGGCGCCGCGTGAATACTGCGTGACAACGTACCTGTCAACCGGTGCACGCGTTGCTTGGCCTCAGAAGACACGGTCTCACCCAACGCCACCATGCTACGTGCCACGGCCCGGTGGACTGCAACCACAAGTTCATCGCCCTTCCAGACGAACTTCGTTAGTTCGGCACCCATTAGGTCTCGGCCCTCGTGAGCATACACGGGCACTCAAGATGATGCGACTGGCCATCCATGCCACCCACGGTCTTGACTAGCAGAACCTCGAGATCAACAGCAAGCACAGTCCCGGCCCGGTCAACGACCTCGGCTACGCGGTCACTCTCACAAATGTCCGTGCCCGGCGGAAAGTAGAGGGTGTAATCTGCGCGCACAACGCCGCGTGAACGATCGGTAAAGACCTCGCCGCCGCGCGGGTCACTCAGACGACAGGGCACATCGTGGGCCTTCTCTTCCCAGACCTCACGCGTCTGACCCAGGCGGTCCTCCCGTTTCGTACGCGCTTCAATTCGCGCACGATGTGCAAGCAGACTGACGTAACTCATAGGACCTACAGTTCGTATACCGTCACAGAGAAGTGGGCATGTTCTCCTGCCTCGTAGTCGAAGTAACACATCCCCTCGTCTGTTCCGCTCACCGCGTTAAAGACATCGCTCGGCCAAGGCCCTATCAGATGTCCGGTACTGGCCTTTGGAATTACCACCGCCTTGTCACCGACTGGTAGTCCCAACACGGTCTTTTGCGAGATGACCGTTATGGTATGCGGGTTGTCTTCGTCGGCGTTCTGAACAATGGCAAAACATCGACCGTTGTTAAGAAACTTGTGACCGTCTGCAACGCCCGTCGCAACGGCGTGAAACGCGCCCTCGCGCGTGATCTGCGTGACCGTAAGTTCTTCACGCGCCATTTGAAGTCTCCTTCTTTACCCCAGTTCGATCAAGCGGATCTTCAAGTCTGCGTACCCCACCTCAGGGTAGTCAATGTAGACCATGTGAGCCGCCTGGTTAAAGACCTTCGGCGGAAGTGGACCAATGATCAGGGTCGTCAATGCAGGAACTGATACGGTGTGCTCAGCCACAGCAAGGATACCGAGTACCTTGCCCGGAGTCTGAAACGTGATCACGCGTGCGAGAGTGCCGTGAACGTTCTCGACTTCGATTCGCACACGCCCGTCGTTCCTGAACTTGTGCCCATCAGCCACCACGCCCGCTGTCTGCGCCGGCCGCGCCACGCCCGCTACCTTGACGTGCGTGACCAGAACTTCTGCTCTTACTGCCATGTCAATGTTCCTCCCTCTTACGCCAACGCAGTTAGACGGATCAGCAGGTCCGCCTCATTCCCAGCCGGATAGTCAATGTAAACCTTGTGGTCCAGCCGGTTAAAGGTCATCGGTGCAAACGGACCAATGAGTACAACCGAAGCCTTCGGCACCGACACAGTGTGCTCAGGCACTGGTTCACCGTGCAAGTTGCCTGGGGTCTGGAACGTGATTATCCGAGCGGCATCGGCATCGATGTTCTCCACCTCAACCATCACACGCCCATCGTTCCTGAACATGTGTCCGTCGGCCACCACGCCCTCTGTCTGTTCCGGCTGCGCAACACCTGTTAGCTTAGTGCGCGTAACCGCGACGTCTACTCTGTCTGCCATGTCAAATATTCCTCCCCTTTAGGTACTTCTGATCCGCGACTGACAGTATGACCCCAGCAGTTGACGTACCGCCTCGGGTACGCCAGACTCACTAGCGTTAACGCTGTATGAGTAGTCACCTAGCCGCTCACTAGACAGACCACTTGTCGCCATTCCGCTTGTCTTGTACATGTGTGCAGCCCAACAAGCACAGGCCTCACGCACTGACGCGGGTATCACTCCACTGGCCACATAGGCCACCACTACCCGAACGTAATAACCTGGCTGCCGTTCCACAGTACCACCACCGAGTCCAACATCGGACTCGTAGCGCGAGTAGATGAGCTGTACCCGACCGCGCTCGAGCATCTGGTAGCCGACGCCTTCAATCACTTCGGAACCGAGTTCCTCGAGATCAGACGTCAGGTAAGCCGTAATCACCACATCGGTGGGGTTCCTGTCGCGCATGTTGAGAATACTGCCTTGACGCACATTGGTAAACGTCTCGGTCAGTTCCTCGTCTTCATCAGCGAACGCCAGGCCTGTGTAGTCACGCACTCGCTCCTCAGCAACCTCCAGCCACGAGGCCAGGTCCTCTTCCTTGACAGTAGGATCCTTGAGCCAGCGCTTTACATCAGCGGTCGTTGCCAGAGGCATTAGTCCTTACCTTTCGTTTTCTGACCGAGTCTGTGCCCATGATACCGTTCACGGTGCTGGCGCAGGGCGTCGGCGCTCACAAACGTTGTGGCCGGGCAGTCCTTGACCTTGCACTTGTACTCGTGTTTTTCGGGATTCTTGAGGTCGCGCAACTCGAGTACGCCCGTCAAGGGGCCATCACCCGAGTAAAACCGCGGTTCTCTTGCGACCTCGTCGACCTCATAAAGCGCAACACCTGGAGGCGCACCTTTGACCGCCCTAGTCAACGCATCACTGAAGACAACTGGGTGGACACCCGGCCGGTAGATCTTACCGGCGAATCCCCAGCCCGAGAGTCGGTCGGAGACCTCAAGTTCCCACGGCATCGGCTAGCACCTTCCCTTGCATGATCCATGATGGCTGTGTCATCGTCTGACTATGCCTCTTCATTCAGAATCTGTCGGTTAACTGTTACCAGCCCCCGCCACCGGTGTAGTGTTCAAACGGAACTCGCAGTGCCGCAAACGAGAGCTGCAACCTGCGAGGTGTGTCCAACGGCGTCTGCAATACGGCCCATGACATCATGAGTCGACGCGGCGCGGTCGGAACCTCGAACTCGCCCTGAGAAACCTGAGCGGCCCGTCCAGCACTAGGAGTCTCCAGTTCTACCCAGGATGACTGTAGCCTACGCTGTTCAGTCGGGACCTGCATTTCAACCCAGGACGCCTGAAGTTTGCGTTGACCGGTTGGCGTCTCCAACTCGGTCCACGACAACTGAAGTGCATACTGTGCCGGCGGACTCTCCAACTCGGCCCACGATAGACCAAGCTGACGAGGCGCCGTCGGAACCTGCATCTCAGCCCAAGACGCCTGCAACTGGCGCGGTACGGTCGGAACCTCGAGTTCTGCCCATGACGCCTGCAAGGCGTACTGAGCGTCAGGAACTTCTAGTTCCGCCCAGGATGACTGAAGTTGACGTTGCTCAGATGTGACCTCGAGTTCCGCCCAGGACGCCTGGAGGTTGCGCTGTGCTGTCGGTGCTTCTAGTTCTGCCCATGACAACTGGAGCGCATACTGGGCGTCTGGGGCCTCGAGTTCTGCCCACGAAAGCCGAAACTCACAGGGATGCCCCATAATGAGGCCTCCTTATGCCAGCGCCTGAGATGCAACGATCCGCAGGTAGAGGTTGGTGTAGTCGGTGATGTCCCCAGCCTCGCCCACAGTAAGTTCGATCTCCTTGGTCGTCCAACCGTTGGCGACGTCTTCGTACGTGCGAGTAGCGATCAACGTTCCGGGACCAGTTCCCTCCCCCGGCTCTCCCTCGTCGAAGTAGTCCTGACGAAGTTCAACGTCGCAATCGATAGTGGATCCACCAGCGAGTTCCTTCTGGATCCGAACGCGCAGGACGTGACCAGTGTTGATCACCGGGTCCTCGAGCGTGGTCAACTTCGTGACGTAGACCGAGGCATCTGGCGCTTCCTCGCTCGTGATGAAATCCTGGTCGTCGAGTACCACCTCATTGATGGCCTCGAAGATGTCCACGTCAAGTCCGTCATCATCAGTCCAGGCACCGAGCGTGGTGTCGGCAGATGGGCGTGCAAACTGTGGCATTGTTCTATCTCCTTGTCTACTTGACTAGCAGAATGACCGTGACGCCCTTCGGGTCAGGATCACCCTGTGAAACATTGACTATGACCTCGCCAGCCAGCCGCGGTGGAATAAGGACGCTAGTCGGCGCTCCGAGATCATCCAGCACCGACTCGCCCACCGCCTGAAGTGGCAGGTCGTCGTTGTTGTCGGTAAGCGTAAGGATCAACTTCTCCAGACCGTTCAGCTTGGATGTGACCTCAACATCGGTTGTCACTGGTTGTTCGTGGTACTGAACCTGGATGCCCTGAAGTTTACACGCCAGGACACCGAACGTGGCAGAACCACTTGCGGCTCCGGCGTCGCCGGTCAGGACGATCACCCTACTGAGCGTTCTGTAAGACATTCCTTACTCGCCCTCCTCTGTAATGGATTACGCTATTTGACAGGCCGACCTACGATTACGGCGTGTGGTTGATCCACCAAACCTCGTACTGGTTGTTGGTGTTGTTGGCCTTGTTCGCCACGACTGTCAGGTTGTCTGCGCCTACCGTGAAGTCGGTCAAGGCGCGCTGGGTCTTGGTAGAGATGGCCGCCTTGGTCACGTACACGAAGCACGCCACCAACTCATCGCCGACCGCCAATCCCGTCACTGGGATCGTGTCGTCGCCGGTCTCGTCCTGGCCGTTCACCAGTTCCACCGTTAGAAGTCCGGTAGCCACCTTGTCGCCCCGCAGGTAACCAGCCGCCATCAATCCACGGCCAGGCGCATCTGCCGAGATGACCCCTGCCTTGTAGGCTGCAGCAGTGGCGTTCGCGAGAGCGGTCGTGTCAGCGATCGGAGCGCCATTCCCGGCGGTGCCATCGTGTGTGTGACCCTCAGCCTCGTCGAAAGCATCGCTCAGGGTCGTGAAATAGCCCCTGATCTTGTTGAGACGCGCGAGTCCGCGGCCCAAGTCGAACGGAAGCACTAGTTTGAAACTCGCCATGTTGATTGTCCTCCCTTATGATCGCAGCCCGCGGGACAGTGCCAACGCGGGCTACGGTAACAGGCTAAACTCTTAGCCTCTGTCCCTCAACGAGAACCGGCCGCTGCGGCTCCCATCAGTCCTTTGTTTGCCCATGATAGGCGGCGGGCGTTATTCAGTTGTTGGTCTACGCAGCAACGAGAACGTTGTAGGCGAGGGCCGTTGCCGGTAGGTGTTCCACCTTGGCGTCCACGCGGCAAGTGACGATGTAACTCGTCTGGCCTTCACGTGGGTCGCGGAAGGACTCGAACTTGACCATCCGGCGGTAGCCAGCCATCAGGTTGAGGCGGTGGCATAGCAGGATGAAACTCGTCTCGTCGTCCTTGACGTTCATGATGGGAACCGCCATGATGGGGATGCCCTGGTACTTAACGGGCCGGTCGCCCTCCAGCATCAGGTCACCCAGCGGGGTGCCACGGGCGGTCAGGGAGTCGCGGTACTTCTCGTCCAGCCGAGACGGAACGTAGAACCGCATGTTGGGCTTGTCCTTCTTGAAGCGGTCGGGGATGGCCTGGAGCATCTTGGCAAAGATGACCTGGAAGTCCTGGCCGTCAGGCTCGGCGTCGTAAGAAGTAGAACCAGCGTCGTCGTAGGCCTGCTTGATCCAGCCGTCCAACAGGTTCATGTAGTCGGAGTCATCGTGGCCGACGATGTCGTTGTTGATGTCGCCGTTGAGGAAGAGTTCCTCGAGGTCACGGCCCACGCGCTGAGCGATCATTGTCTGAAGGGTACCGGAGAAACCGGCCCGCTCGACATTGTCCTCGAGCACCTCGTCCGTGATGGGGACCTCACCGCGAACCAGCACCGTCGACATCTCGACAACGCCAGTTACCGGCTTGGAACGGTCGCCCGACTCCAGACGCGCGCCTTCAATACCCGGGCGCAGAACACGGCTGGAGAAGTCTAGCTTTGATTCCTGCCACTTGTTGGCAGCGTTCATGACGGTCCGCACGTCGGGCAGGATGATCTGGGCGTCGATGGCCACCTGGTAGAAGACCGCCACCTGTTCGATGGTGAGCGGTGCCCCGCCGGTGTCGCCAAACTCGGCCGTGGTCAGAGTTCCCGTGGTATCCCCAACTGCCTTCCGCAGAAGTTCTTCGTTACTGAGTCCCATGTTACGTTTTCCTCCCTTGTCTTAGGATCGGTACTGGTCCCTAGACCAGTGTCAACGAACTGCCGGGGTTCTTGGCGAGGTGGACGAGTCCGGCGGAAATAGTCTCGGTACCCTTGGCCTTCCGAAGCTTTTCCTGCTCTTCGGGGGTACCCTTGTCTGTGCCCTTGTCGCCTTCGTCAGCACCGGCAACACTCTTCCGCACGACGCTGCCCTTTTCCAGGGCCTCGATGCGTGCGAGCACCTTCTCCAGAGCGTCACGAGTTACCTCGCCGTTCGCGCTGAGATCCGTGATGGCCTTCACGATGGCGCCGGGCTCTTCGCCCTTGTCCTCGTCCTTGGCCTCGCGACCAGGGGCAAGTGCCTTGGCAATGGCGTCGATCTTCACACCCAGGTCACTGACTGCGCTACCGATCGCCTTCTGAACCTCTTCGGCCACGTTGATCTCGGGCTTAGGGTCCTCAACCTTGGGGGCGTCGACCACGGGGTCAACGACCTTAGGGGCGTCGGACTTCTTAACCGCTTCGGTCAACTGGTCCGCTAGGTTCTTGAACAGTTCTGTATCCATGTCGCTGTTACTCCTCCTCTTCTAGGATTGCGGGGTGATCTGAGTTTCGATGTCACCCTTCAACGTCGCAACGCGCTCACGCATCTTGATGACCCGATCCTCCGCACTCTCAGGTGAGTGCCAAATGTTCGCTACGTCTTGACAGAAGGCAGGCCATAGTTCCACGAGAGCCTTCTCTTCAGCCTTGGCGACCTCTTCCTCCTGGTGCTTACCCTGAAGACGCTCGCGGAACCAGTTCCAGAGTGCCTCCATGGCCTTGGTCCGCGGCTTAGGGTAGTCGCCCTTAGCCTTGGGTTGCGGATACCCGGCGCCTGGTGTACTCGGTTGGTCGCCGCCGTACCCGTATCCGTAGCCATACTCCTGAAGCCAGCCCAGCAACAGCGTTACCGCGTCCTGAACTTCCTTCGGAGCACCGGAGAAGTCGGTGTCTTGAAGAGCACTCGTCAGCGAGTCGAATTGCTTGGCGAACGCCTCTTCGGCCTTGATAAGATCCTCGAGGTCCTGGATGTCCTTCCCATCAGCAGACTTCATAACTATCCAGCCCTCCTCTTCGTTCGCGGGATGATCCACGCCGGAAGTCTCGTCCCAGCGCATGTCAACGATAAGCTTGTGAGCGCGATCTGCCATCTCGAGTGCATTGTATCACA